>Ga0316217_10000419_pt1 | contig 60774 bp, 43 predicted proteins | sample 1anoAmetaG_FD_203633 | JGI IMG/M metagenome (GOLD analysis project Ga0316217, IMG submission 203633) | Freshwater microbial communities from Trout Bog Lake, Wisconsin, USA - 1anoA | ecosystem: Environmental > Aquatic > Freshwater > Lake > Hypolimnion/Profundal zone | place: USA: Wisconsin... | reverse complement strand
GTCTGGAGGAGCATGGCACTACCTGCCCTTCACCGTGAAGGTGTTGGGGGCCACACGCACCACCGGTCCAGAAGGGGCTATCACTTTGGTGAGGGCAGAGACCAGGCTGTCCCGGGTGGCAGACAAGCCGCGCTGCTCAAGTTGGTCGAGGATTTCGTGGATATGAAGTGGACCGGCTGCTTGGGTAAGTATATCAATTGCATTTCCGGTGCGAGATTTGGGTGCATCCTTCCGCGTCGGCTTCAGCCGCTGGATCAGGATCCTGGGCTCCTTGTCAGCCCGGATGCGCTTGATTTCAAGTAGCCCAGCACGAAAGGCTGCCTCTAGCACGGAAAGTAGATCGTCCCCGGCAATGCCGGTTGAAGGATCAGGCATGGCTGACCTCCCGTTAAAAACGGGTCGGTCATCAAGTACGTATGTCAATGGCTAGAAAGAGATTTTACGTACACCTGCCGATGGACAAAGGCGGGAAGCTGCTTGCAGGTAATAGCCGGTTCGCCGGTAGCGCCATCCCCCGTCTTGATGCGTCCCTCCAACGCTGGAGGCTGGGCCAGCCACGTTTCGTTCCGGCATACGGCACCGCGAGCAGCACCCTGCTGCGAGCGGAATGGTGTGTCGGCGCCCGGAACCGGGACCTCGCTGGGTCGGCGTCATGCCGGGGACCAGGATGAGGATATCCAAGAGCTTGTGCCGACACTTCGAAGCCGCCCGGGGATCGGGTAGGGCAGCGAGGTGGCTCGCAAGGCTTTTGGAACGAAGGTCCAGGACATCCTCCTGGATATAGAAATGCCAGACTTGTTTGATCGTGCGCTTTACCGGGCCGTTGACCGAGACTTGAAGCGGACCGCTGAAGCGGCGGCCGTTGCGAGGGGGTGGACCTCCAGAGGGTTCATGCAATTAATTATTTCTATAAAATTTTCATTGCCTAGTTTTTTAAAACACCTAGATTTCTCGGTGAGGTGTTAAATGATTAATGGAAAATGTTCCATGGGCAAACTCCTGGGCCTGGCCGTACTCGCCCTGGCGAGTCTCGCCGCGGCGGGCGGCGGACGGCTCTCCGCCGAGGAAACGGCGGCGGCCAGGGCGCTCCGGGCCCGGGTGACCCTGGACGTGATCGCCAAATGGTCGCCGGAAGTCCGGTTCCACCGCCTGGAACGCTTCTTCCCCACCTCCATCGAAGACCTGCTGAAGGGCGCCAGGCTGTACCAGGACCCCGACAAGGATATCAAGATGGAGGTTCCCAGGGACAAGGCGATCCCCATCAATGGCCCCGATGCCCTCCGGGACCTGCCGGGGAATTTTCGGATCCAGTTCGATCCGGCCAATCCCAAGGTTCGTGGTGGCGACCGCGGCCCCGACGGCTCCGTGACCGCCCCGATGTACGTCTCCGTGCAGATCCCCCCGGATGCCTCGTACGTGAAGCTTCTCTACCGCTTCCTGTTCGGGTTCAATGGTCCGCAATCCATGCGGTGCCATGACGGGATCCAGAATTTCAACTACGCCCTGCCCTGCCTGGCCGAACACGAAGGGGACTGGGAGGGGGTCAACATCGTGCTCGCTCCCGACCTCAATGCCATCGTGTCCGTGACCACGGAAGCCCACGGCAACCAGACTGACAACCTGGTCGAGGATCTGGACTGGACGGAAAACACCCATTGCCAGGTCCGCAGTGCCGCCAATTCCCATGGGACGTACAACGGCAAGGGCCTGCCTTCGGAAGCCTGGTTCACCCTCGAGAAGCTGGGTGTGCTTTCGGTCGTTGACATCATCTCCAGCGCGGGCCCCTTGTGGCAACCCTGGAAGCAGTCCAACAACCCCTTCCGTCTCATCGGCCGGGTCGACGGCGCGGAGGTGGGCCGGGAGGTGTGGGCCTCCTACCGGGGCCGCATGGGCTCCTACAAGGAAAACCCCATCCTCGCGCCCTGCGATCTCAATGGCGGCGGCATGAGCGCAGCCCAGTACCTCGCCGCCGGGGCCCAGACCGCGCTCATCTCCACCATTCGCTTCACCACGATAGCCCTGACGGACACGAAGGTCGGCGCGCCCTGCGGAGGACCCGGCAGCCGCCCTGAAATGAACCTCGTTTTGCCTGCTCCCGGCGGCCTGCGGGGCGGTAGGCCCTGCGTGATCTATTCCCGGGTCGGCCCGCACAACCTGGTGCTGTCCCTGGACCCCGGCGATGTGAACGCCCCCTTGGTCCTGTCCACCTACCGGCAGGGTGACACGAATCAGCGCTGGTTCCTGGTGGATCTTGGGGACGGGCGAACCCAGTTCCTGAACGAGAAGACGGGCAAGGCCATGCGGCTCCTTCCGGGGGGACAAGGCAAGCGGGTGACCACCTATTCGCCCTTGGCCAAGACGGGCTTCACCACCTGGACCATCGCCGGGGACCGCAGGAACAACTGCGCCATCCGCCCCGCCGTCACGGATTCCCAGAATCTCGATGCCTTCGGCAATTCTTGGCGGGATGGCAGCCCGGTCGGCACCTGGGATTGGGGCGGAGGGCAGGGCAATGAGACCTGGCGCATCGTCGAGCAGTGATCAACCGGAACCCACACCCATGGTCATAGTTATTCTATGACAAAGGCTCACAGCTTCACCTCGACCCGCGTCCCTCCCTCCGGCCGCAGGCTGAAATCCAGGTCCGCCCCCTGGGCATTGAGCCACTTCAGGGCCAGGGGCAACCCGAGGCCCGTTCCGTCCGGACGTCCGCTTTCAAAGGGGCGCAGCATCCTCGTGACGTCCGCGGGGCCCAGGCCGGGGCCTTCGTCCAGGATCTCGATGAGGCCCTCGGCCACGATCACCTGGACGCGGCCCGTGGCGGGAGTGGCCTGGCAGGCGTTCTCCAGGAGGTTCACCAGGGCCTGGTGGAGGAGCATGGGATCGGCCACCGCGCCTCCTTCACCGGCAACGGAGAGCAGGCGGCCCTGGTAGGCGGGGCGGCGGAGCACTTCGGCGGCAGCCTGGGCGGCCACCTCCTCCAGGCGCAGGGGGGCGCACTGGGGCTCCAGGGGCTTGGCCCACTGGAGGAAACGCCGCACGAGGCGCTCCAGGGCGTCGGTCTCCTCCAGGACGGCCTGGGCGGACGCGTGGTGCCCGGCCCGGTCCAGGAGCTGGCCGTGGCCCTTGAGCACGGCCAGGCCGTTCTTGAGCTGGTGGGCGACGCCGGCGGTCATCTCGCCCAGCTCCGCGAAGCGGTCCCGCAGGAGGAGGCGCCGTTCCTCCGCCTCGCGCTCGGTGATGTCCTCGAACTGGAGCAGGGCGCCCACGATGTGGGGGGCGTCGATGCGGCGCAGCTGCCAGCGCCGGTCCCCGCCCCCGCAGCGCCAGGGCGGGCCGGGGCTCACGGCCAGGCCCTCCAGGAGCCACGGGAAGGGTTCCAGCACGAAGCTGGCGTCCAGGCCCACCACCCCGGCCTTGACGCCCAGGATGGCCCGGCCCTGGGCGTTGATGGCCGCCACCCGCTGGCGCTGGTCCACCCAGAGGATGCCCACGGGCAGGGCATCCAGGAGCCGCTCGTGCACCGTTCTCAGCTCGCCCAGGGAGGCCGCCAGGCGCCCCCGCTCCTGGAGGCTTTCGGACACGGCCCCCAGCAGCACCTCCTCGGGATCCTGGGCGGCATGGCGCGGCAGGTGGAGCCAGCGGTAGAAGGCCGCGCCCAGCCCCATGGCCAGGAGCCCCAGGGGCGGCCCGAAGAGCATCCAGTACAGGGACGGGTGGGCGCGGGTCAAAGCGCGCCCTCCAGCCTTTCGCAGAGGGTCCGGAGGATCTTGATGCGGCCGTAGTATTTGTCCTCGCTCTCCACCAGGGTCCAGGGGGCGATCCCGGTCGAGGTGCGGTCCAGCATGTCGCAGATGGCGGCACTGTAGGCATCCCACTTCTCGCGGTTGCGCCAGTCCTCCTCGGTGATCTTGAAGCGCTTGAACCTGCTTTCCTGGCGTTCCTTGAAGCGCCGGAGCTGCTCCTCCTGGCTGATGGCCAGCCAGAACTTGGCCACGATGGTGCCGCTGCGGGCCATCTGGTCCTCGAAATCGTTGATCTCGCCGTAGGCCCGCAGCCAGTCCGCCTCCGTGCAGAAGCCCTCCACCCGCTCCACCAGGACCCGTCCGTACCAGCTGCGGTCGAAGATGGCGAACGAGCCCCTGCGCGGCAGGTGGCGCCAGAACCGCCACAGGTAGGGCTGGGCCCGCTCCTCTTCGGTGGGGGCGGCCACGGGGGTGATGTGGCACAGGCGCGCGTCGATGGCCTGGGTGATCCGCCGGATGCTGCCGCCCTTCCCCGCCGCGTCGGCCCCCTCGAAGACCAGGACGACGTTGTGGTCCTTGAAGGCCTTGTGCCGGGTGAGGAGGTTGAGGCGGCCCTGGAGCAGCTCCAGTTCCTTCTCGTAGGCGGGTTTGTCCAGCTTGCGGGACAGGTCCAGGCTCGTGAGGATGTTCACGCCGTCCAGGCTGGCCACGGGGACCGGCGCGCGCACGGCGGGGGGCTTCGAGGGGCTGTCCAGGCGGGCCCGGAGGCGCTCCAGGAGGAGCTTGCCCACGGTGAGCTTCTGGTAGCGGCTATCGGCGGCCTCCACCACGATCCAGGGGGCCTCGGCGGTGCTGGTGGAGCGCAGGGCGTGCTCGGCCACCACCCGGAAGGTGTCGTAGCGCTCGAAGTGCTTCCAGTCCCGGGCCGTGACCCGCCACGCGGTCAAGGGGTCGCCTTCGAGCTTTTTCAGCCGCTTTTTCTGGGCCACCTTGGACAGGTGCATCCAGAACTTCAGCACCAGGGCCCCCTCGTCGATGAGCATCTGCTCGAAGCGGCGGATCTGCTGCAGGGCCTGGTCCAGGCGGGCCTCCTTGAGGTGGCCGCCGGCGCGCTCTTCCATGGGCCAGGTGTACCAGCTGCCGTCGAAGATGGCCATCTTGCCCTTGGGCGGCAGCTGCCGCCAGAACCGCCACATGTGCGGGCGCTCCAGCTCTTCCTCGGAAGGCTCGCCCAGGCCGACCGTGAAGATGTGGCGGGGGTCCATCCATTCGTTGAGGGTGTTGACGGTGGCGCTCTTGCCGGCCCCGTCCACCCCGGCGATGAGGATGACCACGGGGAAGGCGCCCTTGGCGGCCAGGTCGTACTGCGCGTCCAGGAGAGCCTCCCGCAGCGGGCCCACCTCCCGGTCGTAGTCGGCTTTCCCGAGGGTGTGGCCCAGTTCGGCGGATTCGAACATGGAAGCTCCAAGAGAGGGATACGCCTGGATGCTAACACTTTGCCGAATGAGTTTTACTTGTCATTACCCTGCTTTTCTCTGCGCCCTCTGCGTACCTCCGCCCCCTCTGCGTATGAATCTTTTTACCAGGATGCTTAGGCGCGCAACGGACCCTCGCGCCGAAGCATCCTGGTAAAAAGAATCATACGCAGAGGGGGCGGAGGTACGCGGAGGACGCAGAGAAAAGCCTTGTTTTGATAAGGCTAATTTCAGGCATTGTCCTCGTCGATGCGCCAAAGGTCGAAGCGGCTCAGAAGCAGGAGGCCGGGGATCGCCACCAGCGCACAGCCCAGGAAGTAGCCGGACCAGCCGAAGCGGGCCTGGAACACGCCGGCCGGGGTCGACAGGAGGCCGCGGGTGAAGGCCAGGATGCTGGTGAGGAGCGCGTACTGGGTGGCGGTGTAGCGCCGGTCGCACAGCAGCATCAGGAAGGTGGCGAAGGCCGCCGTGCCCATGCCCCAGCAGAGGTTCTCCAGGGCCAGGGCGCCGGTGAGGACGCTGAGGAGGGGACCCAGGCGGGACAGGGCCCAGAAGGTCAGGATGGACCCGCACTGGCACAGGCCGAACAGAAGCAGGGCCCGCTTCAGGCTGAGCTTCTTCATGAGGATCCCGCCCAGCAGGCCACCCAGGACCAGGCTGACCATGCCCACGGTCTTGGTGGTGGCGCCGATCTGGGTCAGGGTGAAGCCCATGCCCCTGAGCAGGAAGGGGGCCGACATGGTGTCGGCCAGCTGGTCGCCGATCTTGTAGAGCAGGCAGAAGGCCAGGATCTCCCCGATGAAGGGTCGCCCGAGCAGCTGCCGGAGGGGCCGTTCCACGGCCTCGCGCAGGGTCCGGGGGGGGTGCGCCTGGGCGTCGGTGGACCGGGCCAGGAAGGTGCCCAGGCTGCCCATGGCCATGAGGGCGGCCATGACCAGGTAGGCGTAGCGCCAGCCCGAACGGCCCGCGAGGATCAGGGCCCCGCCGCCGCTGCAGAGCATGGCCACCCGGTAGGCGCCGATGTTGATGGCGTTGGCCAGGCCCAGATCATGCTCCTGGAAGGCCTCCCGCCGCCAGGCGTCGATCACGATGTCCTGGCTGGCGCTGAAGAAGGCCACGGCCAGGCCCAGCAGGGCGATGCGGGTCACGCTGGCCCGGGGGTCCGCGCAGGCCATGAGGACGAGGAGCAGGATCAGGACGCCCTGGCAGATGAGCATCCAGCCCCGCCGACGCCCCAGGAAGGGGGGCACGAACCGGTCCAGGAGGGGCGCCCACAGGAACTTGAGCGCGTAGGGCAGGCTGACGATGCCGAAGACGCCGATGGTCTTGATATCCACCCCCGACCGGGTCAACCAGGCCTTCAGGGTGAAGCCGGTCAGGAACAGCGGCAGGCCGGAGGCGAACCCCAGCAGGGCCACCGTCAGCATCGGGAGGTATCGTCTGCGCATTCTCCGAGGATGGAGGGATCAGAACGGCGTGTCCAGCCCGACCGCCGGGCTTCAACTCCTCAAGACTGCTCGTACCAGGTGCTCCCGCTCTGGAAGAGCTTCGTCTTGCCTGTTTTTTCCTTGTGGCGCTTCACGGCCAGCTCGACGAGGAGGGTGAGCAGCTCCCGGTAGGGGACGCCGCTGGCTTCCATCATCTTGGGATACATGGAGATGCTGGTGAAGCCGGGGATGAAGTTGATCTCGTTGAGAAACAGCCTGCCCGTCGAGCGGTCCAGGAAGAAATCCACCCGGGCCATGCCGTAGGCGTCCAGGGACCGGAAGGCGTCCACGGCGTACTGGTGCACGAGGTTGGCCAGGCCCTCGGGCAGTTCGGCCGGGATGCGGGTGGTGCTCTTGCCATCCAAATACTTGTCCTGGAAATCGTAGAATTCCCCGGCGGGCAGGATCTCGCCCACGACGCTGACGATGGGGTCGTCCCCGCCCAGCACCGCCACTTCCAGTTCCCGCACGGTGAGGCCCTGCTCCACCAGGACGCGCCGGTCGTAGGTGAAGGCCCGGTCCAGGGCCGCGCCCAGGTCCCCGGCCTTCTTGATCTTCTCGATGCCGATGCTGGAGCCCAGGTTGGCGGGCTTGACGAAGACCGGCAGCCCCAGCCGGGCCAGGCTCGCGAGCACCGCGCCGCGGTCCCGCCGCCAGCCTTCCTCGGTCAGGCCTTCAAAGGGCACCACCGGCAGGCCCTCGGAGGCCCAGATGCGCTTGGTGATCCACTTGTCCAGGCCCGCGGCCATGGCCAGGAGGCCGGCCCCGGTGTAGGGGCGGTGCAGCGGCTCCAGGAAGCCCTGGATCTGGCCGTCCTCGCCGCCGGCCCCGTGGATGGCGTTGAAGAACACGTCGGGGAGCGGCGCCTCCTCCGCGCCGCGCTCCAGCGGCAGGAAGGGATAGGGGCCCCGCTCGGGCAGTTCTCCCGCGGACAGCCGGGCGAAGGGATCCCCGTTCAGCACCCAGACGCCGTTCTTGGCGATGCCCATGGGCCGGACCTCGTACCGGTCGGGGTCCAGGTGGGAGGCGATGCTCCGGGCCGAGACGATGCTCACCTCGTGTTCCGGGCTCTCGCCGCCGAAAAGGAGTCCGATGGAAATCCGCGCGTTGTCCATATCAAAAGTCTAAACTAGTCTCTTCGCCCTCCCCAGGAGTTCCCTTGCGCACTGCGATCTACCCCGGTTCCTTCGATCCCCTGACCCTCGGCCACTGGGATCTCATCAACCGCGCGGACAAGCTGGTGGACCGCCTCGTGGTGGCCGTGCTCCACAATCCCGCCAAGACCAGCGCCTTCACCGTGGCCGAGCGCATGGAGTTCCTGAGGGAGCTCACCGCGCCGATGCCCAACGTGGAGGTGACCACCTTCAATGGCCTGCTGGTGGACTACGCCAGGACCATGGGCGCGAACTTCATCATCCGGGGCGTGCGGGCCTTCTCCGACTTCGAGTACGAGTTCCAGATGGCCCTCATGAACCGCAAGCTCTCCGCGAACCTCGAGACGGTGTTCCTCATGCCCAAGGAGGAGTACAGCGTCGTCAGCAGCCGCATGGTGCGCGAGGTGGGCAGCATGGGCGGGGACCTCTCCGACCTGGTGCCCGCGCAGCTGGTGGCGCGCATCGCGGCGAGGCTCATGAATCCCGTGCAGGGGAGCTGACTTTCGGGGAAGATGGGAAGCATTCCCCCCTTCCCCAGGCCACCCCACAGAGACCCCGCTTCCAGAGGCAGCTGTGACGCCGCTGGAGCCTTGATGTCATCCAATCCTTGCCGAAGCCTCCTCCTCGTGGCCGTTCTTCTGGCCGCTCCTCCTGGCCTCCGCGCCGCCAGCTGGGAGCCCATCGCGCCGGAGGTGTGGGCCATGAAGGAGGACCCGGCCCGGGGCGTCACCGGGGCCGTCGTGCTGGAGCAGCGCATGGTCTTCACCGGCAAAGACATCCGGCACGTCCTGCGCATCCGGGTCCTGTCCGAACAAGGCAAGGCGGCCGTGGAGTTCCGCCATTTCCTGCCCGAGTCAGGTGCTTTCGAGGGGCGCACCGTCCAGCGGGACGGGACGGTGGTCGCCTTCGACACCCTCAAGGATTTCAACCAGAAGACCACCAGCGACGGCAACTCGGACCGGGAGGTGAAGGTCCTCATGCCGCCGGGAGTCACGGCCGATTGCGTGGTGGAGCTGCGCTACGTGGACCGGGCCGCGGGGGGCGTGGAGCACCCGATCCCGGCCAGCCTCAGGAAGTCCGCCTCCTGGCGCTTCCCCAGCCCTTTCCTCATCCGGGAGCTGACCGTGGAGTTCTGGCCGTCCTTCCCCTGGTCGGTGCACATCGCGTGGAAAATCGCCGAGGAGCCGACCGTCCTGAAGGAGGGGCGCCACTACACCTACACCTTCCGGAACCTGCCCGGGGAGCCCGCCTTCCCCTATGCCCTGGGTCCCCTGTCGGGGCGGCCCACGGTGCGGGTGTGGCAGCAGCCCCCGTTCCTCCAGTCCGCCTCCCATGCCGAGGTGGCGGATTTCTGGAAGACGGCCGTCTCGCTCTGGCTCAAGCCGACCTACCATGACGGCCTGAAGAAGGGCAAGGTCTACGCCGCCCTCTCGGCGGACCTGGCCCGGGACCTGCCCACCGAGCCGGCCAAGGCCGCCGAGCAGCTCTGCCTGCGCCTGGACCGGCGCATCCTGAACCAGTCCTGGCCGACCCTCGAGGAAGCCGGCCGTTTCAAGAAGAAGGAAGGCTTCGACCGGATCGATGCCTTCGACCTCGAGGAGGCCGCCGTCCAGGGCCGCACCAGCGGCCTGGGCATGACCCTGCTCTTCGCGTCCCTCCTGGAGGACCATGGCCTGCACCCGAAGTATGGCTTCGTGCAGAACCGGAACCTCGGCTTCATGAACTACCAGATGAAGGATGTCCACCAGCTCACCAACCTCATCATCGGGGTGGCCCTGGGGCCCGGACGGACCCTGTGGTTCGACCCTTCCCTGCGTTTCGCCGCCCCTGGCCTGATCCAGCCCGCCTTCCAGGGGGTGGACGCGCTGGTGCTGGATGGTTCCACCTGGGAGCTCAAGCCCGAACGCGTTCCCTCCCAGCCCGCGTCCTTCAACCATTCGTTCTACCTGTTCCGGCTCGCCTTCGCGGAAGGGGAGGAGCGGGTCGAGCTCAAGGCCGGTTTCTCCGGGTTCCCGGAGCTGGTGGAACGGCACCGGTACCTGGCCCTCAGCCAGACGGAGGCCGACCGGACATTGAAGGAACGGATGGAGAAGGCCATCAAGGATGCCACGGTGACCCGCGCGGTCGTCCTGGACGCCCTGAACCCCGACAAGAACGTCCAGTTCGAGGTGGAGGCGAAACTCGACCTGCCCGGCGGCACCCTCACCCTGGATCCCTTTCCCGGCCTGCCGGCGCCCCTCTGGCTGCCCAGCGTCTGGCCGGAGCCCCGCACCGTGCCCATCGCCATGGACTACCTGCGCAACCATGGGGCGGTGTGCGACTTCACCGTGCCCCCGGGCTACGCGCTGCTGCCCGTCCCCGCCCTTGACAAGGAGAACGGGTTCGGCCGCGTGACCTTCCGGGTCTCCCAGAAGCAGGAGGGGACCGCCACCCAGGTCCAGGTCCGCTTCCAGACCCAGCTCCTCAGCCCGGCCACGCCCGCCTCCGCGGAGCGGGAACTGCGGGAGTACCTGGGCTGGGTGAAGGAGGCCTACCATACCAAGCTCATCCTGGAGCGCCCATGAGACGGGCGCTGCTGTCCACCCTGCTCGCGCTGAGCCTGGGTGCCCAGGGACCCGGAAGCCAGGATCTGAGTCGGCTGCCCGCCTGGGCCCAGGAGGCTGCCCTCCAGGCCGCCAAGGAGACCCCGCCGGCCGCCGACGCCTGGGTGCTCCTGGAACGCCACGCCTCCACCTACCTCGGGAAGGGCGAGGTGCGCGAGGAGACCTTCCGGCTGGTGAGAATCCTCGGCCAGCGTGGGCTCTCCGAGGGCCGCTACGCCGTGCCGTCCATGGGCAGCGCCCAGGTCCTGGAAACCCTCAAGGGCTGGAACCTGCGGCCGGATGGGGAGCTGGTGCAGCTGAACCGGAAGGATGTGCGGGTGGTGGACACGGACACCCCGGGGGTGGCCAGCACGTTGACCTATAGCGACGCCAGCCTGACGCGGCTGGCGGTGGGCAGCCTGGTGGCCTTCCAGACCGAGCAGACCTGTCGGTGGCCGCTGGGCCCGGTGGATGGCTTCGGCATGCTGGAGACGGTGCCCGTGCGGCGCTGGGAGTTCCTGCCGGTGGTGCGCCAGCCGTGGCTGGGCCCGGCCCTGGCGGCGGAGACCCGGGTGGAGACCCGGCATTTGGCAGCCTGGGGTCTGAGCCCGGAGGGCCTCCCGGGCGGCGGGATCGCCCTCTTGAACCTGCCGGCCCTGCCCCGGGACGAAGCGTACCACCCGCCCCCGCACGGGGTCCTGCCCCGCCTGGAGCTGCGCTTCCTGGATCCGGCCCTCAAGGAGCTGCCCGGCCTGGCCACCTGGGACGGCCTCGCCACCTGGCTCGACCGGGCGTGGAGGCCCTTCCTCCAGCCGGCGGGCCAGGTCGACACCAAGGGCCTGGCCCCCCGGGAAGCGCTGGCCCGGATCCTGGCGTGGCAGGACCGCGAACTCATCTACAAGCAGGTCTACCTCACGCCTGACCGCGGCTGGCTTCCCCTGTCGGGCCCGGAGGTGGCCCGGCGGCGGAACGGGGACTGCAAGGACCACGCCGCCTGCTTCCTCGGAGAGGCCGCCGCGGCGGGCCTCCAGGGCTGCCCGGTGCTGTGCGGCATCGGCCCGGTGAGGGTGGACCCTGACCAGCCGCCCTTCCCCTTCGTCTTCAACCACGCCATCGCCGCCGTCCGCCTCAAGGAGACCCTGGGCCTGCCCGCGGAGGTCGACACCGCCCAGGGGCGCTTCCTGCTGGTGGATGCCACGGACCGGTTCTGCCCTCTCGGGCGGCTGCCGGGCGACCACCGTGGGCGCCGGGTCCTCCTCTGCACGGAGCAGGGCGCCCTGTGGGCGGAGGTCCCGGCCGGGGCCCCCCTGCTGCCGGTCCTGGCCGTCGACCTCCAGGGCGAACTGGACCCCCTCGGCCGTTCCCGGGCCAAGGTCCACCTCCGGGAGACGGGCAACGCGCGCGGCCTGCGCGCCGCCGCGCTGCAGGGCGGCGTGACCCGCCTGGCCGCGCAGGACCTCCGCCTCCTCTTCGATCTTCCGCCCGCCGCCACCGCGGCCGAGGTGAGCATGGGCGACCCCCTGGACCTGGACCACCCCTTCGAGGTGTCCTGCACCCTGGCCCGCGCCGGCGGTTTCGCGGTGACCACGGGCCGCGCCGGGCTGGAGCCTTGGGGCCTGCCCGCCCCCCTGCGGGCCATGCAGAAACCGGGCGTGCCCCGGGTCTATCCCGTGGCGGTGCGCCAGGCCGGCACCCTGGACTACCACGCCACCTGGACCTTCCCCATGGCCGTGACCCCCCGGCTCCCGGCCCTGGACGCCGGGACGCCCTTCCACGACCTCCACTGGACGGCCACGGCCGAGGGCCGGACGGTCACCCTGGACCTCCACCTGACGGGCAAGGACGCCCTGTTCGAAGGCGGCCAGCGCGAAGCCGGCGTCGCCGCCTGGAAGCGGGAACGGCTTCTGTTTGACCGCCTCAACGAGGAAGGCCGGGCCTTCCGGATCCGAGACTGAACTCAGCGGTCCGCGTGGACGTGCTGGACGATGGACAGCGGGTGGCGCACGCCGGCCAGGTAGTCGTCGATGCACATCAGGACTACCGAGGACCGCGGCCGCAGGGCGATCTCCTCCCGGATGAGCCAGTGGCAGGCGAGGATCACCGGGTCCTCGGGGCAGGGTTCCAGGCCGGCGGGGACCGTGCCGGTGAAGGCGGCCCGCAGGTAGTCCCGGCCGTTCTTCGCCTTGAGATGGTAGATGCCCAGGAAGGCTTCGGGGGTGAAGGGCAGCCCGGTCTCCTCGCGGGTCTCGCGCACCACGGCCTCCAGCATGGTCTCGCCGGGGTCCTGGTGCCCCGCGGGCTGGTTGAGGACGCGCTCGGGGTGGACCCCGTCGGTCTCCTCCACGACGAGGAAGCGCCCGTCCCGCTCGATGATCGCGGCCACCGTGGGCCTCCAGCCAGTCATCAGTCCCTCCAGCCAGTCATAAGTCACTCCCTAGGAAATTTCCGCCAGCTTGAGCCGGGCCTGCTCCAGCCTGAGCCACTCCCGCTGGGCCTCGGTCAGGCCCCTCGCCAGGGCCTTCTCCGCCGCCTCCCGGCACTGCACGAGCAGCTTGCGGTCCCGCACCAGGTCGGCGGCCTGGAACCGGGGCAGACCCGCCTGCCGCGTCCCGAAGAACTCCCCGGGCCCCCGCAGCTCCAGGTCCTTCTGGGCGATGCGGAAGCCGTCCTGGGTCTCCGTGAGGATCTTCAGGCGTTCGCTCTCGCTGGCCGAGAGCATGATGAACTGGCTCCGGGCGGCGCCCCGGCCCACCCTGCCCCGCAGCTGGTGGAGCTGGGACAGGCCGAAGCGCTCGGCGTGGTCCACCACCATCACCGTGGCGTTGGGCACGTCCACGCCCACCTCCACCACGGTGGTGGCCAGGAGGATCCGGGTTTCCCCGAGCACGAAGGTGTCCATGCGCGCAGCCAGTTCGTCGGCCTTCAGGCGGCCATGGACCACGGCGAGGGGGACGCCGGGGAACTGGGCCCGCAGGAGGGCTTCCATGGCCTGGATGTCCCGGAGGGGCACCTTGGTTTCATCCTGCGGGTCGATGGCGGGGCTGATGACGAAGGCCTGGTGGCCGGCCTTCAACTCCCGGTCCACCAGGTCCCAGGCCCGTTCGGCGTCGTCGGGCTCCAGGAGGCGGGAGGTGATCGGCTGGCGCCCCGGGGGCAGCTCATCCAGCACCGACTGTTCCAGGTCGCCGAAGAGGGCCAGTGCAAGGGAACGGGGGATGGGGGTGGCGCTCATCACGAGCCAGTGGGGACCCAGGCCCTTCTCCTTGAGGGCCTCCCGCTGGCGCACGCCGAAGCGGTGCTGTTCGTCCACCACCACCAGCTGGAGCGCCCTGAAGGTGACCGCCTCCTGGAACAGGGCGTGGGTGCCCACGATGTAGGCGGCTTCCCCGGAGGCGATGCGGGCCAGGGCCTGGCGCTTGGGGGCGGCTTTCATGGGGCCCAGTAGCAGCTCCATGCGCCCGGCCTTGTCGGCCAGGAGGCGCGAGAAGGTGGCGGCGTGCTGGCGCGCCAGGACCTCCGTGGGCACCAGCAGCGCGGCCTGTCCCCCGGTCTCGGCCACCATGGCCATGGCCAGGAAGGCCACGAGGGTCTTGCCGCTGCCCACGTCCCCCTGCAGGAGCCGGTGCATGACCCGGCCGCTGACCAGGTCCTCCACGATCTCCTTGAAGGCCGTGCGCTGGGCCCCGGTGAGCCGGAAGGGCAGGAAGCCCCTGAGCCGCTCCCTCAGCTCGGGGGAGGTGGGCACCAGCTGGCCACGCCGGGCCATGCGCCCTGCGCGGCGCAGGGCCACCCCCAGGGAGAAGGCGAACAGCTCCTCGCAAGCCAGCCGCTGGTGGGCGGGGGTGGCGTGGGCGTCCAGGTCCCCGGGATCGCTGTCGTCCGGGGGCTGGTGCAGGAGCTTCAGGGCCGGCAGGTTGGCCGGGCAGCCCCGGGCCAGTTCGGGCGGCAGGAATTCATCGGGCTCCACCGCCCGGGCCAGGGCCTCCTGTACGAGCTTCTGGCGCAAGCGCCCCGTGATGGGGCCCAGCTTGCGGTACAGGGGCAGGAAGCGGCGCACCCACAGGTCCTCCCCCTCCACCGCCTTGCCCATGTTCTCGAAGGCGGGGCCCCGCATCTCCAGGCCCGAGCGGCCCACGGCCACGGGCCCGAAGGCCAGGATCCGGTCGCCGGGGCGCAGGGCCTTGGCCAGGTAGGGCTGGTTGAACCAGATGAGCCGGATGGTGCCGGTGCCGTCCTGCAGGAGCGCCTCGGTGAGGGCCATGTGCCGGACCCGGGTGGTGGAGCTGCGCAGGTCCTGGATGGTGCCCAGCACCGTGATGGTGTCCCGGTCCGGCACCCAGCGCGCGTCCAGGGTCCCGATCTGCTGGAGGCTGCCCCGGTCGATGTAGCGGTAGGGGAGCGACCAGAGCAGCTCCTTGAGCGTCGTGATCCCGGCGCCCTCCAGCACCTCCGCGAAGGCCGGCCCCACCCCCCGCAGAGCCGTGACCTTGGCGGTCAGGGGATACAGGGGCAGGGCCGCGGCCATCAGGGCAGCTCGGCTTCGGTATTGCGCTCCATCTCCCGGTACCGGGCGTATTCCCCTTCGAAGTACAGCCCCACCGACCCCACGGGACCGTTGCGGTGCTTGCCGATGATCAGTTCCGCCATGCGGTCGTCGTCGCCGCCCTCCTGGGAGGGCTGCATCTTGCGATGGATGAACATGACCATGTCAGCGTCCTGCTCAATTGCCCCAGAATCGCGAAGATCCGAGAGCTGAGGTCTTCCGCTCTGCCGGTGCTCCACCTCGCGGTTCAGCTGGCTCAGCACCACCACCGGCAGCCCGTGGTCCTTCGCCAGCAGCTTGAAGCCGCGGCTGATCTCGCCGATGCGGGTGGCCTCGCTCTGCTTGGCGGCGCGGGAGGATTCCGGGCTGGTGAGGAGCTGCAGGTAGTCCACGAACAGGATGTCGAGCTTGTGGTTCTGCTGGGAGAGGTGGCGGTCCACCATGGCCGTGATCTCCCGGGTGGTGACCGAGGCCTGGTCGTTGATGTAGATGGGCAGTTCCAGGAGGGCGTCGCGGCTCTTGAGGAGCCGGGCCTGGACGGCCTCGTCGAAGCCCCCGGCCAGCACCGACTTCATGTTGATGCCGCTGTGGGCGGACAGGAGACGGTTGAAGACCTCCTCCTTGGACATCTCCAGGGAGAAGAACGCGGCGTGGGCCTTGTGGAACAGGGCCGAGCGCAGGCACCAGTTGAGGGCCAGGGCGGTCTTGCCGATGCCGGGGCGGGCGGCGAGGATGATCAGGTTGCCGGGCTGGAAGCCCTGGGTGATGGCGTCCAGGCGGCTGAAGCCCACCTTGAGCCCGGTGGAGCCGCGGCCCTCGAGGCGGTCCAGGAGGTTCTCGAAGGCCTCCTTGGATACGTCCGCGATGTGCTCGAGGCCCTTGCGCTCATGCCCCTGGGCCAGGCGGAAGAGGTCCACCGCGGCCTGTTCCACCAAGGTGTCGGGGGGCGCCTCTTCTTCGGCCGCCTGGCGCACCAGCTGGGCTCCCAGGCGGATCAGCTGCCTGAGCTTGCGCTTGCGGATGAGGAGATCGGCCAGCACCTGGGGCCGGCCCACCTCCTCGGCGCCCAGGAGCTCCACCAGGCCCGTGTAGCCCCCGACCCGGGCGAGGTCGCCGGCCTGGTCCAGGGCGTCCTTGAGGGTGAGGGCGTTGACCTCCACCTGGGCTTCGATGAGGGTCCGCAGGGCCTTGAACACGGCCCGGTGGGCGGGGTGGACGAAGTCCTCCTCGGTGAGGGAGAAGGAGACGTCCACCGCGGCCTGCTCGGCGCCCGCCGCGCAGCAGGTGGCCAGCAGCGCGCGCTCGGCTTCGATGTCCTCGGGCAGACGTTGGGGGAGCCATTCGCTCATGGGGTCACGTCAGGGGTGGGTGTAGCCGTTCCCCGTCACGTCGACGAAGATGGGGTTCGTCACCGCGATGGGGTAGATGCCGCGCTGGATGAAGTTCCAGGGCGTCCCCACGGCGTAGGGGCCGGTCTGGGTGAGCCGGACGCCGGCTTCCACGACGACCCACGCGCCGGTGCCCGTGGCGGGCATGGGCACCTGGAAGGCGCCGGTGGAGAGCCGGGCATCGCTGGCGGAGGGGGCGAGGGTGGCGGGATCGATCGTCTGGGCCAGCTTCCCGTTCACGATGATGCGCACCTCGTCCACGGGCATCCAGATGCTGTTGTAGAGGGCCACGTTCACCGTGGCGGTGGGCATGGGACCCTTCACGAGGCCGCCGGGGCCGGTGGCGCCGACCGTCACGTCCAGGAAGGGACCGGTGGAGGCCACGGCCGCGCCGGCCTGAAGGCCGGCGAGCACGGTGGAGAGGTCCTGCACCAGGGGCACGCCCCACACCGGCGCCTGGAGGGTGCCGTTGGAATTGTAGAGGATGGGCGTCGTCTGCACGGGCGCCGCCTGCAGGTAGGTGCGGGCCAGGCCCACGGGGGTGAGCAGGCTGAACTTGGCCGAGGACAGGCCCAGGGCCTTCGTGAAATGGGTGGGCGTCTGCTGGTTGAGCAGGCCGAACCAGTCCTGTCGGACCTGGAGGAACTCCTGGAACCAGGGATCGGGGTTGGTGCCGTCGAAGCCTTCGGCCCTGAGCAGCTCGATGGCGTCGAACCCGCCGTTGGTGGTGCCCACCGCATAGATGCCCGAGCCGCTCATCCACTTGGAACCCATGCCCACCTGGCCCACCGGATCCCCCATCAGGGTGAACAGGCCCTGGGGTCCCCGGGGGCGGTGCACCACGACGTACTTGCCCTGGCTCTGGGTGATGAAGTCGGCCAGGGTCCAGCTGTCGGGCTGGATCGCCCCGCCGTAGCGGATGCGCGTGGCCGCGGGCGTGAAGAGCGAGGTGACCGTGCCGTAGCCGGGCAGGACCGAGGTGCGCCCCCCCACCACGAAGGGATCGCTGCCGATCGCCGTGAGCTGGCTGGTGTTGAAGCCCGCCGCGTTGAAGTCCCAGGTGAATTCGTTGTAGAGGCCGTCGCCGTCCGTCTCCAGGTCCTGCTCGGTGTGGCCGATGATCTGGACCCCCTCGGCCATGCCCGAGGCCAGCTTCTCGAAGGGGAGCAGGCCGCCGGTGGTGGACTGGCCGGGCCCGGGCAGGTCGAAGGTCGTCCATCCCGAGGGCAGGCCCTGGTTCCAGATGATGAAGGGGTGCGTGTTCTCGCCCTGGCCGTCGTAGGCGGTGAAATCAAGGTACTGCAATTGGGACAGGGGGCCCTGGGTGGCGTAGGCGCGGTAGGTGCCGCCGCTGATCACGGGGTTGCCGTTGTCCGTGAGCTGACCCGTGGACTGGCCGTTGGGAACCCAGAAGTAGCGGGTCTCGGTCCCGCCCGCGAAGGCGGTGCCGAACATCTCGTTGCCGGCCCGGATCTGGAACTGCCCGGGGTTCGCGCCGGGCGCGATGGCGTCGGCCTTGGTGACGGCGGAATAGTAGTCCTGGGTGACCCTGGACCGCTTCATCCAGGGATCCGGCACGCCCTGCCCCTTGATGACGATGCGGGAGGGCTGCAGGCTCCCGGTGGGCGCGTTGGCCGGAGCGGTGGAGAAGAAGTGGGGCGTGTAGAGGCTGCGCACGACGGTGCCCGCCTCCGAGACGATCGTCGCAGCCTCGGGGCAGAGGATGTCGGTGCCGCCGATGCTGAAGAACTGGTAGGGGTAGATGTAGATCGGCCCTTCCAGGAGGGGCCGCAGGCCGCTGGCCTGGTTCACGGCCACGCTCGTGGTCTGGGTGCCCACCGCGTTGGTGACGACCAGGCGGTAGGTGCCCACGAGCACCAGCGCCGTCGTGGAGGAACCATGGAAGCTGGTCTGGCTGACGACGTTCTCGCCCGGCTCCTGGTATTCAACCCGCTCGGGCAGCCAAACGGGATTGGCCAGACTCCCCCCGACCTGGCGCTCGACGCGGACTTCCGTGGGCAGGGGTCCCTGGGTCTGGGCCGAACCGGACAGGGAGAAGAGGAGGGTGCCATAGTCCTGCGGCCAGAGCCCCTGGGTGGAGTTGTTGGCGTTGGGGTTGATGTTGGTGCCCTGGTAGCGGTCCACCACCATGGTGTTCCAGATGCCCGCGGTCTGGTTGGAGCCCGCGCTGCTGGGCCCGCCGGTGAGGTAGAGGCGGCGGTTGTAGGAGAGGCTGCCGCCGGCCGCCACGCCGGTGGGCGGCAGGGGCAGGCTCCCCACCGCGATCTGGTGGGAGAAGGACGGCAGGTCGGCGTGGCCGAGCACGTCCTGCGGATCCGAGGTCACCATGCAGGTGGGGGCGTCCACGGACATCATGCCGATGGTCGCGTGGGAATCGGTGGTGGCCGCGCCCGGTTCCGTGGCCACGAAGGCGACGTAGGGGGCCTGGACGGCGGTGGCGATGGGGCTGCCCCAGTCGGAGCCTGGGATCTGCATGCCCCAGTTCACGGCCAGGGGCCTGCCCGTGATGTCCAGGCCCGCGGGCACCGCGAACCGGTAGCCGGCGGAGTTCTGCACCAGGTAGTCCCCGATGCTCCGCAGGCCCAGGCCCGTCCCGCTGTTGTTGACGATGGTGGTGGACAGGGTCATGAACCGGTCCAGCTTGCCCAGCGACAGGGTGTGGGTGACCGACACCCCCAGCACGCGGCCCGCGCTGTCCGTGCTCGCCGCCCCGCCCAGGGCCGGGTTCGTCCCGCCCGAGACCGTGTGGATCCGGTGGTTGGGATCCAGCAGGTAGCCCGTCATGGTGAGGGTGCTGGGATCGATGGTGCTGTTGGTGACGTAGGTGTCGAAGACCAGTTCGAGCGAGGGGTCCTGGTTCACGATGGGCGTCAGCCGCTCCAGGGAATCGGAAGGGATGTCGACCCGCGTGTAGCTGGTGTCCAGGGTCAGGTAGCCTGCGTCCACGATGCTGCCGCCGCCCGCCGCCCCGGCGATGGGCTTCTGGGAGAGGTCCCCGAAGCGGGTGCCGTCCACGGCGACCTGGATGAAATCGTTGCCGAGGTAGTAGTCGCCCGGGCCGGACATGGCCTTGAGACCCAGCACCCGGTCCCCGTTGAACTCGGGAATCGCCTCGACCACCACGGGCGTCTCCTGGAACCCCGAGGACCGGAAGCAGCCCGTCCCGCCCAGGGCGAGCAGCGCCGTCGCGGCCAGGGACAACCTCTTCAAACCCAGGCCGGTCCGCTGAGGAGCCGACGTGTCGTCCAGGGCAGAAAACAGCCGCAGTTCTCTTTTATGATTCATTAATTCTCACTCGCGTTGGGCCCCAATGGGGGTAAGGGTCTATGCTAACTCACGATGGGATTATCTGCCTGGGTTACTCTCCGTCCACGTTCACGGCGGTGGCTGTGGGCGGCTCTTTCTGCATTCATTACTATTGATTTGCTTTGGATTCTACTTTTGTTCCCCAGGTCGAGCGCAGCTTGCATTTTTTCGCGGGAAGCCCTGCCGGCCGTGGCGGGCCCCGCCCTGGTCCTGGGCGCCGGAGTCTACGCGGACGGCGAGCCCTCGCCCATCCTGGAAGGCCGCCTGGAGACGGCCCTGGCCCTGTTCCGTGCGGGCAAGGTCGGCTGGTTCCTCGTCTCCGGGGACAACCGGGCCCACAACTACAACGAGCCCCAGGCCATGCGCAAGTGGCTCATCCGGCGCGGCGTGCCCGTCGAGCGGGTCGTGAGCGACTACGGGGGCCGGCGCACCTACGACAGCCTCAAGCGGGCCCAGGCGGTGTTCGGGGTCCGCCGGGCGGTGGTGGTCACCTCGGACTTCCACCTGCCCCGGGCCCTCTACCTGGCCCGGGGCATGGGCCTGGATGCCCTCGGCGTCCCCTCCCCCACCTCGGACCTGACGCTGCGCACCCGCACGGGTTTCATGGCCCGGGAATTCGTGGCCCGCAACCTCGCCGTACTGGACCGCTGGTTCCCCCCGGACACCATGCTGGGCCCGAGGGAGGCCACCCCTGACGACCCGGAGCACCAGCCATGATCCTTGCCAGCCCCCTTTCCATCCTGGCCGCGGGCCGTCTGCCCCAGGGGCGGTTCCGCGGCAGCCTCCAGGGCCTGGGGGCCGTGGCCCTGGGCACCTCCGCCGTGCGCGGGCTGCTGGCCGACCCGGCCCTGCCGCGTCCCGTCAAGGTCATCTGGGGCATGGCCCGCTCCCACACCCAGGGCATGAATCCGGGCCGGACCCTCGCGCTCGCCGCCGGCCTGCCCCACCCCACCTTCGGCCTGACGGTCAACATGGCCTGCGGTTCGGGGCTGGGGGCCGTCATCGCGGCCTGCCAGGCCCTGGCGGCGGGGGAACCCGGCCCGCTGCTGGCCGGCGGCAGCGAGGCCATGAGCGACACGCCCCACCTGCTCCCGGGCCTGCGCTGGGGGTTCCGCCTGGGGCACCAGGAGGCCCCGGACGTCATGCACCAGGACGGCCTGCTCTGCCCCGTGACGGGCCTGCTCATGGGCGAGACCATCGAGCGCCTGGTGGAGGGGCGCTCCATCAGCCGCCAGGACGCGGACGCCTACGCCCTGGAGAGCCACCGCCGGGCAGCCGCGGCCGACTTCGGGCCCGAGCGGCTCCCCCACCCCGCCCTGGACCGGGACGAGTGCATCCGGAAGGGCGCGACCCTGCAGGACCTGGCGGCCCTCAAGCCCGTCTTCCGGGAGGGCGGCCAGGTCACCGCCGGCAACGCCAGCGCCCTTTCCGACGGCGCCGCCGCCCTGCTCCTGGCCGCCGCCGACCCCGGCCCCGCCCCCGCACCCCTGGCGAGGATCCTGGGCTGGACCGAGGCCGCCGTGGACCCCCTGGACATGGGCTGGGCTCCCGTGCCCGCCGTGCGCGCCCTCCTCGACCAGGCCCGGCTCACCGTGCGCGACCTCGCCCTGTGGGAACTCAACGAGGCCTTCGCCGCCCAGGTGCTCTGCTGCGTGCGCGACCTGGACCTGCCCCCGGACCGCCTCAACGTGGCCGGCGGCGGCATCAGCCTGGGCCACCCCATCGGCTGCAGCGGCGCGCGGATCCTGGTGACCCTCGTCCACCAATTGCGCCTCCGGGGAGGCGGTCTGGGCATCGCCACCCTCGGCATCGGGGGAGGCCTTGGGCAGGCGGTGCTGATCGAAGTCTGATCCGGCCCCCCACTTGGGCGCCGCGGAGGATGATGCTGAAAACCCTGGTCTCAAAAGGATGGAGGCTTTCGTCCCGCTTTGCTCCTGCCCCTCCTGATCCATCCCTCCCTGGCTGCCCCCGACCTGGAGTCAGCCTCGATTCCCCAAATTTGGACGATGGGCCAATTCAAACCTGTCGCGCTCCCTCTCCAGTTCCAGACGGAGTTCCTCTTCGGTGGGGAGCACCTTCAGATATTTTGAGGCAAAGATCTGTTTGCCTTCACTCAATACCGAATATTTTGCCACCGCTTCATTCCGCTCGGCGCAAAGGATGAGCCCAATGGTTGGATTGTCTCCTTCGGTGAGGTACTGATCGTCGAAAAGCCTCACGTAGCCATCGATCTGGCCGACGTCCTGGTGGGTCAAGCGCCCCATTTTCAAATCGATCAGGACGTAGCATTTCAGGATGCAGTTGTAAAACACCAGATCCACAAAAAGGTCCGTATCGTCAAACTGCAGGCGCTTTTGCCGTGCGACAAAGGCGAAGCCCTTGCCCAGTTCCAAGAGGAACGCTTGCAACTGGTTAATTAGCGCTGCTTCCAGATCCGCTTCCCTGAGCTGGGGCTGATCCGGTAAGGCCATGAAATCGAATACATAGGGGTCCTTGATCATATCGATAGGGCGTTCCAGGATCTGGCCCCGGTTGGCGAGATCCTTCACCCCGCCTTGGTCCTGGCTCTTCAGGAGTCGTGTGAAGAGACAGGTATGAATTTGCCGCTCCAAGTGTGTGACGCTCCATCCCCCTTGTTCTGCCTCAACTTCATAGAAATCGCGTTCTTGTGGGTTTTCAACTCGGGCCAGGGTGCGGTAATGGGACCAGCCTAGATTAGGCATAAATCCTTTTATTTCTAGCTTTTGGATATGGATTTCAAATTCAGCACATGGCATGTGCTGAATTGCCTTTCCGCCCATTTTCACAGAAGGCTGGGCTTCTGGAATTCGATCGGCAAAGGCTTGGTAGAAACGGCGGATATACCGCAAAGTGGTCACAGAATAGCCGCCGCCATAGCGCTGAGCCAACATGGCGGACAAGCCCTCCATGACCTGCTGCCCATACTCGGCCCGCCCCTCTCCCCCTTGAATCGCCTCCACGATCTCCCGCCCGATGTGCCAATAGGCAAGCACCATCTCGATGTTGATCGTCCGGGCGACGGCCGTCTGGGCGCGGTCCAGGATCTCGGAAACCCGCAAAAACAGCGGATCCGTGGCAAGTGACGTAGTTGGCGAAGTGGGTTTGGTGGATCGCGCTTTCTGGGTCATGCGGCCCCCTCCAAATAGCTTGCCTTGAATTCAGCACACGGTATGTGATGAATTCGAGGTGCCCCATCTCGAAGGTCAGGGCTACAACATGGCCTTGAGGGCCCGGTAATCCGTTTTTCCAGTTCCAAGGACCGGTATCTTGTCCAGGTTGATTACGGTGCGGATGTTGTGGATCGGGCTGAACCCCGCCTCCCGGATGGCGGCGTTGGCCTGGTCCCGGGTGAGGCCGCGGATGGTGAAGAGGGTCAGTTCCACGCTGGTCCCGTCCTCCCGGGCGTCCACGGCGAGGATGGTCTCATCGTCCTGGAGGGTGCCGAAGCGGTCCAGGAGGGCCTCCTCCACGGCGGGCAGGCTCACCATTTCGCCGCCCATCTTCACGAAGCGCTTGAGGCGGCCGGCGAACACGAGCATGCCGTCCTCCTCCCGCACCAGGTCCCCGGTGCGGTACCAGGCGTGGCCCTCGAAGTCCTCGAAGGGGGGCGGCCCATCGTGGCCGAAGTAGCCGCCGAAGATGCTGGGGCCACGCACCAGGAGCATCCCCCGGGCGCCCGGCAGCGCCCGCTGGCCGGTCTCGGGGTCCACCAGGGCGTGGCTGACCGAGGGCAGGGGGTAGCCGATGGTGCCGCGGCGCAGCCGCTCGGCCCGGTTCGCGGCCACCACGGGGGAACACTCCGTGATGCCGTAGCCTTCCAGGATCACCATGGAGGGCCACCGGGCCTCGATGGCCGAGAAGAGGGTCTCCGGGCACTTCTCGGCGCCGGTGATGACGAAGCCCAGGGACTCCAGCTGCTCCCGGGATGCCACCCGGACGATGCCGTTCAGGAAGGTGGGGGTGCCCACCAGGGCCGTCACCCGGTAGGCCTCGATGTGGCGGGCCAGGGCCACGCCGTCCGTGGGCACGGGGTAGTACACGGCCTGGAAGCCGGTGCACAGCGGCAGGAGGACGGTGCCGGTGAGCCCGAAGGAGTGGAAGGGGGGCAGGAAGCCCAGGAACCGCGCGCCCTGCAGGAACCCGAACTCCCCCACGATGTCCTTGAGGTTGGCCAGGAGGTTCGCGTGGGTCAGGGGCACGGCCTTGGGCAGGTTCTCGCTGCCGCTGGTGAAGAGCACCACCGCCGTCTCGCTGATCCGGGCCCGGCGCAGGTCCTTCCAGGACAGGTGGGCGTGGAGGAGGGCCTTGAGCTTGGCGCCCTTGGTGAGCGAGGCCCCCACGTCCTCCATGAGGAGGAACCGGTCCTTGAGGGTGGCCAGGTCCATGCCCTGGGACTGGATGCGGTCCACGACCCGGCCCACGGTGAGCACCTTGGTCACGCCCAGCAGGTCAAGGCCGTGGGTCATGTTCCGCACGCCCGTGGTCCAGTTGACCATCACCGGCGTCTTGCCCGCGAAGAGGGCCGCCAGGTAGAGGACGCAGGCTCCCACCGACGAAGGCAGCATGATGCCCACGCAGGGGCCCTCGATGCGCTCCAGGACGGGCTTGAGGGCATAGATCGAGGTGATGATGTCCCGGTAGGTGCGCACTCCGGAGGACTGGTCGGCGATGACGGCCCGCCCGGGATCCCGCGCGGCCTGCTTCAGGAAGACTTCCGCCAGGGTGGCGCCCTCGGGCAGCAGCACCGGCAGGCCCATGGGCCGGAACCAGGCCGAGGGCACCGGCTTGAGGGGGGCGCCGCCGCTGTCGATGGCGAAGCCCGCGGCCGCCAGCAGGACATCGCCCACGGTGGCCATGGAATCCGGATCCCCCACGTGATGGCCGAACTCCTGTTCCACCCAGAGCTGCAGCTCCAGGCGCAGCAGGCTGTCCATGGCCAGGTCCCGGGACAGGTCGAGGGCCAGGTCCAGATCCTCCCGGCCGGTCAGCTCCCGCAGGTGGGCCAGCACCTGGTCCCGCACCGCGGGCGAGACCTCCGAGGGGTCCCCCTGGAGACGCACCACGGGCGGATCGGGCAGGTGCCGGCGGCCCCCGGGCTCCCAGGGCGTGTGGGGCACGTGCAGGGCGGGCGGGGCGTCCTCGTTGTAGTAGGCCTCCATGGCCCGGTTCATGGCCTCCCGGCCGCCCTCCCGGGGGAAGTCCGCGGGTTCCGACAGTTCCACGGTCACGTCCCGGCGCGGGCAGAAGAAGACGAAACTGGCCAGCAGGTTGAACAGCTGGCTCCGGACCACCTTGAGCAGGTCCGGGGAGGGCCCCGCCGCGCGGCTGAAACGGCTCCCCCAGAGGCCCCGGGTCCGCACCAGCACCACCCGGGCGCCCGGCGCCGCCGCCAGGATCGTCTCCACGGCGCTGGTGCCGCCGACCTCCTCGAAGCGGCTGCGCATGAGGTGGCCGGCGGGGTAGAGCAGGATGTTCCGGCCCCGGGCCAGGTCCTCCCCGCATTCGCGGATCACCCGCTCCACCTCGGGCCGGCAGCCCTCCCCGTACCTGGCGATGTCGGGCAGAGGCTTGGCCCCGAACATCTTCGCCAGCCGGCGGATCCCGAAGCCGCCGATGCGGTCCTGGTCGGCCAGGGAGGCGGGCTGGAACCGGGACCACAGGAGGCTGGAGACGATGGGCGGGTCCATCAGGGCCGGGTGGTTGGGCAGGAAGAGGATCCCGCCGGTGCCCCGGGCCGCGACCTCAGCCAGCCCCTTGACCCGGACCCGGTAGCGCAGGGACAGCAGGCCACGGCCGAAGGCGATGAATGCCGATGCGATCAGACCCATGACAGCCTCCGCCCAGGAAGGTAGTGCCGGTTCCTGGTCCAAAATAAAAATATCATTTATTTAAACAGACGGAGGGTGGCCCAGACCACCAGGATGAGCGCAGCGAGGATGGCCGGGACGACCCAGGGCCTGCGCGGCGTCAGGCCGGACGCCCCAGGTTGAGCGGGCGTTGGGACAGGCGCCAAAGTAGGCGATGAACCAGGCGATGTGCCAGGCGCAGGGGCAAGGCCCGCCGCGGCCGGGGGCGCGCTTCCGGGCCCAGGCTCGGACGAAGGGATGGGCACGCCCGGCTCGGCCGGAGCCTCCGCCTCCGGGGCATAGCGCAGGTTCAGCAGGGCTTCCAGGTCGGCCCGGGTGCCCTTGAGGAGCATGTTGACGTATTCGGCCAGGTCATGCTCGGTGGGCTCGCCGTGATCCCTGACCAGCAGCACCTTGAGTTCCCGCTCCAGGTTGCGGGCCGAACCGTAGCGCTGTCCCACGTCCTTCTGCAGGGCCTTGGCCACCAGGGCGGCCATGGCTGGGGAGACGCCGGGATTGACGATCCGCACGTCAGCCACCCGGCCCAGGCGGACCTTCTCCAGGACCCCCAGTTCGCTGTCGGCCTGGAAGCACCGTTCGCCGGTCAGGAGCTCGAAGAGCACCAGTCCCAGGGAGTAGATATCGGAGCGACCATCCAGGGGGTGGCCCAGGGCCTGCTCGGGGCTCATGTAGAGCAGCTTGCCCTTGAGGGCCCCCGCCATGGTCTGGGTGCTCTTGGTGGCGGCCTTGGCGATGCCGAAATCCACCAGCTTCACGGCCCCCTCGAAGGAGATGATGATGTTCTGGGGGCTGATGTCCCGGTGGACGAGCATGAGTTCCTGGTCGTTGGCGTCCCGCTTGCGATGGGCGTAGTCCAGGGCGCTGGCGATCTTCATCGCCACCACCGCGGCGATGGGCTCGGGCACGGGGAGACGGTATTCCCGCACCTTGCGCAGGATGGTGCGCAGGTCCCGGCCGTCCACGAACTCCATGGCGATGTAGTAGAACTCCATCGCCTTGCCCAGATCGAAGATCTGGACGATGTTGGGATGGGTGAGCTGCGCGGCCAGCTTGGCCTCGTCGATGAACATGCGCACGAACTCGTCGTTGTCCGATAGGTGGGGCAGGATCCGCTTGATGGCCACGATCTTCTCGAAATCATGGACGCCCCGCTGCCGGGCCTTGAAGAGTTCGGCCATGCCTCCGACAGCGACCTTCTCCAGGAGATAGTAGTTCCCGAATTCCTCCAGGCTCTCGAGGAAAGGCTCCGCGGGGGGCGCGGCCGAGGGTTCGGGCCAGGCCCCTGGCAAGGGTGCGGAAAGGGCCTCATGGATGGCCGGCATGGGAACGGTGGCCCGGATGTCGGTGGTGGCCAGGCGGAACTCCTCGGACCCTTCGAAGACGTTGTCGAAGCTGAAGGCCATGGGCGGCAGGATCCGTGGCGCGGGAGGGATGATGCTGCGGGGCATGGGGGCCCGGATGGGCTCAGGCACCGGTGCGGGCGTGGTTTCGTCGGCCAGATCCGCCAGGATGTCGCTGAAGAGGTCCTCGGTGGTGAATTTCTGGGCGCCGGGTCCGAAGCCCCCCAGGCAGGAACGCAGGGTGGCGGGCCAGGCCAGGTGGGGCACCTCCCGTCCGAGGTGATGCAGGGCCTTGGCTTCCAGCCCCGCCTCGCGCAGCCAGCGCCCATCCTGCTCCGTTCCGCCCAGCGCCACCAGGGGCAGGTAGGGGTTGAGCGCCTGGAGGGACTTCACCAGGGCCAGCCCCGCGTCGCTCAGGGCCACGGGATCGAAGAGCACCAGGTCGGGCAGGACCTCCGACTCGCTGTCGCCGATGGTCCAGTCCACCCGCCAGCCCTCCCTGGCCAGGACGGCGTCCAGATCCGGAGTCCGGAGGAAGTCGCCGTCCACGATGAGGAGGTGAGGCTGGTCCATGTTTGGGATTATCCGTGAAAACACCATCATAGACCCTGCGGCCGGAAGGGGCCACCCGCACGTCTCCTGCAATGAAGGCTGGCTTTATCTCACCGGCACGGGTAAGCTGATGGACGGCCCGGAAAACGGTTTACGGATTTTCGGGCGAATCCCCGGCGAGAGGAGGTGTCCCCCACATGCCACTGGTAAAAATCAAGGAAGATGAAACTTTCGAGAACGCTCTTCGCCGCTTCAAGCGGAAGTGCGAGAAGTCCGGCATCCTCAGTGAACTGAAGAAGCGCCAGCACTACGAGAAGCCCAGCGCCAAGCGCAAGCGCAAGATGCTTGCCGCGAGAAAGAAGACCCTCAAGCGCCTCGCCCAGGAGCGGAGACTGATGGGTTGATCAACCCTGACGTCTTGGGTTGGAGGCTTCGCGTAGCCGCGCAGCGGATACCGAAAGGAAGACCCTCAAGCGCCTCGCCCAGGAGCGGAGACTGATGGGCTGATGCCCACCTTTTCGCATAGGATAGAAAGGCCCGCCCCGGCGGGCCTTTTTCGTGCCCAACCATGACGACACCCCCCCCCAACGCCGAACTCGACGCCGTCGAATTTCCCACCCTGGCCGCCCTGGTGGCCGGCGGCGCCCGCACCCGCGCGGCCCGCGCGGCCCTGGCGGCCCAGCACCCCTGGGACGGCCTCTGCGGACTGCGGCGCCTCAAGCAGATGGAGCTGGGGCCCCTGTGGGCCACGGATCCCGGGGCCCTGCCCATCGTCCCCTTCGACGAGGCCCTGGACGAGCTGCTGAACCCCGCCGGGTGGCTCCAGCCCGAGCACTGGCGCCAGCTGCGGGAAGGGCTCCGCGCCCTGGCCGCCCTGCTCCGCGGCGTCCGGAACCTGACGTGGACCGAGGGCGTGCCCGGCCCGGAGGGCACGGAGCTGGGCATCGACCGCCTCCAGGTCACCGCCGAGCTACTGCCCGACCCGGCCCCCGTCGCGGACCACCTGGCCCGCAGCTTCACCGAGGACGGCCAGCTGGACCCCATGCGCGTGCCCGGGCTGGCCGAGCTGCACCGCGCCCGGTCCCGGTGCTTCCAGCATGTCCAGAACCGCCTCCAGAAGCTCCTCAGGGACTTTCCCGACGCCTTCCAGGACTTCAACGTCGTGGAGCGCAACGGGCGCTTCTGCCTGCCGGTGCGCACCGAGCGCCGGGGCATGGTCCCCGGCCTGGTGCTGGACCGCTCCAGCAGCGGGGCCACGGTTTTCCTGGAACCCTTCGAGGCCGTGGCCCTGAACAACGACCACGTGGAGGCGGAGCAGGAATACCTGCAGGCCGTCCAGGCCTTCCTCCGGGACCTGCTGGAGAGCCTGCGGGCGCGGCGCTTCGACTTCGAGCGCTGGCACCGGTTCCAGGGGGACACGGACGAGGGCCTGGCCCTCCTGCGCTGGGCGTCCCTGTGCGAAGGGGTCCTCCCCGACCTGGGCCGGGACCGGCTGCACCTGCTGGAGGCCCGCCATCCCCTGCTCCTGCCCAACGTTCGGGCCGCCCTGGCCCTGGAGCCCCTGGGCCACGAAGCCGTGCCCCTCACGCTCACCCTGGACCGGGAGCGCCCAGGCGTCATCATCTCCGGCTCCAACACCGGCGGCAAGACCGTGGTGCTCAAGACCGTGGGCCTGCTCACGGCCCTGGCCCGGTCCGGGATGGCCATCCCCGCCCGGGCCGGCACGGAGGTGCCCGAGCTGGCCACGCTCCACGCCGACATCGGCGACCACCAGACCCTGGTGGGCAGCCTCTCCACCTTCTCCAGCCACATCCTCCACCTCAAGCGCATCGTCGCCCAGGCCAAGGCCTCGGGGCTGGTCCTCCTGGACGAGCTGGGCACCGGCACGGATCCCAGGGAGGGCGCCGCCCTCGGCATCGCCCTGCTCCAGGCCCTCTCCCGGCGCCAGTGCTGGGTGCTCTGCTCCACCCACCTGGGCGAGATCAGCCAGTGGGCCCTGCGCCACCCCAAGTTCCAGAACGCCTCCGTGCAGTTCGACGAGGAGCGGCTGGCGCCCACCTTCAGGCTCATGGTGGGCATGCCGGGCCAGAGCCGGGCCCTCACCATCGCCGCCAAGCTGGGCCTCCCGAAGTTCATCCTCGACCACGCCGAGAAGGTGCTGGGCCGCAGGGAGCAGGACTGGCGGGAATTCCTGCGCCAGCTGGAGGCCGACCGGCTCCGCCTGGTGGAGGAGTCCGAGGAGCTGGCCAGGGCCACGGCCCTGATGGAGAAGGACCGCAGGATCCTCGCCCAGCGGGAGGAGGCGCTGCGCGCCGGCCAGGAGAAGTTCCAGCGCGATTCCGCCGAGAAGGTCCAGCGCGTCCTGGCTTTCATCGACCACGAGTCCCGGCGCCTGGTGAAGGAGCTCAAGGACAAGCACAAGGCCACCGAGCCCTTCAGCGCCGACCGCGTGGGCACCGAGGCCCGGGAACGCGTCAAGACCATCGAGCAGATCGCCCGGGCCGAGCTGGGAGCCGGCACCCGGGCCCGCGCCCAGGACGCCCCCAGCCTCAAGGAGGGCGGCTACGCCCGCCATCGGGGCCTGGGCGTGGAGGGCCGGATCGTCGAGCTCAAGGGCGAACGCGTGGTCCTGGAGACCCCCCAGGGCAGGCGCATGGAGGCCCGCGCGGGGGAACTGGAACCCATCCACCGGGGCAACCTCGGGGAGACGGCCCCCCGCCGGGGCCACGTGCGCTTCCGGGGCGGCGACGAGGAGACCGGGTCCGAGCTCAAGCTCATCGGCCGGGCCTCGGACGAAGTGGACATGGAGATCCACCGCTTCGTGGAGGCCTCCATCGCCGCCGGGCGCAAGTTCATCCGGATCGTCCACGGCCACGGCACGGGACGCCTGAAGGCCGCCGTGCTCCTGGCCCTGAAAGGCCACCCCGGCATCGCGAGGGTCGAGGACGCCCCCCAGAACCAGGGCGGAGCCGGGGCGACGGTCATAACCCTTCGTTGATCTTTTCCATGTGTCAAAATTGGATTTACAGATTAGAAGGGGCTGGTAAAATTCAGGGATGTCCTCATCGCCCTCGGAGGAACCATGGCCATGCGCACCCTAGCCTTCGCCGCCCTGCCCGTCATCCTCCTCGCCCAGGGCGAGACGGTGACCTCCCAGAAGGACCGGCAGGCCCTCGCCGTAACCATCTACAACGACAACATGGCCCTGGTGAAGGACCAGCGGGAGGTGAAACTCGCCAAGGGCACCCTGGACCTGGCCTTCCAGGACGTGTCCGCGCAGTTGAGGCCCGAGACGGCCCTGCTGCGCAACCTGACGGACGCCAAGGACTTCTGGATCAACGAGCAGAACTTCGACTTCGACCTGCTCACTCCCCAGAAGCTGCTGGAGAAGTATGTGGGGCGCAAGGTGCTGGTGGTCTCCGAACGGCCCAACCCCGACGGCCCCGGCTCCAAGGAGGTCCGGGAGGAGGCGGAGGTGCTGTCGGTCAACGGCGGCGTGGTGCTCAAGTACGCTGACCGCATCGAGACGAGCGTCCCGGGCCGGATCGTCTTCCCCGGCGTGCCGCCCAATCTCAGGGCCCGCCCCACCCTTGTCCTCAAGCTCCACTCCCCGGCCGCCATGGGCCAGAAACTCGAGCTCAGCTACCTCACCGGCGGCCTCTCCTGGCGCGCGGACTACGTGGCCAACCTGGCCCCGGACGAGAAGAGCCTGGACCTGGGCGGCTGGGTCACCCTCACGAACGAGAGCGGCGCATCCTACCCCGACGCCACCCTCCAGCTGGTGGCCGGGGACGTGCACCGGGCGCCCGCCCCGAGGATCTCCGCGGCCATGTTCCGTGCCAGGGCCGCGGACAACGCCCCGGCGCCCATGCAGGAGGAGAGCCTGTTCGAGTACCACCTCTACACCCTGGACCGCCCCACGACCCTCAAGGAGAACCAGACCAAGCAGGTGGCGCTGCTGAGCGCCCAGGCCGTACCGGTGCGCAAGGACTACGTCCTACGGGGCGACGCGTCCTACTACCAGGCCCGCTTCGAGGCCCCCTCCGAGAAGGTGAAGGTGGGGGTGTTCCTGGAGTTCAGGAACGAGCCCGCCTCGCGCCTGGGCATGCCCCTGCCCAAGGGCGTCGTGCGGGTCTACAAGCGCGATGCCGAAGGCCGGCCCCAGTTCGTGGGCGAGGACGCGGTCGACCACACCCCCCGGGGCGACAAGGTGCGGCTCCGCCTCGGCGACGCCTTCGACCTCACCGCCGTGCGCCGCCAGACGGACTTCAAGCTCCTGGGCGCGCAGGGCGCCTTCCGGCACTCGGCGGAGGCGGCCTTCCAGGTGGACCTGACGAACGCCAAGCAGGAGGCCGTGACCGTCGACGTGCTGGAGCCGGTCTCCTCCGACTGGGAGCTGGTCCAGAAGAGCCTCGAACCCACCCGGGAGAACAGCGGGCTCGTCCGGTTCCAGGTGCCGGTGCCGGCCGAAGGGACCGCCACCCTCACCTACCGGGTGCGGACGCGGTGGTAGTTCTACTGTGGCGCCCGGTTTGGGATTGGCCCAGGTCCCTACACTTCGCCCCATTCGCTCCTGCGGTCGCTGGCGCGATCCTCGGATCGGTAGAGCATCGCGTGGGAATTACGACTATGTTGCCACACTCCTGCTTCGCTGGGCGGGGGAGCAGGATGCACACCACGACCTTCCGGGAGGGCCTACGTCCCTAGGCCCGGCTCAAGTATGCATGTTCGTTCTTGGACTGCGCCGACGCTGAATAGCCCTGAGATCAATACGTGGCATGGTCCGGTCTTTGATCTGGTTGGGTGGCGCTCGGTAGAAATGGGGTGGGAACCAGGCCTGGGTCTGGGCGCATAGAGCCTGCACCTCGGAGGAAGCAGTGGACCTGGACGACGGTTGGAAACAGCGCCTACAGCGTTATCTGGATGGTTGACTCCATCACAAACCAACGTCGGCGCGGGACCCATACCGATCCCGACCACTCGAAGCCTGACCCGCGGGCCATAGGCCACCCAGGGGAGTCAGAGAGGCTATGCCTTCCCTACGCCCCTCGAAGTTAGAGCGTGGAACAAGGACCCCTCGTCCAACGTCGAGTTTCAACCTCACGCCGGCCTCGCCGGCGTGAGGAACGGGGCGTACTGCAGGGACCCGGCTCAACCGGAAACCGGGCGCCACAGTAGAAGTAGCAGCCCAGGGCCACTCGGCGACAACTTTCGACCGGATGCCCCAGAAAGACGACCGCTGGCCCGATTCCTGGCAACGCCAGGACCGGCCAGGGCATAGAGTTGGCTTGATGTGATTGATATCAACGCGCCGCAGCCGCATTATCGCTATTTTGGTTCTGTGGTTGACCTGCCCCGCGTCCATGCCGTTCAATAACGGGCGCCGCAGGAGACAACGGCAGGGGCCGCCGGACCTACGGTGCCTCAACGTGAAGGGAATTCACGCAGGACCGCTTGTCGCAGGCACGATAGACAAGCTAGAATTATTTGCAGCCGAATTCGATAAATTTTTCTCGATATATTATTCACCAAATGGCCGGGAGTCTCAGGCCCAGGTCCCACGGAGCACCACCATGCCAAACGCCGTCCAGGAATTCTACGCAAGGTTGAGGGCACAGGCCGACACCACCCTGGCCGAGAGCGGGGACCAGGCCCGCATCCACATCCAGATCGGCTCGGCCACCTGCGAGCACGCCGCGGGCTCCCTGGAGGCCCTGGACGAGTTCCAGAAGCACATCCAGGCCTCGGGCCGGGACGACATCGTCATCCACAAGACGGGCTGCACGGGCCGGTGCAGCAAGGAGCCCATCGTGGGCATCATCGCCCCGGGCAGGATCCCCGTGAAGTACGAGCGGGTGGACCGGGCCCTGGTGCACAAGATCTTCTCCAGCCACATCCAGAAGGGGGAGCCGCTCCCCCAGCACGCCCTGGACAACTCCCTGGACAACCTGGCCGACCTGGGGTTCATCTTCTGCGAAGGGCACCGCTGCACGACCGGGGCGGCCCTCAAGCACGCCTTCGACCGCAAGCTCAAGGAGGCCGGCGTTCCCGCCAGCCGCGTCAAGACGTCCCACGTGCGCTGCTTCGGCTCCTGCACCGAGGAGACCGAAGGCAAGTGCACCCACGTCCTCGTCAACCCCGACGGGGTCTTCTACCGGATCGCCAACGAGCAGGACCTGGACGAGATCATCGCCCAGCACGCCATCAAGGGCGAGGTGGTCGAGCGTCTCCGGGCCCCCGAGAAGCCCATCACCCAGGACTTCTACTCCACCTACGGGGACATCCACTTCTTCAACCACCAGACGCGCATCGCCATGCGCAAGTGCGGCATCGTGGACCCCGAGAGCCTGGAGGAGTACCTCCGCCACGGCGGCTTCAAGGCCCTGGCCAGGTGCCTGGGCGGCAACGATCCCCAGTGGGTCATCAACGAGGTCCTGAAGGCGCGGCTCCGGGGCCGCGGGGGCGGCGGCTTCCTCACGGGCCGGAAGTGGCAGATGGCCCACGACCAGCCGGAGACGACCCGCTACCTCATCTGCAACGGCGACGAGGGCGACCCGGGCGCGTTCATGGACCGGGGCATGCTGGAGTCCGACCCCTTCAGCGTCGTGGAAGGCATGATCATCGCGGCCTTCGCCATGCAGTCGGTGCACGGGTTCTACTACATCCGCGCCGAATACCCCCTGGCCATCAAGCGCATCCAGAACGCCCTGGAGCAATGCCGGGCCGCCGGCCTCCTGGGCACCGACATCATGGGCTCGGGCTGGGACTTCGACATGGAAGTGCGCCTGGGCGCGGGCGCCTTCGTGTGCGGCGAGGAGACCGCCCTCATCCGCTCCATCGAGGGGGAGCGCGGCCAGCCCAAGGTCCGCCCCCCCTACCCGGTGGTGCGCGGCCTGTGGGGCAAGCCCACCTGCATCAACAACGTGGAGACCTTCGCCAACATCACCGCCATCATCAATTTCGGCGGCGAGTGGTTCGCCAACCAGGGCACCCGGGAGAGCGGCGGGACCAAGGTCTTCGCCCTGGCCGGCAACGTCAAGCACACGGGCCTGGTGGAAGTTCCCCTGGGGACGACGCTCTCCAAGGTCGTCTTCACCATCGGCGGCGGCGTCAAGGACGACCGGGCCCTCAAGGCCATCCAGACCGGGGGGCCCGCGGGCGGGTTCATCCCTGCGGCCCAGGCGGACATGGAGGTGGACTTCGGCCCCCTGGCCCGGGCCGGCTCCATCATGGGCTCGGGCGGCATGATCGTCCTGAGCGAGGACGACTGCATGGTCGACCTCTCCAAGTTCTACCTGAGCTTCACCCAGGAGGAGTCCTGCGGCAAGTGCACCCCCTGCCGGGAAGGCACGACGCGCATGCTGGAGATCCTGGAGAAGATCACCTCGGGCCGGGCCGAACTGGCTGACCTGGACAAGCTCGAGCGGCTCGCCAGGCTCTGCCAGCAGACGGCCCTCTGCGGCCTGGGCCGGGCCGCCCCCAACCCGGTGCTGAGCTCCCTCAAGAACTTCAGGGAGGAGTACCACCAGCACATCGTCGAGAAGAAGTGCCAGGCCAAGAAGTGCGTGGCCCTCATCCGCTACCAGATCGATCCCGAGACCTGCATCGGCTGCACCGTCTGCGCCCGGAACTGCCCGGTGGAATGCATCACGGGCCAGCGCAAGGGCGCCCACGTCATCGACCAGGACCGCTGCGTGAAGTGCGGGCAGTGCTTCGAAGTTTGCCGTTTCGACGCCGTCGAACGGGTTTAGTTCTCCATGGGGGACCGCGCGTTCGCTGCGCTCACTCTCCGTCCCCCACACCCCACTCCAGTCCCGGGCGGAGCCCGGACCTGGAGTCCAGTGCAGGGACCATGACGAAGGAATCAACGATGACCGAGACCATGATCAACCTCACCATCGACGCCCAGCCGCTCCAGGTGCCGGCGGGGACCACCGTCCTCCACGCCGCCGAGAAGCTGGGCATCCACATCCCCCGCCTCTGCTACCACCCCAGACTCAGCCTGGAGGGCGCCTGCCGCATCTGCGTGGTGCAGGTGGAGGGCTTCGACAGCTTCCTCACGGCCTGCAGCCACGAGGTGTGGGAGGGGATGAACGTCCAGACCAACTCCCCCGAGATCCGCCTGGCCCGCCGCGACATCGTCGAGCTCCTGCTCGACAACCACCCCATGGACTGCCAGACCTGCGACCGGGACGGCCAGTGCGAGCTGCAGAAGCAGGCCTACCGCCTGGGGGTGCGCGAGCGGCTCTTCGAGGGCAAGCGCAAACGCTATCCCGTGGACGAAGCCAGCGAATCCGTCGTGCGCACGCCCGAGAAGTGCATCCTCTGCGGCCGGTGCATCAGGGTCTGCGAGGAGGTCCAGGGCGTCCACAACCTGAGCCAGCACGGCCGCGGGTTCGAGACCGTGGTGGGCCCCGCCAACCTGGGTCCCATGGACGACAGCGCCTGCATCCAGTGCGGCCAGTGCATCAACGTCTGCCCCACCGCCGCCTTCCTGGAGAAGGACCACACGGAGCGCGTCTGGCAGGCCCTGGCGCTGCCGCGCGACGTGAAGCACATCGTGGTCCAGCCCGCGCCCTCCATCCGCGCGGCCATCGGGGAATGCTTCGGCATGCCGGTGGGCACGCCGGTCACGGGCAAGCTCATCACGGCCTTGCGCCGCCTGGGCTTCGACAGCGTGTTCGACACCAACTTCGGCGCCGACCTAACCATCATGGAGGAGGCCAACGAGTTCCTGAAGCGGGTGAGCGGCGGGGGCCCCCTGCCGCTGATCACCTCCTGCTCCCCGGGCTGGGTGAGCTTCCTGGAGAAGTTCTACCCGGAGATGATCCCCTTCACCTCAAGCTGCAAGTCCCCCATGAGCATGCTCTCCACCCTCGCCAAGACCTACTTCGCCGAGAAGAAGGGCCTGCGCCCCGACCAGATCTACATGGTCGCCATCATGCCCTGCGTGGCCAAGAAGTTCGAGGCCGCCCGTCCCGAGCACACCATGGAGGACGGCACCCCCTACACCGACGCCGTGCTCACCACCCGCGAACTGGCCTGGATGATCAAGAGCTACGGCATCGACTTCGTCAACCTCCCGGACGGGGAGTTCGACCGGCCCCTGGGCATCTCCTCGGGCGCCGCGGACATCTTCGGGGCCACGGGCGGGGTCATGGAAGCCGCCCTGCGCACCGCGGCCGTGAAGCTCACGGGCGACGAGCTGGGCCCGCTGGTCTTCGAGGACGTGCGGGGCGTCACCGGCCTGAAGGAGGCCACCCTCACCATCGCGGGCATGGAGATCAACATCGCCGTGTCCAACGGCCTGACCAACGCGAAAACCATCCTCGAGGCTGTCAAGAAGGGTGACAAGCAGTATCATCTTCTGGAAATCATGGCCTGCCCAGGGGGATGCGTCGCCGGTGGCGGCCAGCCCTATCCGCCTTCCAACATGGACGTGCTGGATCCCAACCTCGGCAGGCTGCGCGCCAAGGCCCTCTACCAGATCGACGTCAACAAGCAGCTCCGCCGGTCCCACGAGAACCCCGCCATCGACCACCTCTACACCGATTTCCTAGGCGAGCCCAACGGAGAGAAGGCCCACCACCTCCTCCACACCCACTACCAAGCCCGCACGACCAGGGGGATCAAGTGAGCACCATCGCCAACACCGACAACTGGCCCGCGATCAAGGCCGCCGCCGAGGCCGCCCTGCCCGCCTCCGTGGTGAAGTTCATCGCCTCCCTGCAGGGCACCGTCCACTCCGAGAGCCACCTCATCGCCATCCTGCACCTGGTGCAGGCGGAGACCGGCTGGCTCTCCCAGGACCAGATGGGCGCCGTGGCCCAATTGGCCCAGATCCCGGTGGCGAAGGTGACGGGGGTGGCCACCTTCTACCACTACTTCCGCCTCCAGCCCCGGGGCCGGCACATGATCAACGTCTGCCTGGGCACCGCCTGCTACGTCAAGGGCGCCGACAAGATCAGCCAGCGCCTCATGGACAACCTGGGCATCGCCTTCGGCGAGACCACCAAGGACGGCATGTTCAGCCTGGAGTCCACCCGCTGCCTGGGCACCTGCGGCCTGGCCCCCGTGGTCATGATCGACGACCAGGTCCACGGGCCGGTGGGACCCCAGGAAGTGAGCCTGATCCTGGAGAAGTACATGAAGCTGGACAAGGCCGCCGCCAAGGTCTGAAGCTGGCCTTCGGGCCGGTGCTGCGGGTAGCATGAGGGATGCTGCCTGTCCTGTTGCTCTTCCTCCTTCCCATCGGGGGCGGCATCCCTGCCGGCGTCCTGCTCGCGCAGGCCAGGGGCTTCCACTGGCCCCTGACGGCGGGGCTCTACCTGGCTTCCGACGTGATCCTGGCCCTGGTCTTCGAACCGGTCCTCCTGCTGCTGGTGGCCCGGGCGCGGCGGGTCCCCGCCCTGGCCCGGTTCGCCGGCGCCATGAAGGCCGCCCTGGCCCGGAGCGTGGCCCCCTACAGCGGCCGGGGCACGGGGCCCTTCGCCCACGTCATGATCTCCTTCGGCCTGGATCCCATGACGGGACGGGCCGCGGCCCTGGCGGCCGGGCATGGGTTCCTGCCGGGCTGGACCTTCGCCATCACGGGCGACATGCTCTACTACGCCCTCATCGCCCTGGCCACCCTGGGCCTGAACACCTGGATCCGCAACCCCAACCTCACCGTGCTCGCCGTCATGGCCGGCATGATCGGGGTGCCGATGCTGGTGCGCCGGCTCCGGGTGAAAAGAGCTAGAGTGATTCCATGACTCCCAAAGGATGGCAGCGCTTCCTGTCCAGGCTGCGGCGGCTGCCGCTGCGCCTTAGGCGCGTCCTGCGGGGCGGCACGGAGGGCCTCCACCTGAGCAGGTCGAAGGGCGCCGGCCTCACCTTCGTGGAGAACCGGCCCTACGTGCCCGGCGACGATCCCCGGGCCATCAACTGGCCGCTCACGGCCCGCACGGGCGAGCCCATCATCAAGACCTTCCAGTCCAGCCGGGAGCTCATGGTGTGGTTGGTGGTGGACCCCTCCCCCTCCATGTTCCTGGGGGACCCCGTGACCCCCATCCGGTGGGCCCTGGAGCTCTGCGTGGCCGCGCAGGCCACCACGGCCGCGGGCAGGGACCGCCTGGGCCTCCTGGTGCCCGGGGACGACCGCACCCCGGCGCTGCGCATCGCCCCCCGCCGGGGCCGGGTGCAGGGGCTCCACCTCCTGGAGGCCCTGGCCTCCCGGGGCCCGGCCATCCCCACGGCGGCCTCGTGGCAGGAGGCCCTGGGGCACTGGGGCGAGCACGGGCGGGACCACCGGCTCTGGATCTTCAGCAACGGCGCAGGGCTCCAGGGGCTGGCGCCCCTGCTCAAGCCCATCGCCGCCCGGCACCGGGTGGTGTGGTTCCGCCCCGACCAGCCCCGCTACCGGCACATGCCCAACTGGCCCGACCCGGACTTTCCGGCCCGGGTTGAGCGCCAGCACTGGAACATCATGGAAGACCCCGTCACCCGCCTGGGCCTCTGGCTCCGGGCCGGGGGCGCGTGATGGGCGCGGCCTGGAAGGCCCCGGCCGAGCTGCCCATGGGCAGGCTCGGGACCCTCGAACTGGTGGAGACCGACCCCGCGGCCCCACCCCTGCCCCGGCCAGGAATGGACCGCCTGGGGCCCCTGGCCGTGCGGGGCGTGGACCCCCTCAAGGACGGCCGGGGCTGGCGCATCACGGTGCAGCCCCTGGGCCCGGGCCTCGCCGTCCTCCCCCCCGTGGAGCTCGGAGACGGGCGCAGGACCCCGGAGCTCAGGCTGGCCATCCCCCGCACCGTGCCCTTCGGCGCGCCCTGGGTGGCCGTGGGGGGCGGCCGGGAGGACCTCCTCCCCTATGTGCCCTTCCCCTGGGAGTGGGCGACGCTCCTCCTCATACCCCTGGCGCTCGCGGTCTGGGCCGGGTACCGCCGCTACCGGCACGCGGCGGCGGGCCGCAGGCGGGCCCGGGCGCGGCGAGCCTTCGTCCACGCCTATCCCCCCCGGAGCCGTGACCGGGCCCTGCTGGACGCGGCCCACGCCGCAGGACGCGAGCTGCTGGCCGCCCATTTCGGGGAGGAGGCCCTGGGCTGGGGCTCCGCCGCCCTGGGGGCCCGGGGCCTGAAGGCCTGGGCGGACTGGGCCGAGGGCCTGGACGCGGCCCGTTTCGCCCGCGCACAACCGCCTCTGGCGCCCCTCGAGGCCCTCCTGGCCGCCCTTGAGAGGCCCCAGGTGACCCCATGACCTTCACCCTGCGCTATCCCTGGCTGCTGCTGCTCCTGGTCCCGGGCCTGTGGGCGGCGGCACGCACCAGCTACCGGTGGGGGATCCCCAATTCCCGGCCCACGGGGCACCTGGTGCGCTACCTGACCCTGGTGCTGCCGGTCCTCATCGCAACCCTCCTGGTGGTGGCCGCGGCGGTGCCCGAGCGGCGCATGGCCGTCAAGGGGCTGGCGCCGGTGGTGGATTTCGCCATCCTGCTGGACGGCTCCAGCTCCATGAAGGCCCTGGACGGCGGCGCTCCGGAGGACCGGTGGCACGCGGCCAAGCGGCTCCTGAAGCTCTTCATCGCGGGCCGGCCCGAGGACCGCTTCGCGCTGATCCTCTTCAGCGCCCACCCCGTGACCCTCAGCCCCCTCACCGCCGACCACCTGCGCCTGTGGACCCTGCTGGAGCGCCTGGACCTGGAGAGCCGGGACGACGGCACGGCCATCGGCAGCGCCCTCATGACCGCCGTGCGCCGGCTCGCGGACAGCCCCGCCCGCTCCCGGGTGATCCTGCTCCTCACCGACGGCGCCCAGAACCGGGGCCACGTGCTGCCCATGGAGGCCGCCGAGGAGGCCCGGCGCGCCGGCATCCGGGTCCACACCGTGGCCATCGGCCGGGACGGGGACAGCCTCTATCCCCTGGAAGGCGGCGGCTACGCCAGCCTCAAGGTGGAGACGGACCCCGGGACGCTCCGGCACATCGCCCAGGCCACGGGCGGCGAGGCCTTCGCCGCGGGCGACCCCGCTGGGCTGGAGCGCAGCCTGGCCAGCATCAGCCGCCTGGAGAAGACCGCCCTGCCCGTGGACGCGCCCACGGAGGGCAGGCCCCTGGCGCGGTGGTTTCTCCTGGCCGCGGCCCTGCTCGCCCTGCCTCTGGCCCTGGATCTCCTGCGCAAGCGGGGCCGGCCGGCCCCCGCCTGGATGGCGGCGCCATGAGCCCGGGCACCTTCTCCCACCCCTTCTTCCTGGTCCCCGCGCTGGCCCTGGCGCTGGCCACCCTCGCCGCGGGCATGTGGGCGCAGTCCCGGCCGGGCCTGGGCGTGCGGGTGGTGGGCCAGGTGCCCCTGCTCCAGGGCCTGGGCCTGGCCTGCATCCTCCTGGGCGCCGGCCTTGGGCTGGCGGAGCCGAGGTGGGGCGCCCCCGAAGTGCCCAGGCTCACGGTGCGGGTGGTGCTGGACGCCAGCCGCTCCATGCTCGCGCGGGACGCTCAGGGGCCGAACAGCTCGACTGTCACGCGCTGGGCGGCGGCCACCGGCAGCCTGGACCGGCTCTGGTCCCAGCCCAACCCCGGGGTGCTCTTCAGCCTGGACCTCCTCACCGGGGACGCCATCCCCCTCATGCCCCCCGGCGACGACCGCAAGCTCCTGCGCGACGCCCTGACCGTGGTGACGCCCGGGGACGTGGGCTCCCCGGGCACCTCCCTCGGCCGCGGCATCCCCCAGGTGGCGGCCCAGGCCGGACCCAGGACGCCCGAGGTCATCCTGCTGGTCAGCGACGGCGAGGAGACCTGGGAGACGGCGGAAGCCGCCCTGCGCCGGGCCGCCACCGCCCTGCGCAAGGCCAGGCTGCCCCTGTACGCGCTCTGCGTGGGCGGCTCCCAGGACCAGCCCATCGCCCCGCCCGCTGGGAGCACGGACGAGCTGCGCTCCACCCGGGCCCACCCCGAGTTCCTGGAAGCCCTGGCCAAGGCCAGCGGCGGACGGCTCCTGAAGCCCGGAGAGGAACCGGCCCGGTTGTTCCAGGACCTCGCCCAGGGGCTGGAGCCCCTGCCCATGCGCCGTTCCCTCCTGCCCGCCCACCCCGAGGCCGGGGCCTGGCTGGCCCTGCTGGGCCTCTGCCTCTGGCTGGCCGCGGCCGGCAAGCCCATGCGCGCCTGGCGCCCCTTCCTGCTGGTCCTGGCGGCCCTGGGCTCCGCCCGGCCGGCCCGGGCGGAGCTGCCGCTGCCCCAGGAGCTCCGCGCCTGGCTGGCCCAGGGCGCCCTGGAGCGGGGCGACCTGCCCGCCGCCCGGCGCTGGCTGCCGCGGGGGGACGCCCCCGCCCACCGCCTGCTGCGGGCCGAGATCCAGCTCAAGACCGCCGCCCCCACGGAGGCGCTGGCGACCCTGGCGCCCCTGACGGGCCAGGGCGCCCCCCGTCCCCTGCCCGTCTGGCGCGCCCCGGCCCTCCTCCTGGCCGCCCGCGCGTGCATGGACCTGGACCGGCCCGGCGACGCGAGGAGCCTCCTGGAGCGCTGCCTGCTGGAGCAGCCCGGCCGGGAGGAGGCCATCCACAACCTCCAGGCCCTGCTCAGGGATCCCGGGCCGCCCCCGCCCCCGCCGAGGAAGCCCCCCCCGCCCCCGCCGAGCCAGGCCGCGCGGCAGGACGAACTGGACGGCCTGAAGCAGCGCCTGCCCCCCAAGGCACCGGGTGGGGTCAAGGACCTTTGAAGGGCACGAACTTCAGGACCCGCTGCAAGGTATGCCTTGCGGCCGGCCGGAATCCGCCTAGCTTGTTTTCAGGATATTATTAAAGGATTATCATGAAAATCACAGAAAAAGGTCGTCCCGCCCTGGGCGGCCGGGTGACCTCTATCTGCGCCACCGCGGTCCTTCTATCCCTGGGCCTGCTCCAGGCCTGCCATCGAGCCAGCGGAGCGTCGGCACAACCCGCACCCGCACCCGCACCCGCACCGCCAGCGGCACCCGAAATCAAGCATTTCGCGGGCAATGCGACCGCGATCCAGGCCGGCCAGTCGGTCACCCTCGAAGCCGACTTCCAGGACGGCACCGCCGTCCTCAAGCCGGGCGATCTGCCCCTCGCCTCCGGGGTGCCCATCCAGGTCACTCCGAGCCGGACCACCACCTACGTCCTCTCCGTCACCAATGCCGCCGGCGTCACGTCCCTGCAGACCGACAGCATCGCCGTGACCCCGGCCGTCTCCGGCATGGCCCAGCTCGCCGGCCAGTTGAGCGGTTTGGGCAATGCGGACGGCCAAGGCTCCCTGGCCCGGTTCAGCATGCCCATGGGTGTGGCCGTGGATGGGGCCGGCAACCTCTACGTGGCCGACCAGAACAAGCTCCGCAAGCTCACCCCCGATGGCCAGGTGAGCACCCTGGCGGGGGGGGACGAGGCCGGCTTCAGCGATGGGCAGGGCGCCACCGCGCGTTTCCGGTCCCTCGGCGACCTTGGGCTCGACAAGGCCGGGAATATCTACGCGTGTGACATGGACAACAACGTCATACGCAAGATCACCCCCGCCGGTCTGGTGAGCACCCTGGCCGGAGGCTCCGTGGGCAGCGCCGACGGGGTGGGCCCCAACGCCCAGTTCAAACGTCCGGCCGGTCTGGTGGTGGATGACAAGGGCACCGTGTTCGTGGCGGATTACTTCTCCGACACCATCCGGGCCATCACGGCGGACGGAACGGTGACCACCCTGGCGGGTCTGGCCGGCTCCGCCGGGCTGCAGGACGGCACGGGCGCCGCCGCCCGGTTCAGCGGGCCCTGGGGCCTGGCCTTGGATGGCGCCGGGAACATTTATGTGTCGGAATATTTCAACCGGGTCCTCCGCCGGGTCACCCCGGCGGGTGAGGTGAGCACGGTGCCGAAGGTGACCTTCGCCTCCCCGGGGAAGATAGGCCTGGACGCGTACGGCAACCTGTATGCCACGGACTCCAGCGTCATCAGGAAACTCGCCGGTCATGGCACCTTGGGCATCCTGGCGGGCAATGAGGACGCCACGGGGGCCGCGGACGGGACCGGCGCGGCAGCGACCTTCAGTTCCCCGAGCGGCCTCGCCCTGGATGGTTACGGCAATATCTACGTGACCGACGCCAGCACCATGGAGGTCCGGAAAATCACCCCGGAGGGCGATGTGAGCACCTTCGCGGGCTGCGCCAGGACCGTGGGCGACTGGGCGGACGGGGTGGGCGCGTCGGTTGGCTTCAATTCCCCCAAGGGTCTGGCTGTGGACGGAGCCGGCAACACGTACGTCGCGGACGTGTACAACCACGTGATCCGCATGATCCTGCCCACGGGGCAGACGACAACCCTGGCCGGGCAGCCCGGCCAGGGGGGGTTTGCCGATGGCCCGGCCGACCAGGCACTGTTCTACCAGCCCACGGCCGTTGCCGCCGACGGCCAAGGCAACGTATATGTGCTGGACTTCGGCAATGATCTCATGCGCAAGATCACCCCCCAGGGGATGGTGAGCACCCTGGCGGGAACCCTCCGCCAGTGGGGCCAACGCGACGGCACCGGCACGGACGCCCAGTTCAGTTTCTGGCGGGGCAGCGGCCTTGTGTTGGACGGCGCCGGCAATCTCTATGTGACCACCCTGGACGCCGTGCGCAGGATCGACCCCACGGGGGTCGTCACCACCCTGGCAGGCAGCGGGGACCGCGGCTATGCCGACGGCGTGGGAGCCGCGGCCCGGTTCGCCGTTCCGGCCGGGATCGCCCTGGATGGCGCCGGCATCCTCTATGTTGCCGATTCGCTCAATGGCGTCATCCGCGCCATCACGCCGGCCGGGGTCGTGTCCACCCTCGCGGGTTCAAAGGGGAGCTTCGGCGGCCAGGACGGCCAGGGCGCCGCCGCCAGCTTCAGCGTGAACATGCAAGGCCTGACCTGTGACGGCGCGGGCCACCTCTACCTGGCCGACGACGCCACCGTCCGCAGGATCAGCACCCGCGATGGGACCGTGACGACCGTGGTGGGTTCCCGTGCGGTCACGGGCACCGTGCCCGGGCCGCTCCCGGCCAGCCTCCTCCAGACCACGGGGCTCGCGTGGGATCCCGCCGGGCACCTGCTCCTCTCCGTACCCGACGCCGTCATGCGAGTCACCTTCTGAGGCATCGCCCCTGGCACGCGCAGCCTGAAACCTACTTGCCGAGGATCACGATGAAAACGACCCGACACGAGCTTCCCGGCCGCACCCGCGAGGCAGCCTGCGTCTCCGCCAGCGCGGCCCTCCTGGCCCTGGCCCTCCTCCAGGCTTGCCAGTCCAGCACTAGGCCGGCGGCGCCCCCGCCCCCGCCGCCGGCGCCACCCGCAATCCAGCGCTTTGCCGGCAACACGGCCTCGATCCTCGCCGGCCAGACGGTCACCCTCGAAGCCGACTTCCTCAACGGCACCGCCGTCATCCAGCCGGGCAACCTGTCCCCCACCTCCGGGGTGCCCTTCCAGGTCACCCCGAGCCAGACCACCACCTACATCCTCACCGTCACCAATGGCGCCGGCGTCCTGACCCAGCAGACGGACAGTGTCACCGTGACCCCGGCCGCCTCCGGCCTGGCCCTCCTCGCCGGCCAGTTCAACGGCTGGGGCAATGCGGACGGCCAGGGCGCCCTGGCACGGTTCTATGGGCCCACGGGAGTGGCCCTGGATGGGGCTGGCAACCTCTACGTGGCCGACGAAGCCAAGGTCCGCAAGATCACCCCGGTGGGCCAGGTGAGCACCCTGGCGGGGGGGGAAACCCATGGCTACGTCGATGGACCGGGCGCCACGGCCCAGTTCAACGGCCTGCGCGGCCTCGGCGTGGATCAGGCCGGGAAGGTCTACGTGTGCGATGCGGGCAATTGTGCCGTCCGCACGATCACCCCCGATGGCCAGGTGAGTACCCTGGCCGGTGGCACGTACGGCCTGGCGGATGGCGTGGGCGCCCTTGCCCAGTTCGCGGCCCCCGAGGGGCTGGTGGTGGATGGCTTGGGCAACGTGTTCGTGGCCGACCTGTTCGCCTGCACCATCCGGGCCATCACGCCCAACGGCGCCGTGACCACCCTGGCGGGCCTGGCCAACACCCGGGGCACCGACGACGGCACGGGTGCCGCGGCCCGTTTCCAGGCACCCGCGGGCCTGGCCCTGGATGGCTCGGGCAACCTCTATGTGACGGACCTGCTGAACCCGTCCATCCGCAGGGTCTCCCCGGCGGGGGAGGTGAGCACGGTGGCGAACGCGGCCTTCGCTTCCCCCAGGGGACTCGCCCTGGATGCGGCCGGCAACCTCTACGTCGCGGACGCCGGCCTCGTCTGGATGCTCGCCGGCGATGGCACCTGGAGCACCCTGGCAGGCAGCAGGACCAACCGGGGGGCTGTGGACGGGGCCGGCGCGGCAGCCACCTTCGGCAACCTTTGGGGCCTGGCCCTGGATGGCGCCGGCAATGTCTACGTCACCGACCCGAACAACAAGGAGATCCGGAGAATCACGCCGGAGGCCGACGTGAGCACCTTCGCGGGCTGCGCCCAGACGGTGCCCGACTGGGCCGACGGGGCGGGCGGGTCGGCGGGCTTCAACGCCCCCGCCGGGCTGGCCGTGGACGGCGCCGGCAACACCTACGTCGCGGACGCGCAGAATTTTGTGATCCGCAAGGTCACACCCGCCGGGCAGGTCACCACCCTGGCCGGACAGCCCGGCCTGGGGGGTTTGGCGGACGGCCCGGCCGACCAGGCGCTGTTCGGCCTGCCCAGGAGCCTGGCCGTCGACGGCCCGGGCAACGTCTATGTGGTGGACGTCCTTTACGACGTCATCCGCAAGCTCACGCCCCAGGGCACGGTGAGCACCCTGGCCGGCAGCCCCGGCACCCCGGGCAACCAGGATGGCACCGGCGCGGGCGCCCGTTTCATTTTCTCCCTTGACAACGGCCTGGCGGTGGACGGCGCCGGCAATCTCTATGTGGCCACCGCGAACGGCGTGCGCAAGGTCAACCCCGCGGGGACCGTCACCACCCTGGCGGACAGTTCAGCCCTTGGCGAGGCCGAAGGCGTGGGGGCCGCGGACGCCTACCGGGATCTGACCGGGATCGCGGTGGATGCCGCGGGCACCGTCTATGTTGCCGATGCGACGTACCGGTTCGTCGTCGCCATCACACCGGCAGGGGCCGTGTCCACCCTCGCCGGCTCACCCTCGCTCGATGGGGGGGTCCAGGACGGCCAGGGCTCCGCCGCAGGTTTCAGCAGGAACATGGCAAGCCTGGCCTATGACGGCGCGGGCCATCTCTACCTCGCCGATGATTCCACCATCCGGAAGATCACCACCCGCGATGGGACCGTGACGACGGTGGTGGGCTCCCCCGCCGTCCAGGGCACGGTGCCCGGGCCGCTGCCGGCAAGCCTGTTCCAAGCCCGTGGGCTCGCCCTGGATCCCGCAGGGCGCCTGCTCATCTCCGTACCCGACGCCATCATGCGGGTCACCTTCTGAGCACCTGAACCTCTTTGGATCCTGACCGACCCCGTCTACAATGCACCATCAGCATCGTTAGACTGGGTGGTCACGACCTCAAGGCGCCTTGAGGATCCTTGGGGAGGTTGCCATGCGGGCCAGGGTCTTGTTTGCCGCGAGTCTGCTGGTGCTTGGCCCCGCGGCAGGCCGCGCGGAGGAGCCCGCGTCCTTCGCCATCCGCAACGCCCGGGTGGTGCCGGTGTCCGGGCCCGTCCTGGAGCGGGGCACCGTGGTGATGCGCCGCGGCCTGCTGACGGCGGTGGGCGTGGACGCGGCCATCCCCGCCGACGCCCGGGTGATCGAGGGCCAGGGGCTCACGGTGTATCCGGGACTCATCGACGCCCTCACGGATGTCGGCCTCAAGGCCACCCCATCCCCGTCGTCGGCACCACCACCGCCCGCCAGGCCTCCGTCCCCGGGCCCCGTGCGCGGCCCGGAGGACCGCCCGGGCTCCACCCCCTGGCTGGACGCGGCCGACCTGCTCACCCTGGAGGACAAGCGGCTGGAGACCTGGCGCAACGCGGGCTTCACCACGGTGCTCGCCGCGCCCATGACCGGCCTCCTGCCCGGGGAGGGCGCCGTCGTGGCCACCGGCGCCGCCCTGCGGGCCGGGGACCTGGTCCTCAGGGCCCCCGCCAGCCTGCAGGTCACCTTCCAGACCCAGAACACCTTCCCGGATTCCCTCATGGGCGCCGTGGCCTACCTGCGCCAGACCTTCCTGGACGCCCAGCGCTACCCGAAGGTGGAAGGCAGCCTCCAGGGCAATGCCCTGGGCAACGACCGGGCGCCCTACGACCGCACGGTCCGCACCGTGGCCCAGGCCCTCCAGGCCAAGCTGCCGGTCTTCCTGCCCGCCACCACCCCCACCCAGATCGCCCGGGCCCTGGATCTGGCCCGGGAGGCGGGGGCCCGCCCGGTCCTGGTGGGCGTCCAGCAGGCCTACGCCGCCCCAGGGCTGCTCAAGGGCGCCCAGGCCCTGGTGAGCGTCAAGTGGCCGGAGCCGGCCCGGGACGGCGATCCGGAGACACCCGAGAGCCTGCGCATCCTTCGGTTCAGGGACCTGGCGCCCGGCACGCCCGAGGCCCTGCGCAAGGCCGGGGTGACCTTCGCCTTCTTCTCCGACGGCCTCGCGGCACCCAGGGATGTCCTCGTCAACCTCGGCCGCGCGCTGGCCGCGGGGCTGCCCCGGGACGCGGCCCTGCGGGCCCTGACCCTGGACGCGGCCCGGATCCTGGGCGTGGAGAAGCTTACGGGCAGCCTTGAGCCGGGCAAGCTCGCCAACCTCATCGTCACCGACGGGGACCTCTTCGAAACCCGGACGAAGCTGCGCTGGGTGTTCGTGGACGGACGCCGCTTCGAGCCGCGCGAAGCCGAACCCTCCGCCCCCACTCCGGAGAAGCCATGAGACCCGCCCTCCTCCTCGGCCTCCTGGGCCTCCTGACCCGGCCCCTCGGGTCGGCCGAAACCCTCATCCGCAACGGCACGGTGCTCACCATCAGCCACGGCACCCTGGAGCACACCGACATCCTCGTCAAGGACGGGCGCATCGTCGCCCTCGGCGCCGGGCTCAAGGCCGGGCCCCAGGCCACGGTGCTCGACGCCACCGGCCGCTACGTCATGCCGGGGATCATCGACGCCCACTCCCACCTCGCCGTGGAGGGCGGGGTCAACGAGATGAGCCTGCCCGTGACCTCCATGGCGGCCATCGGCACCGTGCTCAACCCCGAGGACAAGGCCATCTACTGGGACCTGGCCGGCGGGGTCACCACCGCCAACGTGCTCCACGGCAGCGCCAACCCCATCGGCGGCCTGAACGCGGTGATCAAGCTGCGCTGGGGGAAGGACGCCGAGGCGCTGCGCTTCCAGGGAGCCCCTCCGGGCATCAAGTTCGCCCTGGGCGAGAACCCCAAGCACGCCAATTTCAGCCCGGGCCGCTACCCCGCCACCCGCATGGGCGTCATGGACGTCATCCGCCAGGCCTTCGTGGAGGCCCGGGCCTACCGCGCGGCCTGGGACGCCTACCGGAGCGCAGGCGGCAAGGGCGTGGCCCCGGCCCGGGACCTGCGCCTGGAGCCTCTGGTGGAGATCCTCGAGGGCAGGCGCCTGGTCCACGCCCACTGCTACCGCTCGGACGAGATCGTGCAGCTGCTGCGGCTGGCCGAGGAGTTCGGCTTCCGCATCGCGACCCTGCAGCACGTCCTGGAGGGCTACAAGGTGGCGCCCGAGATCAAGGCCCACGGCGCCGGGGCCTCCACCTTCTCGGACTGGTGGGGCTACAAGGAGGAGGCCTTCGACGCCATCCCCCACAACGCCGCCCTCATGGCCCGCGCGGGCATCGTCGTGACCCTCAACAGCGACGACGCCGAACAGGCCCGCCACCTTAACCAGGAGGCGGCCAAGGCCGTGCGCTTCGGCGGGGTGACGGAAAACGAGGCCCTGGCCATGATCACCCTCAACGCCGCCAAACAGCTGGGCATCGCCGACCGGGTGGGTTCCCTGGACGTGGGCAAGGACGCGGACCTGGTGCTCTACGACCACCCGCCCCTCAGCGTCTATGCCGTTGCCCAGCAGGTCCTCATCGACGGCGAGGTCTACTTCGACCGGGCCCGGGACCTGGCCGGCCGGGCCACGGTGGAGCAGGAGCGCCAGGAGCTCCTCGCCCGCCAGAAGACCCGGGCCGCCGGCCCCAGGGATTCCCGCCCCGCCAAGCCGGGCGAGGGCAACGGGGCCGAGTTCCCCACCGACGAGGAGGACGGCGATGCGGTCGATTGAGAAGGCCACCCTGCCCATCCCCCTGCGCGCGACCCTGCGCCGGGCCCTGCCGCTTCTCCTGGCGGGCGCCGCCGCCCTGGCCTCCACGCCGGGCGCCTACGCCATCGTCGGCGGCCGGGTCCACACCCTGGAAGGGCCGGTGCTGGGGCGGGGCTCCGTCCTGGTGCGGGACGGGCGCATCACGGCCGTGGGCGCGGACCTCGCGGTCCCCCCGGACGCCGAGGTCATCGACGCCGCGGGGCTGGAGGTGTCGCCGGGCTTCTTCGACGCCCTGGACACCCTCGGCCTCCAGGAGATCGGCGCCGTCAAGGCCACGGTGGACACCACCGACCTGGGCGAATGCAACCCGCAGCTCCGGGCCGCCACGGCGGTGCACCCCGAAAGCGAGCTGATCCCCATCGCCCGGGCCGCCGGCGTCACCCTCACCCTCACGGTCCCGGGCCTGTTCGCCAAGCCCGCCCTGCCCGGCCAGGCCGCGGTGCTGCGCCTGCGGGGGCGCAACCTCGAGGACCTGGCCGTCCAGCCCGCCGCGGCCATGGTGCTGAACTGGCCCACCCTGGAGACCCGGTCCTTCGATCTGGCGACCTTCAAGGTGGTGCACAAGCCCTTCGCCGACGTGAAGAAGGAACAGGAGAAGCGGGTCCAGGACCTGGACGCCCTCATGGACCGGGCCCGGCACTACGCCGACGCCGCCGACGCCGGCCCCGTCGACCGCGACCTCAAGCTCGAGGCCCTGGTGCCCGTGGTGCGGGGCCGGCAGCCCGTGCTGGTGCTGGCCCAGCGTTCCCGGGAGATCCTGCAGGCCGTGGACTTCTGCCGGAGGAACCACCTGCGCATGATCCTGGGCGGCGGCGCCGAGGCCTGGAAGGTCAAGACCCAGCTGAAGGACCTGGCCATCCCCGTGATCCTGGCGCGCACCCTCAACCTCCCGCCCAATCCCGACGACCCCTACGACCGCGCCATGACCCTGCCCGCCGAGCTGCAGGAGGCCGGCCTCACGGTGGCCATCGGCATGGGCGACCCCGCCTTCTCCCGCCAGCTCCCCCAGCAGGCCGGGGTGGCCGCCGCCTACGGCCTGTCCCAGGAGGACGCCCTCAGGACCATCACCCTGAACCCCGCCCGGATCCTGGGCCTGGACGCGGACTACGGCTCCCTCAGGGCGGGCAAGGTGGCCGACCTGGTCCTCACGGCCGGGGATCCCCTGGAGGTGGCCAGCGCCGTCAAGCAAGTGTTCATCCAGGGCCGGCCGGTGTCGCTGGGGAACCGCCACCAGGAACTCTACGAGCGCTACAAAGGTTCTGGCGAAGTTAAATAAATAATACATATTTAATGGCAGCTTCCCCGTTTCGCCCATTTCGGGCGTTCCCGGCGCGAAAGGTGCCCCCATGCCCATTCCCCCCCGGCTCTCAGGCCTTCTCCTCCCCCTGATCCTGGCTGGAGCCCCCGCTTCGGCGGACCTGAACACCACCCAGAAGGCCGCCCTCGCGGTCTTCCAGTACGAGCTGGGCCGGGGGGGCTCCCTGGCCGCCATGGAGAAAGGCAACGCGGATCTGGCCACCCGGCTGATCACCGGTCCCGTCCCCCTGGATGCCACGGAACTGGACGGGCTCTGGCCCTACCAGCTCCATGCCGCCGATGCCACCCGCCTGGAGCCGCCCCTGGCCGTGGGGATGTTCCCGGACCGCATCCGAGATCTGGATGCGACCGCCACCCCCCTGAATTTCGCCAGGCAGCTCCGACGCTACGTGGGCTCCGTGGCCGAAGACCCACGCTGCCCCTACCTCGAGGCCGGGCACCTCACCGCCGCCGACTGCGCCCTCCTGGCCGACCAGATGCATGCCGGCTACACCGGGGACCCCGCGCGGTGGGCCGTGGCGATCCCCAAGGCCGCCCGGGGCCTTGAGCTCCTGGTGGCCCGCGCCGCCCGGGTCCTGGAAGGCCACCTCGGCACCTACCTGACCGCCCAGCACCGGGCCAACTCCTGGCTACAGGGCGAAGCCCCGCCCCCCCCGCCCAGCCTCGAGGCCTTGCGGATCGTCAGGGCCCTGGACAAGCTCCAGGCCGCCCTGGAGGCGACTCCCGACCCCTACCGGAAGCTGGAGAGCATGAAGGACCAGCTGACGGCCCTGCTGAAGAAGCCCTGACCGGTCAAGGCTGGGCCAGGTCCTTCCGAGCGCCGGGGGGCCTGGGGAAGCGGTCCGCCCCGGCCGCGTCCAGGCGCTTCTCGGCGCCCGCGCGCTCCGCGGCCACCTGGTCGGCGTCGTCCAGCAGCGTGGGCGTGATGAAGATCGCCAGCTCGGTGCGGGTCTGGGTCTTCTGGTCCCGGGAGAACAGGGCGCCCAGCAGGGGGAGGTTCCGCAGCCAGGGCACGCCCGCGTTGGCTTGGGTCTCGCGGTTCTGGATCATCCCGGCCAGCACCAGGGTCTCGCCGCTGCGGATGCGCACGACGGCGTCCAGGTCCCGGCGGTCCACCACGGGCAGCTGGGTGCTGGCGCTCCCCTGGGCCAGCAGGCCCGAGGCGCCGGGCACCTGGAAGGAGCGCACCGCGGACACGTCGGAGATGCTGGGGTTCACCGCCAGGGTGATGACCCCGTCGTCCCCGATCTGGGGCAGGATGTCCAGGATGATGCCCACGGGCACGATGAGCGGGGCGATCTGGCTGGTGGCGATGGGGGAGGACCCCGCGGCGCCGGGCGTCACCTGGCTGCTGGGCAGCGAGTAGACCTCCTCCCGCACCACCCGCAGGACCGCCTTCTGGTTGTTCAGGGTGGACAGGCGCGGGGCGCTGAGCACCTTCAGGCGGTTGTCCTGGGCCAGGGCCGTGAGGGTGGCCTGCACCCGGGCGCTGGTGGCCACCACCGTGAGCAGGCCCTGGGCGGCTCCCGCCAGGGGGCCGGCGGGCTGGGTGGTGACGAGCGAGGCCGAGGCGGGGTTGCCCGCGGTGGAGGGCAGCCCCTGCCAGTCCACCCCCATCTGGCTGCCCGAGCCCAGGGTCACCTCGACGATGCGGGCCTCCAGGAGGACCTGCCGCTGGGTGCGCCTGCGGGCCTCCTTGAGGTAGGCCTCCACCCGCTTCTGGATGGCGGGCTCGGCCCCCACCACCACCAGGCCCGCGCTGGGCTGGATGAGCAGGCTCCGGCCGTTGCTCGCGTAGCTGCGTGGGAGCGCGCCCTTGCCGACCGTGGCGGGAGCGGGCTGGTCGGCCGTGGCGGGAGCGGGCTTGTCGGCGCTGGCGGCCGCGGGCCCCGTCCCGCCCCTGCCGAAGACCAGCAGCATGAGGCCGCTCTCCAGTTCCGCCCAGGGGTCGGCGGCCTGGCCCATCTGCACGGAGGAGGTGAAGGCCGACGAGCCGCCCCCGCCCACGGCCCCCGCGCCCTGCATCATCTGGCCCGAGGCGTTCACCTGGAAGGTGTTGCCCCCCGCTCGGTTCATGGCCAGCAGGTCCACGTGGTAGAAGCGCAGGCCCCCGTCGCCGGTATGGATGTAGAGGTTGCGGCCCTCCCGGGTGCACGCCAGGCCCAGGCGCGGCAGCACATCATCCAGGATCTCCTGCAGGGCCATGGCCTTGAGGTTCAGGCCCTGGATCCCCGTGGGGAGCCCGGGCTCGAAGATCAGGTTGAGGTCCGTGTCCGCCGTGGCGGCCCGGAGCACGTCCTTGAGGTCGGCGTCGTTCACCGCGATGGTGAAGCGTTCGGGCGGCGCTTGTCCGGCCACCGCCGGGGTTGCGAGCATGGCCAGGGCCATCGGGAGAAGGTGCTTCACGGTGGGCCTCCAGGTGCGCCGGGGGACCGGGTCCCCCGGTAGTTCAAGGGCAGGGTGGCCTCGCCCGCAGGCCCGGACAGGAGGACCCCCATGGGGGTGATCCGCCTCAGGACGTAGCCGCCCTCCAGCGTGTCCCCCTCACGGTAGGCCCGGCCGTCCAGCCAGGCCTCCCGCCTCGGCCCGGCCACCAGGATGAAGTCCAGGGCCCGGGGCGGCCTGGCGGAGCTGGGCTGGGCCGGGGCCGCGGGCGGCTGGCACAGGTCCTTCCAGCGCTCCGGGTGCAGGACGGGGGGGCGGGGGGCGGCCCGCAGCGCGGTGATGGGCTGTCGCCCCGCCAGGAGCAGGGGGAGGTTGTCGTTGTCCACGCCCGCGGGCGGCGCCAGGTCGGGGACCTTGCCGGGGACCGGGTCCTCCTGCTCGTCCCCGTCGGCGCCCGGCCCCGCAGGCCGCGAAACAGGTGCCGAGGTCACGGGGGCCGAGGCGGGCGGCTGCGCCTCCCGCGCGAGGTCCGGGTCCCGGGCCGGGAGGTTCAGCCACACCACGCCCGCCAGGGCCGCCCCGAGGGTGGGCAGCAGCCAGCGCTTGTGGCGCTCCGCGAAGGACACGTCAGCTCCCGGGTTCCAGGTAGTAGTTACGCAGGAGGAGGTACTGGTGGTGCCCGGGCCTGGCGGCGGGCTTGCGGCCCCGCCCCTTGTCCCGGCCAGGGTCGACTTCCCAGCGCAGCCCGGCGGGTTCCAGCAGGGCGTTCACCGCCCCCACGGCGGCCAGGGCCCGGAACAGCTCGCCCGTGGCGCCGGGGACTTCCACCTCCAGCACCCAGCCGCCCACCCGGTGCTCGGGCAGGTCGGTGGCGGCGCGGCGGGGAAAGGCGGGCCGCAGGGGGCCGGCGGGCAGGGAGAACGCGCCGTCCACGGGGGCCAGGAGGGCCTTCATGCCGGCGATCCTCACGCCGCGGGCCCGGAAGGCCTCGCTCACCTCGCTCACGACCCGGTCCACCTGCGCCAGCCGGGCCCCGTCCCCCCGCACCACGGGGAGCCGCGAGCGCCAGGAGGCCCCGGGATCCTCCAGGAAGGCGCGCTCCTCCCGGCCCACGGGCACGAAGGGCCGGGCTTCGCGGCCCAGGTCGTGGGCGGCCTGGATCCGCCGCTTGAGCGCATCCGTCCGGCGCAGGGAGGGCAGGACGATCAGCGCCGCGATGAGCACCGGCAGCCCCGCCAGCACCAGGCCCATGGCGACGCGCTCCCGGTTCATCGGAGGGTGCCCCCCAGCTGGAACCGAGCCTGGGCCGCCTTGGCGCCGTCGGCCACCGCCACGTCCTTGAGGGGCTCCAGCTGCAGGCCGGGCTGCGTCTCCAGGTGCCGGTAGTAGGCCGCCAGGGCGCCCAGGGAGAACATGCGCCCGGTGCTCGCGCCGCCCTCCACGGTGAAGCGCTGCCGCAGGTCCGTGCCGGGCACCTGGGTGATCTCCACCCTGCGCAGGTCCACCCCCCCGGGCACCTGGAAGAGCCTCACGCCCAGCTGCTCGAGCTGCTCCACGGCCTTCTTCTGGCGCTCCTCGGCGCGGCGCAGGCGCAGGAGGCCGAACCTCAGCCGGGCCGCGGCCTCCCCTTCCCGCTCCAGCAGCAGCCTCCGCTGCGCCGCCCCTTCGGCCTGGAGGGCTTCCGCGGCGAGCGCGCGCTCCTGGCGGACCAGCACCATGCGGGTGCCCGCCCCCAGCAGGAACATCGCCGCCGCGCAGGCGCGCACCACGAGCAGGGCCACCCCCCGCCGGCGCGCCTCCCGCACCTCCACGGGCAGGAGGTCCAGGCCATGGCGCCGTTCCCGCTCCGCCCCCGCCAGGAGGAAGGGGGTGAGGGCGGGCGCCAGAGGGTGCACGGGCAGCATCATGCCCTGGCCCACCGCCAGGGCCGCGGCCGCCGGCAGGCCCACCACGGCCAGGGCCCCGGGAGGCGCACCCCGGTGCTTCTGCCGCAGGAAGGGCAGCAGGAGGTTCAGCTCCTCGGTCACCAGCCGGGACAGGTCCGCCAGGGCGGCCGCGTCCGGCTCCTGGAGGTCCAGCTCCCCGGGCAGGGGCAAGGCCCGCGCGAACAGGAGCCGCCGGCCCCGGAAGCAGAGGAGCCGCGCTTCCCCGGGCTCCAGGGTCAGGTAGAGGGTGCTCACGGGGTCCGGCAGGGGGGCCCCGGCCAGGAGGGCCCGCTGCCAGGGCATCACGGACACGGGCCTGGCCCCGGCCTCCGCCAGGGCGCCCAGCCAGCGGTCCAGCTCGGGCCGGGGGAAGGCGGCGAGCCAGAGCGCGTGCCCGCCCTCCGCCTGGGGATCGGGCTCCAGGACATGGGCTGGCTCCCCACCCAGCCCCGCCTCCCGCGCCAGCCTCCGGGCCACGTCCCGGGCCTCCCGGGGCTTGAGGCCCGGGACCTCGGCGCCGTGGACCTGCAGACGGGACCCGCGCAGGAGCACCTGCACCCGGGCCCCCGCCGGCAGGGCGCCCTCGAGCAGGTCCACGCCCTCGCCCTCCCCCAGGCTCCCCCCGGCCGGATCCAGCAGGCGCGCCCCCCGGTCCCGGAGCTCCAGCGTGTAGATCCTGCCCGCGCTCACAGTTCCACCCGGAGCTGGCGGATCTCGCCCGGGAGCAGTTCCAGCGGCAGGTTCCGGTAGGCGGCCCCGGCCACCTCGACCTCGAGTTCCGCGCTGCCCGCGGGAAAGGAGATGCTGGCGGTCGTCTCCCGTTCCAGCACGCCGATGTTCATGGACTCCGTATGCCCGGCCGTGGCATGCCAGTTGCCGCCGTAGGCAACCGCGATCCGGCAGGCGCGCTCGTCCTCGGGCTTCCGGACGAGGGTCACCACCACGCTGGCCCGGAAGATGCTGAGGGGAACAGGAACGGGAGGGTACAGGAGCTCGCCGGTGTTCCTGGCAACCCGCTTGCTTGGACCACAACTGCGCAGCTGGAGGGTCCTCTGGCCGGGTTCCGGGCCTTTTTCGACGAGGAGCTGGAACGGGCTGCCCCAGGCATCCACCGGGACGCCGCCCTTGAGGTCGCCCAGCCAGTAGGGGCCGTTCCAGCCCCAGGGGAAATGGACCCCGGGCTGGGGCCCGTAGGCTGGCACCTCACCCCAGGCTCCGCGGCGGACCAGCACCTCCAGGCTGTCGAGGGTCCTCGTCGGGCCGAAGGCGAAATCGGCCCTCATGTTCGCCACCCGCCGGTCCCTTGCCCCGAACATGGTTTCGAAGATCAGCTGGAGGCTCCTGCGGGTGGCCGCCTCCTTTTGCTGATTGACGGCCTTGAGGGCCAAGGGCGCCATCATCCCCGCCAGGATCGACACGACGGCGAGGGCGAGCACCACCTCCACGAGGGTGAAGCCGCGCCATCCCGCCCACCCCCCCCTAGCCATTGATGTTCCCGATCATCAGGTAGAGGGGCAGCAGCACGGCGGCGGCCACGAACAGCAGGAGTCCGGCCATGACCACCTTGAGCACCGGGTCGAGGACCTGGAAGCAGAGCCGAACCCCTTCCTCCACGTCGGCCTCGCAGTGCTCCGCCGCCTTGTCCAGGGTCTCTTCCAGGTTGCCGGTCGTCTCGCCGACGGCAAGCATGCGGATGAGCAGCTGGGGGACGTAACCCACCTTGGCGGCCGTGGCCGCCAGCCCTCCGCCCTGCTCCACGCCATGCCTCAGCCGGCGGATGCTGTCCCCGATGCGGGCGTTCCCGGTGACCCCTTCGCTGTTGCGCAGGGCCTGGACCAGGGGCAGGCCGGCCCGGTACTGGGCGGCCAGGGACAGGGCGAAGCGCGCCAGGGCCACCTGGGCGATGAGCCGGCCGGCTACGGGAAGATGGAGGAACGCGGTATCCCAGGCCAGGCGGCGGCCGGGGTCGCGCAGGGCGGCCACCAGCCCCAGAATCGGCAGCGGGACGAGTGCCAGGAGCCAGCCGTGGCGGTTCAGCCCGCCCACGGTCGCCAGGAGGACCCGCGTCTCGGCGGGCAGCGGGACCCCCAGCCCCTCCAGCATGGCCATGATGGGCGGCAGGCTGTAGGTGCAGGCCAGCAGCGCCACCAGGGCCAGCACGGTGATCAGCACGAGGGGGTACCAAGCCGCCCGGCGCACCTGGGCGCGGAGCCGGCCGTTCCAATCCGCATGCTTGAGCACGGCCCTCAGGGCCTCGTCCAGCCGCCCCGTGGCCTCCCCGGCCCGGACCATGGCCACGTGCACCGGCTCGAAAAGTCCGTCCTGCCTCGCCATGAGCTCGGAAAGGGCCGCCCCCTCCGCCATGCCCTCGGCCATGGCCACCGCCGCCGCTTCCAGCCGGGGCCGGTCGGGCTGCCGAAAGTCCTGGAGCGTCTCCAGGATGGGGATGCCCGCCTCCAGGTAGGTGGCGAGGTGGAGGAGGAGCAGCGACCGGTCCCGGGGGGTGAAGCGGCCCCAACTCCAGCCACGGGTCCACCCCCGGGTCCTGGGCTTGGGCCTGGCCGGCTCGGCCCGGATGAGGAACAGGCCCTCCGCGGCCAGGGCCGGGGCCAGGGCCCCTTCCGAGTCCGCCACCCGGAGTCCCGTGACGGCCCTGCCGGGGCGGCCGGCGGCGCTGCGGGCGGTGAAGGCGAAGGTGGGCACGTCAGGCCTCCCCGGCGGTCACCCGCACCGCCTCGCCCGGGGCCACCAGGCCTTCCCGGGCCAGGGCCAGGGCATGCCCGGCCAGGCTGCCCTTGCCCTCCCGCCGGGCGGCGGCTTCCACCTCGGCCGCGGGCGCGCCGCCGGCGACCAGGTCCCGGATGGGGGCCGTCAGGACGAGCAGGTCGTGGATGGCCCGGCGCCCCCGGACCCCGGTGAACCCGCAGGCCGGGCAGCCCGCGCCCCGCAGCCACCGGCCCGGCCCGGCGTCCATGAGCAGCGGGGCCGGGTCGCAGGGCACGGCGCAGGCCGTGCAGTTCAGCCGCACCAGGCGCTGGGCGTGGATGCCCAGGACCGTGGCGGCCACGTCCTGGCCGCTCACCCCCAGGTCCCTGAGCCGGGCGATGGAGCCCACCGGGTCGTTGGTGTGGAGGGTTGAGAGCACCAGGTGGCCCGTCATGGCCGCGCGGAAGGCGAGGGCGGCGGTCTCCGCGTCCCGGATCTCGCCCACCAGGATGATGTCGGGATCCTGGCGCAGGATGGTGCGCAGCCCCGTGGCGAAGGTGAGCCCGGCCTTGGGGTTCAGGGACACCTGCGCGAGCAGGGGGAGCTCGTACTCCACCGGGTCCTCCAGCGTGACCAGGCAGCGGTCGGAGGCGTTGAGGCGGTGGAGGGCCGCGTACAGGGTGGTGGTCTTGCCGCAGCCCGTCGGGCCCGTCACCAGGAGGATGCCGTGGGGCCGGTCCAGCAGGGCCGTGAAGCGCGCCAGCATCCCCTCCGGCATGCCCAGCTGGTCCAGCCCCTGGATCAGGTTGGCCTTGTCCAGGATCCTCAGGACGACCTTCTCCCCGTGCCGGGCGGGGAGGAAGCTGGCCCGGATATCGAACACGCGCCGGCCCTGGGGCAGGCGGAACTTGCCGTCCTGGGGCTTGCGCGTCTCGGCCAGATCCACCTCCGCCAGGACCTTGAGCCGCGCCACCACCGCCGCCTGCAGGGCCTTGGGCAGGCTGGGCCCCTGCACCAGGGCGCCGTCCACCCGGAACCGCACCAGGACGGTGCGCTCCTCGGGCTGGAGGTGGAGGTCCGTGGCCCGGTCCCGCAGCGCCTTGAGCAGCAGCTGGTCCACCAGCCGCGTGATGGGCAGCTCCGCCTCCCGCGCCTCCCGGTCCCCCTCGGCCAGCCGGATCGCCGCCTCGATGACCTCCTCCATGCTCCGGCCGTCCCCGTAGGCCTGGGCCACCCGGGCCACGAGCTCCTCCTCCGCGGCGCCCACGACCGCGGCCCTCAGGAGCGTGTGGGCCTCCACCTCCGCCACCGCGTCCAGGTCGAAGATGTTCGCGCAGGCCAGGCGCAGCTCCCGCCCGTTCCGGGCCAGGGGCAGCACCTTGAGCCGCCGGGCCATGCCCTCGGGCACCAGGGCCAGGACCTCGGGCGCGATGGCCATGTCGCCCACCTCCAGGAAGGGCACCCCCCCCTGCTCCGCCAGGGTTTCCGCCAGGGCCCGGGGGGTGAGGTAGCCCAGCTGGAGCAGGATCTCCCCCAGCAGCGCCCCCGTGCGCTTCTGCTCCCGGAGCGCGAGGTCCACCTGGCTCCCGGTGAGCAGGCCCCGGTCCTGGAGCCGCTCACCCAGCAACCGCTGCGTCCCGCCTGGGCCTCGGTTCGATTGGGGCAAGGCGCACCTCCCTCCAGCGAGGCATCAAGGAAGCGGTGCTAGTTGACCCTGACCGCGATGTTGTACTTGGAACCCTCGGCCTCGTAGTTCCAGGTCTGTCGGTACTGACCTGCATCCGGCTGTCCAGCCCCGGCTCGGGTCAGGTTTTCCGCGGCGACCTTCCCAAGTTCCCCGGCACAGACCACCCAGATGGGACCGCCAAGGCGCTGTCCGTTGAGGTTGTAGCCGAGAATCACATAGGCATTGCCCCACGGGTCGGTCTTCTGCAGCATGTCCTCCCCCAGATAGGGGCCGCGGTACTGGTAATCACGGACGGCAGCCAGGCCGAAAAGGGTGTTCCCATTCCCCCGGGTGTTCGCAAAAAGGAGGTTGAAGGTATTTCCCGCCGTGAGGGCGCCGATGGCCGCCCCCGCCGCGTCGACCGGGAGGTGGCCCACGCTCTGCCACGTTTGATCACCTTCCCCATGGGCGTCTCCTGCCGCGGCCTGCGGTCGGCTGCCGGTGTCCTTCATCTGGCTGGCCAGGGCCGCGACGATGACCTGGAGGTCGTTCTGGGCCCGGGCCCGGCGGCCATCATTGAGGTTCTTGAGCACCAGGGGGATGAGGATGCCCGAGAGGATGGCCACGACGCCGATGGCGACCGCGGCTTCCACGAGGGTGAAACCTTTGGAGCGGTTCATGGGGATCTCCTAATCGCGGACGCAGATGCCCTTGGTTGCGACGGGGTGCGAGGAGGACTTCAACATCAATTAATTATTAATTGCTTGATGCTGTCCATGAATATAAGCCGGGCCAAGGCCAATGCATAATTTTTTTATTATTTAATAATCAAGATAGGCTCCACCCGATCCGGACCCGGGTTCGCCCGCCAACCTGAGCTCGTGCGTAAAGACGATGTTGAACCGGCGCGGCTCCGAATATGTCCCCGGAGATGTGAATCAGCGCGCCCCACGCTCCGTGTTCGGCTTCCCATGGTTATCGATACGGCACCGCGAGCAGCATCCTTGCTGCGAGCGGAACGGTGGGTCGCC
>Ga0316217_10000418_pt1 | contig 60794 bp, 47 predicted proteins | sample 1anoAmetaG_FD_203633 | JGI IMG/M metagenome (GOLD analysis project Ga0316217, IMG submission 203633) | Freshwater microbial communities from Trout Bog Lake, Wisconsin, USA - 1anoA | ecosystem: Environmental > Aquatic > Freshwater > Lake > Hypolimnion/Profundal zone | place: USA: Wisconsin... | reverse complement strand
ACGACGATGCCGACGAGGGCGTCGGCACCACCTTGCGGGCCAGCGCAGCGTTGTCCGAAAATACTGTCAGACCGCCACTATGTGGGTTACATCGACCCGGCGGGAGCGGGGGTTTAGAGGCGGCTGCAATACGTTCACACTACAGAGCCACTACTCTTTCGACCGACATACAGAGTCAATGACCCACACAAACGAAACAATATCCGCAATCGCGGCCAATCCACCGCCCGCCGCGGCCACGCGGGGCTGGTTGGCGCTCTCTATTTGTATATTCGCTTATGTGTTCCTGTTCGGGGCCTATTACCCCCCGCTTCCCGGCATCGAAGATGAAGTCGGCTTCATCAACCAGGCTTTGGTCTTCACCAAAGGCAGTTTTTCGGCGGAAGGCGCCGGCTACCCCGCGCTCGACGACTTCGTCTATTTCATCAACGGCCACCATGTCGGCGGCCGCAATCCCGGTTGCTCCCTGCTCGTCGCCGCGCTCCTGCTTTGCGGCGGCTTCAAATCCATCTTCATCTACGGGGCGACCATTCATATTGCCCTTACCTTGCTGGCGGGTTTAACGCTCCATAAACTCGACCGTTCCCCCCTATGGGCCATCCTGATCCTCTGCCACCCCACATTGGCGCTATACAGCCGCACCATCATGGGGGATACCGGCACCGCCCTTGGCCTGCTGCTGGCCTTCCATGCCGCCGTGGCCTGTCGCAAGCCGGGCATCTGGGTCGGTCTGGCCATCGGCCTGGCCGCGGTGATGCGCTATCAGGCCGGCCTGGTATTACCCTTTGCCGCCGCCGCCCTTGCCTTCGGCCTGCCCATAGCCCAACCCAAACGCCAGGGCTTCTATTGCCTTCTGGCCGGCGGCGCCGTCGGACTGCTCATCGTGGCTTACAACCTCATGGTCTTCGGCAACCTCATCGGCCGTACTGACCGCGGCTTCTTCGGCTTGGGTTTCATTATCCCCCATGCCATCTTCTACGGCACGGCACTCCTGCTTCTTTGGCCGCTGATGCTCCTAGCCCCGTTTCTCGACCGCTCCCCCCAGCGCCCGCTCATCTGGGCGTTAACGTTACCCATTATCGCCTTGGTGTTGCCTTATTATTTCATCGACCGGGGCAGTTCCTGGGCTCAGAACATCGTCATCGGCCAGCGCCTGCTCCAACCCATTCTGCCCGTCTGGATCATCTGCTATGCCGGCGTGGTGGCGCGGATGATGGGCCATTTTCGATTTTCATTTTTCGATTTGCACTCAGCATCACGCCCAGGGATCTCAATCCCTGGGCCGCAAAGGCCTGCCTTTCCGGATAAGCTTGCACGGAGCCTCCTCGCCGGGGTTGCGTGTGTCGCCCTCTTGGCCGTCACCGGCTATTTATTCCGCACCCACCAGCGTCATCTACAGGAACTGGCCCGCGCCCGGGCCGTGCTGGTCTCCCAGGTGCCACAGGGATCGCTGATCGTGGCCAATTTCACCGCCATCAAACTCGTCGGCGTTCCCCAGCCGGATTCCCAATACCGCCTGATCAATTTCAATTCCCAGGACCACATGCTCCAGCCGCAGAACGATCTCCACCTGGAGGGCCAGCATTTCTACCTGGCCCTGCTGCCGCGCCAATCCGCCGCCGAATTCGGCGACGCGATCGCGCCCCTGGTCGCCCACTACCAGTTGCGCCGCTTATCCAGCGGCGATACCCAACTGCTCTTGTTCGAGGCGGGCGGGGAACGGTGAAAGCTGAAGAAGGCAGGAGGCAGAAGGCAGAAGTAAAATCGCAAAATGGTAACTTCGTTCCTGACCCCTCTTTCATTTTCGTCATTACCAAGCCCGCCCCCCTTTAACAACTATCCACTATCAACTAACCACTAACCACTGCTCCGCAGCTTCTCAATCGTCTTCTCCACTCGAAAGTACGCGTCATAGGCCCGCTTGGCATTGGCCGCCAGTTGCGTCCGTCTTCCCGCGTCCGCCAGTACCGCTTCCACGTGCGCCACGATCGCGGCCGGATCCGGCGCCGGGCACAATTCCACGGCCTGTTCCTGGCTCCAGAGCGGTTCGGTCGCTACGCCGGCATTGGTGACAATCGGCAACCCCAACGCCAAACTCGCTAATAACGATGTGCGCCGGCAACTGATCCCATCCGGATAGGGCTGCACCAGCACGTCGCAGGCCGCCAGGTGGGCCGCCACCTGCTCCGCCGGCAACGCGCCCGTCGCGTGCAGGCGGCCTTTTAACTCCGGATGTTCCGCGATAAACCCCGCCAGAAATTCCGTACTGCCCCGCCCCATCAGCAATATCAGCCGGTCCGCGCCCGCTGCCAGCAGATCGATCATGATCGGCCGCAGCAAGGCTGTGATCCCGACCCCGAACGTGCCAAAGTGCCCCAGGAGCACCACTGCCTTATTCCCGGCGCACCGGGCACGGGCCTGCGCTGCTTCCGCCAGCGTGGTATTTAGCGACAGGTTGCTGAAGGCCGGCATCCAGATCACCGGGCACCCCGCCCGGACAAACGGCTTGATCATCGGCTCCCACGCGGGAATGGTAATGTAGATCCGCCGGGCACAGCGCGTCACCAGGGCCGTCATCAGCCGATGGACCGCCGCCAAAATATTATGCTTCAGCGGCTGGCGCCAGCGGAAAGGAAACTGCACCTCATGAAACATGATCTCCAGCGGTTCCCGCCGCCGCCGCCGAAACAGCCACCAGGCAAACAGCACGTTCATCGCCTTGTAGCCATAGCCATGCGGCACGTATTGCACCAGCAGGCGGTAGGGTCGCTCCAGCGCCGCCAATTGTTGATCCAGCACCTTGAGTGACCGCGGGCCAAAACAATCCGGCAGCCGCTGCACCTGCACGCCCGGATCTCCAGGGTCTCCCGCCGGGCACGCCGGCGCAAAGACGCACACCCGGTCCCCAGCCGCAGCCAAGCCCCGCGCCACGGCCTGCGTGTAATCGCTCACGCCGCCCGGATCCGGCGGGTACTCTCCAGTCAATATTACCCAGTGTTGGGCTGTCATACGGCTTTCCATAAGGATATCATCGGCTGTCGGCACGGTTCCGCTCCGCTGGGTTTGCATGGCCGGGGCGGAGGGTTGGCCGCCAGTATACCCGGCATTCTTGGTCGCAACCCATCTTGCCCTGAGGCATTGCCACAGGATATAACGTGCCTAAGGCCTGCCATCGCCGCAACCGGCACCGCGGGCTAAAGTCTGATGCTGCTGCTGAGGGGCTTTATGCGTGCTATCGCCTGGTTTTTGGTGCTGTTAAGTGCCGCTGGTGTCAACAGCACGGTTGGTTGGGGCGCCGCCCCGCCACCACCGTTTTCCTATACCACTTCCTATCTTGGCAACAGCAGCGGGATTCCCTCCGAATCCACGCAAAGCAATATCGTCTGCCTGGCCGTTACGCCCGATGGATTGTGCATTGGCAACACGTTCTGGGATGAGGGCGGCCGCGAGGTGGTGCTGTACAAGGATGGAAAAGTGCTAGGCGCGGCCCCGGGTACCCACGGTTGGGGTGCCTTGGGCGGGTATACCGTGGCGGCAAACAGCAGATATGGATTTGCAGGCATGATGTTCGGTTCCGATAGTTTTCTTTCCGTAAAGGCCGACATAGCGGTGGCGCCCTATGATGCCAGGACCAGAACCGCCTATCGGTGGTTCGGCGTTTACCGCTTCGATCTCACCGGTAAGCCGGCGCCTTTCGTCGGCGGCAAAGGTGTGGGATGCATGGGCTATAACGGCAAGCAGGGAAGCTTTGCGCCGGTGGTCATGGTGGTCGGCAGCGTCAATAAGGTTGACGCGCACATTGATGCCAACATCCGCGGCTTGGCCGCCTCGGATAAGAAGCTTTACATTTCCGTGCCCTATAGCAAAAAGGTGTTCATCTATGATCCCGAAACCATGCAGCAAATCGGCGGTTTCGACTGCCCGAATTGTGGCCCGCTGGCGCTCAATCCCACCAATGGGGATCTGTGGGGCATCCAGGGCGGCGTGGTAACCGGTTTCACGGCCGATGGCGTGCCGCTGGGGCAGACCATTCCCGCCGTCTCCATGCCGGTGGCCCTGGCATTTAATCCTGCCGGCCAGTTGCTGATTGCCGATGGCCGCACCCACACCATTGCTACATATAACCTGAATGGTAACGCGGGCGTCCTGCGGGGCGCGGGCATCTTGCCCGCCGGCAGCCAAGCGGGCAAGATGCCCGCGATACAAGCCCCTGGTCCCGTAGAGCACCCAGCGCCTATGCTCGTCACCACCTTCGGCACCTCCATGCTTTCCGGGCCGACGATTGGCTTGGCCGGACCCGGCCGGTTCCTTAACATTGTGGGAATCGGCACCGATACCGCCGGCAATCTATACGTGGCCAGTAACCGTACGCAGTTGGACACCACGATTGAATGTTACAACGCCTCTCGCCAGCGGTTGTGGATGCTGCAATCCAATGGCTCAATCATCATCCCTGGCGCTGATCCAGCCTTCCCCAACGATTTGTACGACCCTTTCAGCCACTTAGCATACGACTATGATAAGAACACTTGGTCCCTCGTCGGCACCTCCTGCAACCCCGTCAAACACCCCAACGATCCGCGCCTGCATGGCGCCGGTGGGACTACGGGGCACATCCAGTGGCTGGGCGGACGTAAGTTCTTGTTTACCTATCCCATGTATGACGGGGGGCCGTTCATCTATCGCTTTAATGCATCCACCGACGGTGAAACAGCAATCCCTTGCGCGATCTTCGCGCCGTTCACCACGATAACAGGGGATCATAAGTATCCCCCTGGTAAGCCGTCCCGCGGTTGGCTATGGCGCGACCTTAACGGCGATGGCGATTTTCAACCCAACGAGTTCGCGCTCATCGCCGATGGCATTCCCGCCGGCCCGGCCGATGGGGATAGCAACGGCGATATATGGATTCCGTTACCCACCGGCATCTGGCGCTACCGATGCGGTGGCTTGGATGCCAACGGTGTGCCCCTTTATTCGCCCCGCGCCAGCACCATGGATCGGATTCCGGTCCCCTTTACCGGGCCGCGCGCCAAACTCTGTCGCCTGCTTTACGATGCCTCCGCCGATGCCATGGTGTTGTGTGGCTATACCACCGCCAACCCAGCCGACCCTAAATCATCCTGGGGGCACGTGGGCAGCACCCTCGTACGCTACGACCACTGGAGCAACACGAAGACATTGCGTTATCAAACGCTTCTACACTATGACGCGCGGAATCCTATGGATGTCGGGCGCGCCATCGCCTGGGCGGGCGATCAGATCTATGTCTGTCGCATGACCAGTTCCAATATTGATGTATACGGGAAAGCATCCGGCGTCCTGCTGGGCACCATCATTCCACCACCAAATTACTGGACCGGGGCTTGGACCGATACCAAGCCGGGCATTACTGCCACTACCTTGCCCAATGGCGACAACGTGGTCTTTGCCGAGGAGGAAGTGGGCGCCAAGGTGCTGGTCTACAGGATTCCGCAGTCCACGGCGGTTGGGTCAAGATAGCCAGGGGGCACAACACTGTATGATCTCCCGATTAACCCATTACCTGCGCGTAGAGCGCCATGAGCCCATCCATGTGCTTCTCCATGCTGAAGTCGTTTTCCAGGATGCGGCGTCCTTCGTAACCAAACTGCGTGGCCAAAGCAGGCTGCTGTGCTAACTGTTGCATCGCCTGGGCCAGCGCCGGGGCATCACCAGGGTTTACCAGCAGGCCGGAGCGGCCTTCCTGCACGATCTCCGGAATGCCGCCGCTGCGTCCGGCAATTACGGCGCGCCCGGCCGCCATGGCATCCAGCGCCACCAGGCCAAAAGGCTCCGGCCAGAGCGAAGGAAACACTAAAGCGCGACAGGATTGCAGCAGTGCAAAGACGCCCGCCGGTGCCTGCCAGCCATGGAATGTGACGCGCCCTGTCAGGCCCAGTATGGCGCAGGTTTGCCGGCATTCTTCGAGCTTGTGCCCCTCGCCGGCCACATCCACCAGCAGATCCTGCGGACAAAGCGCCAGGGCCTCCAGCAGCCACGGCAGGCCCTTTTGCGGGGCAATGCGCCCCAGGAACAGAAAACGCGCCGTGTCTGGCGGCGGGGGGGTAGTGGCTTGCGGGATGTCGGGCCCGGGGTGGTGCAGTACATGGATCAGCGCCGGGTCGTACCCGGAGCGAACCATCTGCTCTTTGACATAATGCGAAATGGCAATGGATGGAACTTTTCGCAGCACCCGCATCTCGCCCCACGTGGCTTGAAAGTTGTACAGAATATTGCGCGGTCGCCGACTGCCGCAACCGTCGATCAGATGTCCGTAAAGGCACCCCAGCAGCGAATAGCGGCGCGGGCAGGCACACTGCCGGCGTTCCAGGAAGCGTCCGCCGGTGGGGCAATAAGGTTGATGCGTATGGGGTGTCCGAATGACCGCCAGATCCGGCGGCGGAACTTGGGCAATCTCGCCATGCAGATGCAGAATATCCAAATGTGCGGCGCGGGCCGTGCTGAATAAACTCACATCATCGGGCACATATTGTGGTTGCTCGGTCTGCCCGGTATTGCTATTCGGAGCGCGGGTCCGATCCAGAAATATCACGTCGTGCCCCATGGCACTCTGCGCTGCGGCAATCCGGCGCACGTACGCGCTCAATCCGCCGTTCTTCCACAGCGCCCGGACAAAATGCCCGATCTTCATGCGTTGCCTCCACTGGCCAGTGCCATTATCGCCTCCCTGGAAACCGCCGCCAATACGTGATCCGGCAGTCCTGACCTCTGGGCCGCAGCGCTACTTCATAACCAATTCCGCCCGGGCCGGCGCCTTGGCGCCTAAAGTGCGCAAGGCGTCAAAGGCCTCGTCGACCGAACAGAGCTCCGGCCGGGTGGCCTCCTTGCCGATATGCACTTGTTCCGGGTAACCCCAGAGCAAAAAGTGACTGCGGGTCGACGTGAAGTACTCCCAGTCTCCCAGCAGAACCAGGCAAGGCTTGCGAAAGGCCGCACTCGCGTGCATCTGCATGCTCGCATTACACACCACCACATCGGCGCGCGCGGTAGTGGCAAAGGACTGGCGCAAGGACGTTATTCCCGCCAGGTTCTTCACCCGACACGAGAGGGTTGCCAACCGCTGGCCCAGTTCCCGTTCCTGTTTGCCGCCGGTGATCGCGATTACCCAGTTGGTGTTGTCGACGAGGCGCTGTGTCAAAGCCAGAAAGCGCTCGCTGGGCCAGCATTTCTCGAGCAGTCCGCCGCCCGGTGAAATAATCAGCCGCGGTGTGGCCGGATTCCTCGCGGTAATGGTGTTCCAAACCTCTTCGGCGTATTGCTCTTCTTCTTGGCTCAGGTATATCTGCGGCCGGTTCTCTGGCAACTCTGCCGCCGGAAGGCCCAGCAGTTCGGCATTTTTCAAACCGGCACGTCCGACATGGATACCCCGGTCAAACTGATAATACCGTTGCGCTGCCGAGTGCCCGCCGCCATATCCCTTGACGCCAAGGCGAAAAGGGATATGTGCTTGCATCATCAGGATGGCACCGTAATAACTTCCCAGAACGTCTATCCCGATATCAAAATGGCACTGCTTCAGCGGCACGATATCTGCAGAAAAAAGCGCGTACTTGAACCCGGAATAGTAGCTTTGCCCCGCTACGAACTTGTTGTGCCACGGGGCATTCACGACCATCGTCCGTGAAACGAACGGATTGTTTTTTAGAATTTCAAGGTTCCATTGGCCGATGCCGGCGACTATTTCCGCCCGCGGGAAACGCTTCCGCAGCGCTTCGAATAGCGGGGTGGTTACCAGCAGATCACCCAGGTCATTGTTGCGCAGCACGAAAATCGCCTTGGGGTCTTCCGGCACCTCCCGCCGTGCCGGTCGGACCGTGCTCATCAGCCACACCACCGCGTCCGCAAGAGTTCTTTTCCACGTCATCGCCTGCCACCAGCGGATTCGTTTCCGATCACGCGCTCAATATGCTCCAGAATAATGTGCAACAGCACTTGGTGCGCCTCCTGAATATGCGCTGTTTGATCCTGAACAATCAGCACCATATCACAGAGTGGGGCCGCGTTTCCACCCCCTTTTCCCAGTAAACCAATGCTGCGGCCACCCGCCTGGCGCATGGCCTGGCAGGCGCGTACAATATTCTCACTGTTGCCGCTGGTGGAAAAAATGACCAGCATGTCGCCGGCTTGTGCCAGGGCTTCGATTTGCCGTGCGAACACGTAACCAAAGTCCCAATCGTTGGCGATACAGGTTAGGGCCGTCACGTCGCTGTTAAGACAAATGCCCGGCAGGGCGCGCCGCGGCTGGCAATATTTGCCCGTCAATTCTTCCGCCAGGTGCAGCGCCTCGGCTGCCGACCCCCCATTCCCCGCCGTTAGAACCTTTCTTCCCTGTTGCAATGCCGAACTGAGCGCCACCACGATGCGCTCGATTTGCTCCGTTTGCCCCGCCAGTGCCGCGATCACGTCGGTGGCGCCCTTTATCCATGCTCTAATGGCTTGGGCCTCTGAGGGTTGTGGTTGTGGCGGCTGGGTCATGGGCTGGTACTCCGTAAAGGAAATGCCCCGGCGGGGAATCCATCGCTCTTACTCATCGGCAAAATACGCTTTTCGCTCTACAATGCTATCGATTCTTAACCGATAATGCATGGGGATTGCCGTTGGATGCAGGGGCGTAATACCTCCGCTGTGTCTTGGCCTTGCAGAAGGATCTGGCATGCAGAACGCGCCTTCGGAACTGGCGACAATTGTCGAACACTTTGGCCAACCGACCATCATGCTCGTGGGCGACCTGATGGTCGACGAATACATTTACGGCGATGCCGAGCGTTTGAGTCCGGAGGCGCCGGTTCCCGTGGTTCGGGAGCGGTATCGGGAGCAGCGTGCCGGTGGGGCGGGCAATGTCGCCACGGATCTGGCGGTACTTGGTGCCAAGGTCATCACCGTGGCGGTGCGCGGCTCCGACGCGACCGGCGACCTCCTCCTTGGGTTGTTGGAAAAATCGGGGATCTCCACCGGGGGGATTCTGCCGGTTGCCGACCGACCGACCAGTCGTAAAACGCGCCTGGTGGGTCTGGCGCAGCACCGCCACCCCCAGCAGATGTTGCGCCTCGATCACGAAGAAACAGCCCCCGTGGCGTCCCCGGTGATCGACCAGCTAATGGACTACATCCGCCGGCATATTGAAGAATGCACCCTGCTCTGCCTGGAAGATTACAACAAGGGACTCCTGACCCCGGAGTTCTGCCGGCAGATTATTGCGCTGGCCCGGTCCTTGGGCAAGCCGGTACTGGTGGACCCGGCGCTTAACGCCCCGTATGCCAAGTACCGCGGGGTTAGCGCCATCACGCCCAACCGCACCGAGGCGGAACGCGCCACGGGCCTGGCCATGCGCGATGGGGTTGCGGCAGCGCCGCAACTGGCCCAACAGCTCCTCACCGACGTGGACCTGGAAGCCTGTATCCTCACGCTCGACCGTCACGGCATGTACCTGCTGGAACGCGGTGCACCCGGCATGCTCCATGCCACGCGTCCGCGCACTATCTACGACGTAACCGGCGCCGGCGACCAGGTGCTGGCCACCCTGGCCATGGCCCGGGCAGCCGGGGCCAACTGGTCGCAGGCGGTTGATCTGGCCAACATTGCCGGCGGACTGGAAGTGGAGAAGTTTGGCATCGTGCCGATTACTCGCGAGGAAATTATGCGCGAGCTGATATCTTTGGATACGGATGTGCGCGGGAAAGAACGTACGCTGCCGAAATTGCTTATCGACCTGCAGCGCCGCCGTGCCCTGGGGCAGCGCATCGTTTTTACCAACGGCGTATTCGACATTATCCACGCAGGCCATGTTAAATACCTGAACTTCTCCCGCCAGCAGGGGGACTTGCTGGTGGTGGCTATTAACAGCGATGAAAGCACCCGTCGCCTCAAGGGTCCTGCCCGCCCGGTCAACACGCTGGCGGACCGAATGGCGGTGCTGGCCGGCCTGGGCGCTGTCGACTACGTGGTCAGCTTTGCAGAGGATACCCCCGGAGACCTGATCTGCGCCGTGCAACCCGACGTCCTGATCAAGGGGGAAGATTACGCTGGCAAGGAAGTGGTTGGCCGCGCGGTGGTCGAAGCCCGCGGTGGCAAGGTCATTCTAGCGCCATTCCTGACGGGCCGGTCCACCACGGCCATCGTGGAAAAGGCACGTACGTAGTTCGATGTTCAATCAACCCTTACGTTGGAGATCTTATGCGGATTCTGGTCACCGGCGGGGCCGGTTTTGTCAAATCGAATCTAGGTGGAACATGATGTCGGGCGTCTGTCTTCGTAGCGCTTCAATAAAACGGATGTATGGGATAGATGCCATCCGTTTCGTCTGTGCGCTGTGGGTCATGCTGGGCCACTTTGGAATGCCTCCCCTGTTCTCTTATGTTGACGGGTCGCACGGCGTATTTCGTCTCCTGAAAATGGCCTATAGCATTCCGATCAGTGGTCCACCAGCGGTAATAGTCTTCTTTGTTATCTCGGGCCTTTGCATTCATTTTCCCTATCGCCAGGGTCAGAAGCTATTGTATTCGGGCTATTTCGCTCGGCGTTACATCCGCATCGGCATCCCGGTGTTGGTCGCGATGGGCCTATCCCGTTTCCTGCAGGTGGAAATGCCGCTTTTCCAGGAATCCATCCTCTGGAGCTTGCTGGCCGAAATAATCTACTACACGCTCTATCCATTGTTGATGTGGACGGTTCGCCAGTTTGGCTGGAAGGCAACGCTCGTGGCCTCCTTTGCACTGGCCTACGGAACCGTATTTATTGCGCCCAACAATGGCTCGGGCAACTATCCATCTTTTGGACCATATCTGAACTGGGTGGTGGGACTGCCTTGCTGGCTTTTAGGATGCCGTTTAGCCGAGGATGCTGGAACTTGCACGACACCTTCGGTGGCGGCCATTTGGGCTTGGCGCCTTGGTGTTCTGGCAACCAGCAGTGTATTTGTGATATTGCGTTTTCACAGTCCGCTGAAATATTCTCACACGCTGGATCTCTTTGCCATTCTGGTCTATTTCTGGCTCAAGCGGGAGATTTCGTTCTACCAGAGTCGCGGGCCATGGCGCTGGATTGAGTGGGCCGGCGCCTGGAGCTATTCGCTATACCTTGTTCATATCCTGGCCTTCCGGATCTTTGACGACCACATCAAGAGTTTCCTAAGAAGCCCGATTTTGAATTGGGTGGCCCTCACCGGATTTGCTCTTTCCGGGGCCTATCTCTTCTATCTGGTGGTGGAGCGGCCCTCTCATCTGCTGGCACGGCGCTTCAAAGACAAGCCTCTGGGCGAGGAATCCACCACCGCGGTTATGGAGGCCGGGGCCTTGGCTCGCAAAAACTAAAATTCTACCGTGATCGCGGCCCGGCGGTTGGGGATGATGATCAGACAAAAAATCTCTTCAATTTCAGGAAATGTATCCCAAATAAATGGTAACTCAGCCAGGCCATACCAAGAGATACGATGACCTCCGAGCTGAAAAAGAAAAATTGTTGAAAAATGGTAAACGTGCTGGTCTTCCCAAAATAGCGCCAAAACGCGAATATAGGCGCCTCGAAAAACGGATGCCACATATAAATTCCGTAGCTGTTGGTGCCCAGCCAGCGCAGCGGGGCGCTGGTGAACACCCGCTGGAGAGTGGAGCCCGCGGCCGCCGTAAGAACCAGAATCAGGACGGCTCCAAACAGCAGGCGCAGAAGGGGAAACCTCCAATCTGAACCACCGCGTCATCGTAGGAGAAATACCCGCGGTAAATCCAGTACATGGCAAGAGCGGTAAACGAACCGCCAGCCACCCAGGGTGCCGCGCGGCGACAGATGGCGGCCGATGGCTCATCGCCCATAAGGATTGCAATCGCAGCCCCCAGGCACAGGGAATCCACGCGGGCAAATGTGAACAAATTGTTCTCCGCAGCCATGCCGGAAGGCGCCCGTCCTGGTGTTGGGATATGGTCCTTCTGTTCCGGTGTGTCTTGCCCCGCGAATTCTGACCGGTTAATATGAACCCACACACCCGAAGCATCATAATACTGCGGAATCGTGTCGTCGGTTTGCTTCTTCCAAGGTGGAGCTATGCCACAAAACCCGGCTGTTGCCCCCGACCGGCTTCCGGGTCTCGATGGCTTGCGTGCGCTTTCCATCAGCCTGGTCATCTTCTATCACATCTCATCGTTGCCGCATTTACGGTATTATCCCTGGCTGGAGCGCCTCGCCAGCCGTGGCAATTTCGGCGTGGAGGTATTCTTTGTTATCAGCGGATTCCTGATCACCTGGCTGCTCCTGAAGGAAGAGGCAAAGAACGGCCGGATCAGCCTGCGCCAGTTCTACCTCCGCCGCGCCTTCCGTATTCTGCCGCCGGCCTTCGCGTACCTGCTGTTTGTCGCAGTATTGGCGGTACTCGGCATCTCGGAAGCGCGCTGGAAGGATATTTTGGCCGCAGCATTTTTCGTCCGCAACGTGGTGGGTGGTGCCACGGATACCGTCCATTATTGGTCGCTTTCCATCGAAGAGCAGTTCTACCTCCTCTGGCCATTCCTGCTCGTGATGCTCCCACGGCGCTACCGCGTTTCGACGGTTGTCGGGTTATTGCTGGTGGCGCCGGTGTGGCACCAGATTAATATACGTCTCTACGCGGCCGCCGCCCTTAACACATGGCGGGCTGATTTTCGCTATTCCGGGTTGATGATGGGTTGTCTTCTGGCCTTGTGGCGCTCGGCGCCACGCACCCTACAGTTCCTGCGTCACCCCGTACTGCAAAGCCAGTTTTCATTCGTTGTCTTTGTTGCCGTAACCGCATTTCTGGTTTCCGGGGTGATCCAGCATCCCGGCTACGTCGTATTCCTTTTTTCAAGCGTAGAGGCGGCGGGTGTCGCGTTGGCGCTCAATTACCTGGTGGAAGGGCCGCCCGGATTGATTTCCTGGATGTTTAACCGCACGCCGATCATCTGGCTCGGCCAGTTATCGTTCAGTCTCTATCTCTGGCAGCAGATTTTTTGCGGTGGAAGCCTGACGCTGCGCTTTCCAATCAATGTCGTGGCCGCGCTGGTATGCGCTGCTCTAAGCTTCTATCTAGTCGAGCGTCCCGCATTGCGCCTGCGTAATCTGGTCACGCGCCGCCTTGCGCAGCGGGTGCCCAGGTTGGCCGCAGTGCCGGTCGAAGCATAAGGCGGTTTCCCGACAGTAGCCGGTGCCGTCTTCATGATCCGCCAATGCCGTAAATCCACAGGCATTTCTGCACCACCGTGGGCCAGGTGAACTTCTCCAGCACGCGCTGGCGTGCGGCCTGTCCCATCTGGGCGGCCTCCGCGGGATGACCGCGCAGCCAGACCAGCTTTTCGCGTAGTGCCTCCGGATTGTTGGGTGGGACTACAAAGCCCGTCACGCCGTCTTCAACTACTTCGGGCATGCTGGCCACAGCCGTGCAGATAGCCGGCTGGCCGCAGGCCATGCCTTCCAGCAGTGTTTGTCCCAGTAGTTCGGGGACTTTGGACTCTTCTCCGTACAGATTTCTATAGACACTCGGCAGCACGATGCATAGGCATTTCCTGTACGCCTGCACCAGTTCCATGTCCGTAAAGTCGTGGCGAAACGTCACCTGCTTACCGGCGGCCAGCTTCTTCAGATCCGCGTAAAACTCCTTATGGTAGGGCTGCCCGACCAGTTCCAGCGGCATATCCGCCGGCACCGCGTTCACCAGGTCGTTGACCCCCTTGTGCGGCATCAGCCGGCCGACAAACAGCACATTATTTTCCAGCCGGGTTGCCGGGTCGGGCGAGAACTTCTCTGTATCAATGCCCCCATAGATCACATGGGCCCAGGGCTTTCCCTCGTGCCCGAAGACCTTGCGGCTGTACTGGCTGATGTGCAGGTGGCCATGATACCAGCGGTCGGTAGAAATGTAGCTGGAGATATCCCACCCGCCGCCCCCCAGGTCGCTGACGAACACCTTGCGGCCGGTCAACCGGCAAGTTAACGCCGCTACCGAACTGGCTACGATATGCTGCTGGTGGCAGTGGACAATATCGGCGCGCAGCACTTCCCGAATCAGCGCCAGCTTAAAGGGGTTGAACTTATTCCCGCGCACGTGCCAGGGCTTACCGAGCACCCGCACCTTCAGCCGGCCAACGGTCTCCTCCCGGGACTTGTCGGCAAAGCTGACCAAGGTCGTGGGCACCACGTCCGCCATATACCGGGCCAGTTCCAAAGCATAGCGCTCGCCCCCACCCAGCACACCGCCATCCCCGAAGGTGGCCGGTACAATATGGACGACATGGGGCGGGCAGGACATGGACAGCCTTTCGTTAATGACGGATGACTAATGACGAAACAAAGAAGGAAGTTGGAAACTAGAAGAATGGACCCAACCACGGACAGACTGACTACGGGTAATGCATCACTAACCACAAACAGCAAGCAACTTACCACCGGACCAAGGACCCGACAACTGACAACGGACCACTGACCACGGACAGCTTCTATTCCAGCGCCTTAAGATACGCCGCATACGTAGCCTGGGCCATGCGCTTAACAGTAAACGCTGCCGCGCGCTGCCGGGCCGCCGTTTGAAGTTTGTTACGCTGAGCTTCGTCCCGCAACAACCCTTCAATGCCGGAACGCAATTCGGCCGGATCCGCAGTTTCCACCAATACTCCGGCATCGCCCACGATTTCGGGCATGGAAGAGGCATTGCGTGCCAGGACGCAGGCGCCCTCCGCCATGGCCTCCAGCAGAGGATAGCCAAAGCCTTCATACAGCGTGGGGAATACAAATACCAGCGCCTGGCGATACAGTTGACGCAGTTGGGCGTCATCGACGAAACCTGTCAGTTCCACACGTTCTGCCAAGCCCAGTTCCGCCAGGCGAGCCTTAAAGGCTTCCTCACGCGGCGCCGTCCAGGCGGCCCGCCCATACAGAACCAGCCGAATCTTCGGGTAGCTTGGCGCCAGCGCTCCGAACGCGTCCAGCAACCCGCCGAGATTCTTTCGCGGTTCCAGGTTGTACGGCGAAAGGATGAAGGGCTCCCGCGCGCCTGCCGGCACAGTCGGGGATACCGGTCCGCTGATCCCCCTCTCCAGGAAGCTACAGCCATGCAGGATCGTGTCAATCCTGCCTTCCTGCAGGCCCCAGCGCGCCATCAGATCGCGCCGCGTATTGGCGCTGATGGCAATTACACGCCTGGTACGATGTTGCACAATCCACCGCGCCAGCCGGTACGATTTACTGCGGCTGATCCGACGGTACTCCGGAAACAGTTCGAACATCAGGTCGTGGATGGTGACGATGCTGCGGCAGGGTACCAGCAAGCAGGGTGCCGGTACGGGGGCATGCAGCAGGTCCAACCCTGCCAAAAGGGGGCGCCACAGCCATTGTATTTGCTCTACGAAGAACAGGCCGCGCCCGGTGTAGGTTCGCACCGGCCGATAGGCCCAGCCACGCCGCGGGTCCTCAAACACCCCGGCAATCGAAGCGATCGGCTTGGGACGCGAACCAAAGACGACAAATTCCGCATTGGTGTCCATGGCCGCCAGGCCGTTGATGAAATCCACCACATAGCGATGCTGCCCCTGGCCTACGTTGGCCTGGTCCAGGGTCGAAAAGTCGATGCCAATGCGCGGCGGTTTCACTTTGTCCACCTCTGTAAACATTTCTTTACCCGGCTGAGCTGTAACCGCACGGCGTACACTACAAACTGCCGCATCTCTCCAAATTGCCGTTCCTGCCATAAAAGCGGCAGCAGCGCGGCAAACCGGCGCATTGACCTGGCCAGAAAACCATTGCGCATGGCATCCATTTGAAAATGAACTGCCAAGTGCAGGATAATCTTGCGTCGTTCCCTGGCACGTGCCGCACCGCCGGGATACGCCCCGCGCCATTCCTGGTCGATCAGGTGCAGCAGCCCGGCATCCGTCGAGCTAAGATTCAAAACACTGTTTGAGGTATGAATGCGATAAGCCAGCGTTGTCGGGGAATTGATCCACACCGCTCCCGCTGCGACACACAGCTTCAGCATGAAATCGTGGTCTTCCGTATTCATGCGCATCGGGGTAAACCGCAGCGTATTTCCCAATACGGCGCGGCGAATTACCACCAGGCCCGAGCCGGACCACCTTTGGGCGGAACACATCGCCACCAGGTAATCCGAAAATGCCGAAACGTCCAATTCGCCCCGCGTAACGGCGGCGGGTTCGGCAGCGTCGGTGAACTTAATCAGACTGCCCATGATGATGGCCGGCTGGCCCTGCCTCTGAAGCACCTGATTAAACGTTTCCATGGTCCAGGGGAACCACAAATCATCACAATCCAAGAATGCGATATATTCCCCGCGTGCTGCCTCAATTCCCGCATTGCGGGCCGTCGCCTGCCCCTGATTCTTCTGGCGGATCACGCGGATCCGGTCGCCGAATTCGGCCAATACCGCCGGCGTATGATCCGTTGATCCATCGTCGACCACGATGACTTCGAAATCCCTAAATGATTGCGCGAAGACTGATTCCAAGCAGGCACGCAGCAATTCACCCCGGTTGCAGGCGGGTATGACGACAGAGAACTTGGGGCGGGCGGACACCACGGCTACAGGGCCCCCCTGAGGGGTTGTGTCGAAGGTGGCGTGCCGACGCGCATCGCGTGGGCCACCGGACCGCTGTGGACGAGCATCCTGTAGTCCGGCAATGCAGCAATGCCTATGGCGCGCCCGCGTGAATATGCGGCACGGAGTTGGCGTTCTTCTGGCGAAAGTTGGCGCTGTCGAATGAAATCGACAACGCGTCCCAGAGGGCTTCGGTGCGGAGGCGGTTCCTGGGTTTGTCCCCAGAGGCCATTCACGACGACGCCGGAGAACCCCAATCCCTCCGCGAGGCGGATGTAATAATCAAGGGCGAACCGGCCCGCCGGTATGATGTGCTCAAGTGAAAGGCCGGTGAAAAGGCCGCTACCAAAGCCCAAGTGGCAGGCAAGGAACGAAAGGTCGGTATCGCCGCCGCTGATGAGGTTCTGACCGCAGCGGTCGAGCGCTTGCCGGGCGGGATCCGTTTCCAGGAGCTCATTGTATGCTTGGGCGATGGCCCGCCGCACCACCATGCCCGCCCCCGTCGGCGTTGTTTCACTGCGGAAGAGAACGTTTGACCAAACATCGTATGTTACCTGCCTGACCGCGATCCATTCCAAGCGAGTTTGAGCCCACACGGGCGGGGGCGTTTCAAATCTTCCAATGGTCGAACCGCCCCAAATACCGAGGAACGGAAACCGTTGCCCAATCTCAACAGCCGTCGCTAGGTAGGTTGGCGCGAGTACGTTGTCATCGTCTACGAAAACGAGCAGTTCGCCGTTCGCCTCATGGATACCCCTGCGACGGGCCGGCGTAAGGCCTAATTGTTCTTCCCGAACATGTCGTCCGGCCGGGTGCCAGCACAAATCCACCCTATTCGCAAGGGGTATCGCACTCGCGTTATCCACCAGAACTAATTCCCACTCAGTTACCGGAAGCGTCTGCGATCGCAATGCGTCGAACGCTTCGCGTAGGTATTCCAAGCGTGGGTTATGGGTGCAGATGACAACGGTTGCGAGCATTGCAATTCCTTGTTGGGGATATTAGGAGGATGTTCGACACCTGGCTGTGCCTAAGAACATAGCAAAAAATTCATGTTGTTGTGATGGTAATCACGGATCCGTTACCTGCCGAGTAGTCGATTAATACGGTGGGATACCGCGCGCTTAACCGAGGCGGGCAACGAACGCAAGAGAAAACTGCAACTTGGGGCCGCGTTGCGCTCCTTCAGACCGTCGATCTCTTCCATAACCAAGTTAAAGAGTGCCGGGTGAACCGCCGAAAAAAGCGGCTTGGTTTGAACTGCTGCCAGGTGAGAATTGGTATCTGCAACCTCATTTCTGGCGTATAAGATAACATTCTGGGCATACCAGTATGGAACGTCGGGGGTATCCCAAAGGTGTGCGCGAAGCACGTCGAGGCCAGCATACCCCATCTCGTTAAATAATTTAACCCAATCGTCTTGCCACCTGCCGCTGATATGGCCTGTACCCGGCTGGCGCGGGATCGCTGCGGAGAAGCAAACATACGGTGCCGCTTTCGTCAGCGCTCTAACTATGGCCGTGCCTCGCTCGTCGGGGAGGTGTTCCGCTACCTCCATACATATTGCCAAGTCGAAGGGACGTTCAACAGGAATTTCGGCGTGCTTCGCCAAGTCAAACCGCACAAAGTTTTTTCGAGGTATCTCGAGGTCGTCGTCTTGGACATAACTGCCATCAATTCCAAGGATATCCGTAATTCCATGGCGCTCGAATTCGTGGAGCCACGTGCCCGTGCCGCAGCCCACGTCGAGTACCGACTTGCAGTTTGTTAACGAGATGAGCAGAGGAATCGCCACGCGAGCCCCGGCGAGCGAGCCAGAGTGATGGTTGGCGTAAAAGACGGGGGTATAAAGATTTGACATGCCTTTCTGCTCCTTTGGGAGTCACTAACTCTAACGCGAATATACATTCGTGTCCTATCTCATAACGTTGGTGTGACTTGGTTCCTTTCGCTATCAACGTCGAATGGTCCGCGTAGAACGCAAATGCCAAGTGGTTGCGTAATTCGCGAAAGGAGTTTTCTACTGGAGAGAAAATCATGAACTGCTCGGCTGCACCCGTCCCAAGTGTAATAATCGTCAACGATTATTATGCCTTTCGGAGACATATGTTTTGCGAGAGATTCAAGACAGGCAAGCGTCGAATCGTACCAATCCCCGTCAAGGCGCAAGATGGAGATCGGGGCTGGAGGTCTAAATTCCGGAAGGGTTTCATTGAACCATCCTTTGACTAAATGGAATCGTATCGCTGCCGACGCGGACATCGCGCGGTGAGCGTAGTCAGCTTCAGCTCTACAATTGTCGAAATAACTTGCGGAATCCTTTGCAGCTTGCCATGCCAAGGCGGAGGATCCGTCAATAGGTTGTGCCGGCGGCAGACCTTCGAAGCTGTCAAACAGGAAATAATCGCGATCTGGACCAAGTATGTCTGCGATGCCCGCGCTCATGCCGCCTCGCCATACACCGCATTCGACAACGGCACCTGGTACGTCACGAAGCTCCTGCGCCAGAGCGAGGTTTGCGGTGTAGATTTCTTTGGGGATCATCGTGAAATCGCGGAATCTGGCATAAATTCGCTCAAAGTCTGCGACCCGGGCGCGCCTGGCAAGAATCGCCGCTTGTTTTTTGAACAGTGCTGAAATGAAGGATCGCATTATGTCCTCGGCGATACGTTTGCGAAGATATAAGAACTAGCCTGCGTTGTATTCGACGCGCGATGCTGGGACGATGTAGCCGTGGTCGCCATGGTGCGGGAATGTCCGCCCGTGCGTAGGCGACTCCTGTACTTCAAAGCTGACGCGCCGTTCAACCATATCGAAGGTTTCTGTGTTATGAGGTCCGACCCAGACGCTGAGCAGGTAATGACCGGGGACCAAGGGCGGAAGATCGACCGTTACTGCAAGGCGGTGACGTTTATACACTGGGACAATAAACGGTGCCGCGTTCGGGATGGCTTGCATAATTATTTCGCCTGAGTTTCTAAAGATATCAACGGCAATGAAGGCTGGGGCATGTGAAGACGTTGTTGCAAGCTCGACGTGGACTGCTAAGCGGTGGTTGGGTTGTGTACCTGCGAGCGTGACAGAAATGCAGGTTATCTTCAGCGGCAATTTGGAATGGCCGTCGAGTCGCCAGGTTCCGGGAACTGAGTTGGCTGGCGCTACGTACTGTTGTAGACAATCTTCAACCGTCGAGAAGCAATCGACCTCTCCTTGCCGAAGCAGTAGTCCCTTCACGCATAATTCCTTGACCGCCCCCATGTTATGACTGACAAACAGGACCGTGCGCCCCTCCTGCCGGCTAACATCCTGCATCTTTCCCAGGCATTTTTTTTGAAACTGACCATCGCCAACGGCCAACACCTCATCCACAACTAGGATTTCGGGGTTGAGATGCGCTGCTACCGCAAATGCCAGGCGCACATACATGCCGCTGCTATAGCGTTTCACAGGCGTATCCAGAAACTTCTCGATTTCCGCAAAGTCCACGATGGCATCGAATTGTTTCTGAATCTCTCGTCTGCGCATGCCCAGGATGGCCCCGTTCAGGAAGATGTTCTCTCGCCCGGTGAGTTCCGGATGGAAGCCGGTTCCCACCTCAAGCAAACTTCCGACTCGCCCGTAGACGTCGATTTGTCCAGCCGTCGGTTCGGTGATGCGGCTGAGGATCTTGAGCAGGGTACTTTTCCCGGCACCGTTGCGTCCGATGATGCCGACCACCTCGCCCTTATGCACATCGAAACTGACCTCCGTCAGGGCAGCAAACGTCTCTTTTTGGGCCGGCTTCAGGACGTTCCTTATACGGTGCAGCATGGTCTCGGCCAAGGTTGAGTGTTTCTCCGCGTTGTGCGCAATGGTATACGCCTTGGAGATCCCACGCACGGAGATGGCGATATCGCTAGATGACATCGGCAAACCTCCGTTCCATCTTCTTGAAGACAAACGCACCGCAGATCAGGACGGCCACGGCCACCATGGCGGAGTAGGCGACGGAGTCCCAGCGTGGCGCATTGGTCCCAAGAATCGACCAGCGGAAGGCATCCAACAGGCCGGAGAGCGGATTCAAATCGAACAGCGTACGGTATTTGTCCGGTACGGCCGAACTGGCATAGGCAATCGGGCTGCCGTATAGCAGCAACTGCATCATCACCGGCAGCATGTACTGCACATCCCGGTAGGGGACCATCAGGGCCGAGAGCCACAAGCCGGCGCCCATGGCCAGCGCGATCAGAATGATCGTCCAGAGCGGCAGCAGCAGCAGCCCCAGGCTTGGCGGCACACCATAGACAACCATCAGCACGCCCATCATGGCGGCGGCGACGCAAAAATCCAGCAGGGCCGACGGTATGGTGGACAGCGGCAGGATCAGCCGCGGGAAGAAGATCTTGGAGATCAGGCCGGAATTACCCACCAGGCAGGCGCTGGAGCGGGTAACGATATTGTTGAACAGATTCCAACCTAATTGGCCGGAATAGGCGAAGACGAAATAGGGTAGGTGATCGCTGGGAAACTTACCGATGACACCGAAGACAAAAGTAAAGACGCCCGCGGCCAGCAGGGGCTGCAGAATCACCCAAATGATACCCAAAGCGGTCTGTTTGTAACGCAGCTTGATATCGCGCGACGCCAGGGTGAAAAGCAGATCGCGGAACTGGAAGGTTTCCTTCAAGTTCAGCGCCGCCAAGCCGGAAGTGGCTCGGATGGTAAAGTGCGGCAGCACCGTCGGAAGCGGTGTAGCTGTGGTCGCAATTTGTTGGGATTCAGTCATCAATTCAGTGTCCGAGAAAAAAAGACGAGAGCCAGAAATACCTGAACCCAAAGTCACGAAGCGGCGAAGACGCACGAAGAAGACCTGAACACAAAGCGGCGAAGCGTACCAAGGCCCACGAAGCGGCAATCCGGATGATTGAGTATGCCAATAGAACTTAACACCGACGCACCAAGCCCCGGAATCCTGCTTTATCTCGTTGTCTTATCGGTATTTATCGGGGTTCCTCTGCGGTTTATTTTACGCCTGGCCCCGAGGACCACCGCTAAATATTCCCAAATTAGAACGTTCAACTTCCAACGCTCAACGTCCAACTTCCATCTTACAACTTCTTCGTGACTTGGTGTCTTCGTGCCTTCGTGTTTATGCCTTTCACATTGTTTTCATAATATCGACCATCTGTGCTGCCATCTTGTCCCAAGTGTAATTACGCAACATCTGGCAAAATGGATCGGTCGCCAGTTTATAGTGGTCCGCGCGCTCTCGCCAGTCGGTCAGGCGGCGTGCCAAATCTGCCGCATCATTGGGGTCGGGCAGCAGCAGGGGGGCCAATTCCGGGGGATAACGCTCTGCCACGCCGGCATCGACGCTTACGATAGCCGGCAGCCCGCAGCAGAGCGCCTCGTGTACGCCCAGGCCGTAAGCCTCGTAGCGGGTGGGGGCTACGAGGATATCGGCGGCTTTGAGAATATCCGGCACATCTTTGCGATAGCCCATAAAATGGATCCGACTGGTCAGGCCAGCCTGGGCGGTCAGGGCCTGCCAGGCCGGGACTTCGGCACCGGTGCCAACGACCGCCAGATCGGCATCCCAGGATGGTTTGCCGCACAGCATTTTCCAAGCTTCAAACAGGGTGTCAAAGCCTTTGCGCCGGTCGCCCATGGCGCCAATGAATACCACGATCGGTCGCTGGGCATCCCAGCCGAATTGACGCCGCAATTCCTGGCGCCGCTCCGGGGTGGCGGGGCAGAAGTTCTCCATATCCGCCGACAGGTAAACCGTCTTGATGCGGGAATCGTCCACCTGGCAGTACCGCGCCAGATCCTTCCGCGTGCGCTCGGAGTTGGCGATCAGCACCTTGGCGATGCGAAACGCGCGCAACTCGTCCCGCACCCACAGGCCGTGTGCCACGCGCCGTTTGATGCGGCGGAGCACCCCCACGTTGCTGCTGACTTGAGACTCGTAGGCGCTATGGACGTAATGGACCCAGTTGGCCGCGGGCCAGATGCAATTGCCGCCATTGACCAGCACCCGCCCCCCGCGGGCCGCGATCTTTTTGGCCCACTGACGGCCGGTGCGCAATACCAGGAAACTGCCCAGGAAATAGGATCCGGCCGGCTGGGCCACGCGGTGGGCATGCACATTGGGCATACCCGCGAGATCCGGAGCGACACTATGAGCCACCAAGTGCAATTCCACACCGCGCCGTGCCAGGTGCAGCGCCAGGGCATAATTGGCGCGCTCCATCCCGCCACGCCGGTTAAAATCCGAAGCCACCAGCAGATAGGGCGTCATGGCATGGCCTCCACCGTCGCTGGCTCCGCCAGCACCGTCCGCAGGTGCTGTTTCCAGAAGCATAGCATCATGAAGAATGACAACAGGCGTTCCCGACCACCCAGGCGCCGGTGCTCGTCACAGATGCGGACTACCGCCTGGGGATCAATTATGTCGTCGATAGCGCCGGCATTTTCACGGACGAACTCCCACAGGGGGCCAGCGCGAAACCACTCTCCATAATGATGGTACGGCACAATGACACTCTTCTTGGCCGCCCTGGCCCAATAAAGTGCCGGCGCGCGGGCCGGCATGGCCGGGCCCCATTTTTCTTCTGGGAAATTCAATAGCTCGGGGCAGTTTCGGGCAATGGCAAAGCGGTGCCAGTTGCTGCCCTGTTTCCATTTTCGGGGCAGATTCCATACTTCGCGCGTCCAATCCACGTTCAGGAATGGCGTAATGGGAACGCTGCTGTCGGCATACAGTTTGAGCCCATTGGCGATAAAGTGCCGCACGCGCTGCCGCAGGTAGAAATGGTCCAATCCCGGTAGCAACCCGCCGGGGGAAAGTTCAACGGCGCGCTGGGCGAATTCCTGCCGGGCCGGCGGCGCAAAGTACCTGGCCCACTCCGGGTGCAGGCTGGCCAGATCCTCTGGATGGAACGGCGGCCGGAATTTCAGTGACCAGAACTTGCGCAGCAGCATCTCTCCGGGGACCATCCCGGCCAGGCGCGTCACGATGCCTTTATCCAGCAGGAAGCTGCGGCAGAACTCGCCATTGGACCCAATATACAGGCGCGTGGTCGGGTCCAGGTTGGCTTTCCGGGTGTAAAGATGGGTGTGCCAGTGGCCGGCCGGCTTGGTGCCATTGGTCAGGGCACTGATGCGTGCCCCGTGGCGCAGGTAATCTTGCGGCTCCAGTTCCACCCGTTGCAGTGGTAAGTTAAAGTGCTTGGCAATCGCGACCGAAATCTGCACATCGGTGCTTTGCTCAAATCCCAGCGTCAACAGGCGATCAGGGCGCAATTGCTGGTGCAGCATGCTGGCCAGAATTACCCGGGAATCAAATCCGCCAGACATCGAAACCACCGTTGGTTCGGCAAACCAGCGGGCGGTTTCTGCATTGAATATCTGAAGGGCCTGGTCCGCGGACGCGGGCGCTGCGGGGTGAACTTCCTCCCACGTTTGTTTCGTCAGCGTGGTCCGGCCGGCGCTGAACCGTAGGATTGTCGCGGGTGGCAAACGCTGGATGGCCGGATGCAGCGTCTCGTTGTCCAGCGTTTGTTCCAGCAGGGCTACATCCGCCAACGCTTGCCAATCCCAGCGCCAAGGCAGTTTGGATTCGCGCAGGATGTTCGCGACCGTGTCACCGTGAAACAACTGGCCGGCCTGCACCGTGTAAAAATAATTACACACACCATGGGCCGAAGAGATCAGCGTGGTTTCTTCCGGTGTTTCGATGGTCACGATGAAGTTGCCGGGAAGTTCCCGGATCGCTGCAGCGCCTTGGTGCTCGTAGAGTTGCACGATCTGTTCGGGCACCAGGCTGGTGTACCCCAACAACTTCGTTTGCATCATCATGCAAACTCCGGCGGCGCCAGCACTGGAATCTGTTGCGTTTGGATGTATGCGGCGAAAAGGATGGCGTTGAGGAACCAGAATTCCATCCCCAGTTGGGCGGAGAAAAATGGGTAGTCAAAGGTCATCGCCAGGCTCGCCATGGTATAGGCGAAAAGCAAGGCGCCCCAACCGCCCAAATACTCGTTCTGCGCGCGGCGCGCAATGCGCCAAGTCAGCACCAACGTGGCAATAATGGCCATGGGGTAGATCAGCAGCAGGGGAATACCGCCATCGACCACCCAGGATTGCCATTGAATTTCGCAATAGACATCGGGTTGGCTCGGGTCTCCGAAGTAGCGGTAAACCATCCCCCAGCGCCCCAGTCCGGCGCCCAGGGGGTAGTCCCACATATATTCTTCATATACTTGACGCAGGAATAAGCCACGGTTGGAACTGTAAACTTCCGTCGGGGACTTCTCCAGCAGGGTGCCTAGGCGCCCGGTCACAGCACTGCCACCCACGGCTACCGCCCAGACGAACGTGGCTACGACGATCACCCCCACTAACATGGAGATGAGCATGACGCGTTTCATATTTTCGCGGCGTGCGTAGGCGAATAAGAACAAAACTATCGCGACCAAGGCCGCCAGGAAGAGCACCCGAACTTGGGAAATGTAGAGGCAGAACATGCCCAGCGCCATGCCGCCTATTGTCAATATCTGTACAAAACGGCGGCGGGTCTGGACAAAGAGCCCCAACCCCAGCAGCACCACGTACATGCCGGAAATGGCTGCTCCGCCGGGCGTATCGGTCAGCCCTGTGGGGCGCAACACCATGGCTCCGTTGGCCAGCATGATGGTCAAGACGTTTTTGCCCCAGCGCTCGCGTGCTTGGGCCACGAATTCGTTGATGAAGGGATTGAACCGTTCGGGATAGATGACCTGTAGCACGCCCAAAGCAGCGCTGACCGCGTGAAAGGCCCAGAAAACAAATACCACCCGGTGCAGCGTCGCCAGGTTGATGCGCAGCTTCGGCACCCAGAACAAGGGGGACAGGGTGGCCAAATAGAGTGTGATGGTGGCAGCACCAGCGATCAGGCTGTTCGTGTTTGGATTGGCCATGGACAGGATCAGGATGAGCATGACCGCCACGGCGAAACTGGCGGCAGGATGCTTTATGCCCCGACCCCGCAAAAGGACCAGCAAAACCAAACCAAACATATACGTGCCGGCGCGAATAATGGCCCGGCTGGGTCCAAATGGCGGCAGTAACAGCAAGATCTGAAACCCGAACAGGAACGCCATGAACCAGTAGGCCCAGGCCGGCGAACGCTGTTCGGGCTCATACGCCGCTTCGGCGACCGGTTCGAGTTCCAGCGGGTAATCTAAAGTGGACACAGGGGATCCTTGTTCAACGGGAAGTTAGAAGCTGGAAGATGGGAGTTGGAAGACTTCTGCCGTCCAATCTTCTAACCACTGACTTCCACATTCTAGCTTCTAACTTCCAGCTTCTAACTTCTAGTTCGCTCCGGCACACCATAAAGGGACGTTGGGCGCCAAACGTTCGTACGTCATTACGAGCGCCAAAGGGGCTTTGGATGTTATCGGCATAAGCGGAAGCACACATAAAGGAGAAGGCAGGAGGCAGAAGGCAGAAGTATTTAGCGGCGACTCTCGGGGCCGGGCGTAACCGTATTATTCGCAAATAGGTTCGGCACGAACTTCCAACGCCCAACTTCTAGCTTCTCGCCTGCCCTGAGCCCCCTTGACCCCTCGACCACTTGAAATTCACATCCTGCTATACGTTTCCGTGCGCATCTATGCGTTCTTAGCGAAATAATAAGGGGACCTGCGCATCTATGGGCAATCGCTTTGCGGGAAGTTGGAAGCTGGAATTTGGAAGGAGGATTTCCGTTGTTTGTTCGCAAATTTGTATGATCCCAACTTCTAACTTCTAACTTCTAACTTCTAACTTCTAACTTCTAACTTCTAACTTCGCATTGCCTTGGTCTTCTGCCTTCTCCCCAAAGTACCTCTTCAACTTCAAAAAGTGCTTCTCATACAGGTGCCAGCTTGCATAGGCGATCATGAACGATAGGCCGATCTTTACGATGGCCCCCAGCAGGAGTATTGGAAGATAGTTCCCAAGGGTTGGGTAGGCACCAACCAATCGGTCTTCCAGGGGTATTAGCACCAGCCGCGCCAGTGGCCAATGAAAAACGTATAACGCGTAGCTGTATTTTCCAAAGCTCCGCAGCAATGGGAGTTCAAAGATCCGTCGATTCCAACCGCCTGCTTCAGACCTCAGCGTGAATAACAGCAGACTGCCAAAGATAATGGAAAACAATGCGTAGATACTGGCCGTTAGCAGTGGCCCGTGACGTGCCAGATACGGGATGCTGATGGTGATGCCGACCAGTACGCCACCTGAAAGCATGCCAGTCAGCATCGCCGATTTGCGATAACGCTCTAAACTGGATGACCCGCGGGCCAGCATGGCTAGAAAGGCCCCCGTTCCCAAGGCGTCCAATTCGCAGGGGGTAAAACGGGCTGGGGCGACATCCGGATTGGCCCCCGCAAAAACCACCAGGGCCCTGGATACGAAGGCGATGGCAAACATGACGGCGCAGCAGCGCATAATCGACCGGCGGCTAAGCAGTAAAACGACCAGCGGCCAGACCAGGTAGAACTGCTCTTCGATCGCCAGCGACCAGAAGTGGCCAATCAGTGGCGGGACCCTTCCCGTGATGGTTTCATAGATGTTGTTGGCATACAGCCAATACCACTGTTGATGGTCGAACAGGTAGCGGTAATTGGGATCGGACGGGAAATGAATGAGGGGGACAAGGCAGAACAACACGAACAAGAATCCGTAATACAGCGGAAAGATCCGCAGCGCCCGGCGGGCGTAGAAATTGCGAAAATAATGCGGCCCGGTCTTGGCATCATAAAGAATGCCGGTGATCAAGTGGCCTGACAGGACGAAGAAGAGAAACACCCCGGTGGCGCCAAATTCATAGGTGATTTTCGACAGGACGCGATCGATCGGGTTTACGGCCTGTTCCTGAGGATAAAAGTGGTAGAGCATGACCATGAGGATGGCCAGGCCGCGAATGCCGTCGAGCGCCGGCACGTGAACGCCGCGGCGTGTTTTCAGTGCCGGCGGGTTAGCCGTGGCAGGGACAGGTGGCGTGTCGCTGGGCATGGTACTCATCGCAACCAGAACCATTTGAGAAGATCAAACACAACAGGTTATTTCGCAGGCGCCGCCGGGACTTTGGATGGTGCATGCTTATCAAGTTGCCTCTTCGGCTTTATCCAGGGGACCAATGGGACCCGTGCCGGCCGGTTTGCCATAACAGGCCAGCCAGCGATTATGCGCCAGGGGCCGCAGTTCGCGCGGCCAGGTGGGCTGGTCGATGATCTGGGGTTGGTAACCGTGTGCCCGCAGTATCTCCAGGCATTCGCCTTCCACATCCTTGCCGTGCGTTTCGATAATCAGATGGGGTTTGCGCTCGGTCAGGATTTTCCGGGCGCCGCGCAACGCCTTGGCTTCGGCACCTTCGATGTCGAGCTTGATGAAGTCCGGTATAAAACAGCGGCCTGCCGCATCGTCCAGCGTGGTGGTGCCGGTGCCCACGACGTCACTGACATAGGCCTGGATGATCTGAATCTCGTAGCTGTTGCAGGCGAAGTTCCTTTGCATGGTGGGGACGGCCTGGGCATCGCATTCAAAGGAAACCACCGGCTGGCGGGAGAGCTTGGCGAAAATCAGGGCGTCGTAACCGTTGCAGCCGCCGACGTCGAAGCATTTGCTACCCGGCGGAATCATGGCGCGAATGTGCGTGTTGAGCTGGTGCTCGTAAAGGCCCAGGTATACCAAGGTCTGGTGCTGGAAATTGATCTCCATCCGGATGCCGGAAGCGATGCCAAAGGGAAATTTCTTAACGACGGGCTGGGACGGAAGCAACAGGCGTTTTAAGGCACGGAACATTTGAAATCTCCATAATGGGCAAGCGACTCAATGCACCTGTTGCGTTATACGTGTGTCCCATGGCTTATCGGTTTGCCCGTGGGGTCCCATGGTAGCAAAAAAAACGGGTCAATCGTAGCCGGTATCATGCACTTATCCTTGCGGCCTTGCGCGTAAAAGGCCGCTCGGTGATCAGGTGTACCACCCAGGCCAGTGCCACGCACGCGGGAACGGCACCACAGATCCATCCAAAATGATCCGGTTGAGCGCTGGTGCCGGACCGCAGCATCAGCCACCCACCCAGGAAAACCAGCAGCGGCATGTGGATGACGTACAGCGTGTACGAGCATTCACCCAGCCAGCGCAACGCGTCGAGCGGTTTGGTTTTGCGGCCACTTTTGATCCAGAGGAAGCCGCAGGCAATCACGCCGCTGAAGGCCAGGCCGCAGAGGTACTGGATCAGCAGATCGCCATGACCCCCAAGATATGCGTTGGCCCGGTTTTCGACGGTGGGGATCAGGCCCAGGGGTAGAACCAGTGCCAGCGGTGCGACATGCCGGAAGCCCAGAGAGATTCGTCCGGCGTAGATATCGGCAAGGATGGCGCCCATCCACCAGATCGGCATGAGCTGGAAGATGGTAACAGGCAAATGGAACGCGAAAGACGAAAGACCAAAGACGAACGACAAAAGGGCCGCGACGGCAAAGCCGGCGGCCATAACGGCGGCCGCCAAGGCGGGCGCCTGCCTGGTCAGCCACCAGAAGATTGGATACGCCATGTAGAACCACCACTCATACGCCAGCGACCACAATGGGCCGTCGGTGCCCCAGGCCGGCACGTAAATGCCCATGGTAAACAGGAGGTTTCCCGCGGCGGTAAGCAGCGAATGGTTTGGACTGATAGTACGGTTAATAATGTCGGAATGCGTTTGCTGGAAGTAAATGGGGAATCCCCGGTGCATACCCAAGGCATCAATACCCAGCGTCAGCACCATGGCGAAAAGCAGCGGTGGATAAAGGCGCTTGGCGCGGCGGGTGAAATAATCCCACCAGTCAAACCGCGCCGCGGGGCCTTGGGTCTTGAGCGCCCGGGCATAACGCAAATGAATGACAAAGCCCGACAGCACGAAGAAGAAGATGACCGCCTCATGCCCGTAGCGAAACGCGTGAAAGAAGGCGATCAGCGCGCGGCCGGCCAGGGAGTAATGCGGCAGGGAACTGGCGAAGTCGTCGGAGTACCCTTCCCACAGCAGGTAGCGGGCGTGATGGATGACCACGTACAGGGCCGCCAGGCCACGGAGGCCATCAAGGAAGGTGGTGGCCAGGCGCGGTGCCACGGGGCCTGCAAGGGCCGGCGTGGTGGCACGGGCATCCTGCCCGTGGGTGTTGATGGCGGAATCGCCGGTGGGGGCACCGGCGCCACTGACGGCGGTGGAAGCAGATTGCAAAGAACAGCGGCGGGACGCCTCGGCCACATTCTGCGGAATTTGCAATGGATGGCTCATGTCGTGGCCGCCACCGTCACGTTGGCCGGTGTCGGCAAACCCAAGGCCCGCTGGTAAATATCCAGCGTGCGCTGGGCCATGACCATATGGTCGAATTCCTCTTGGGCCCGTGCCGGGCCGGCGGTGGCCAGGCGGTCCCGCAACCCCGGTTCTTCCAGCAGGCGGCGGGCGGCGGCGGCCAGGGCGGCGGGGTCTTCGATCGGGACGGTCAGGGCCGTCTGTTCGTGCCGGCCCACCCAGGCAGTGCCGCTGCCCGGGATGTTGGTATTAATGATCGGACAAACGCTGGCCATCGCTTCGACCTGCACCAGGCCAAATGCTTCGGCCCGTACCACCGAGGGGAACCAGAACGCCGTCGCGGCCCGATACGATCCAATCAGTTCATCCTGCGTGGCGTAGCCCCACCAGACGATCCGATCGGCCACGCCCACTTCGGCGGCCAGGGCCTCCAGTTGCTTCTTAAGCGGCCCGGAGCCGATGATCATCAGCCGCCCGGGCACATTGGCCAAGGCGCGGATCGCCACGTGCAGACCCTTGTAGTAAATCAGGCGTCCAACGTTCAGCCACAGGGGCTGATCGCCAAAATCGCGGCGCAGTTTGGCGGCATGGGCCAGGGCCGCGGCGCTGGGTTTTAGATAGGGTTCAAGATCCACGCCCAGCGGCACCACCACCACGCGACCTTTATGGTGGGCCAGCAGGGGCGAGTTGGCGGCATAGACCGGGCTGGTGGCCAGGATGGCCGCGGCCCGGCGGTAGATCGATTCCTGGATGGGCCGCAGCAGCCGTCCCAGGACTTTTTGCCGCACGATATCGCCGTGATGCGTAATGACCAGGGGGACGCGCAGGCCGCTGCGCGCCACGATCAGATCCATGGTGGGGTTGGGGCTGTGCAGGTGCAGGATATCGACGCCCTCGCGCTGGATCTGGCGGAAGGCAGCGCCCAGGCCCCGGCAAATGTCCAGGCCCTTGAGGCACGCCCGCCGGCCGATGCGCTGAATCTGCACCGCCCCATCGTGGTCGCGCGTGGTCTGGCTGGCCTGAAAGTGAATGCCGGACCCGACGCGATTATTCGCGGCGTGATTGACGCACAGCACCTGCACCTGGGCGCCCAGCGCAGCCTGGGCCAGGGCCAGGGTTTGCACGTGGCCTTCAATGCCGCCGGCCGCCGGCGGATAGTACTTGCCCAGGTGGCAGACGCGTAAGGGCTGATTGGTCAATTACAATCCCATGTGCACGGTGACAAAATAATCGCGGCCGGCCTTGACGATATCGACCTTTTTGCCCGTCAGGCCGCCGAAGAGTTCCTGGAGTTGCGGCAGGGTGTACATGTACAGCTCGCAGCGGCTCTTGTAGCGTTTCTTGCGTTGCCAGGCCAGCAGGCCGCCATCGATCGGGAAGCTGAAGAACGCCTTGCCGGTGGTCACGGAGAGCACCTTCTCGATGAGTTTTCGCGGATCCTTGATGTAATCCATAAAGCCCATGACGATGGCGTAATCGTATTTCTCGGTGACGGGGAAGGTGAGAAAGTCGCCTTCCTTGAACGTGCATTTGTCCTTGACGCCCAGGCGCTCGGCATTGGCCTGGGCGATCTCGAGCATGCCCTTGGCAAAATCGACCCCCAGCACGCGGCCGGCGCCGCGCCGGGCCAGTTCGACGCCGTAGTGGCCGGGGCCGCAGCCGATATCGATGACGCTTTTGCCGGCGATGGGCATGCAACCTTCGATGGTCGAATCGTAGCGCAGCTTCATGCTTTTTCGCAGGTACTTGTTGATGAGGTTGTTGAGCGGCGTATTCTTGTTGCCATAGATGGCATTGAAGTCCTTGGCATAGGAGTGGAAGAACTCCGAGGTGGATGGTGTGGCGGGGGTGCTGGTAGTAGAGGGGGTAGAGGGGGTGGGCATACTCAGGCCTCCGTTAAAGTTGGATGTTCGGCAAGGTATTGGGCAAAGGTGGTGACGGCAAAATCATCAAGGATCCGGCGAATTTTTCCGGCGGTCCCTTTCAGGTTGACATAGCACTTGAAGCGCCGCTGGGCGCTCATGGGCATGCGGGGATGATCCGGATCGATTTCCCGCGGGTGAATGTAAAAAATGACCGGGCGTTCCTGGCGTAGAACTTCGCGGGACTTACGGGCGATCAGTGCATAGGGGAACAGCCGCAGATAGCCGCCACCAAAAAAGCACATCGGCCGGCCGGCAAAGCGGGCGACGGTGATGGGGAATTCGACCAGTGGCTGGGGGTGGCGGAGGGGGTCGTTGCGCATGACGTGTGGGGCCAGGGCATCGGTCTTGAGTCCGCCGTGCCCCCGCGGGGCCGGGAAGACCGACGAATCGTAGCGGTACCCGGCCTTAATCAGGGCGGGGAAGAACCAAGGCGTTTCTTCCGTGACCGAAAAGCCCGGCGCCCGGTAGCCCAGCACGGGTCGGCCGGCGGCATCTTCGATAATCTTTTTGGCCTTGGTGACATCGTCCAGGAATTCCGCTTCCGTCATCGAATAAACCAGGCGGTGGCTGTAGCCGTGGGAAGCGATCTCGTGCCCGCGTTTGGCGGCTTCCTGGACCAGGTGGGGAAACTTCTGGGCTACATAAGCCAGAAAGAAGCAGGTGACGGAGACGTTCTTTTCGCTGAAGATATCCAGCAGTTTCATGAAATTCTTTTCCACGTGGGAAGGCAGGCTGTCCCACTGGGAAATATCCGGCGTGCTGGGTAGATCCAGCACGTGGAACCAGTCTTCCACATCGACCGAGAAGATGCTCTTTAGTTGTGCTGCCGCCATGTGCTTCCTACAGAACTGCGAATCGCCCGGAAAGGCCCGGGTCAACCCATCTTGCCTATCTTATCATTGTAGTGCCTCACTAGAATGCTTCAAGACCATCGGTCGGTTTGGCCCGTCACTTTGATGGATTTACAGGGGATGGGCGGGTTCAGTGGCGCCGGTGCCCTCACCGGCGGCCTTCGTCTGTATTCCGTCCTACTTCGGCGGGGCCGCCGGAATAAACACCCCCAAGTGGGTGGCTACGGGCCGTTCCAACCCCACCAGACCCAGATTGCACGGCACATTGAGCACATTCGGTTGGCCATCAGGGCCTTGGACCACCAACGTGGAACTGCCGCCGCCATCAAAATACATGCCGTCCTCCACCCCATATTCGATCAGCAGGTCCGCCAGTTCGGAGGAATCCACCCCTTCGCTGTAGCCGGGCTGCTTGCCATCGACGACCAGCAGGATCATTCTAGAGTGATCTTTGTTCAAGCCCAGCGCGGTTTCCGCCGAGGCGGGGCCGCCGCGTTGGCGGCGGAGGCTCTGGCCGGCTTCCACGATGACCAGGCTCCCGGTGATCGCGTTATAAATGGGCCCGATGGGTTGGCGCATGCTGATCTGGTTGGTCTCGGAAATATAGAGCGTGGAGAAGGCGGTCTTGACCGAATACGCCTGCCCGCGCGCGGCGCCCAGACCGATCGGATCCACCGGGTCGCCGGTCATGGGAAACTCTTTTCCCCAGCCGGTTTTGAACAGCCGGAAGTACCCGCCGTTGATGGCGATTTGGCACCCGGTTTGGCGCAGAAACGCGCTGGTGGTCTTGGCCCGCAGCATGTGTCCCTGATAGGGTTCCATGGGTGTGACCACAAACCCCAGGCCCGGCGTGGTTAAATCAATCGTCACCACATGAATGACCAGCGGGCGGGGACTTTGCCGCACGTCGCGCACGTAGGTGACGCCGGGGAACAACTGCCGGTGTTCCGGCGCCGGCGGCGTGCGGTGGAAGAACCAGAACCAATAGCCGCTGGCGGCCAGGATCAGCAGGCCCGCTACGCCGATCAGGCTCGCCAGGCTGCGCCAGGCCCACCGGCGGCGGCGCGGGCGGCTCCAGCGGATCAAGGCGAGCGCCAGCGTCACCGTGGTTACGGCAAACAGCCCGCTCCACCACCAGCCGGGGATGCCGAAGATTGGAAATGTGGGGTTCATCGCACTCCTGCCATGCCAGTGCCGCCAATGTGCCCAAAATTTCGGGGACACGTGTATTAACGTGGCACCGGGCTTCCGCCCGGTGGGTTTTTCACCGCCCAGAACGGCGGTGCCACGGAAGTCCCGAAAAATCGAGCCAACCCCGGCCAATGACATATTCTCGGTCCTTTTGCGGTGGAAGTGAAGTATGGGATAATCCCGCCTGGAATTTGAAGGGAGCATTGTGGCCGTTCGCTTTATCATCGGTCGGGCCGGCACGGGTAAAACGCGCCACTGCGCCCAGGCGCTGATCAGCGCCATGCGGGAAGATCCGCTCGGGCCGCCGCTCATCTGGCTGGTGCCCGAACAGGCCACGTTTAATGCCGAGCGCATGCTGGTGACGGCGCCGGAAATCCGCGGCATGATGCGCACCACCGTGGCGGGTTTCCGCCGCCTCACGCATCTGCTGGCCCTGGAGTTGGGTTTAAGCCAGGGTACGCATATTGATGACCTGGGCCGCATGATCCTGCTCGAAAGCCTGGTGCAGCAACATCGGGAAGCCTTGCAGGTCTTCGGGCGCGTGGCCGATCGGCCCGGTTTCATTGCCGGCCTCGATAAGATGCTGCGGGAATTGCAGCAGAACGGCCAGACGCCCGCCTCCCTCCAGGCGCTGGCCGCACGCCTGGGCGCCGGCCGTCACGACGCCGTGCTGCGCGGCAAGCTTGCCGACCTGGCCTTGTTGCTGGGCGCCTGGCAGGCCGCGCTGGCGGATCGCAACCTCGATCCGGACCTGCTCCACCAGAACGTCATTGAACAACTGGACGCCGCCCCCCTGGTGCGCGGAGCCCGCATATGGGTGGACGCCTTCAGTGCGCCGAACCTGCTGGAAATCCGCATGCTTGCCGCTTTGGGTCGCGCAGCGCGCACGCTGGAAATCACGCTGCTGGCCGATCCGGATTCGCCGGTCCTGCGCGGCCCGGACGATCCGCGTGTGCCACTCGATCCGCTCTCGCCGTTCTACCGCACCGAGCGGCTCTACCGCCAGTTGCGCCGCACATTCGCCAACGCCGGGTTGGCGGTCGACCCGCCGGTGCTCCTGAGCGCTGCTCCGCCGCCGCGCTTTGCCGGCGCGGCAGACCTGGCCCGCGTGGAGCGCGAACTGTTCTTGCCCGAACCGGTGGCCGGCACCGCTGCCGCGCCCCCGCGCGGCCTGACGCTGCTGGAATGTGCCAACCCCGAAACCGAAGTGCAGGCGGCCGCAGAGCTCATCCGCCAGCGCATCGCCCGCGATCCGGGCCTGCGCTACCGCGATATCGGCCTGATCATCCCGAACCTGGAAGCCTACCAGGATGCCATTCGCCGCATCTTCACGCACCACCGCATCCCGCACTTTATCGATCGGCGCCGGCCCATCACCCATCACCCGCTGGTGGAACTGCTGCGCACCGCCGTGGCCCTGCCGCTGGGCGGCGGTGCGCTCGATGACCTGGTGCTGCTGATCAAGACCGGCCTGACGAACATCAGCGAGGATGACGCCAACGTCCTGGAGAACTACCTGCTCGCCCACGGCATTACCCACCACACCCTGGCGGCGCCGTTTGTGTTTGCCGCACCCAATCAGGCGGAGGATTCGGACTCCGAACCGCTGACCCCGTTGCAGCGGGCCGCGCTGGAGCGCGTCAATGCCATCCGCGAAACCCTACACGGCGCGTTGGAGCCCTGGTTTGCCCTGGCCGCCGCCGCGCGGACCCCCTCCACGCCCTCGGGCGCCAAGCTCACGCGGGCACTCTTTGACCTGCTGGGGCGCTTTGGCGTCGAGAAAAAAATGGCCGAGCTGATGGCCCAGGCCCGCGGCGCCCGCCAGCAGGAACTGTTCCTGATCCACCAGCAGGCCTGGCGGCAGATGGTGCATCTGCTCGAAACCCTGGAGCGCACGCTGGGCGGCCGGCCGACCACGCTGGCGGATTTCTCCCGGCTGTTGTCCGTAGCCCTCGAGGCGCTGACGCTGGGGCTTATTCCGCCCACCCTCGATGAGGTGCTGGTCAGCTCCGTGGCCCGCTCGCGCCATCCGGAGCTGCGCGTCGCGCTGATTCTGGGCGCGCTGGAAACACAGTTTCCGCTGGTGGGGGCGGAAGATCCCCTGCTCAACGATGCGCAGCGCAGCGCCTTTAATGCCGCGGCGGAACATCCCATTGGCGCCGGCAGCCAGGACGATCTGCTGGCGTCCAAGCTGCTCGATTACGTCGCTTTTACGCGGGCCCACGACGAATTGATCGTATCGTATCCAGTGGCCGATCCCAAAGGCCGGGCGGTGGTACGCTCGCAATATGTCAGCCGGCTGCGCCTGCTCTTCCCGGCGCTGGTGCCGCAGGTAATTGCTGCCGGTGGCGACCGCCCGCTCGAACAGTTAGCCACCGCCGAAGACCTGCTGACCACCGTGCTCCAGTGGGGGCGGCAGCAAATCACCGCCGCGGCCACCGGCGCGGCGCCCCACCCCACCCCCACGACCGCCGCCGCCCAGGACCGCATGGCAGCTGCCTATGATTGGCTTATTGGCGCGGCCGATCAAGACATCCAGTCCTTGCTCAACAAAGCCTGGCCCTCGCTGCTGCCGGTTCCGCCGCCCCGGCTCGATCCGGCCCTGGCGGCGGGTTTCTATGGCCCGGTCCTGCGCCTGTCGGTTTCACAGCTCGAGCGCTTCGGCACCTGCCCGCTGCAATATTTTCTGCATTACACCCTGGCCTTGCGCCCGCGCTTTGTTTTAGAGCTCGAGGCCCTGGATATCGGCATCCTTTACCACCGCATCCTTGAGCGGGTTTACGATCAAATTATTGCCGGCCATCTGGATTGGCCCGCGTGTGACAGCCGCGAGTTGCGCCAGGTGTTGGAACAGCAGTTGGCGCTGGCCGCCGCGGAGCTGCATGCCGAATTGCAGCAGAACGCGCCGGAGTATTCCAAGATGCTCTGGCGTGCGGGGCGCAACTTGGGATTTGTGCTCGAAGCCCAGCGGCGTGCGGCGTGCGGCAGCACCTTGCGGCCGGCCGCCACAGAGCTGGTTTTTGGCCGCCGTAACGACGCTGTGCCCACCACCGCCGCCCCGAAAGTGTCGCTGCCGTTATTGGTAATCCCGACGCCCGGGGGGCGCCGGGCAGAACTGAACGGCAAGATCGATCGCGTGGACCTGACGCCCGGCGGGCCCGGCGGCGCCCATGGGGTGGTGTTGGATTACAAATCCGGCAAGGGACGCGACCTGCCCCTGCGGGAAATCTACTACGGCTTGGCCCTGCAACTGCCCATTTATCTGCTGGTGCTGCGCCAGCACGGCGGCCAGCTGCGGCCCGGTGGCATCGCCCCGGGCGCGGCCTTCTTTACCGGCCTCATGCCAGCGCGGAAGACGCAGCCGGACCTGACCAAGACCCGCGATCCGGCGTCTGACGGGTTCTACCAGGAGGTCAAGCCGCAGGGCCTTATCGACGCGGCCGTAATCAGCGAACTCGATGCGACGGTGGATGACGACACCGTCAAACGTTCCGCGTGGTACAAGTACGCGCGCACGAAGGAGGGCCTGCTGAGCAAGAGCGGCAACGAGGCCGTAGAACATGACGATTTCCTGCGGATCCTGTGTTTCACGGAGAAAAAAATCGCGGCGATGGTCGATGCCCTGGCCGCCGGGCACATTGCCCCGGTGCCCTATCGTGCCGGAGACAAAATTCCCTGCGACCGCTGCGATTTTTCCAGCACCTGCAGTTTCGATCGCATCCGCGGAGATTTTCGGGAACTCCCGTTACTTTCGCGCGCCGAAGCGCTGGAGAAAATCCGGCAGGCGGTTGACTGAAGGCGCGGCGGCATGGAACCACAAGCCGCACAACGGGAGGTCAAAGACCGACGGCGCCAATTTAGGAACAGGCCCAAAATAACTTCCAGCATTCTTGACGAACGTTCAACATCCAACGCTCAACGTCCAACATCCAATGAAACGGCTTCGTTCAACGTTGAAAGTTGGACGTTGAACGTTGGACGTTTGCTCGAAATCGGGAAGTTATTTCGACTTCGTTCCTTCGCAGTGGCCCTCGGGGCCAGGCGTCGGGGGAATTGTCGATAGGCGTATTGCACAATGCCCCGCGTGCCACCGAAGGCCCCTCCAGGGTCCGCCTCTAAGCGCCGTACCCTTCTCCTCCGTTACAGCGGGATCACGTCGACTTCGACGGACACCTGGTGGTGGCCGCCGCCGAGGATGACGCCGTGGAGCGGGGAGACGTCGTGGAAATCGCGGCCCCAGGCCAGGGTGATGTGGTGATCCGAGGGGATGGTGTTGTTGGTGGGGTCCAGGTCGAGCCAGCCGATTTCCGGCACGTAGGCCGAGACCCAGGCGTGGGAGGCATCGGCGCCGACCAGGCGTGGCTGGCCCGGGGGGGGCGTCGTAAGCAGATAGCCCGAGACATAGCGGGCCGCGAGCCCCAGCGAACGCAGGCAGCCGATCTGGAGATGGGCAAAGTCCTGGCAGACGCCGCGGCGTTTCTCCAGCACTTCGGCAATGGGCGTGGCTATCGTGGTGGCGCGGGGATCGTAGATAAAGTCGGCGTGGATGCGCGCCATCAGGTCCAGGAGCGCTTCGCGCAGCGGACGGCCGGGGAAAAACGAGGGCGCCGCATAGTCCCGCAGGGCGGCGCTGCGCCGGATCCCCGGGGAATCAAACGTGTAGTGGTAGGCCCGGAGGGATTCTTCACTCCGATCCGTGCGCAGCAGATCGGCCAGCGCATCCCATGACCCGTGTTGCAGCGCCAGCGCCGGTTCCAGCGGCGTGACGGCCACGGCACTGGTGGCCACCACCTGGAGGATGCGGTGGGGCTCTTCAATGGCAAAGAACGTGATCGGGTTGCCGAAGTAATCGATCTGGTCGCTGCGCGTGGCCGGTTCGGGGATGATTTGCAGGTGGGCGGTAAGCCAGCGATGGCGCGGCGCCGGACGCGGCAGCAAATGGGCCAGATTATGCGCTACCGAAACCGGCTCGTCATATGTGTAGATGGTTTTATGCCGCAGTTGAAAGTTCATGGCGTTTCGCCTCCGAGCACCGCGAGCTGCCGGCTCAGGGTGGCGTGCGCGAGGTAACTTTGCGAAAGAATATCCGAGAGGGACTGGAGCACCTGGGCGGCGGCGACCAGCAATTCCTCCAGCTCGGCGCGGCGGGCTCCGGGGGCTTCGAGATGCGCTTCGGCGGGCAGGTCCATCAGCCGCATGAGGTTGAGGCCCCGGACGATCAGGCGTTCCTCGGGCCCCAGCGGTGCCGAGGTGGGCGTGCTGGCCCGTGGCAACTGGTGGACATCATCGGCCAGGGCGGCAAATTGAAACGCCACCGAGCGCGGGTTGCTCTCATCGGCCAGCAGCAGGTCCAGCACGGCGTGGGCCTGGAGGCTCGTCAGGTAGCGGCGGCGATAGGTCATGGACGAATCGGCAATTTCCAGCACCGCTTCCATCACGGCGCCTTCGGCCGGCTGGCGCGTCACCAGGGTGCCGCGCAGCAGGGTGGTGGTGTAGAGTGCCCGCTCGATGCGCCGGCCCATATCCAGGAAGCGCCAGGCGTGGCCGCGGGTCATCGATTCCATGGCCAGTCCGCCGAAGGCGGCAAAGGTGATGATGATGCGATCGAAGGTATGAATCAGGTCGCTCAGTTGCGGGGGGCGCTCGGGGGTGCCGGGCCGGAGGGCTTCGCGTTCCAGGCGGGTGATGATGCGCCAGGTGTCGGTGGAGATGCGGTCGCGCACCAGGCTGGCCAGGCGATGGATGGCCTGGAGTCCTGCCGCCAGGCCGTGGGGATGCGCCGGATCGGCGAAGATGGCGGCCAGGCGGGCTTCGATGCGGCCGTAACTGTCCGGGGCGCCGGGGGTGAAGCCCTCGGGCGGCCCTTCGGGGTGCGTCATTTTCATCAGCACATCAAGCAGCGGCGGCAATTCGGGCCAGTTCTCCACACCATATTGATCGGTGAGGCGGATGAGGATGCCGCGGCCCAGGCGGGCCAGGGAATCGGTGCGCTCGATATAGCGGCCGAGCCAGAAGAGGTTGTCGGCGATGCGCGAGGGCAGATCGCCGCCGGCGCGCGTGATGGCCAGCGGCGTGCCGGCCGGTTGCAGCAGCGAGAAGGTATTGACCGGCCCGCCGGAGAGCACCCAGGTGTCCTTGGCGCCGCCGCCCTTCTGCATGGAAACCACCAGCGATTCGCCGGTGCCCGAGAACCGCGCCAGGCCGCCGGGCATGACGACATAGCTGTCATCCTTGGCCACCAGGTGGGCCCGCAGGACGATGTGGCGCGGGGCCAGCGCCTGGTCGACGAGGGCCGGCGCGGTCGAGAGCCGCAGTTGTTCCTCGGCCACGAAGTTGATGGGGGCGGCGGCAATGCGGTCTTTGAGTTGCGCCAGCTGGGGGGCCGAGAGCGTCTCGCCGAAGATCGCCTGGTTGCCCAGCGGCGGAAAGGCCGGCTTGATAACCAGGTGCTGCAGGTTCGCCAGCACGTGCGGGCGGACTGCCGCATCGCCGCACCACCAGCTATTGACGGAGGGCAAGAGCAGTTCCTCGCCCAGCAGGTGCCGGCACAGGGCCGGCAGGTACGGCAGCAGGGCGGGGGTTTCGACAATACCCGAACCCAGGGCGTTGGCCACCGCCACGTTGCCGGCGCGCAGGGCCTGCACCAGGCCGGGGATGCCCAGGGTCGAATCGGCCCGCAGTTCCAGCGGGTCGCAGAAATCGTCATCCTGGCGGCGGAAGATCACATCGACCGGCTGGAGGCCGCTGAGCGTTTTAAGGAACACGGCGTTGTCGCGGACGGTCAGGTCGGCGCCCTCGACAAGGGTATAGCCCAGGTAGCGTGCCAGGTAGGCGTGCTCGAAGTAGGTTTCGTTATAGGGGCCGGGCGTCAGCAGCACGATGCGGGGATTTTCCTTGTGGTGCGGGGCCAGTTGGGCCAGCATGGCACGCATGTCGCGGAAGAACAGCGCCAGGCGCTGCACGCGGCAATCGCGGAACACATCGGGCAGGGCGCGGGAGAGCACCAGGCGATTTTCCAGCGCGTAGCCGGCACCCGAGGGGGCCTGCGTCCGATCGCCGATGACGACCATCCGGCCATCGGCGCCGCGGCCCAGGTCGACCGAATACTTGTGGAGCCAGCGGTGGCCGGGCGGCACAAAGCCGTGGCAGGGACGCAGAAAATTGGGGTGGGCAAAGATCAGTTCCGGCGGGATCAGGTTGGCCCCGAGAAGCTTCTGGGGGCCGTAGATATCCGCCAGGATCCGGTCGAGCAGGGTGGCCCGCTGGACCAGGCCCCGGGCCAGTTGGTCCCATTCGTCGGCGGCAATCAGGAACGGCACGGTATCGAGATTCCACGGCCGGTCCATCCCGGCCGGGTCGCCATAGACGTTGTAGGTTACGCCGTTCTCGTGGATCAGGCGGCGGGCCTGCTCCCAGCGCCGGCGGATTTCGTGCGGACCCAGGTCGTCGAGCAGGTTGACGAACATCTGATAGCCCGGGCGCAGGGCTCCGGTGGCATCGCACATCTCATCATGCAGGTGCGCCGGCACGGTATAACCGCGGCAGAGGGATGGAGGTTGAGAGGGCATAGGGTCGATGAGTTATCCGTTTGCGTTACCGGGGGGATTTAACACCAAGACACCAAGACACCAAGAACACCAAGAAATCAGAGAGAGCAAAGGGGGTACCTAGCAGGCGATGCGTTTAATACCGTCCTTAAAAAGTGGGACATTACAATTGATGAGAAAGCCAAGGCGTTTCCCGGAAAGACGAAGACCGGGCCTCACGTGGGCATCATATAAAGCGATCATACGTTCGACGGCCTTGAATTCAATGATAATAGAGTCCTGCACACGCTTATTTCACGCGTTCCATGTCCGTTTGTCTACGTCCTCAAGTCCAGCGTAAACGGAAATTCCGGATTGAGCGGCTCGGCACTGACGGTCATCGGACCCGGCGTATGACCAATCGGGAAGAATCTGGCCAGGCGGCGCGATTCGGCTTCGAAGGCGTTGACCGGAAAGCGATCGTGATTGCGGCCACCCGGATGGGCCACATGATAGGTGCATCCGCCGATACTGCGGCCGGCCCAGGTATCGACAATATCAAAAACCAGCGGCGCATGAACGCCGATGGTCGGATGCAGGCAGTGCGGCGGCTGCCAGGCGCGGTAGCGCACCGCGGCCACAAATTCGCCGTTAACTCCCGTGGGGTGCAGCGGCACGCGCCGGCCGTTGCACGTGACCAGGTGCCGCGTGTCGGTCATGGCCGAGACCTTCACCTGCACGCGTTCGAGGGAAGAATCCACAAAACGGGCGGTGCCGCCGGCGCCGGGTTCTTCGCCCAGCACGTTCCAGGGCTCGATCGCCTGGCGCAGTTCCAGCGTTATATCGCGCTGGCCGACGGTGCCGTAAACCGGGAACCGGAATTCCACGTGCGGGGCAAACCACTCGAGCGCAATCGGATAGCCGGCCGCCTGCGTTTCGGCCAGCACATCGCCAAAATCCTGGGTGACAAAATGCGGCAGCAGGAACCGGTCGTGGATTTCGGTGCCCCAGCGCACCAGTGACTGGCGGTACGGGGTTTTCCAGAAGCGGGCCACCAGGGCCCGCAGCAGCAGTTGCTGCGTGAGTGCCATGCGGGCGTGCGGCGGCATTTCAAAGCCGCGGAATTCGACCAGCCCGTGGCGGCCGCTGGCGCTGTCGGGCGAGTAGAGCTTGTCGATGCAGAACTCGGCGCGGTGGGTGTTGCCGGTGGCATCCACCAGTAAGTGGCGGAAGAGGCGATCGACCAGCCACGGCGGCACCGGCGTGGCTTCGGGCAGTTGCCGGCGGGCGATCTCCAACTCGTAAATCATATCCCGCCGGGCTTCATCGACGCGTGGCGCCTGGCTGGTTGGGCCGATGAACGTGCCGGAAAACAGGTACGAGAGCGCCGGATGATTGTGCCAGTAGCTGACCAGGGAACTGAGCAGATCCGGCCGGCGCAGGATCGGGCTGTCCAGCGGCGTGGGTCCGCCGATGACGATGTGATTGCCGCCGCCCGTGCCGGTGTGCCGGCCATCGAGCATGAACTTTTCCGTGCCCAGGCGGGCCTGGCGGGCTTCCTCGTAGAGCGTGGTGGTGGTGTGCACCAGTTGATCCCACGAAGTGGCCGGATGAATGTTCACTTCAATCACGCCGGGGTCGGGCGTGACCTTGATGACCTGGAGGCGCGGGTCCGACGGCGGCGTATAGCCTTCGAGGACTACCGGCAGGGCCAGGTCGGTGGCGGTTTGTTCCACAGCCGCCACCAGTTCCAGGTAGTCTTCCAGAAGATGCTGCGGCGGCAGGAACACGTGCAGCCGGCCGTGGCGCGGCTCGACGCACAGGGCCGTGCGCACCAGATTTCCAGCGCCCGGCGGGGGGGAAGCGCCGGCGGCAGCCGGTTCGCTCGGGCCGGTGCGGATATAGTCCTGCGGGCGCCCGCGCGGATCATGCAGCGGTTCACGCGGGGCCGTGGGATCCAGCGGATCGGTATGGGGGTGTTGGTCCGCCGGCGCCCACGGCAAGGAATCCAGCGGCAGGCGCAGGCCCATCGGCGAATCGCCCGGGATCAGGTACATCCGTTCGGGCCGGAAGAACCAATGTCCGCTGGCCCACGCTGCCGCGCTGCCGTCGCGTACGCGCTGGAGCGGCAGGGCGTAACCAATAATGGCATCGAGTCCCTGCTCAAAGACTTTGGCCAGCCGGGCGCGATCCTCGGGATTTTTGAGGCGGTTCTGGTCCGGGTCGACATTCGGCGGCAACCGGCGTTCCTTCCAGAGGTAATACAAGGCGTCTTCGTAGGCGGCTTCGGCACAGCGCGGATCGACCGCCAGGCGCTCGGCCAGGGCATGAATGAACCGGGCGGCATGTTCGTCCCGATAGCCGTAGTTTTTCGCCTCATCGGCAATCAGGGCGTGATTGTGCCAGACCGGCACGCCATCCTTGCGCCAGTAGCAGCCCAGCGCCCAGCGCGGCAGCGATTCGCCGGGATACCATTTGCCCTGGCCATAATGGAGCAGCGCGCCGGGGGCAAACTTCTTCTGCAAACGGTGGAGCAAGGTGCCGGCGCACCGGCGTTTGGCCACCCCGTGGGCTTCGGTGTTCCATTCCGGACCGTCCATATCGTCGATGGAGACAAAGGTTGGTTCGCCGCCCATCGAGAGGCGCACATCGTTCGTGTGCAAATCGGCATCGATCCGATGCCCCAGGGTCTCAATCTGCTGCCATTGCGCATCGGTATAGGGTTTGGTGACGCGCGGGTCTTCGTGGATGCGGGTCAGGGACATCGCCACCGTAAAGGCGCACTGGCCCTCCTTGCCGTCGAGCCAGCCAAAACCCCCGGCGATCGGCGCGGCGTTGCCCGGTTCGGCGGTGCAGGCCAGCGGAATGTGCCCTTCGCCGGCCATCAGGCCGGAGGTGGCATCAAAGCCGATCCAGCCGGCGCCGGGCAGGAACACCTCGGCCCAGGCGTGCAGGTCGGTGACGTCCTGGGCGACGCCGGAGGGCCCATCGAGCGCTTTGACATCGGCGACCAGTTGGATCGAATAGCCCGAGACAAACCGGGCGGCAAAGCCCAGGTGGCGCAGGGTCTGGACCAGCAGCCAGGCAAAGTCCCGGCAGGACCCGCGGCGCTTGGTCAGCGTTTCGGTGGGCGTCTGCACGCCGGGTTCCATGCGGATGTCATAGCGCAACAACTGCTGCACATGCTGGTTCAGGGCTACGAGCAGGTCGATGGTGCGCATGGCCGGGCGCAGGTATTTGCTGCGCACCAGTTCCATGTACTGGCTGGTGGTGGCATCCAGCGGCAGGGTTTCAAGATAGGGGATGAGTTCCTTGGCGATCAGCGGATCGTAGGTGAAGGGGTATTTTTCGGCATATTCGTCGATGAAAAAATCGAAGGGGTTGATGACCGTCAGTTCGGCGATCAGATCGACAGTCACGGAGAACTTTGTGGCCGGCTGAGGGAAGACCAGGCGGGCAAGGTAATTGCTGTATGCATCCTGCTGCCAGTTGATGAAATGCCCGGCGGGCTCGACTTTGAGGCTGTAGGCCAGGATCGGCGTGCGGGAATGGGGCGCCGGCCGCAGGCGGACGACATGCGGACTCAGGATGATAGGTTTGTCGTAAGCATAGGTTGTACGGTGATTAAGCGCAACGCGAATAGCCATCGAATTCTCCGTGGCAAAGACCAAGGTTCAACTTGTACTCGTTTCCTGCTCGCGCCGCGGAGAATGATAGCGGTAAATGCGGTCGGGGGAAATGGGCGGCGCGTCAATTATTAACGGATCGGATCGTAGGCTATTTCCCATAGATCCAGATTACACTTTGCATCGTAAAGTGAAATGGGTATAGTGGCCGATAGTGATGCAGTCGCCGGTGGGCCACGGGCCGCGGAAAGGGGACTCTATGGAACTCGACGAAGCCTTGAGCCAGATCACTGAGATTCGCCAGCAGATGGCGCGCAGCTCGGTGTTCCGCGGATACCGCTCCGTCACGACGGCCTTCTCGGGCCTGCTGGCGCTGGCCACGGCGGTGGTGCAGGTGGAGATGCTGCCGGAGCCGGCACTGCATCCGAAGATATTTGTGCTCCTGTGGACCGGTGCGGCGGTGCTGAGCCTGGTGGTGGTGGCGGTGGAAATCCTGCTGCGGGCACGCCGGTCGGATTCGGCGCTCCAGCGGGCGTTATCCGTCCAGGCGATTGAACAATTTACGCCTTGCCTGGTGGCCGGCGGGCTGCTCACGGCGGTGTTGGCACGCTATGTGCCCCATGCCTGCTGGATGTTGCCGGGACTCTGGGCGATCCTTTTTGGCCTGGGGGTACTGGCCTCGGGCCGGGTGCTGCCCCGCCCGCTGTTCTGGGTGGGCGGTTTTTACCTGCTCGCCGGCGTGGGTTGCCTGATGCTGGCCCAAGGGCCGCTGGCGTTTTGTCCCTGGGCTATGGCGCTGCCTTTTGGCGGCGGCCAGCTGCTGGCGGCGGCCATTTTGTACTGGACCCTGGAGTGCGACCATGCGAACCGCTAAAAATCCTGGACGCTTTGCGTACGATGGCTTGGAACGCGTCATCCATGAAAAGGCGCGCTTAAGCATCATGGCGTCGCTGGCGGCCAACCCCGAAGGCCTGTTGTTTAATGACCTCAAGGCGGTTTGTGCGCTCACCGATGGGAACTTGAGCCGGCATTTGCAGATGCTCGAGGAGGCCGCCCTGGTGGATGTGGCCAAGGACGCCACCACCAGCCGCCCGCAGACCCGCTGCCGTTTGAGCGCCGTGGGACGCAAGCGTTTCCTGGAATACATTGCCGAGTTGGAGCGCGTCGTGGGCGATGCGGCCAAAGCGGCCGCTGGTAGAGGCGTGACCAAGGGGCTTTCAACAGCGTAGCGGGTGTTCCAACGTCCAGGACCTTGAACCACAGATACGCAGCGCGGCGAGCCGCAAACACAAAGCATAAACACGAAGTCACGAAGCCGCGAAGGACCACGAAGAAAGGCCACGAGAGGGAACCACAGATAAACCCGGCGCGCTAGGGCCGTAACCAAAGAGGATTAACACGAAACTAAAGGATTGTGGCACTGAGATTTCTTTACGAACGGCATCCGGCCGTTTTTTTAGCGGTTATTACTTTGTGTGGCAAAGTGAAAGGCGGAGGTGGTTATGCAAGTCATTCGGGCCACGGCCTTGGGGATGTGTTTTGGCGTCAAAGACGCTTTGCGCCTGGCGTATCAGGCGCCGGCCCCGGCGCAGATTACGATTCACGGCCAACTGGTGCACAACCCGCTGGTCAATGCGGCGCTGCGTGCCAAGGGATTCCGCGGGGGCGGAGATCCCGCCGCGGACCCGTACGATACCATGCCGCCCACGCCGGTGGTGCTCATCACGGCCCACGGCATCAGCGACACTGAGCGCCGGAAACTCGCACAGGCCGGCAAGCAGTTAATCGATACCACCTGCCCTCTGGTGCGCCGCGCCCATGCGGCGGCGCTGGGGCTCCAGGAGCAGAGCTGCCATGTGGTGGTGCTGGGCCGGGCCGCGCATGTCGAAGTGCGCGGACTGGTCGGCGACTTGCACAGTTTCACGATTATCGAATCGGCCGCGGACGTGCGGCCCCTGCCCCACCGGAAGCTGGGCATCATCTGCCAGACCACCATGCCCGCCGCGGACGTGCGCCAGTTGCGGACCCTGCTGGCCGCCGCCAACCCGCAGGCGCAGATTTGCTTTATGGATACCGTCTGCCAGCCCACCAAGGATCGCCAGGCGGCGCTCGACGAACTGCTGGCCCAGGTCCAGGCGGTGGTCGTGGTGGGCGGGTCCCATTCCAATAATACCCAGCAGTTGGTGCGGACCTGCCGCGCCAGCGGGCTGCCGGTGTTTCCTGTGGAACGGGCCGCGGATCTCCGCGCCGCATGGTTCGTTGGTCTGGAGCGGGTGGGCCTGACTGCGGGCACCTCCACGCTCGAGGCCACCATTGCCGCGGTGGAGCGGGCGCTCTTACTGCCCTTGCGACCCCTGCGTCGCCCGGGTGATTATCCGCCCGCGAGAATTCTGTCGCCTGCGCCGGGGCAGAATGACGATGAAATGAATCGAGGCGCTGGTACGGGCGGCGATGGGGATTTAAGACCACTCCCGAGCGGCAAAATTCTCATTTAGAAACCGCATCCAAATTGCTTGCGACATGCGAAATGTTTACTTCGTGGTAGTTTTTCGCTGTACATGCTCGTGCGGGTCTAGTATCCTTTGAATTGCATGAATCAACGATTGCGGAAAATATTCATTCTTCTTGCTCCGGGCGCTGTGGCGCTGGCCGCCACTATTGCGCTCTGGGGTTGCAAGGAGCATTCGGCCGCCCAGGCGCCCGAATCGTTGCCTCCGGCCCCCGTGCTGCACGCCGAAGCGGCGGTTGGTGATAATCCCCTGACGCTGGAACTTTATAACAGTCCCTTCTGGAAAAAGGCGGTTTGGTCGCCCTTGGTGGCCCCACTGAACGATACGCGCACCGCACCACCCACGCAGGTGGCCTGTGCCTATGATGCCAAGAATCTGTACGTTGCATTTGTGTGTGCCGATAGCGATGTTTTTGCGGCCACGCCTAAAGCGCAGCCCTGGGAACGCGATTCGGTTGAAGTGTGGCTCGATACCGCGACCCCGCCCAAGTCCGAAGCCGCCCACCCCACACCGGCGCTGCGGGCGGCGGGTTGTGAAGTTTTCCGCGTGATTGTCACGCCGCAGGGTCAGGCCGCCGCGTATTGGTACCGTTGTGCCGCACCGCCGCGCCCGCGCGAGGATGGTACGCCCGATTTTGCCCATCCCATCAGTACTATTCCCCGCAGCATGCCGGGTTTGCAGGTTAAGGTGGGCAGTGGTGTGGTGGGTGGTCAGGGGGCGTGGACGTTGATCCTGGCCTTGCCGCTGAACGAATTGCCCGCCCCGTTGCAAACGCGCCCCCAAGCCGGTGCCCGCTGGCATGCCAACTTGATTCGTAACGATTGGATCCGTACGCCCGAGGGCAAACGCGAATTGGCCCAGAGCAATTTTTCCCCAGTCTATCCCTCGGCCCAGGCCGTCTCCCCCTATCGCATGGCCGAACTGCTGCTCGATGACGACAAGGATCTTTTCCTCACCCAGCATGCGGCCCGCTAAGGTCCAGACCCGGACTAGATGGCGGTGATTCTTAAGAACGTCCAACGCTAAACATTCAACGTTCAAACGGGGGAGAGGGGGGAGAATCTTCGTTCCACGCTGAAAGGTGTACGTTTAACGGGGAATGGGGCAGGTATCTGGAACCGGTCGTGCCGCGCGCTCACTCCACCGGTTCAATCGTCGCGCGAATCGGCCCGGCGGAACTGGCCATGCGCCAATCGGCCCCGACGCTGTGGATTTGATCCCGCTTGAGCTCCGCCAGTTCCTGATGCGTCGTCAGCGCAATGCCGCGCCCTGTGTGGTGCACCGTATCGGTGATCAGGAAAGCCTTTTCATACGGGTGGCCGAAGAGCTCCATCAACAGTTCTATGACGTACTCATAGGTGTGCGTCTGGTCATTCCAGATAATCACATTGAATAGCGGCTGCCGCCGCGGCTTGGCCTTGGCCTTGCCGCGTGCCGCCTGTTCCCGCTGCTCGGTATCGGGCGGCGCCACGGCCGCCATCGATTCGTTGGCTGTTGTTCCCATCATGCCTCTCCGCGATCGGCCAGATCTTACTGTCTTATCTTACAAAATGCCGTGGGCTAACCCAAGCGCCAAGTGGCAAAAATGCCGGGGGCATCATAAATGACGGCATTACGGGGGCATTCAGGCGGGTGGGGGCGTCGTCGTCCGCCGGTCTTCAATCAGCCGGCGCAGTTTGCGCAGGGCCCGCGTTTCGATCTGCCGTACCCGCGTCTTGGTCAGACCCAGGTGCCGGCCCAGTTCGGCCAGGCTCTGCGGTGCCCCGCCGACTTCCAGGCCGTAGTGCGCCAGGAGCACCTGGCGCTCGCGCGGGGCCAGGCCCGAGAGTCCCTGGCGCAATTCGTCCTGTAGAAACGTGGCGTGCAATTGATCGCTGGCGCTGAGCGTCTGGCGATCGTCGAGCTGCTCCAGCAGCGTCTCCTGCCCGGTAACCAGGCGCTGCGGGCGCCGGGAAATCTGCGGCTTGTGTCGCCGCGCAAAATTTTTCATGATCGAATACGACGCATACGTGGCAAACTTCACGCCGCGCGCAAAATCAAACCGTTCCACGGCGCGCAGCAGCCACAGGTTGGCATCGGAGATCAGCTCGGCCAGGGCCACGCCTGGGCGCTGGTGCTTGCGCGCCACCTGCACCGCCACCCCCAGGTTGGCCTGCACCAGTTGGTTCTTAAGCGCCTGGGCCTGGTGGAGCAACCCTTCAATCTCCGCCAGGTCCGTGCTGCGCGCCCCATAGATATTCAACTGCTCCTGGAGGTGCCGCGCCCGGCATTTGAGGTAATTCATGCGCCGAAACGCATCAATCTCCAGGTCCGGGGACAATTCCGGTGGTTCGGCCGTCTCGGGCGCCACGGTGGCATGAGCCCGGGCCTGGCGCGGCAGCACTTCCAGGATGATCTGGTCGGCCTCCGGATGCAGGAACAGGGGATTGGGCACAAACTCGATGACTACGCGCTTAAGCCGCGCCGCCCGTGTCTGGCTGACCACCCGGTAAATGCTGCTGCGGCTGCGATTGTAGCGCCGGGCGAGCGCCGCGACGTTTATCCCGCGATCGAACAGGTCGATGATATAGGCCCGGTCGACGGCCGAGATTGGATCGGTCATGTTTGGAAAGACGGCTTGCTCCGGATGCCGCCGGTCGTGCTGGCGGATGGTGTAACGCACGGTTTCGGCGCTGCGCTCCAAGTGGCGCGCCAGGTGCCGGGAAATCGCCATGAGGCTCTGCCCGCGCCGGGCCAGCCGGTGCGCGGCCCGCAGGATCAATTTCTTGTGCCGTGGGGAAAGCTGGGTAAAGGCCGCGGCCGGGGGCAGCCGCACCGCCTGGGCGGCGGCAAATTGTTGCACGGCCGATTCGCGGAAACCCAGGCGCTGGCGCCCATCGGCAAAGACATAGCGCCCGGCCAGCAGCCCCTGGCGCCGCCAGCGCTGAATGGTTTTGGTGGAAACAGAAAAGCGGCGCGTCATTTCTTCCAGGGGCAGCACCGGTTCTCCCGCCTCGGCCGCCGGCAGGGCCAGCGTGCGGGAGAGAAAATCGATGAGGTACGCCAAGTCGGCCCGCAGATCCGTACCGCTGATGCTATGCTCGACCAATTCCGGCGGCCGGTAGCCGGTAATGCGGAACTGCACAAATTCCCAGGGGTAGTGCCGCTCCGGATCGATCTGGGGGAACAATTCGTAGGCGGCGGCGAGTTGCCCCTGGCGTTTGTCCGCCGGGGAGTAGGTGAGCTGCTGGGCCAGCTCCGCCATCTTTGCATCGCGCCACGCCATAGACAGCCGATTATAACGTGGCAGTCCCTTTTCGGCGTGCCGCCGCCCCCTCCTTCCTGCCTGCCTGATAGGAAAATCAATTACTGCGAATGCGTGGCCGGGACGGGCAGAGGCCGCCGAGGGGGCGAGGGGTTTAAGACACCGCTTTATCCATTCACTTTCATTTTCAGCCTAAATACCACAGCATCAAGAGCCGGAACACGGGTATGCCAACAAGAAACACCCAGCCCATGATCGTCACCAGAATCGGCGGTGATTCCATATCGACAACACCGCGTCCAAGGTATCCGGTCATCGCCCCGATCTGTTCCGGAAACCAGATCAGTGCCACGGGGACACATACCCCCAGACAGTCTTGGTATGACCGCACAACGATTTCAGCCGTCGAATTACAATGCCCCACAGCCCAAAGCACAATTCCCACGGCATATCCCATCCCTATCACGAGGCTCAGGCATCGTCCGATGGTAATTTGCATACCCTGCGCTCCCGCCCGCAATCAGTGCAGGCCATTGGCGGCACGATACCCGATGAAGCCCTGTTGCCGCCACCATTGTGCGGGAACCGAAGCCCCCCTGTCGGGTGTGCGCACCGTGGCTGATGCGGATAAAATAAAGTAATGAGACCTTCACGTGTGCTCCTGCTGATCTTCCTGGCTCTCTTTGTCGTTGTCACGACGGCATGGGTATGGTGCGCATTCAATGAGGTCAACTACGAATGGGAAAGTGCAGGCTGGCGATATCATTTCCATAACTACAACGGGGCGATTTGGGTTTCTAAGAAGCAATATGATGTTGGCGTGATTCTTCTCGAAATCCCGTTCCTCTGGTTGGACGTTGGAAGCGTGGCAACTGGCGCAGTGATATTTGCCTTGAGCCGCCGTAAACGTGTCGAGAGAGGATTTCCCGTAGTGCTGACCAAGAAGGCCGAATAACTCCGAGGAAGTGTTTCCCAACAGGTGCCTCATGAAGGGTATCACGATCTATGACGCCTCCAGTCGCGACAAGGGCATCGCCGTTGGCCCGCTGGACGTGTTGCCGGTCTTGGGCCAGTCTGCGACGATGTCACGGTGGCGCATTTATGACCTTGAATGTTGGTATGGCGACGGTGCGCCGGAACTGAATCGGCTGTGCGACACAAATGCTTTGGTCCCCGGCAACGTGCTGCTGGAACTCCTCGGCAAGACGCTACAGGTCATTGAAGGACGTTTTGAAGGCTTCCGCTCCGGCGAAGACAAGCCATGGATAGTCGTCCGGGCGGTCGATAGTTCAGAATGCGATGTCGAAACCGATGACGACGAGGTCTCGTCCCGAATCAGGGCTTCGTTCAAGCTGGTGAGGGATATTCCAAGCGATTAGCATCCTTACCAATCAGCGACTTTATGGAGACGCACATGACAAACCGACTGGGCCCCAACATGTTGACCATCGCAACCATCGCAGCCTTGGCCATCGCCGTCCAGTGCGCACACGCCTCGGACAGGTTCGTGGGTCCCATTAAGGATATCCAATGCCGCCCAGACGGGACCGGTATTTGTGTCACGGCACGGGCCATATACCTGTCCGACCGCTCGGACCGCGACATGTCGGTTTGGAAATGCGTGTGGATTGCCCCCAAGGATGGACTTTATCCAATCCTTATTCTCGGATGTGGCCGAGGAAGAACCCTGCTCTTGGGACCAGCGCCGGAGGAGCAGATTTCAGTTTTAGAGTACCCGGACAACGGCAACCTCAAGTCGATCAGCGTGGTCCCCTTTGGCGGCATCGCATTTGCCTCGGAACGAGTCGGCGTCAATGTGATCTTTGAATCCGGACTTGCAGCTTTCACCTTCGATGGCGGCAAGACTTGGAGCACCCCGGTAAGCCTGCCTGAGAAAGATAAAGTTCCATCGATGGCATGGATATCCGAGACGGGCCTGATCGTTGGGACGGAAGACGGAACGATTCGCCGGATCGATATTGCGGCCGAGAATGCAAGGATTGTAACGAAAACCCAGTGGTCGAAATCACTCGGGAAAGACTCCATCACCAGCATCGGTGTGGGACCAGATCGCATTGGCGTGATGACGGGCGAGAGTATTGCGCTGCTCAACAACGCTGACGGCCAAGTTCTGGGCAGCGCCCATGTCGAAAACAGCGGGGAAATAGTCATGCTGGGCGGGGACATCCTCCTCACGGATCACACAGGTATCCAGCGCTGGAGCCTTGACGGTAAAGAGTTCTTCCTTCGCGGCGAATTTGCCCGCTCGGTGGGCAAGGTCTTCCCCATCACCCCCGATCTGGTGTGGGTTGAGATGGGCGGAAACACATTTATGCGCTGGGACCGGAAGAGCGAGCGTCCCCGTGACATGAAGCTTACCGTGGATAACTCCTTGTTCCCGGAAGACCAGCGGCCGGAAAACACCGACCAGACGGTGTCTGCGGAGGATTTGGTCGCGGCGATAGAGCTTAGCCCGCAGCTACCTGCCGATGTGGCAGAGACGATTCTCAACGAGGCGGCAAGCCACAAGGATTGGAGCCCGAAGAAGCAAATGAAGTGGCAGGTTGAACAATACAGAAAGTATTTGGCGGACCATGGGGGCGCAAAGAAATAGACACCGCCGCCAGTTCAAACGGCGAACCCAGCGGACGATGCCGCACTCTTCCAACGCGGCGAATGCACAAGCCACGTCGTCTGGCCCGCCTTGATTTGGGTGTGCGGAATCTTCGTTTCCAGTAACAGTCCCACGTCACTGTTGCCGGGCAATGTTCCCAGAAATCGTTCAATGGAAAGCAACGTGGTTCTCCGATTTTGTACCTTGCCTTTGTGTTCATCTTCCGCGCTGGTTCCGCGGCGCCGCATCGTCCGCCCGGGGCGGCGTTGGGCACACGCCGGTGAAATAGCGGATCGGCGCCACTGCAGTTGCATTGTGCGGAACACCCGCACGGCGTTAACCACCAGAGCGCGGTTGTCCCACCTGCTGAAACTCGCCACGCAGCGTAATCCGGGGATGCACGACGATGGCCCGGAAGCGGTAGGTCTTGCCCGGCGTCAGGCCCGTGACGTCCACCTGAAACGCACCCGGCGTGTTGCGCTTTACCAGGGGAGAGCGGGTCCACTGATCGTTATAGAGCACCTCGGTAAAGCCCAGGTATTCCTGGTATTCAAAGCCAACCTGCACCTCGGCGGCCTGGCCCAGGTCCAACAGCTTGCCCTTGAGCGTCGCGCTGCCATTGCCCGTGGCGGCGCCTTTACCCGTTTCCACCGCGGGCGGCACCAGGGCCGGCTGAACGTGTTCGAGCTTCAACACCATCGGGTTGGCGTAATTACCGGCGGTGGTAAACCGCAACGTGCGCATGGCCGAGATCTCCAGGCCCGCGTCCGTCTGCTTCCAGCGGGTGGCGGCATCGGCATGGGGCTGGTATTCCAGGGTCTTTTCATTCTGTCCCAGGAACGTGATGCGGGTCTGGTCGGTGGCCTTGGCCGAGTGGATGGTAATGGTGCGGCGCTGGCCACGGGCCCAGTCGCCCACGCCGGTCATGATGGCGTAGAGCGTGGCATCCTGGGGCGGAGTCTCCTTGCGGCGGGTGAACCAGATAGTCTCTTCATTGGTGATGATCCACGGCCGGGTGTTGTGAATGGACTCGCCATTGAAGGCGTGCCACAGCGCCAGGTCGCGCAGGCGGCCTTCCTGCTCGAGCGGCAACTCCCCGCTGGGCATGGGGCCAACGTTCAGCAGCAGCGCGCCGCCCTTGGCGCGGGTCTCCACCAGCAGTTCGAGCAGCTTGGCGCTGGATTTGTATACCTCGCCGGTGGGCTTGTAGGGCCACTGCACGCCCATGGTGAGGTTGGATTCCCACGCGCCGGGCAAGGCCCGGCCCGGCAGGTGCTGCTCGGGGGTCTCCATGGCGCCCCGCGTGACCAGCAGATTCGGATTGCAGTTCCAACCTTCATCGCGGCAGGGTTCCTTGGGCGAGCCATCGATGAACAGCATGTCGATGACACCGTAACGGGTCATCAACTCGTGGGTCTGCGCCCGCACCAGCTCCTCATATTTGACCTTGAGGGCGTCATCCATGGGCGGCGCCGGGCGGGTGACCGGCAGCTTGTTTCGATGCAGAAACAGAAAATCCTCCGGCGAATAGTAGATGCCCACCCCCAGGCCCGCGCTGCGGGCGGCGTCGGTGTACATTTTGACCACATCCTTGCCGTACGGGGTTTTCATCACATTGAAATCCGTGGTGGCGGTGTCCCACCAGCAAAACCCGTTGTGATGCTTGGTGGTGAACACCGCGTAGCGCATCCCCGCCAGCTTGGCCAGGGTCATCCATTGGACCGGGTCGCAGCGCGTCGGATTGAGCGTCTTGGGCAGTTCGGCAAAGTACCAGTCGAGCACCGGCTGGTCGGCGTCGGCAATGATGTGGCTGATGTCGCCCCCGAGCTGGCAGTCGACGCTCCAGTGAATGAACATGCCAAAACCCGCATCCTGGAGCCACTCCAGCCGTTCGGGCTTGTTGCGGTTGCCCGGGTCCGCCTTCTGGTCGGCCTCGACAGCATCGCCGGGACCCGCGGCCCACAGGACGTTGGCGCAGAGCAGGAGCAATGTAAACGCCAGACTCTTGGTCATCTTCCCGATCATGGTCTCTCCGATTTTATAATTTCCATCATGCCGTTTCTTCATCGGCACCATCCCGGTCAATATAAGCCCCCGTTACCGCCGTGCAGGTGCTCGATGATCCCGGCATTCCGGAAAATCCGGGCGAATTGGAACGCTGCGCGCCGCATGCAGCATGCGGCGGGCGGAGCATCCCACCGTGTCCTATTTGAGAACCTCGAACTTGTAAACATCGCCGGGGACGTCAAGGATCTGGATGTTGCCCATGTTCCCTTTGGCGGTTTGGCTCGGGATGCTCCAGACCAGTTTCTTGGCCGGGGTGATTTCGAACGCCTTGACCAGGTCGCCAGTGCCCACCGGCGTGCCGTGCATGGCACTGGTGATGACGGTGTTGCCATTGGGCAACCGCTGCGCCCCGCAGACCATGCTCACCTGGATCCCCAGCGTTTCGATGTCCGCCCGGGTCACTTCCCAGACCACCGTGGCCGCCGGGTCGTACTCGATTACCGCCCCATGATCGGCCGCCGGATGCGCCGCGGTGACCAGCGTGTTGCCGTTGGGCAGGCGGATCGCCACAAACGCCCCCTTGGGAAAAGTCCGGAGCAATTTGCCCGTGGCATCCCATTCATAGGTTTTGTTCTCATTCATTATCGCCGCCAGGTACGTGCCCTGCGCCGTCTTGCGGACCTGGCGGAAGGTGTGGTTCATGTCGCGGGTGGACGTGCCAACCTGAATCCGTTTCTGCTCCTTGCCGTCTTTGTCGATTTCGACCATCCACATGCCATTGGGGGCGGTTTCCCCCGCCAGGAATCCGCCGCCCGGCAGCGGCTGGCAGGAATGATTATCGTGATTGTCCGGAGTGATGTATTTCCAGAGCTGATGCTTGTCGGGAGCCAGGCGGATGATGCCCGCTTCCTTGTGGCGGATGGAATAACTGAACACCACGCCGTTGTCCGGCAGCACCCAGCCATCACTCAATTCGGCGCCGTTGGCCAGCGACCATTCCGGCTTGAACTCCGCATCGAAGATGGCCGGTCCGCCACTGGCCCACCCGGCCTTGAAGAAACGATGTTTCACCACCTCCTCGGCCAGGCCGCGCGAACAGGGCAGCGCGGCCAGCAGCACGGCGGCCAGGGCCCAACGGATTTGTATTCTTAGCTTTTCAGGCAGGGAACAGGTTGTCACAATATTCTTCCTTTCTTATACCGGCGCTACCCCGAGCAGGCGTCTGCGCCCCTGATCTTACCGCATCGGCAACGGTGGGTTCCACTTGGTGGGGCAGACCGTGGCCCCCGCCAGTAACCGTCCGGGTGAAAGGCGACCCTTCCTATCGGCAGTCAAATTTCCACCATCATAGCGGAAAATGTGGAATAATCCGCGGATGTGCATGTGTAGTTTGCGGAGTGGTGTGGGGCACACGGCATGGCACGCGGTATCGGGTAACCACCCCGGCTTGGTGTGGTGGCCTTTCGATCACGACCGGCCCTTGGCCATCATTAACTGGCAGGGAATTCAATTATTGCGAATGTGTGGCCGGGACGGGCAGAGCCGCCGGGGGCGGGGGGTTCCCCAGTTTTTCTCATGGAAGCATTGCGGCTGCGGCGGTCATTTGATCATGACGATGGCGTCCCGGTCGCCCAGGGGAAGACTGATTTTCTCTCCGGCGGCAGCCTTATGCACGTAAAGCTGGGCGGGAACCAGAAGGAGGTCATTGTTGCGCCAAAGGGTGGTTGTCCCCGGGGCGACTTCCTTGAATTGTCCGCTGGTGGCGAAGGCGGGCGGTGCATCCGTTTGAGTGGTCATGATGTAGATATGTCAGACTTCGTCGTCGTAAAGGAGAGATTGGTGGATTGATCCAACGTCGGCTTCGGGTCGTGCCTGGTCGGCGGCCCTGCCTGAACGGTTAACCGACAAACCGCCAACCGGAACCGTTGAGCAATTGCGCCTGCCGCGGGGAGGAGGCGTCCTGCGCTTGGGCGAAGGACAGTGAGGTGAGGAAGAAAAGCAGGTGTTGGTAACTGACCGCGCGCGATGTTACTCTGTTAAGCATGGACAATCTGCTTGACAAGCACAAGTTGAACGAATTTCTCGCGCAGCTTGGCAAAAGAGCGCGTTCAAAGGGCGCGTGCTATCTGACCGGCGGTGCGTCGGCTTTGCTGATTGGCTGGCGCGCGATGACGCTGGACGTGGATGTGAAGTTTGACCCGGAACCCCCCGGCGTCTTCGATGCCATCGCCGAATTGAAAAAGTCCCTCCAGATCAATGTCGAACTGGCATCGCCCGACGATTTCATCCCGGTTACGCAAGATTGGAAAAGCCGAAGCCTATTCATCGCCCAGTACGGTGACCTGAGCGTTTATCACTTCGATTTCACCGCGCAGGCGCTCTCCAAGATCGAGCGCGGCCATCCTAAAGATTTGCTTGATGCCCGCGAGATGCTCCGCCGCGGCCTGACTTCCAAACCTCTGCTCGCGACGATGCTGCTGGCGATTCGCCCCTTCATCAGACGCTATCCCGCTTTGGATGAAGACGATTTTGTGCGTCGGATCGAGGCCTTTCTGCAAGAGGTGCCCTGATGTACGAGAACCTGCCTGGCGGCGATATCCTTGAAAACGGGCTGCGCTCCCTGAACCAGGGGCACGTCGATGAGAATTCCCTGCTGGTGATGATCGGGGCGTGGCGCTTGGGGCGTTGCGGCATCAACATCAAGCCGCTGCCGCTGGACGCTGCCTTTCCCGAAAACGCACTGCACCACTTGCTGGCCAAAAAATACGGGCGCGACGCCTATCGCATGTACAACAGCCTGACGCGCCGCCTGGTCAGCCTCGAAAATGCCTTGGAACACTCTAGAAAAGGATGAAGGAAACCCTCTCCTTCCTCCAGAAACCAAGCGGGGCTCTGGCCGCCCTTAACCTGCCGCTGCCGTGGACCGCTGGCGCGAGTGGCAAATTTGGCAGCCGTCGCACAGCCCCGCCCGGCAGGCGGATACGATGTGGCTGGTTGGTGATCTAGGGACCCCATGCGGCCTGGAAGAGGAGGGGGCCGCGCCGGTTAGTCAACCAATTTGGCTGCGATTAATTTATGGCACGAAAGGATGGGGGCTTGAACCGTCCACTTTCAACGTCATGGCTGCCGATTTTAACCCGGGCGATTCGGCTGTTAACGCGATTTCTCCAGCCGTTCGAGAGGCTTGGACAATTACCATGCAATGCCCGTTGAAAGCGCGCCGCTTGCTCGCCTTATCCGGTTCGTGGGAGCTCGGATCGCCATTGCCGACACCGGCCACCACCGCGGATCCCGTTACGGCAAAGGTGATTTCATTGTCTGCGGTGGGCACAACGCGCCCGGCCGAATCCCGCACGGTCACTTCCACCGGGGATTGATCTTCACCGTCGGCCAGCAATTCTTTGCGGGCGGCAGTCACGCGCAAAGCCGCCGCGGGACCAGTCGTCTCAACCTTGTCGGAAGCGGCCAGTTGAGTGCCATTAAATCCGCGTGCTTCCAAGACCCCGGGTTCATAGGGAACTTGCCACTCCAGATGCTCATAGCGGGGCATCGGTTTGGAACCCAGGCTGCGTCCATTGAGAAAAAGTTCCACTCTCTCCGTGTTGCCATGGCACAGGACCTTTACCGCGCCCTTGCCTGGGAGCCAATTCCAATGCGGAGCAATATGAACGACAGGTTTCTCGCCCCACCAAGCCAGGTAATAGTAATAATCATCCTTCGGAAACCCACAGGTATCCATGAACCCGAAGTGCGCATTGATAACAGGCCATCCAAAGGGATGGGGTTCCCCGCGGTAATCGAACCCGGTCCAGACAAAGGCACCGGCCACAAAGGAACGTTCGGCGACAGGCTTCCAAGCCCCCGCGGCCGTGTGCCCATCCGGGGCAAGTCCGTAACCGTTGATATAGCCAAGGGCATCGTCTCCTAGGAACTCCGTCTTGCGATCCGGATGCTTAAATAAGTTCATCGTGTAAATGCCGCGGGTGGCCAAGGCGCTGGTCGTCTCGGAAGCGATCAACGGGCGAAGGGGATGTTCACGATGGAGGCGATCATAGTTAGCAGCGGGGCCGTAATTCAGACCCTCCACGTCCACAATGCCTGCGATGCCCGGGGAACCGGCAAAGTGTTCAGTGATCGCGGCGGTTACTGGACGGGTGCCGTCGAGGGCCTCGATGCGCGACTTCATCGCTTGGGCAATGCGTGCACCGTCCGGAGTCCGCTCGACTGCATTCTCCTCATTGGCTATCGACCAGAGGATGACGCTAGGATGATTGCGATCCCGGCGCACCATGTCCGCGAGGTCACTCAAATCAGTCGCGGGTGTGTTAAGAGTGCTCTTGGCGTTGTAAGTATCACCGAAGTGGCGGGTTTCATTGAAGACCAGCATCCCCAGCCGGTCACAGGCATCGAGCATCTCCGGGGCGACCGCGTTATGCGAAGTCCGGTAGGCGTTGCTGCCCGCCGCCTGCAGTTTGCGAATACGCCATTCATGATGGCTGTCGGGCAGAGCAATGCCGATTCCTGCGAAGTCCTGGTGGTTGCAAGTCCCTTTGATTTTAACCGGCTTCCCGTTGAGGAAGAAGCCAAGATTGGGGTCGAACCTGATGGTGCGAATTCCGAAGGGTGTCGTTTCGACATCCACAGACTTCTCATTGTGCCGGAGAGTGGCGACAAGATGGTACAGGTTTGGAGTTTCCAGCGACCAAAGTTGCGCCAAAGAGACATGTGCCTTCAAGTTGAACTGGGCCTTGGTTCGCGCTTTTACTGTTTCCTTTTTCGAGGACACCTTCGCCACCGTCTTGCCTTCGGGATCCACGACCTGGATCTCGACCAGGCAATACTGCCGAGAATCGGAATCGTTGACGGCCATCGTTTGAACATCCAAATCTGCCGAAGGAGTTGAATCCGGCCGCTCAATGCCCTGCACGGTTGATTTCACAAAGGTGCTCCATGGCTCGATATGGAGCGGGTCTGCAATGTTGAGCCAGACGTGCCGATAGATGCCGCCCCCCTCATACCACCAGCCCTCTTGTTTGCTTGGATCGACGTGTATTGCCAGCGTGTTATCCCCGCCGTAATGCGCCAGTTTGCCCAGATCGAACCGCCTCCCGATATACCCGCTCCTTTGCCCGCCGAGATATTGTCCGTTGAACCAAATTGTTGAATCGCTGAAGATCCCATCGAAGTCTACCCACAAGGATTTGCCTTTCCCATCCGCCGGAATCGAAAAGGTGCGCCGATACCAGGCCTTGGGTGTGGGCAGGGAACCGTGGCCAGGTCCCCCGGAGGCTTTCGGGTCAAAAGCGCCTTCAACCACGTAGTCGTGCGGCAACTGCACTGTGCGCCACTGGTCGTCCTTGAAACTTTCCGTGGCGGGTTCAGCCACGAAAGCAGTGC
>Ga0316217_10000417_pt1 | contig 61109 bp, 56 predicted proteins | sample 1anoAmetaG_FD_203633 | JGI IMG/M metagenome (GOLD analysis project Ga0316217, IMG submission 203633) | Freshwater microbial communities from Trout Bog Lake, Wisconsin, USA - 1anoA | ecosystem: Environmental > Aquatic > Freshwater > Lake > Hypolimnion/Profundal zone | place: USA: Wisconsin... | reverse complement strand
TCGGAGAACAGAACCGTGACGGCCTTGATCCGCTTCTCGTCGGTCAGGTACTTCAACCGCTTCTCGCGAATCTCGTCGGCCGGCGTGCGGTTGGCGCGGTCGGCTTTGGCGGCCAGGTTGAGTTCTTCCAGCTCGTCGTACGGAAGAGCGAGGAAATTGCGGTACTCAGTAGACATGATTCTCCTTCTTGGCGGAAAAAGGTACAGTCCCGGCGTGCTGTGAGCGGTTCTCCAGTTCACTTAGTGTTTGCGGAATTCTGGAAGGTGGCTTTTTCTTGAGAAAAAAGCCACTGTGCAGCAACCGTTTCCCTCTACAGCAACTGGAGAACCGCTATAGACGCTGGCGGCTGGTTGTTGGTCTTGTGAACATAGGGTAACGCCGCAGGGGGCGGTGCGCATAAGAAAATCATCAAAATCATGGGCAGAAATGGTGGAAGAACCGTGCAAAACCCGCGGCTGGAGAAAATCCAAATACGTACGGCTGTGATGCGGAGCCCAGCCAAATGGCCGCCTGCGTGGAGTACCCTTTCTGTCAGGAGATTTCTGGACCCGATGCTCAAACTGCACCGCTTCGCCTTTGCCGTTCTGGCTATTTTTGCCTTTGCCTTGCCCGCCGCCTACGCACAGCAGACCGCGGCCCCAGCGTCCACCGAGGACTACGTCCGGGCGCATTACACCAAGTACGAGTTCCGCATTCCGATGCGCGACGGCAAGCGGCTGTTTACAGCCGTTTATGTGCCGAAAGTGTCGTCCTTCCCTGCGGATCGCGGGCCGTACCCGATGCTGATGGACCGGACGCCTTACAGCGTGGCTCCTTATGGAGAAGACCAGTACCCGCCGCGCCTGGGCCCCTCGGATGAGTTTGAAAAGGCTGGATATATCTTCGTTTACCAGGACGTGCGTGGACGCTGGATGAGCGAGGGCGACTTTCTGGAGATGCGCCCGCACATCGACGTGAAGAAATCGGCACAGGACGTGGACGACGCGTCCGACACCTACGACACGATCGATTTCCTGCTGAAGAACGTGGCCAACAACAATGGCAAGGTGGGCATCTGGGGCATTTCCTACCCGGGTTTCTACACTTCTGCTTCGATTATCGACTCGCACCCGGCGCTGGTGGCCGCCAGCCCGCAGGCGCCGATGACCGACCTGTTCATGGGCGACGACGGCTATCACGGCGGGGCCTTTATGTTGTCAGCCAATTTCGGCTTCTATTCTTCGTTCAAGCCCAGCCAGAATCCGGAGACACCCAAGCCCGGGGTCCGCTTCGACTTTGGGACTCCGGACAGTTACAGCTTTTATCTGAAGGCGGGCAACCTGGCCGGCATGGACAAGTTTTATCTGAAAGACACGAACTGGCTGTACAACGACCAGATGCGGCACGACACATACGACGCCTACTGGAAGGCGCGGGACCTGTCGCAGCACATGAAGAACGTGCACTGCGCGGTGCTGGTGGTGGGCGGCTGGTATGACGCAGAGGACCTGAGCGGACCGTACCGCACTTTTTACGCTATCAACAAGTTCAATCCCGGAACAACGACCACGCTGGTGGAGGGACCGTGGGTGCATGGCGGCTGGTCGCGCGGCGACGGCAGCCACCTGGGCGATATCCAGTTCAATTCCAATACGAGCGCCTACTTCCGCGCCAATATCCAGTTCCCTTTCTTTGAGCACTACCTCAAGGGAAAGGGCGCCGCGCAGCCCAAAGCCGTGGTGTTTGAGACCGGAGCGAACGTGTGGCACAACCTGGACGCATGGCCGCCCAAGGCCGCTACAGCCAAGACTCTCTACTTCCACGCGGGCGGCAAGCTGAGCTTTGCGCCTCCCGAGGAAGCGATGAGCGCGGACGAGTATGTGAGCGATCCCAGCCATCCGGTGCCGTTTGTGGGCTACACGACCGACACGGTTCCGCAGCGCTACATGGTGGACGACCAGCGCTTTGCCAGTACCCGGCCCGACGTTCTGGTGTACGAGACGGAGCCGCTGGAAGAAGATGTGACCATTGCCGGGCCGATCTCACCGAAGCTCACCGTGGCCAGTACAGGCACGGACTCGGATTTCGACGTGAAACTGATCGATGTTTACCCGGGTAACTATCCGGACCCGGACAGCATGTTGAACGGCAACAAACGCATTCTGGACGCGCCGCCGCTGCACATGGGCGGCTATCAGGAGTTGTTGCGCGGCGAACCGTTCCGCGCCAAGTTCCGCAACAGTTGGGAAAAACCCGAGCCGCTGACGCCGGGCCAGCAGACCGCGATCGGCTATTCGATGCCGGATCTGTATCACACCTTCCGCCGCGGCCACCGCATCATGGTTCAGGTGCAGAGTTCCTGGTTCCCGGTGACAGACCGCAATCCGCAAACCTTTACCGATATTCCCAACGCCCGGCCGGAAGACTTCCAGAAGGCGACCGAGCAGGTGTTTCACCAGAAGGACGCAGCTTCTGGCGTGGAAGTGCTGGTGCTGCCGTAAGTGCAGCGGAGTTAGCGATATTAGCGGAGCTAGCGGAGTTAGCCCGTTAACTCATGAGGACCAAAATGATTGTTCGTAATTTTCGTACGGCTTTGTTGCTCACTGTTTTGTTTCTGCTGACCGCGGCGCCGCTGATTCGCGCCGAAGAAGGCATGTGGACGTTCGACAACCCACCACTGAAACTGCTCAAGGCAAAGTACGGCTTTACACCTACGCAGGCCTGGCTCGACCATCTGCGGCTGTCCAGCGTCCGGCTCAACGATGGCGGATCGGGTTCCTTTGTCAGCCCGAATGGGCTGCTGCTGACCAATCATCACGTGGCGCGGGGGCAGTTGCAGAAGAACTCGACGGCCGCGCACGACTATCTGCGCGACGGCTTTTATGCGGCGACGCCGGACCAGGAAATGAAGTCCGCAGACCTTGAGGTCAACGTGCTGGTGGCGATGCAGGACGTGACGGCGCAAGTAACGGGCGCGGTCAAAGGCATTGCGGACCCGGCCAAGGCGCAACGGGCGCGCGAAGCCGAGATTGCCTCCATTGAAAAGACGAGCAAGGACAAGACAGGCCTGCGCTCCGATGTGGTTTCTTTCTACCAGGGCGGCGAATACTGGCTCTACCAATACAAGGCATACACCGATGTGCGCCTGGTGTTTGCGCCGGAACAGCAGGCGGCCTTTTTTGGCGGCGATCCGGACAACTTTACGTATCCGCGCTACGACCTTGACATGGCCCTGTTTCGCGTCTATGAGAACGGCAAGCCGCTGCACACGGATAACTATCTGAAGTGGAGCGCAAAGGGCGCGGCTCCGGGTGAGCTGATCTTCATTTCCGGCCATCCCGGCTCGACCGCGCGGCAGGAAACTGTGGCTCAATTACAGGCGGAGCGCGACGTGCATGGACCGGCCATGACCGAATATCTGCAACGCCGCGTTGCCACCGCCCAGGCCTTTGCCGCGCAGGGACCGGAACAGGCGCGGCTGGTGGGGAGCACGATTTTTGGCCTGCAGAATAGCCTGAAGGTCTACATTGGCCGGGCTGAGGCACTGTCTGACAAGGCGATTCTGGCCAAGAAGCAGGCCGAGGAAGACGATTTCCGCCAAAAAGTTGCCGCGAATCCCGAGTGGAAAAAGGAATTCGGCGGGGCATGGGACACGATTGCCCGCGCGGAGGAGTTGGAAAAGCCGCTGATCAAGAATCAGATTTTCCGCCGCGCCGACAGCCAGTTTTTTACCATTGCGCTGGAGATTGTGCAGTATGTGACGGAGATCAAGAAACCCGATGGCGAGCGCCTGCCGCTGTTCCATGACGCCCGGCTGGGGTCGCTCAAGTTCCAGATGCTTTCGCCGGCCCCGGTCTATCCGGCAACGGAGAAGCTGTTCATGGCTGCCGCGCTCAAGCTGGCGCAGGAAAAGCTGGGCAAGGACGACGAGTTCGTGCAGGCAATTCTGCAGGGCGGGAGTGTAGATCAGACTGTCACTTCGCTGGTGGATGGGACCAGGATGGCTGATCCGGCTTTCCGGAAGTCGCTGCTGGATGGCGGCGAGGCCGCTGTTGCCGCCTCCACCGATCCCATGATTGTGGCAGCGCGGCGGGTGGATCCCGTGGTCCGCGCGTCCACACGGCGTATGCGCGAGACAGTATCCAGCGTGCTGGCCCCGGCAGGGGAAAAGCTGGGCACGGCCCGCTTCCTGGTTTATGGAAAGGACGCCTACCCGGACGCCACGTTTACCCTTCGCCTGAGCTATGGGACCGTGGCAGGCTACCCCTACAACGGCACCATTGCCCCGCCCTTTACTACCTTCTACGGGCTTTATGACCGCGCGGCCAGCTTCAGCAACAAGCCGCCCTTCAACCTGACGCCCAGGGAAGCGGCCGGACTGGGCAAGCTGGACCTGAACACGCCGCTCGATTTCGTCTCAACCGGCGACATTATCGGCGGCAACTCCGGCTCGCCGGTGGTGAATCGCGACGGCGAACTGGTGGGGCTGATCTTCGACGGCAACATCGAGTCGCTGGCTGGAGATTTTGAGTACGACGGCACAAGGAACCGCGCCGTTGCGGTCCACTCGGCGGGCATGACGGAAGGTCTGCGCACGCTTTACAACGCCGGCGCCCTGGCCGATGAGCTGGAAGGCAAGTAGGAATACCGCTCACCACCAACCAGGAACCGGGGAGCTGCACGGACCCCCTGGCTTCTTCTACTGACTGGAAATGCCCCGGTGATGAGCCGGGGCATTTCCTCATAGTGGTATTTTGAATATAGCGGAGAGCTGGCCGAGTGGTTGATGGCATCGGTCTTGAAAACCGACGTACCTGAAAGGGTATCGGGGGTTCGAATCCCTCGCTCTCCGCCATTGCATGGAGCAGTCGCTCGCTTTCCGCTCGCATGGGAATTTTCGCTGCATCCAAAATGTGGTCTGTCGCATTCAATCAGCTCGAATGCGTATGCGTTTGCTGCATCCCCTAAAAACTGAATCTATGACGGCTTCTTGTGGGTTATTTACCCCGGGGTCTGGGAGCGGATTGCCTTCTGCCGTCGGGGTCGCAGAGGATGGGTGCGCCGTTTTCGTCGGTGCCGGTGGGTGGCCGCCGCGGCGCGTTACGGCGTTTGGGGGCGGCAAACAACTGATCCAGGCGGAAAAAGCCTGTCAGCAGGACAAGCATCATGGGAACGGCAACCAGGATTGCTTTCAGGTCGGATTGAATGGATGTGTCGTGCACGATGACCTCCAAAGTGACGCGACTTGCAGGGGAACCGGGTGGAAAAGACCCCGGTTTTGGCCGAGGTCTTTTCTGATTTGGGAAGCTTGACTACATTACCGCAACGCAGGCGGGCATCATGCCGCCGGCATTGACTTCGAGGAGTTGCTTCGTGCGCGCCGCCATGTCGGTGTACATGGACGCGGCGCGGTATGCATTCACGCAGATGCTCTCATTGACCTGGCTGAAGGCGTACTGCACCAGAGCCCTGAGAACGCAGACGCGGATCTGCATGGCGTCGCTGCGCAGGGTGGCAATAAGATCGCGATCAACGGAGGCGCTGTTGCGGGCCGCATAGTCGGCGATCTCCAGCATGACGCGGGCGTTCTCGTACATGGCCCAGAGGCCCTGAGCGCCCTGAACATATCTCCACATTTCTTCAGGCGTGGCGTTCCGGCCCGTGTTGCCAAAGAAACGGTAGTTCAGCACAGGGGCATTCCAATCCGGGCGCAGACGCTGGACGAGCGAATCCCAGGACTGGGCGTTGCGGCGGCTCATGCCTGCGCGCCAGCGGGCGAGGTAGATTGCCGCGACCAGGATTGCAACGATTGAGAGCAGATTGAAAATCATTTGTTCTCCTCAGACCGGAAAAGAGCAGCCAGGAAATCTCACAAGGAAGCCCAACCCGTTGGCGCGGTTCGCTTTGTACCTATAAAGTACTCAATAACTGCGCATACAGGTAACTTAAAGTAACCTTGCGAGGGGGTCAATGACACTTTTTGGGCAGGTGTCGGCGGTTGTGTCCGCGCGGGCGCGGCGGGAGGAATCGCGGTGCACGCGGGACGAGAAAAAGCTGCGTTTTTTGACCAAAAAGCGGCATTTTTGAGGCCAAAAAGGGCATTTTCTGGCTGAAAAAGGGCCAAAAATGAGGGTTTGCCGTTACCAGTCCGTTTACAGTTGAGAATTATATGTTGTTCATTTCATGCAAGTTGTATGAGATGACAGGGGAGATTGACGGTGAAAATGTGAGGGAGGGGGGGTGGGGTACCAATGGGTACGGACCTTTTTTACCCTCTTTCCGGCAACTGAAACACACTCCACTGCCTCTTCAGTATGCGGCATCGGATGGCAATTATGTGCAAAGGGTGGTGGACAGTGGACAGTGGACAGTGGTCAGTTGTCAGTTGTCAGTTGTCAGAGTGACGCGCGGGGTGGGGGTTCTTGGTTTCCCACCCATTTCACGGTGGAACTGTGAAATGGATAGGGCTCGGATGTATTGGGGTTGGTCGAGGAAGGGCGGCGGAAAGCTCGTCAGGGCGTGAAAAGCAGGTGCTTTTTGCCTCATAAAACCTTGAATTTTGCCTGAAAAACCCTGATTTTGGCGTGAAAACCGATGAATATCAGACCCTCCCGGAGACCTGGAAAAGATGCACAAAATAGCATGTAAGCCTTTTAATATGAATATGGTACGGTTGGATTTCGGGGATTTTCATGTTGTGCATTTATGCGTAATATTGCGTATTTTGTGCGGAATCGAGCTTGTCGCGAAATGGGCAGCAAGGCTTTTATCTTGAGCCGTTTACGGCGTTATTGGGCGGTGGGTGCAGTGGCGTTGGAATCTGTGCGCAGTGACAAAACACGGGAGCGGTGGTTCGTGGATTCCCTGATGCCTCCGCCGCGGCGGACGAGGCACCAGGGGCACCCGGCTTACTACCTTCAGGGCAGGTCCGTGTCCGAGGTTGCGCGTCACCTGGGAGTTACACGGCCCGCACTGTCGCGGGTCTTGAATGGCAAAGCGGGAATCTCGGCGGATATGGCGCTGCGCATTTCGGAGGCTTTCGGTACGGAACCGGATTTCTGGCTTCGCCTGCAGGCCCAGCGCGACCTTTGGATTGCTTCCCACAAGAAGCGCGCAAAAGTGAAGCCGGTGGCTGCGAGCGCGGCCGCATAATTATTTGATTCCTCTGTCTGAAAAACGAGATCCGATGTGCCTGATAAATGTAGGGGCGGAATTCCGGCCAACGCCGTTGCTTCATGCCGCGGAAATTCCAATGCGCTCTAGTATTTTTTCGGCAAGGGTGTGGAAATGAGTGCGCGCTTCTGCTACAGCATATGAATGATTGCCGATCGCGCCGTCCGCAGAGTTCAGTTGAAAGATGGGCTTACGCGCTTCCTGGGCCATGGGAACCAAGCTACGATAATGCTTCAGACGAGCGAGGCAATATTCATCCGATTCTAATGTAGTGTTCTCCGCGGGTATACCGAGGACGCTGGAGCGGTAAACCGAAGGAATACGTGCTGCCCATTTGTCGTAAGCTTTTACGGGTCGTGATAGACGCTCACTGTGCTGTTGCACGATATATCCGGCTGGCTTCATTGAACCGGTCGGTAAGTCAAAAGCAGGTACAGGCCAGTTTGCCAGTCGCTTTTGCCAATCCGACCGCCACGATCTCAGAGTAGGTCCAAGGTTTCGGAGACCTTGCAAGGAGAACAAATCGGCCGCAAGAGGAATGACAACATGATCGGAACCGATAAGAGCTGAACGATTGATGGCTCCGAGATTGGGGCCAACATCGGCAAGAATGATATCGGCTCCATGTTTTTCCGCGGCAAGCTGGGATACCTGCCAAAACGCACTAAGAATCCGGAATGGCCTATAGAATGGCCCTGACCCCATACTATTGGGCCATTCTTGAGATAGAAAATCTTCGAAGCCGGCGAGTCCCAAATCGCCCGGAACCAGAAACAAACTCCGGGTTATCTGTTTTGTTTGCGGTGAGGCGATATCGCCGACCTCCATCAGTGGACGTACGCATTGATAAATTGTGTCGGCGTTTGGAGAGGCATCGATATCCCACAATGCTTCAAGGTCCGATTCTGGAAGGAACGCAGAGGTAAGATTGGCCTGAGGGTCGAGATCTATGGCCATAACTCTCTTGCCCATCTCTGAAAACATCCACGCGAGATGGTATACAAGCGACGTCTTCCCTACGCCACCTTTATTATTGAAGAAAGTCAGTACCGGTACTCTCATTTGGATGCCTTGACCGTTGCCATGACTATGTTGGGATGGACAATAAACTCAACTGGTGGGTTGCCGTTTTCAGATAGTGCCCGCTGTGCGGTTGCAATCCCAACTCCGAACTTCTGCACGTACCCTAGCACTTTCATCGCCTCGGCAATATGGGGATTCCGATAATCCGCAATTCCTGGCTTGCCAAAATTTTCGATAGTGACAACACCGAAAGGGCCGCCAGGACTATGTATCTCAATCCGATCATTGAACCAGTAAACCCGAATAGGAGCATTCGTATTTTCGTACGTGCGATGCATTACCGCGTTGCGAGTCAACTGCTGCAGAGCAGCCAAAGGATAACTACTAATACGCCTCTCTGTGTTTGTCGAGGTAAAATCCACAGCGGTGGTCAGATGAGCCTTAAGCTTGTCATCTAGGCGGCGAAGAATAGTGGACAAAGTACCGTCAATATTTTCCTCGTCAATAATTGGGTCACCCCACTTGACTCCTTCGATTCGCAAAAACTGTATATATGCGCAAGGCAACCATGTACGGGGCGTCTGCCCTATTGTCAGGACTCCGAGAACGGTGGGTGTGCGGGAATCCGCTGATTCAATCATGCGGCAGGCAGCCAATCGTTGCTCATAGGTGCGATTATTGGCTGCGACTACATCGGGAGCGAACGCATTCGGCAGGTATTCGCTCTCAAATAATGCGCGGCTTAATTCTTCAAATGGAGAAGAAGGGAGGGGGCACACATCGAAGGGCAGGTCGCGGTAGCGACGCTTTTCGTTTAGAATCCGCTCTTCCTGTGCAGTAGCCCACGCTCTTCTTGGGCCAATCCTGATCCATGTCCTTCCTTTGTACCTTACGGGAGGAGCATCAGCCGGCAAGACTGAAATCACAGCCATTTCCGCCCCCTTCAGAATTCGCTTCTCAACGGTCATCGCAGGGGGCGGAACAATATTCCCGTCAGAACGTATAGCTCCCAGGTTGGTTAACAATTCATCGGTGATTGCCAGCCCTGAAGGCTGCCCATCATCTCTAGCCCCAACGAAAAGAACCCCGGATTTCCGGTGGTCCGGCAAGTCATTTGCAAAAGCGCAGACGGCTTGACACCCCTTGTCTGCTGCGTCACCAGACCAGGATTGCTTACGCTCCGCGCAATCGGATTCAAGATCATCCAGTAGTGTCGTTAGTTCGATGTCCGACAACGTTGCCATAGGACAAATTGTAAGCCGGCCAATCAATGTTCATCGAGAGAATTTGCGACATTGTTCTCGATCGAGAAATACATGGTTGAATTGACTGCGCAGGGTGCCATCATTGCATCTGTCAATCCCGTCACACCTGCATGACTTCAGCTTCCTTTTTGTGGGAGAGCTCTTCCATGCGGCGGATTTCTTCGTCGGTCATTTTCTGGATTTCTTCCAGAGCGCGCTTCTCTTCGTCCTCGCTGATCTTCTTTTCTTTGGCGAATTTCTTGAGGGCTTCGTTGCCGTCGCGGCGGACGTTGCGGACGGAGGTGCGGTGCTCCTCAAGGACGCGGCTGAGGTGCTTGCAGACTTCGCGGCGGCGCTCCTCGGTCATGGGCGGAACGGGGACGCGGAGGACCTTGCCGTCGGAGATGGGATTGAAGCCGAGATCGGAGGTGCGGACAGCCTTCTCAATCTCCTTGAGGATAGTGGGGTCCCAGGGGGCGATGAGGATCATTTGCGGCTCAGGCGCCGAGAGCTGGGCGAGCTGGCTGATGGGCGTGAGCGTGCCGTAGTAGTCCACCTTGACCTGATCGAGCATGTGGACGCTGGCGCGGCCGGTACGCGTAGAGGCCAGGTTGGCCTGGAAAGTGGCCACGGCGCCGTCCATGCGGCGGCGGAGGTCAGTGTTGAGTTCTTTGAGTGCCGGAATACCGGCCATGATCGAGACTGCCATCGTATGTACCTCGCAAGATGCCAAACTGCCAACGGCTATTCTACTAAAACTTCCGGAACCACGATTTTATGCGCTTATGGAAGCTTTGCGTCCGAGGAAATGCGAGGAACGGTTGCTGCGAATTGTATGACAATCGAGTACAATGTCATACAGGAGATGTTTATGCCTGCAACCCGCCGATCGCGTGTTTTTTCGATCTCGATGCCGCCGGAGATGGCTGCGTCTGCTCAACTGCTGGCAAAGCAGCAAAATCGCACCATGAGTGAACTGATGCGCGAGGCTTTCCGCGCGTACAACGAAACGCAGGTTGCACGGTTCATTGACGAGATGGGTGAATATGCAAGGACCCGCAACCCTCGTGGATATACCGAAGAAGATATTCCCCGGTTGATCGAAGAGGTTCGCGCAGAGATGAGAGCCGAGCGAGCATCCGTCAGCCGATAGACTGATCCGGATGATTCTTGTCTTCGATACCAGCGTCTGGATCTCGGCGCTTCATTATGAACAACGTCAGAGTCCGCCGATTCTAGCATTGGAACGAGCGCGCAATCGTCACGTGATGGGGACGTGCGATGAGATCGAAGACGAAGTGTGCAGAATTCTCACCGAAAAGTTTGGCTGGCAACCCGCCGCCGTTCAGTACAGGCTCGATTTCTTTCTAACCAGATCCGTCCGCGTCACGCTCAACGGGAATATCAATGTGTGCCGCGATCCGAACGACGACATGGTACTTGAATGCGCAATGGTGTCTGGCGCGCAAGCGATCGTGACTGGCGACAAGGATCTGTTGGTGCTCGATCCTTACAACGGAATACGGATTGTGACGCCGATGGAGTTTCTGGAGCTGACTGCTTAGGCTCTACGCAACCACGGTGAGGGCGGTGGAGGCGGCCTGCTCGTGGGCGTGGTAGCTGGAGCGGACCAGGGGTCCGGACTCGACGTGGCGGAAGCCCATTTTGAGGGCTTCAGTCTTGAGCTCGGCAAACTCGCGCGGGGTGTAAAGGCGCGCCATGGGCAGGTGGTTGCGCGAGGGGCGCAGATACTGGCCGATGGTGAGAATGTCGCAGTGGACGGCGGCGAGATCGCGGAAGACCTGGAGCAGTTCCGCGGTTTCCTCGCCGAGGCCTACCATGACGCCGGACTTGGTAACGCCGGCGGGGTTCAGTTGCTTGGCGTAGCGCAGAAGCTCAAGGGTTCTCTCATAACGCGCGCCGGAGCGGACCACGCGATAGAGGCGGGGGACCGACTCAGTGTTGTGGTTGAGGACTTCAGGACGGGCCTCGACGACGATGCGTATGGCTTCTTCCCTGCCCTGAAAGTCGGGAATGAGCACCTCCGTACGGCAGCCGGGGGCCTGGCGACGAATTTCTTCAATCACGAGGGCAAAGGCGCGGGCACCCCCGAGGAGGTCGTCGTCGCGGTTAACGCTGGTAATGACGGCGTGCTGCAGGCCGAGCGCGGCGACGGCTTCGGCGACGCGGCGCGGCTCGTCGAAGTCGATGGGATCGGGACGGCCCTTGGGGACGGCGCAGAATCCGCAGCGGCGGGTGCAGAGGTTGCCGAGCATCATGAAGGTGGCGGTTTTGTGGTGCCAGCACTCGCCGATGTTGGGGCACTGGGCACTCTCGCAGACGGTGTTGAGGCCGAGGGAGCGGGCGAGGCGCTTGAGGTCGTGGTAGTTTTCGCCGACCGGAGCGCGGGCCTTGAGCCACTCGGGTTTGGGCGCGGGCGCCGTGCGGGCGGGGGCAATCTGGACCAGATCCATCACGGTTTCATTGTAGCGGGTGGGGAAACGGACGGTTTGCCGGGAGGCGCGACTGGAGAGGCGGTTCGAACTTGACTATGGTCATATGACCATGGTCAGTCATATACTGTGACTGCAGGGAGGGCACCGATGCGGACAATGGCGGTGGGCGAATTCAAGGCCAAGTGCCTTGCGGTGATGGCCGAGGTAAAGGCCACGGGCGGAAAGGTGCTTGTGACCAAGCGGGGCGAGCCGCTGGCATGGGTTGTGCCCTCGCTGGAGCCGGCAGCGAAGGAGAGCCCGGAGTCGATCTTCGGCTGCCTGCGGCATATGGGCACCGTCAGCGGAGACGTGGTTTCGTCCGAGTTCACGGACGCAGAATGGGACCGGATGTTCGAAGAGAAATGGGACCGGTTCGAGAAAGGCCCGGCAAAGTGATACTGCTGGATACGCACGTTGTGATCTGGCTGCTGATGGCCCCCGAGCACTTGTCGGACAAGGCGCGCAAGGCGATATTGAAGGCCCGCACCGCAGGAGAAACGATCGCGTGCTCTCCGATTTCGTTGTACGAGATTGCCAATGCCGCGCGCCGCAAGCGGCTGCTGCTGAACACTTCGACCGGGGAGTTCATCGCGGCGATCCAGAGCCGGCTGGAACTGCTTCCATTCACAGCCGCGATTGCCATACGCGCGGCGGAACTGCCGGAGCCATTTCACGGCGATCCGATGGACCGCATCATTGCCGCCAGCGCCGTTGCGGAAAACTGCACGCTGATTACGCACGATGAGCGAATCCGCAAAGCGAACGTGTGCAAGGTGCTGTGGTAGGCGCTTAGGAACTTGTTGAAAAGGTAGATAGAGGGTGGTTTGGGGCGGGGATGCATTCCCTTATGGGCTAAATCCCGTTGATTTTAATGGACTTATACGTACTGGCTAAAGCCCGTACCCTTCAAAACCTGACTTACGAATCGTTTTTCAACAAGTTCTTAGCGGAGCTTTTCGCGGACTTCGGGGCGGACCAGGTAGAGGAAGAAGACCAGGTTGAGCAGGCCCTGGACGATGAACGGGAACGCGTGCTGCATGGAGAACTTCCAGGCGAAGAGGCAGGCAAGCAGAACCACGGCGGCCAGGGTCATGGCCCAGGCCCAGCGCAAGAGCAGCAGCAGGCCCAGTCCGGCGGCGATGAAGACGGCCGAGAAAACGAGACATGGGGGACTGAATTGTCCCGTGGCAACGGCCGCGATGTTCACCACGGCAAGAACGAGCATGTACAGGCTGATGGCCACCAGGCCCGGCAGTTGCAGGAGCGCCCGGCGCCCGGGTGCAACCGCGGGCTTGTGGCTGGCGGCGTCAGTTTGCGGAGCTGCAGGGCCGGTTCTGGCTTCGCCGGTCATAGGGTGTGGAGATAGGCCAGCAGGTCGCTGATCTGGTCGTCAGTCAACTGCGGCGTGGAGGGCATCATGCCGCGGCCGTGGAGGATGACGGTGGTGAGCCGCTCGTCGGTGGGCGGCGCGCCGGAGGGCATGGCCTTGATTTTGGTGAGCGCCTGCAATCCCGGCCCGTTGAGAGGGCGCGTGGTGGTGGGGTAGTGGCAGCGGGCGCACTTGACTTGATAGACCTGCGCACCGCGGGCCTCTTCGGGGGTCCACTCAGACGAAGGCTTGGAGGGCGGCAGCGAGCGGCAGCCGGCCAGCGCCACGGCAAGGCAGGCGGCAGAGAGCAGGAGAGTGTTGGATACGGTAAAAGAAGGCGCGTGCATTTGCCTCTGATGATACAGCCTTACTCCGCCGCTGCAATGGCTTCTGCAATGCGATCGATGGCCTGCGCCTCAGCGGTGCTGCCGGGGAGATGGCCGTTGACCAGGATGGAGAAGGCGAGCACCTTGCCGCTGGTTGTGCCGAGGTAGCCGGAGAGCGCATTGACCTCACGAAAGGTGCCGGTCTTGGCCCACATGCGATTTTTGAGCGGGGAGTTTTTGAAGCGGTTGGCGAGGGTGCCGTCGACGCCGGCCACGGGCAGGGTGTCACGCCAGGCCAGGCCCCAGGGCTGGCGCATGGCGTAGACGAGAAGCTGTGTAAAGGCGCGGGGCGTGACGCGGTCCTGGGCGCTGAGGCCGGAGCCGTCGCAGAAGTAGAAATCGCTATCGCTGATGCCGGCATTGACGAGAAACTGGCGCACGACGCGGGCGCCCTGGGCGAAGCTGCCGTCGTTGGCGTGGACCTTGCCGAGCAGGCGCAGGAGCAACTCGGCGTGGAGGTTGAGGCTGGCCTTGTTGGTGGCCACGATGTCCTGGGCGACGGGCACGGAGATGTGCAAGGCCAGCAAGCGATGGCCCTGAATGGGGCCCTGGACGGTGGACAGCGCGGAAGGAGCGAGGTTGACGGGCTGCGCGCGCTCACCGGCAAAGTCGCCGGTTCCGGTGGGGAAGCGGTGGCCGGTGGCAGGGGCGCCGGTGACGGTGATGCCGCGGCGGTGCAGCGCCTCAATGAAAGATGCGGCCGTGAACTCGGCGGGATCTTCAACGGCGAGCGCGGCATGAAGCCCGGCGAACGGAGCGGTGCCCCAGGCGCGCACCATGAGGGAGCCGGGACGGCGCTCGAGGCCGGGATGCGCGGGCTGGCCGGCGGGCGCGGGGGTCATGGAGTTGTCAAAGGTGTAGTAGCCGACCGGAGGGTTCCAGGCGGAGGTGGTGGCTGCGGGGTTTTTGGGATCGGAGGCGATGCTGAGCTCGATGGCGTTTTCGTTGTAGGAAAGCGCGGAGACGGGCGCGCCATAGCCCCATTGCAGATCGTCCCAGGCCCAGGCCTGGCCGTAGGGCTCGTCGAGAAAGAAGCTGTCGTCGCCGACGATGTTGCCGTCGACGGTGCGGACGCCGGCCTGCTCGACCTGTTCGGCCAGCAGTTCAAGTACGGTGAGGGCGGTGGGCGGCTCAACGCCGGGCACCGGGGGAGCGGGAGCGGGAGCGGACCCGGGTGCCTGGTAGGGGTAATGGCGCGCGCTCAATGTGGGGTCGCCGACGCCGAGCAGGACCAGATCGCCGTGGACCACGCCCTGGGCATCGAGATCGCCGGTGGAGACGACGTCGGTGGTCCAGGTGAGGGTTTCAACGGGGAGTAAGGCGTAGGCGGCGGCGGTGGTGGCGAGCTTGGCGGTGGAGGCGGGAGTGAACAGGCGGCCGTCGTTCAACGCGTAGAGAGATTGGCCTTCGAGCGTGGTGACGCTGATGCCGAACTGCGCATGGCTCAGAGCTGGATCGGCCAGGATGGTCTGAATGCGGTCGCCGAGCGGGCCCTTGGCTGGGGCGGGACGGGACAGGGCGCTGTGCTGGGACTGGGCCTGGACTTGGGCCTGGGCGGACGAGGCGGCGGATGGGACGAGTGCCGCAGCCAGGGCAAGCGCCAGAGATGGGCGGAAGCAATTCATGAGGGGAGTGTAGAGCATTTTCGAAATACTCATAGACTTTTTAGAATCGTAGCAGGTGGATTTTTCTGCCACCCCAGCAACGAAAACCCGTTACTGGGAACCCCGGGCAGGAAAAAGCCACCTGAGTGCATGGCTTCGGTTTACACCCATTCCGATATGCCCAGCAGGAGGCCAGATGGCGGCGGCGTACCATCGAGAGGTAAGTTGGGATTTAAGGTTCGAGAGATTGGCGATGGGGTGTTTTCGCCGATAGAGAATTTTCAGCGTTCCCGTAATGTGGGTATCCTGTTATCCCGCCCTAGCGTCCTGTCTCTAACGTTCATCGACAAATGCGCGAAAGAACAAACGCAGTCATACATGGCCCTACAGGCCACCCAAGACCATAAAGATTCGACGGTTCTTGCTGATCCAAATCTAAAGGACTTAGCCGAATCTTTAGGGCAGATTCTTCGCTCACCACCCCCGAACTGAAAAGCGTTCGGGGCCCCGTTCACTCAGAATGACACCTCTGTTTGTTTGTGAATTTCAGAGGCAGAACACTAACGACAAAGAATGACAGCCTCTGTTTGTTCGTGAAATTCACAGACAGGACACTAGCGACACAGACAAAAACGTCCCGAGGGTGGGGCGCCCATACCTGACACTATCCGTGAAAATGCTTTAATTGTTTCGTTGCAATAGAGGAGCGGCAAACCGGGATGAGTACCGCGCGAAGAGAGACGATGAACTGGCAACTGCGGGGGCGCGGGCTGGAACTGGGCAGGCGCACGCTGGTGATGGGAATCGTGAATATTACGCCGGACTCGTTCAGCGACGGGGGGGCATTTCTTGACCCAGAAGCCGCCGTGGCCCATGCGCTGCAGTTGCTGGACGAGGGCGCGGACTTGCTGGACCTAGGCGCAGAGAGCACGCGGCCGGGCTCGCGGGCGGGCAGAGCGGACGCGCAGGTGAGCGCAGAGGAGGAACAGGCGCGGCTTTTGCCCGTTGTGCATGGGATTCTGAGGGCTCAGCCGCATGCAGTGCTTTCAGTGGACACATACAAGGCGGCGACGGCGCGGGCGGCGGTGAAGGCCGGCGCGGCGATTGTGAACGATGTGAGCGGGTTTGCGTGGGATGCGGAGATGGCGGAGGCGTGCGCGGAGTTCGGCTGCGGCGTGGTGCTGATGCATACGCGGGGACGGCCCGAGGAGTGGCGCACGCAGCCGGAGATGGGTTCCGATGCGATGATGGCGGCGGTGCGCGCGGGACTTGAGGCGAGCCTGGCAGAGGCGGACCGGGCGGGGATTGCGCGCGAGGCGATTGCGCTGGACCCGGGGTACGGATTTGGCAAGCGCGGGCGGGAGAATTACGCGCTGCTGGCGCGGCAGCGGGAACTGCTGGCGCTGGGACGGCCTCTCGTGGCCGGGCTGAGCCGCAAGTCGTTTCTGGGGCGGACGGCTGATGGCGGCGAGGTTCCGGTTGCGGAACGGGAGGCGGCCAGCCTGGCGGCGTTGACGGCGGCGATTTTGCACGGAGCTTCGCTGGTGCGGGTTCATGCCGTGCGGGCCGCGGTTGAGGCGGCGCGGGTTGCGGATGCGTTGCTGGCTGCGGGGCCGGCGGCTTAGGAGTTGCAGAGCGGCGACCGGCTCACGGCTCTGTGATTGCAGCAGTGTGCGTCTGGGCGAAATTCACGAGGGCGTGGACGCTCGAGTGGGGCGTGTCGCGCACGATTTCGCAGCCGGCGGCCACAATCCATTGCGGACCGGTCTGGTGCCGCAAGGCTTCAAGAGCTTGCGCGACGGATTCAGGGGAGCCGTCGCGCAGGTCTTTCACCGGATTCAAATTGCCGGCCAGCGTTTGCAGCGACCCCATTTTTTCGCGCGCCTCGGCCATGGGCACAGGGTAGTCGATATCCACCATCTCGCAGCCTAGCTGGCCCATGCCGTCGAGAAGCCTGCGGGTGTTGCCGCAGATGTGCAGGCGCACGCGGCCGCCAAGGGCGTGAATGGCATCGACAAGACGTTTTTCCTCAGGCCAGACGAATTCCTTGTAGATGCGCGGACCGACCAGCGACGCAGCCGCGTCGCCGACGCCGACGATGTCTGCGCCGGCTTGAATCTGCGCGTGGGCGAAACGGATGGCGGTCTCGACGGTGAAGGCGAAGAGGTCGCGGACGAAGGCCGGGTCGTCAGAGAAATCCGTCATGAGGCGATTGATGCCGCGCAGATCGGCAGCTTCAGCGCAGGGGCCTTCAACCCAGCCCTCGACAAGCAACTGGTAGCCGACGCGCTGGTGGAGGAGTTCGACGGCGCGGATACGGTCTTCCATGCGGCCGCCGGAGAGCGGGTCAGGAGCTTTGACGCGAGCGAGAGCGGATTTGCCGGCAAAGAGCGCTTCGTCTTCGACGATGGCCGGCGGCTGATTGTCAAACCACTGAATCTTTGCGCCGGCATCGGCAGCTTCGCGGGCAGGATCGGAGATGGCGGAGACGTAGTCGAAGCCGAACTGCTCGGCGGTTTTGATCTGGGCCTCGACGAGGAGCTTGTGATCGCGGGCGTATTGGCCGTAGGGGACGCCGAGAATATCGGCGGCAAACATCATGGTGATGGGCATGGAGGGCAGGTGGTCTGCCCTGTGCCCGGCAAGTACCGCGAGAATGCGTTCACGTCCCGTCATGCTGCACGGCCTTCCTGAAACGGTGCGGTGTTGCGGCGGAAAATTCCGAGGCAAGTATCGCACTTCCCTGCCGGCGGCGGCGAATCAGACAGCGAAGTAGAATGGCGGAGAGGATGGAGCCGGGCGGACGCGACGCGGACGGCTTCAACACGATGGATGAAGACGCATTTTTCGTTTGGCAAGAGCGGCATTGAGGTTTCTGTTCCTGACAGGTTTGCGTGCCAGGTGGTGAAGAGCCGCTCAGCGGCGGCGCTGGCAGATGGACCGCGGTGGGCACTGGGGAATGCGCTGGAAGCGGCGCTGGACAGCCCGATTGGCTGCGCGCCACTGGCTGCGCTGGCCGCGGGGAAGAAGACGGCGGCGATTTCAGTTTGCGACATTACGCGGCCGGCGCCGAACCGCGTGACGCTGCCGCCGCTGCTGGCCCGGCTGCACGAAGCGGGCATTCCGGCGGAAGGCATCACGATTCTGATTGCGACGGGACTGCACCGGGCGGCGACGGCGGACGAGATCGATACGATTCTGGGGCCGGAGATTGCGGCTACCTATAAAGTGGTGAGCCACGATGCGCGCGCGCTGGCCGAACACCGGGCGCTGGGCGCGACGGGGCGCGGGACGCCGGTTTATATCGACGAGCGGTTCATGGCGGCGGAGTTGCACATTACGCTGGGCTTTATTGAGCAGCACCTGATGCTGGGATTTTCAGGCGGGCGGAAGCTGATTGCTCCGGGCCTTGCGGCGCAGGAGACGATCAAGGTGATTCACTCGCCGCGGTTCATGCGCGAGCCGCTGGCGACGGAGGGATCGATCAGCGGCAATCCGCTGCACGCGGAGTTGCTGGAGATTGCGCGGATGGCGCGGCACGATTTCAGCCTGGATGTAACGCTGACGCAGGAGCGGGAGATTTCCGGGGTGTTTGCGGGCGACCCGGTGAAGGCACATGCGGCCGGGGTGGAGTTTGTGGAGACGAACTGCCTGGAAACGCTGACGGAGCCGGTGGATGCGGTGATTACCAGCGCGGCCGGCTGGCCGCTGGACCTGACGTTTTATCAAACCGTGAAGGGCGTGACGGCGGCAGCGCATACGGTGAGGCCGGGCGGACGGATTCTGGTGATTTCAGAGTGCACGGAGGGGGTTGGGTCGCCGGAGTTTGCCGCGAAGCTGCGGGGATACGAGGGGTCTGCGCAGTATTTGGAGGCGATCCGCGCGACGGCGGTGGAAGTGGACCAATGGCAACTGGAAAAACTGGCGCTGACCGGGTTGGAGCATGAGTTGTATTTTTATACGCCGGGCGTGAACCGCGAAGAGCTGGGTGGATTGGGGGCGCGGGCGTTCGGGTCAGTGGATGAGGCTGTGGCGGCTTTGCTGGATGGGTTGCCGGATGGGGCGCGGGTGGCGCTGGTTCCTGAGGGGCCTTATACGTTTGTGCGGGCGGAGTAGCTGGTTTCGCAGGGAGCCTCTGATTTCGTTCGATTTTGTCAGATTTTTCTGCGGCCTTCGACCCGGCCCTACGGGACGGGCAAGCCTAGAGGATCGCATTCCCAGGGTTCCGCTGCGCTCCACCCCGGGCTACTTTCGTCTTCTCCCTACGGGAGAAACGGCGGACGCGCTTCAGGAGACGCACAGCCTCATCCCGAGACGCCTCAGTTACGTCTACCCTTGGCTTAGCCATGGCCACACATTTGAGATACGGAATTGCATTCTCCGCCTGTTTCTGCTCCTGAAGGAGAATTTTGGCGATCTCTAAATTTGCGTTTATGTCGCCCAGTCTCACGGCGCGCTCAAACCATGCCAAAGCTATCCTCGTGTCTCCCTCATCCCGGAAAATTGTTCCTATATTGTTTGCAGCGGAGCCGAATCCCTTACGGTAGGCTCTCTTGTACCATTCCATGGCGGAGGAACGGTTGGGCATCACTCCGATCCCTACATCGTAGCAATACCCAAGACCAAGCTGTGCGGTTGCGTCGCCAAGTTTTGCTGCGCCGAGATAAAGACGGAAGGCTGATCGAAGCTCGCCAACTTCGCACTGTCGATACGCCCTTCTCAGGAGTTCATCTGCATCATGCACCACAGGTTTGGCATTTCGATTTGCAACTTTAAGCATTGCCCCTCTCCTTAGGGGTTGCGTGAATCCCAGGTCCCAAAAGCGGGACCTGGGCCACCCTGATTTTATGGAGCGGTGAAGGGCTCGTAAGCTAGCTGCTGACACCTACTTTGTAGCGGGGCCAGAGGTTGCGGGATGCGCCGTGGTCGATGACGGGAACGGCGTCGCACTCGACTTCAATCACGGTTGCGGGCTGGTCGGGAGCGATGAGAGGCAGGCCCACGAAACGGACACTCTGGTCGTCCTGCGTAAATTTCACGCTTTGTCCGGTCTTGAGGAGGCGCGCCGAGAGGACCTTGGCTTTGAGGCCGCCCAGGGCAATGACTGCTTCAGGCTGGAAGAAGCTGAGCCACTCGGCAGCCGGGGTGTGGCCGGGCCAGAAGTGCTCGTGGACGTAGAGGGTGTTGCCGCGGCGGGTGAAGTTGGCGTTGTCGTTGCCGGAGATGGAGCCGCGCTCCGTGTTGTAAATGGCCTTGCCGTTGGTGTCGAGCCAGCGGCCTACGGTTTCAAGCACAGCAACGCTGGCCGGCGGGATGGATCCATCGGGCTCAGGGCCGATGTTGAGCAGATAATTGCCGCCGCCGAGGGCGCAGGTGGCGAGGTTGCTGACGATGGTCTTGGGCGTCTTCCAGGCATCGTCGCCGCGGTTGAAGCCCCAACTATTGTTGAGGGTCATGCAGGTTTCCCAGGCGCGGCCGGCCTCAGAAGCGGTGATGTGCTGCTCCGGCGTGGAGAAGTCGCCGTCGAGTCCGTTGCGGTTGTTGACGATGATGTCGGGCTGGAGGTTGAAGACCATCTCGTTCATGCGCTCGGACTCCCACCCGGCGGCGTTCAACGGCCAGTCAACGTCGTACCAGAGGACATCGATTTTGCCGTAGTTGGTCATGAGCTCGCGGATGAGGCCGTGGGTGTACGCGACAAAACGCTTGCGGGCGGCCTCGTCGGTTTTGCAGGTGGCGCCGTCGGGATGGTGCCAGTCCATGAGGGAGTAGTAGAAGCCGACGCGGAGGCCTTCGGCGCGGGCGGCATCGACAAATTCGCGGACCAGGTCGCGGCCCGGGCCCTGCTGGACGGCGTTGTAATCGGTGAGCTTGGTGTCCCAGTGGCAGAAGCCCTCGTGATGCTTGGTGGTCATGACCATGTACTTCTGGCCGGCCTTTTTGGCGAGGCGGGCCCAGTCGCGGGCGGCGTTGGGCTTGGGATGGAAGTGCTTGGCGAGCAGTTCGTACTGAGGAATGGGAATGCCCTCAAACTCCTTGGCCCACTCATGCTGGCCAACGACGCTGTAGAGGCCCCAGTGGATGAACATGCCAAACTTGGCCTCGTGCCACCACTTCATGCGGTCAGCCCGCGTGGCCGCCTGTTTGGCGGCGGAAGGCGAAAGCGGCGGCTGCGGACCGGGAGCCGCCGGCGCGGACTGCGCTGCCAAGGATGTGGAACCTGCCGCGGTTGCGGCCAGTGCGCCAGCCGCACCCATTCCCTTCAAGAACGACCGCCTCGAACTCTCATTCCAATTCATGATTTTCCTCCCTCGCTTTTTGAGAACACGCAGCAACAAAAGTGAACAAAATTGTGCGTATGGAAATATAACAGGGCGCGCATAGGGCGTTCATGGCGCGGTTTGGGGGTTGCAGGGCTTTTCAAGAACGAAGGCGATTCCCGCTCTGGCGTGGGTCTGGCGGGCTTCCGGCTATTGTCTGTCGGCAGCCAGGTAGACGACGACGCCGCTGAGCAGGGCAAGGGTGGCCAGGGCGGGAATCAGCACCAGAAGACTCATGCCGGAATCGGCAAGCGCAGAGGGCCAGAGGGCTTCAAGATGGAGCGTGAAGGACTGGGGAAGCTGCTCGATCCAGGCGAGCCAACGAAGGCCATGCGTCGCCTGATAGGCCAGGAATGCGACGATGAGGGACAGATTGACGGCCAGGGCAAAGATCTGCGCGCCGAGGATGGGTTTGCCGACGCGCTCGACCGCGGCCTGGCGGCGGCGAAGTTGAGCGCGCCACCAGAGGACGCCGGGAGAGACGAGAGGCGCGGCGGCGACGGAGTGGGCGCGCGCGCGCTGGAAGGCCTGCTGGACCAGGACGAGGTCGCCGCAGGAGCGGCAGGAAGCGACATGGGCGCGGAGCTCCGGCGCACAGGCCGCGGGCCAGCCGCCTTGCGCCAGCAGTTGGGCGACTTCTTTTTCAAAGGGGCAGGGGCGCAGGATCATGGCTGCCTCCGTGAAGGGGGATTCAGATGCGGGCCTTGATTGCGTTGCTGCTGACGGAGCAGCGCGGCGATTTTGCGGCGGGCGCGGAAGAGGAGCAGGCGAATGCTGGCGGAGGCGAGGCCGGTGACTTCGGCAATTTCGCGGTGGGAGTATCCCTCAGCATGCGCGAGCCAAAGAAGCTGGCGATCGCGGGGACGAAGCTGCGCCAGGGCCGGGCCGAGGATGGCCTGCGAGTCAGACTGGGCGGAACTTGCGGTTGCGGCGAGGAACTCCTCGGGGACTTCTTCAAGGGAGGCGGACTGGGGACGGCGCCAATGGTCGCGCAGCAGGTTGGTGGCGATGCGGAAGAGGTAGCGGCGGCCAGCTACCTCTCCCTCGGCCTGCAGCGAGACGGGCCGCGAGGCGCTGAGGAAGCGAACGAAGCTCTCCTGCATGAGGTCGTCGGCCAGAGAGGGATCGCCCGAGGTGCGCGCCAGATAGGCCCAGAGGGGACGCGCCGAACGCTGGTAGAAGCCGGCGAAGGCGGCATTATCCATGGGGGGATCCATGGGCGCATCCGCCGCATGGGGCGCGTCGCCGGCAAAGACGTTCGGCAGGATCGATTCCCAGTTCATACGCTTCCTCGCCACTGCGCCGGCCCTTCCAACTCACTGCCGGTCCTGCGGGTTCGGGGGAGTGAGGAGTTGGTTGGCGGCTTCGGAATTGCCGGGGATGAGGCCGAGACGGCCGGCCAGCAGCCAGGTAATTCCTGCGGAGATGATAAATCCCAGTCCGGGCATGAGGACGATGGTTCCCAGCACGAGCATGGGGATATCCAGATTTGGATTGGCGCCGCGGAGGAAGAGCAGGCCGGCGCCAAGGAGGACCAGGACAATGCCGATCTGGAGGGGCATCAGCACGCGCGCAACGGCGTTGGGCATGCGCTGATCCTGCTCAAAACCGATGGGGATGGGAGCGGCCTCGAGGAAGCGGCGGCCGGCCTCGGTTTCCATGTAGGCGGCCAGTTCCTGGGTAGAGCCGAACTTGTCAATGAGGCGGGCGTGGACTTCGCTTTGCAGCTTGAAGATGCGGCCCCAGCGGCGGTTCTGAATGAACTGGTTGATGAGCCAGAGCAAGGCGCCGAGGATGCAGATGAAAGCGCCGGCTGCTGAAATCGGCTCAATGATTCGTTCCGTATCCGTACGGCCGGGACGCAACTGGGACATGTCAGGCCAGACCTTGCGCTCGAGCGCGTGGTCGCGTCTGCCGTCCGGCGAATCGACCTGAGTGAAGAGATAGAACTCGGGATTGCGGGCGACCTCAGGGTGGGTGGCCAGGAACTGGGCGAGCTGCGGATTGTTGCGGCTGACGTATTCCTGATTGGAGAGCAGGGAGGGGTCGCTGGCCACGACAGAGGTGAGCGTGGGGCTCATGCGCAGCAGCTTGATGAGCTGTTCCTGGGTTGCCAGCAGGTCCTGATCGCTGACCGGGGCCGCAGCCACGGGCGGCTGGGCGGGCGCCGCGGGACGGGTTTGTGCAGCCGCAAAGGCGGCAAACAGGACGGCAGGCACAGCGATGAAGCGGGAAATTGCCGAGAGGCTAGGCCGGGCGATGAAGCGGGAATGGTTTTGCATTGCGAAATCCCCTGACTGGAAGAAGGCTTTGCGCCCCTTCTGCCGGTACAACGAACCGGGGAGGGGTTTGGTTAACAACGATCTTTGCAGGAGTCATCATGCCGCTCAGGCAACGGGTGAGCGACCCAGGGTTTATCATCGAAAGTGGTGCAGGCGGCGACGGCTGCGCCTTCGTTTTGCAGGCCAGGAGTTGCGCGTCCCCAAAAGCCGCGAGCGCCGGGCTATCTGTTGTGGAAATGGACTCAAATGCGAGCAAAGACTGCGGTTGTGCTGGGCGCCCAGTGGGGCGACGAGGGCAAGGGGAAGATTGTGGACGTGCTGAGCGAGCGGTTTTCTGCCGTGGCACGGTACGCGGGCGGGCATAACGCCGGCCACACGGTCATCATCGGCGATCAGAAGTTTGTGCTGCAGCTGATTCCCTGCGGCGTTCTGCGGCCGAAGTGCAAGGGCATTATCGGCAACGGCGTGGTTCTGGACCCGATCGCCTTTCTGAAGGAAGTGGCGAAGCTGCGAAAGCTGGGCGTGGGCGTGGACGAGCAGCTTTTTGTGTCGAACCGGGCGCAGGTGATTCTGCCTTACCACCGCATGATCGAGCTGGCGGCGGAGAGCGCGCCGGGACGCAAGAAGATTGGCACCACGAGCCGCGGCATTGGGCCGGCGTACGAAGACAAGATGGCGCGCAGCGGATTGCGCATTGTGGACCTGCTGCGGCCGGCGCTGCTGAAGACCCACATTGAGGCGGCGTGCAGCGAAAAGAACGCCATTGCGCACGCGCTGTTTGGCACCGACCCGCTGGACCCGGCGAAGATGTACGACGAGTACGCGGCGGCGGCCGAGCAGGTGCGTCCGTTTGTGACCGACACGGGGCGGCTGCTGAACAATATTCTGGCCGAGGGCGGCAGCGTGATGTTCGAGGGCGCGCAAGGCACGATGCTGGACATCGACCACGGGACTTACCCGTTTGTGACTTCTTCCTCAGCCACGGCGGGCGGAGCGGCCACCGGAACCGGAGTGGGACCGACGGCGATCGGGACGGTAATTTCCGTGACCAAGGCGTACGTGACGCGGGTGGGCGAAGGACCGTTCCCGACCGAGATCCACGAGGCGGTGGGCGACCATCTGCGGGCGCGCGGCAACGAGTACGGCGCGGTGACCGGGCGGCCGAGACGGTGCGGCTGGCTGGATATTCCGCTGCTGCGCTACTCCAACCAGGTGAACGGCGCGGAGTGGCTGGTGATTACCAAGCTGGACGTGCTGGACGAGCTGGCGGAGATTCCGATCTGCACCGGCTACGAGATCGACGGCAAGGTGACGGACGTGATTCCCGCGGATATCTTCGGGCTGGAGTCAATCAAGCCGGTCTATACCAAGCTGAAGGGCTGGCAGCAGTCCACCGAGGGAATTACCGAGTTTGAGAAATTGCCCCAGGCCGCACAGGATTATCTGCGCTTCCAGGAGCGCGAAGCCGGCGCCAAAATCGGCATGGTTTCCACCGGCCCGGACCGGGACCAGACGATGCTGCTGCCGGAGTTTGAGCAGGCACTGAAAAGCATTCACGCGTAGACTTGAAAAAATGTCCTGAGGCTTGCCGCCCAGGCGAGAGAGAGAATCCTGTCCATGGTCAGTTTTATTGTGCGGATGAAGTTTGCCCCGGAAGATCGAGACGATATTGCAGAGACCCTTCGCAGTTTGACAGCGGCCTCGCGCCAGGAGCCGGGCTGCGTGAGCTACGTTCCCCATCAGTTGGAGGACGACCTGGACACGGTGGTCATCTACGAGCAGTACCGGGACGAAAAGGCGCTGGCCGCACACCGGGAGTCAGAGCACTTCAAAGTGCACGCCGTGGGAGGACTCTTCCAGAAGATGCGGGACCGGTCCGTGGAAAATCTGATTGCGGTTGCTTGAGGCTGCTCCGGATTTACAGTACTGTTCGCACGTCTGAGGCGAATGGGGTTCCACGCCGGAATTCGAGAGGAAATGCGGCCCGCCCCAGGCTCCGGCGACACAACGTGCCTGGTTTTCAACAGCAATTCATGCGCCCTGTGTAGGTCAGTTTGAAAACACATTGACCGGCACACCTTTTCGGGGCTAACATCCGAGACGCAAATGACGGATGCCTTGAACAACCTGCCAGTGAACAAGAGCCGCCGGATGGCGTTCAGGAGTGTGTTCGTTTTTGCGCTGATGGCGGCGTGCCTGGGCCCGCTGCTGGCGGCAATGCCCAAGCCGCTGAAACACGAGAAGCGCCACGAAATCTACCAGCTCGAAGAGACGTGGCGCAATGCCATCCTTACGGGAAATGCCTCGGCCATGGACGGCTTGCTGGCGGACGACTACGTGGCCATCACCTCCCATGGCACCCTGCAAACCAGGGAGCAGGTACTGGCCAACCTCCGCGCCAGACGGACGCACATAACATCTCTGGAAGTCTCTGACCGGAAGGTGCGTTTTTACGGCCCGACCGCGGTGGTTACCTCACTTGCGATGGTGCAGGGCACGAACGCCGAGGGAGACGTTACCGGCAGCTTTCGCTATACGCGGGTCTACGTGCGCGATGCACACGGCGAGTGGAAGATCGTGAGCTTTGAAGCCAGCCGTATCCGTGAACACGGCGGGCACCAGTAGTTACTTTTCTCCTGCATGGAAGTCAGATAGCGATAAGAAGTAACGCAATTTATGGTTACCGATGCATTCGTCTTTATTACTTACGAATAGCATCTTGCCTATAACTTCATTAGCGCTTGACCTCCGCTGTGCTATAAACTTCGCAACGCGAAAGTGTGGGTGAGTCACATTTTAGCGTATTCTGAATGGGATGATCGGTTGCTAGTTGTGCCGGACCAAATGCAGGTGGAGTGTTTTTATTCACTTGCCACAACTCAGCGTTCGCAGTTGCGATTCTCAGCAATAGTTGCAAATACCGCACGGGATATGGTTTGCCCGTGCGCAATGAGCATCACGTTATTTGCAGGCACGATGAATCAGGGGTCAGTGGGATGAAATCAGCACGACTGGCAACGCTTAAATTTTTTTCCTTATTGTTTCTACTGCCCGGATTGGCGGGGTTGATCATTTCCGCCATGATTTCGACGCACTATGTGGACACGCTGCCGAAGTGGTCAACGCCGGAAGAGTCGCGCATTATTCCTCGTAACATCAACGGCACGGTGATTTACCAGACACCGGCCGAGGACCGCAAGCTGAGCCTGATTGAGGACACCTCAGTGGGCGTGTTTGTGATCGGCCTGGGATTGGGTTTGTACTATCTGGAACAGTGGGGCAGCGCCCGGGCGACATCATCCGAGGAAGAGGAAGCCTTGACGGAGAAGCTCAGCTAGCGTTGTTGATCAAGCCCGATTGCGCAGAGCGCAGCCCACTACAATAGACAGATGCCTGAGCTTCCAGAGGTGGAAACCGTTGCCCGTGGAGTGGACGCGCGGGTGCGCGGGGACCGTATTGTCCAGGCCTGGTTTGGATCGCACCGGGAACCCTTCAAGACATCGGCGGCACAGCAGTCCAAGGGCCTTGAAGGGCGGCTGGTGCTGGCCGTGCATCGCACCGGAAAGCACATTGTTTGCGAGCTGGGGCCGGCGCAGGACCGGGAGCCCAATCCACGCCCTGGCAGGCACACGACCAAATCCGCGGATCAGGCTACAGTGGCGCCGGAAGCGCAATGGATTGTGCACCTGGGCATGACCGGACGGCTGCTTGTAACCACCCCCGACGCACCGGTTGCCGCACATACCCACGCACGCCTGAGCCTGGCCAGCGGACGGGAGGTGCGCTTTGTTGACCCGCGCCGCTTTGGCCGGCTCGAATTCCGCGATCTGCGCAAGACAGAGGGCTTCAGCGCGCCGGGCGCAGACCCGCTGACCATTGGAGCGGAGGAGTTTGCCGCCCTGTTCCGGGGACGGCAACTGCCGATCAAGCCGGCGCTGTTGAACCAGACGCTGCTGGCGGGGGTGGGCAATATTTATGCAGACGAGAGCCTGTTTCACGCCGGAATCCGGCCGCAGAAGCGCTCAAAGCGGCTGACAGGGGTGGAACTGGAGCGGTTGCGGCTTGCACTGCTGGAGGTTCTGCAGCACGCCATCCGGCTGGGCGGCTCGTCGGTGTCAGATTACGTGGACGCGGACGGGGTGCGCGGTTTTTTTCAACTGGAGCATTGCGTATACCTGCGCACCGGGCTTGCCTGCCGCCGCTGCCAGACGCCAATCCGGCGGATTGTGATGGGTGGCCGGGGCACGCACTACTGCCCGAAGTGCCAGCGATGAGGGTCGTATCTATGATTTATAGGATTGAAACCGTATTCATCCTTCCAGAAAGCAGAATATTGAACCACAGACAACCGCTCAAGTTATTGATTTAAAACAAAGAAGGAAACGGCCCGCGAATTGCTATCTGGAAGGTGCCAGTGATGTACCGGCTGCCAGAAAAAGGCCAGCCCAAAAAGAACAGCAGACGCCCGGCAAGAGCAACCGCCAACGATGCGGCCCTTCAATAAAGGGGAATCCGGCCGGAGCAGCCTGCAGCAGGTACGGTGGAAACAACCATCGTCCATATAATTTTTGGGAGGCCAGTGGCCAGTAGCAGAACCCCGAAACGCCGCTCCGATTGGAGTGGCGTTTTGTGCGTTTGGGGGATAATTGCCGGGCGGGGACGACACCAGACTGCATTTACTTTTTTCCGTTGAATTCATGCACGGCGTCGAGCATGGCAACGATATTCTCCACGGGAGTGCCAGCCTGCACATTGTGAATGGCATTGAAGACGAAGCCACCGCCGGGGGCAAAGACCTCACAGCGGCGCAGCACCTGCTCACGGACCTCAGCGGGTGAACCGAAGGGCAGCGTCTTCTGCGTGTCCACGCCGCCTCCCCAGAAGACCAGTCGATCTCCAAAGCTGGCCTTGAGCTGAACGGGGTCCATGTTGACCGCCGAACACTGGACGGGGTTGAGGATGTCGAAGCCGGCATCGAGCAACGACGGAATGAATTTGGAAACCGCGCCGCAGGAATGCTTGAAGGTCTTCCACGGGGTGTGGGCGTGGACCCAGTCATTGACCTGTTTGTAATAGGGAAAATATAGCTCCTGAAAAGTTTTTACCGAGCAGAAGGCCGAGGTCTGGGTGCCGAAATCGGTGCCGCAGATAAAGGCAGCCTGCACGCTGCCGCCGACGATGCCGTAGATGCGCTCAAGATTCCGGATGGCAATCTCGCATTGGCGCTCGAAGATCGAGTGGATGTAAGCCTGGCGGCTGCGCGTGGAGACATACCATTCAGTAATATCGCGGATGCCCCTGGGATGCTTGAGAGAGGGCGCAGGGACCAGGGCGATGTCACCAAAAGCGGTACCGCCAAAACTGGCGATGACGCCGCGGCTCTTGTCTGCCTGACTTGAGGCGCGCGCCAGGTGGTCCAGATCCTGCTGCGAGATGGGCGTAAACTCCTCGAGATTGTCTTCGGGATTGAGAGCCTCTTCGTCGAAGGGCGGCTGGCGCACGATGGCATCGAAGAAGTGGCCGCCGCGCGGCATGCGCCCGCTGGGTGGAACCGATGTGTCGCCGCCGGGATAGATGAGCGTGTCGCCCTGCGCATCGATCGTGGTGTTGAAGTCACCGGGGACCAGCACATCGAGCCCGTTGAACTGCCAGGGCTTCCACCGCTCCACGGGAAACCCGAACATGGTGTCGCGCGGGAAGACACCCACGACGTCAATTCCCAGCGCGTCGAGCAAATCGTCCTCAAGGATAGCCAGCATCTGGAACGGCTCGTGAATGCGGACAGGGCGCTTCTCAAGGCCGTAATGGCGGCGCAGCGCAGCGACGCAAGTAGCGTGCATGCCGGTGACGGCGGTTGCGCCGAAGTCGATGGGGACAGCGTCGGGCTGCTTGTGGTTCAGCGCGCTCGCGAACCTCTCGCGGCTGGTCATGATACCCGTGGCACTGGCCATGGTTTCACCTGTAACTTTCCTGTTGCTTCGTATCTGGTCTGTTGGCATCAGGATAGTCCAATACGGACTTGCCGGCATGGAAGAATTTTCCTGGCGCCGTGGCCTGCGGCCGGAGGGTAAGATCGGAGCAAGGAATCCGGCAGTACGGAGACGGAAAGACAAACCTCATGATTCTTGAAGTGTGCATCGATTCCGTGGAGTCGGCGATAGCGGCCGAGCGCGGCGGCGCGGCGCGCGTTGAACTCTGCGGCGATTTGCTGGAGGGAGGCATCACCCCGGGCGCGGGGCTGATCGCCTCAGTGCGCCGCCATGTAGCGATTGGCCTGTACGTGATGATTCGCCCTCGCGGCGGAGATTTTTGTTTTAGCGACCTGGAGTTCGAGGTGATGCAGGAGGAGATCGGGCAGGCGCGCCAACTGGGCGCGGACGGGGTGGTGCTGGGACTGCTGAACGAGCAGGCCTGCACGGATGTGGCGCGCACGCGGCAACTGGTGGAACTGGCGCGGCCGCTGCCGGTGACGTTTCATCGCGCCATCGATATGACACCGGATCTGGATGCGGCTCTGGAAGACGTGATTGCGACGGGAGCGGCGCGGATTCTGACTTCAGGCGGAGCACCGGATGTGACGCGCGGCATGAGCCAGATTGCGCGGATGGTGAAGAGGGCGAAGGGGCGGATCGCGATCATGCCCGGCAGCGGCGTCTCGCTTGAGACCGTCGCAAAGCTGGCCGTTGAGACCGGAGCCACCGAGTATCATTCCAGCGTCAGGAGCGCGATGCCCAGCCCTGTCCGGTTCCGCAAGGAAGGAATGGCGATGGGCTATGCGGAGGATCGCGAATACACGCGCTTTGGCGTGCAAGAGGAGCGCGTACGCGCACTGGTACATGCGTTAAAGTCGATAGGAGAGGGTAAATGAAGCGCGGGCTTGCCGTAACAGCGAACTAGCGGGCGGCGCGCGGGAGACTAACAGAAATCCGCGCTCCGCCTGTTTCGCGATTGCGTGCCGAGACAGCGCCGCCGTGGGCGCGCGCGACGGCATCAATGAACGCAAGACCCAGCCCATGGCCATTGGATTCCCTTCCCTTGACCCTGCGCTCGAACAGGTGAGGCAGCACCTCCGGCGAGAACCCCGGCCCATTATCCTGGCAAACCAACGAGGCTGAGCCGTCTTCAGGCTGCAGTTCAATTGTCACCGTACATCCCGCGGGCAGATGCTTGAGTTCATTGTCGAAGAGATTCGCAATCATGCGATGGATCAGTGCGGCATCCGCGTCAATTTTCAGCGAACCGCAGCTGTTGAACGCGATCTGCAAGCCTCTCTCAGCCATGCTGGGCTCAAACAGATCGATCATGACTCTGAGCAATTCATCCAGGTCAATTTCACTTCGCGTGAGACGGAGCGCATCCGCTTTGGCCTCGGCAACATCGAGCGATTGGTTCAGGAATTCCGACAGCCGGTCCAGTTCGTCGATGGCGGAGACGATGGGCTCAGCCTGCTCGCCATGAGTAGCGGCCGACAACGACATTTCAAGCTTTCCCCGGATAGCAGTCAGCGGACTGCGAAGGTCGTGAGCCAGCGAACCGGTAATGGTGTGCAGCTGATGCATGGAACTCTCAATGCGGTCGAGCATTCGATTCAGCGTCAGCGCCAGTTGCGCGACTTCGTCGTTGCGCCCCGTCGTCGGAACTCTGGAATGTATATCGGCATGGCCGATACGCGAGGCAGCTTCAGTGATACTTCGCACGCGATTCAGCATACGACGCGTTGTGGAGAAAACAATCGCGAAACCGAACAGAACAATCAGCAGCCACAAGAGGAAGAAGCGCAGGCGGAGACTGTTGAGCACTCTCAGTTCATCGCGCTCCGAGAGCCCCAGGTAGATTTGGCTTCCATCGTCAACGCGCATCGACGCTACTCTGAATGGAACGGAAAAACCGCTCACGCGCAAATCCGTGGGCTGATCGGAGAGTATTTTTTTCTTTTGAATGGCCTGTAAAGTGTCCGGCCCGCTGCCCGCTCCGACCCAGAGTTTCAGCGAACTGTCAGTGCCCAGCTGAAGGAAGAACACGGAATCATTCGAGCTGGACTCCGAACTGGCCTTATTGGGAATTTCCTTGCCGGCCAACTCCGCTACTTCGCCGACAACGCGGTCGTACAGCGCGTCCTTCGGCGTACGCTCCGCTACATCTCCCAGAACTTCAACTTCTCCGGAAAGCCAGGCATCGCTTCGCCGCTGGATGTCGTCCGCGATGAAACGGTGGAGAAAGATGAAGACGATCAAGGTGCCAAAGGCAAAGGCCAGTGTAGCCCAAAGCGAGATACGCCAGGCAGCGCTCCGGACCTTTGCGCTATCGGTCCTTGAGGACATAGCCCACACCTCGCAGGGTACGAATCAGGGGCTGCTGCCCCTTGCCATCCACCTTCCCGCGCAGGCGGTAGATATGCACATCCACAACATTGGTGTCGGGCTGAATGCGCATGCCCCAGACTTTATCGAGAATCATGGAGCGAGTTACGACGCGGCCGGTATTGCGGCATAAGTACTCCAATAAGACAAATTCCTGCGGAGTAAGTTGCAGTAACTGGCCTGCGCGCGTGGCCTCGCGGCGAAGCAGGTCTAACTCAAGATCGAGGACATGGAGGCGGGTTGCCTCGCTACCTGCAGGGGCGCTTCGTTTGAGCAGATTGCGCAGCCTGGCCAACAGTTCCGCGAGAGCGAAGGGTTTGGTCAGGTAGTCGTCCCCGCCCTGTTCCAGACCGCGCACACGGTCGTCCACGGATCTCCGCGCCGAGAGGATCAGGACCGGCGCACCGACACCAAGCTGGCGCAGGCGTAAGATCAGACTGATGCCGTCGATGTCAGGCAAACCAAGATCGACAATGAGTATGTCGTAAGGGGACTCAATCGCAAACTGCTCGGCAGTCTTGCCATCCGCCGCCACGTCCACCTGATAGCCGGCTTCTTCAAGCGAACATTTCAGGAAGCTTTGTATGTCGAGTTCGTCTTCAACAAGCAGGAGCCGCATAAATGGATATTAGTGCATTTGCAGAGGAATTTCATTTACTTTCAGCGGCCTGCAGATTCCAGTCAGGAAGGGCTGTTCAAGCTCTTAGATGAACAATTTGTCATGATTGCGTTGGGCTGCCGTCATATAAGTTCACTATGCTGGAGAGTAGATTCAGCTACATGACGACATTGTCATTGAAAGCAGGCCTTGAGCATGCTCTCCAATGACCTATCAATTTCGTCTCAACGAATAGATCCTACATTCGGCAAATGGCGCTCGCAATGCATGTGAGTCTTCAGAAAAAGTAACGAGTTTGAGAATTGGGAGATTACGAACATCAGAGTTCTAGCGGATAAATCTATGGAAACATCGAACGCCAAGCAATTTGCGGAGGCCTTCAGCGCAGGGCTGCCGTTGCCGGCCACGCTCGATCCGCACTTGGAAGAAGCTCTTCGCCACGTTCTGGACAATCCTGGTAGCCTGGTCCGGCTTCGGATGGTATTTCAGGTGGCGATGGCATACGGCCTGGATGCGGCTGCTGCTAAAGATCTGGCCATTGCGCTGGAATACTTTCATACCGCCTCGCTGCTATTCGACGATCTGCCCTGCATGGACAATGCCGTGGAGCGGCGCGACGTTCCCTGTGTTCATCTTGCGTTCGGCGAGGCGGGCGCAATTCTAGCCGCGCTGGCGCTCATCAATCGCGCCTACGCACTCTGCTGGCGGACAGTGGCCGCGGCGCCGCATTCCTGCCAGGCGAGCGCGCTGGCTTACATTGAGCAGTGCCTCGGCGTGGACGGACTTCTCAACGGACAGAGCCTGGATCTGCACTACTCGACCTTGCCTCACAACCGCGAGACAACCGAAACGATTGCGCGAGGCAAGACGGTTTCACTGATCCGGCTTACGCTGGTTTTGCCGGCCATGCTGGGCGGCGCTTCAGCGCGGGAGTTACAACTCATGGAACGGATTGCGCTGTACTGGGGACTCGGATACCAGACGATCGACGATCTGAAGGATGTGCTGGAGAGCTCGGCGGAAGCCGGCAAGACGGTTGCCCGCGATCTGCTTCTGGACAGGCCCAACGCCGCTCACGCGATGGGAGTTTCCGGCGCCGTTCAGCGTCTTACGCGCTTTATCCATTTGGGAGATGTGGCGCTGGGCCGGCTTTTGCAGGCAAGGCCGGAGCTTTGGTTCCTGGAAAAACTTCGGAGCGATCTTGAGGAGGAACTGGCTCACGTGACTCAGAATGCCTGCGACCTGATTCCAGGAGAGTGCTGGTGATTTTTCTCAAGCTCATCTTGACGAATCTGCGCCGCCATCGCATCCGGTCGTTCATCAGTATTGCGGGCATCGCCTTCAGTGTGGCGGCCATGCTCACCGTGGTCACCATTCTGCAAGGCGCGATCGGCATGTTTTCAGGCATTCTGTCGAGCGACAGCGAGATCATCGTATTCGAGCGCAACGTCTCCGATCTTTTTTTCAGTAACGTTCCCGCGGCGGCAGTGAACGAGATCGCGAACTGGCCGATGGTGTCGCATGCCGATCCGGTGCTGTTCGGGGTTGTATCCAGCGCCGACCACCCCATCATTACGTGCTTTGGCGTAACCGCCAGCGACGCCCGCATCCGCAAGGCTACATGGATTGCAGGCGATCGCCTCGCGTTTGCGCAGCACGCCGACGATGTGGTTCTAGGAGAACGGGCAGCGGAGTTTCTGGGCGCACATATGGGCAGCCATGTGCCGATAGGACACGGGGTCTTCCACGTGATTGGAATTCTGAAGACAGCCAACGGCTTTGAGGATGGCGGCGTGTTCATGCCGCTGGACTCCGCGCAGAGTTTTTTTCACAAGGACGGGATGTCATCGGTGATTACCGTCAAGCTGCGCAACCGGGACGATGCCGCATTGTTCAAGAGCACGGTCAAAACGAAATATGCAAGCCTGATAGCACTGGAAGACGCGGAGTTCAATCACTCCTATTCGCAGTTCAGGATTCTCAAGGCTACGGCCTGGGCAGTGGGTGGATGCGGTTTGATTCTGGGCGGGCTCGGCGTGGCAAACACCATGATCATGTCTGTGTTTACGCGGATACGGGAGATCGCCATTCTGCGCGTCAACGGCTTCTCAAGCATGCAGATTGCCGCCATGATCTTCGGTGAATCCGCAGTGGTGTCGCTGTTGGGCGCAGGGCTGGGATTGCTGACCGGAACCTGCCTGCTCTTGATTCTCAAGCTGGTTCCAGCTCTGCACGGCTATGTGGATGTGACGATTCAGCCGGTTGTGATGCTGATCGTTGTATTGCTTGCTCTGATCACCGGAATTGCCGGCGCGCTCTACCCGGCGATCTATGCCATGCGTATTCGCGCAGTGGAGGCGCTTCGCTTCGAATGAATCCCACCACAGCACAAGCGAACGGCCGCGAACACATCGTCCTGCACGCGGAGGATGTGTGGAAGAGCTATGACGAGGGGACTATTTCTGTTCTCAAGGGTGTGAACTTCAAAGCCGTCGCGGGCCAGACCATCGCGCTCTGCGGTCCATCGGGTTGCGGCAAGAGCACGCTGCTGCACTTGTTTGGCGGCCTGGATGAGCCCGACCGCGGAAGCCTGTCGGTCAACAATATCGAGATCGATCGTCACCGCAATCGTTTGAGTCTTCTTCGCCACGAAGTCGGTTTTGTTTTCCAACTTCATAACCTGATTCCCGATCTTACGCTTGCAGAAAACTGTCTGATTCCAACGGTCGCCGCGGGCGTCGATCATAAGACCGCGCAGGCCCGCCTGCGGCAGCTTACCGATCGCACCGGGCTGAGTCATCGACTTGGCCATCGCATCCAGAAACTTTCAGGCGGCGAGCGCCAGCGCACCGCGCTCTGCCGCGCGTTGATGAACAAGCCTAAGATTCTGCTTGCCGATGAGCCGACCGGCTCGCTCGATGAGCAGAGCAGCGCGGCGATCTTTGAACTCCTGCTGGACCTGGTGGCCACGGAGGGCGTGACGCTGGTGATGGCCACACACGATCGCGGCCTGGCAGAGCGTTGCAACCGCCTAGTGGAAATGCACGATGGAAGAATTCATGAATCTGAAGATGCGCGATGAGCTTGCGCCTCCGCGCCGGACTCCGCAGGTTGTGGCCAGCGCTGCCTGGCACAGCTTGCTCTGGCTTGTGGCGGCGAATGCCATTGGTGTGCTGATCGCGATTCTTCTGCTCTTTCCCGGACTTGGCCGGGCACTGGGCGAGTGGACATACGGGCGATGGGTCACGGTACACATGAATCTTGAGTTGTATGGCTGGACGAGTCTTCCCCTGGCCGGATTACTTTTCAAGGTTTACGGCGCGGACCGCGGCCCCGCAGCGAACTGGTGCCGGCCGGTCCTCTGGGTGTGGTCGGCAGCGCTTGGCGTGGGCGCGCTTTCATGGCTCTCCGGCTACTCCAGCGGCAAGCTATTTCTGGACTGGAGCGGGTTTGCGCGCGTCCTGTTCCCGGCCGCTCTACTAGCGCTTTGGCTGCAGTTGTCCTTGCCCCTTGCCGCCAACTGGAGACAAGCGGAGAACGCCGCAATAGCTACACGGACGGCGAAGATCACAGGTCTGGTGATTCTGCTGCTTGTGCCTTTTCTGATTTATGTTGCGTCGAGTCCCGCGATCTATCCCGCGGTCAATCCCGACACGGGCGGGCCCACCGGCGCCAGCCAATTGGAATCTTCCTTGGCTGTTGTGACGATTCTGCTGATGCTTCCGTTCGGATTGACACAGCGCAAGGCCGGGCACACCAAAATTATCTCGACGAGCTGGATTGTCCTGGTTGCGGAGTCGCTGCTTTGCGCCGCTCTTGGCCGCGCCGACATCAGCCACCACCTGCCCGCGCAGTATTTGAGCCTGGGCAGCCTGCTGGTGTGGCTGCCACTCACCCCTGCTTACTATGCGGCATTCAACTGGCACAGCAACACGCGCCGCTGGCGCCTGGCGTTTCTCTGGTGGTGGGCTGCATTGATTGTTACCGGCTGGGTGTTCTTTCTTCCAGGAATTCTGGACCACTTCAAATTCACCGACGGCCTGGTGGGTCATTCGTTTATTGCGATGGCCGGTTTTACGTCGAGCCTGATTATTTTTGTCATGGTGCAACTACTGGGCGCGGGCGGATGGATTTTTAATCGCGCCCGGTCGTTTTATCTCTGGAATGGAAGCGTCATCGCCTATGTTTTCCTGATGACTATTGCCGGATGGCGCGAAGGCTTCGACCCATCGTTCACCATCGTCCCGGGAATGTTCCGCAATCTGCTCTATGTGCTCCGCCTTCTGAGCGGAATTCTCATGCTGCTGGCGTCACTGGATTGGTTTGTGGATGCCTCGACACTGCTTCGCGAAGCCAGTCCCGTTCCTGGCGCAGCAGACTTTGCAAAGGAGAAGACCGCATGAACCGTCCTATCCTCTTTGGTTATCAGTTGCTCATTGGACTCTCCGATACCCTTACCGGCGCATTGCTGATCAGCGCGCCGGCAATGACTCTCGAGCTTATGCAGTTGCATGTGCCCGCCGATGCGCTTCCCTTTATTTCTTTCATTGGCGCGTTCGTTCTTTCAGTAGGCCTGGCTTGTCTTTATGGCGCGTGGCTCACACACCGCAGGGCCAGCGCAGCAAAGATTGAAATCGTATGGCTGCTCACTGCGATCACGCGGGGCAGCGTAGCAATTTTTGTTGTTGCACAGGTTCTTTCCGGATCGCTCGAAGCCGGATGGCTGATTGTTGCTGCTTCCGACGGCGCCTGTGTTCTGATTCAGGCCGTAGGCCTGCGCAAAGGCTGGTTGCGTCATGCGGGAAAGTGAAACACGCTTTTCCGGATGGCAAGGCGTCTGCCTTGTCGCGATCACGTATGTCTATTTCCTCATCTTTGCGCAGTTTGCATTTCTGCAGCGGTTGGCCAGCCTTGGCATAGCCGGCACGGAACTCAAAACCGTGATGGCCGCCATGGCCTGCGGCGGAATTTTATTCAGCCTATTGACTCCACGGCTGATGCGCTGGCCTTCTGCAAATTTGCGGCTTGGCGTCGGTCTTGGTGCATCAAGCGCGGCGGCACTGCTCACACTGTTGCCGCTTGGTACCGCTGCCGCCATGGCCGTAGCAATGCTGATCGGCGCAGGGCTGGGATTGCTCACCGTCACATTGGTGACGCATCTGCGCCAATTTGCGGGCAATCGCAATCCGCTGTTCAGAGTTGGCCTGGGCACCGGCTTCGGCTACCTGCTCTGCAATTTTCCGCCGCTCTTTACCGCATCGCCCCGGATGCAGGCCACAGTGGCCGTTCTACTTTGCCTTGCCGGAATTTTTGTCGTCCTGCAAAAGACACCTCCGCCCGTTGCGGAAAATGTAATGCAAGGTCCGCATCGCACGTCTTCATTTCTTCGCGCACTGGCGTGCTTCACGGCGCTGGTGTGGTTGGACTCGGCGGCCTTCTACATTATTCAAAACACACCGGGGTTGAAGGCTGGAACGTGGCAGGGTTCAAGTCATCTGTGGGCCAATGGCCTGTTGCATTTTACAGCCGCGCTGATTAGTGCTTGGTTGCTGCTTCGCCGCCGCGGACTGTGGCTTGTTCTCACTGCGGCATTGGTTTCGCTGGGCGGCGCCTGTCTGCTTCTGCTGGACCCGCAGCGCGCGTTCCTGGCTTCAGTGTTTTATCCGATTGGCGTCTCGCTGTACTCTGTGGCACTGGTTGCCTATCCCTCGCTAATTGCGCCGGCTGCCTCCGCGGCAGAACGCGGCCGCCAGGCGGGATGGATCTACGCCATCGCTGGCTGGTGCGGCTCGGCGATGGGGATTGGCATGGGACAGAATCTGGGCCATGTTCCTCCGGCGTATGTTCTGGGTGCGGGAATAGTAGTTTTGCTTCCGGTGCTTCTTACCGTGTTGCGACAACGAGCGCGCGAACTGGCGCTTACCGCTTTGGTTCTACTTGCGGCCTTCTATCTCAATCACATTCTGATTGCCGTCGAGGCGACTCCCCAGTTATCGCAGGCGGAACGCGGACGGCAGGTTTATATCTCCGAGGGATGCATCAACTGCCACTCCCAATATGTACGTCCCAATTCGCCCGACGTTCTGATGTGGGGGCCAGTCGAGTCCGTGCAGGAACTCCGCCTGCAACACCCGCCGCTGATCGGCAACCGCCGGCAGGGTCCGGACCTTGCCGAAGTTGGCGGACGGCGATCGCCGCTGTGGCTCAAGGCTCACTTCTATAATCCGCCGGTGGTCAGTGGCGCGTCGATCATGCCCTCGTATGCGTATCTCTTCGGCGATGAGCGGGGAAACGATCTTGTCGCTTACCTCAACACTTTGCACAGCGCAGGCGTTGCCGAGCATCAACTTGCGGAGCGCACCTGGCATCCGTCATCTTCCGCCATTGCAGAGGCCAATGCCGGCGAAGGCCAACGGCTGGTTCAACGCTATTGCTCCACCTGCCACAGCGCCAGCGGGCTCACGCGCCTGAACTGGCAGGCCAATTTCAAGCGGCTTCCTCCCGATTTTGCGGTTGGCCCTTTTTTCTATCTGCCGCCGTCGGGGCCGGATGCCGTGCGCTTCGACCGGCTGGCGCAGATTACAAAATTTGGCATTCCCGGAACCGACATGCCCGGACACGAATACCTGCCTGACAACCAGATTGCTTCCATCAGCTTGTGGCTGTCGCAGCTCATCGTACAGCCGGTACGAAACACAGAATGAAATACACATCCAGGAGAGAGACCATGAAGACCATCGTTTATTCGCTTGCCATTTCCCTGCCGTTGCTTCTTGCGCCGGGCGCATTTGCCCAGCATCAGACCTTCACCGCCAATCCGGATGCAAGCACGGTTGCCTTTGCTCTGACCGGCACGGGCCACTCTGTTTCCGGCAAGTTCCATGTGAAGAGCGGATCCATCGACTTCGACCGCAGCGCACAGACAATTTCAGGATCGGTGGTTGTGGCGGCGGGCAGCGGCGACAGCGGCGAACCAAGCCGGGACAAGAAAATGAACTCTGACGTGCTGGACGTGGCGCACTTTGCGGAGGTCTCTTTTGTGCCGCGGAGCTATCAAGGCGCCATTGCAGCCACGGGCGACTCCACCATTCAAGTGAGCGGCATCTTTACACTTCACGGCACTCCGCACGATCTTACGGTTCCCATGCAGATCCATATCGATGGAGCAAACCTGACGGCCAAGACACATTTCACGGTTCCCTACGTGAAGTGGGGCTTGAAAGATCCCAGCATCTTTATTCTCAAGGTTGCCAAAGAAGTTGGGATCGATCTCACGCTTATGGGCAGTTTGTCTTCATCAAACTAATTTTTCAGTCCCAAGGTTAGAGAGATACAGATTGTAGTAACTACCGGCGTATTTACCCGCAAGCACGTGGAGATACGCCGGAGTTTCCGCCAACTCTGAAGGCGGTAAGTCAGGAGCACAGTTCACTACTTCATGCCGGTTGCGGGACAGGCTTCCAATTGACCTTCCTGCGCGGCGAAATACCGCTTACGAATCCAGAAGGCGACGTTGACCAGACTGATGAGTGCAGGCACTTCAATAAGCGGACCAACCACGCCTACGAATGCCTCACCGGAATTCAGTCCGAAGACTGCAACGGAAACCGCAATCGCCAACTCGAAGTTGTTGCCTGCCGCGGTGAAAGAGAGAGTGGCCGATTGCGCGTAGTTGGCGCCGAGCCGCTTGCCCATCCAGAAGCTGACCAGAAACATGATGAGGAAATAAATGACCAGCGGGATTGCGATGCGAATCACATCGATCGGCAGGCGCACGATGAGATCGCCCTTGAGCGAGAACATGACCAGGATTGTAAAGAGCAAAGCGAACAAGGTGAGCGGGCTGATTCTGGGAATGAAACGCGTGCGGTACCATTCTTCTCCTTTGAGCCGAATGAGAACAAGGCGCGTAACGAACCCCGAGACGAATGGAATGCCGAGGTAGATTGCGACACTCTTCGCGATCTGCGCGATGCTGACTTGCACGATGCTTCCCTGAAGTCCCAGCCACTTTGGAAGCACGGTAATGAAGGCCCACGCGTAAAAGCTGTAGAAGAGCACTTGAAAGACGCTGTTGAGGGCGACGAGTCCGGCGACGTAATCCGTGTCGCCTCCGGCCAACTCATTCCAGACCAGGACCATGGCGATGCAGCGTGCGATACCGATGAGGATGAGTCCCCGCATGTAGGCAGGTTCGCCGCGAAGGAACACAACCGCCAGGAAAAACATGAGCGCGGGTCCGATGACCCAGTTCTGAACCAGCGACAGGCCAAGAACTCTTGTATTGCGAAACACCTCGCCCAGCTTCTCGTATCGTACTTTTGCAAGCGGCGGAAACATCATGACGATCAGCCCGATTGCGATTGGGATATTCGTCGTACCACTCTGAAAACGATTGACGAATCCGGCGGATCCTGGGACGAAGTGGCCTAGCGCTACTCCGAGAACCATTGCCAGAAATATCCAGAGGGTGAGGAAGCGGTCGAGGAAGGAGAGCTTTTTCCGATGCAGGGGAGCGCAAATCCGGCCGTGCGTAGCGGGTGTGCTGGGCATGATGAACTGACCTCGCGAGCGATTGGATATTCGGCGGCGATGGGGTATGAGGCGCCTTGGCAAAGTGACGGACTATGCCTGGAACCAGCGGTTTAGCGATGCGATCGTGCATCCATTTGCAGCGCTGCTCAGCCGCAACAGTGCGGCAGGAAGTGGTGGCTTTATTGCCGGCCTATGTTGTCGAGTTCTCTCTTCATGGCTAAATGTTCCAACGCGGAAAGTGGCAACGAGAGGAGGAGGTTGATGCGCCGATCGAGGATGGAATACGCGTCGCGGAAGGCACGCTCAATTTCTTCAGGCGTGCCTTTGACCGCGGCCGGATCAGGGATTCCCCAATGCGCGGTCATGGGTTGCCCGGGCCAGAATGGACAGACTTCGTTCGCGGCGTTGTCGCAAACCGTGAAGACAAAATTCATGGCCGGCGCATCCGCGCCTGCGAACTCATCCCAGGACTTGCTGCGCAGTCCGGCTGTTGGGAGGCCGGCAAGTTCAAGCTGCTTCAGCGCCTCCGGCCTGACTGTTCCAGAGGGATGGCTGCCGGCACTGTAGGCAGTAAACATGCCACTGGATTTATGATTCAGAATCGCCTCTGCCAATATGGAGCGTGCAGAGTTTCCGGTGCACAGAAACAGAACATTGTAGTGAGCGGGCATGTAATCAGCCTTGCCCGATTTCAGAACCGGCCGAGCAGCAGCCGGGCTCACAGCAACTTGCTTTTGCGGCGATTGCAGGCTTGGTGGCACGGATAAAGACGCTCATGAATTTACCCTCGGTCTGGGCGGCGATTGCATCCACATCCACGCCCGATCCGGTGAGAAACTGCCTCGCATCCTCAATGTCGTATTCACGGGTGGGCTCGAACTCCACATGCGAGAAGCCTGCAGCCACGAGGCGTTTCCGGTAGTCCTGTTCCTCCAGGGCGCCAGCGACGCAGCCCACCCAGAGCAACATGCTTTGCCGCACCGCATCCGGCACTTCGCCGCGCACCACCACATCGGAAACGGCAAAGCGGCCGCCCGGCTTGAGGACGCGAAAGGCCTCGCGCAGCACCTGGTCTTTGTCTGCCGAGAGATTGATCACGCAATTCGAGATCACGACATCGACAGAATTGCCGGCCAGGGGAATGTGCTCGATTTCGCCCTTGAGAAACTCAACATTTTCAACGCAGGCCTGCCGCTGATTTTCGCGGGCGAGAGCCAGCATGTCGTCGGTCATGTCGAGGCCATAGGCCTTGCCGGTTGGACCGACGCGGCGCGCCGAGAGAAGCACGTCGATTCCGCCTCCCGAGCCAAGATCGAGCACAACTTCGCCGTGCTTCAACTCAATCAACGCGGTGGGATTGCCGCAGCCCAGGGAAGCGAGCACGGCTTTCTCGGGAATCAGCCCCTTCTCATCGGAACTGTAGAGGTTTGCGGTAATCGGGTCGCAGCAGCGAAGCGCCGGATCACAGCAGGATGCAAGGCTTCCTGCTGCCGAAACAGCACGAGCGGCGCTGCCGTACTTCAGTTTCACTTGCTCTTTGACCTGCGTGTTGCTTGCCATTCAAGTACGCCTCGTATTCGTTAAAGCGAATATAATTTTATCTGTACATATCTGTCAATGCATATATTATGGGAGTAGATGAATTCACGGGCCAAATCGTCCGATCTGGTACTTATGTTTGCGGCCCTTGCCGACCGGACACGCCTGCGCCTGCTGAATCTGATTGCGGGCCGCGAGGTGTGCGTCTGCTACCTGGTGGAGATCCTGCGCCAGGGCCAGCCGAAGATTTCGCGGCATTTGGCCTATCTGCGCAAAGCGGGAGTGGTGTCTGCGCGAAGAGAAGGAAAATGGATGCACTACCGCATGGAGCGCCCTGAAAATGCGGCGGCGGCTTTGATCGTGGATGATGTGCTGGAGTCGCTGAAGTCAGACCGTGAAATGCAGTCGGACCTGGACCGCCTCAGACGAGCCTGCTGCCAGCCCGAGCGCTTTGTCTCACTGCAGGGAGCGCCAATGCCAATTCAGGCTGAGACAACCTTGGCTTGAATTCCGCATTGCCCGAGCGCGCCATTGGGATCTTCGGCAGCCTATAGCAAGAAACTAAGACTAAAGAATCAAGTCAATCTGCCCTGAACAACCGGGAGCAGGGCAAGAGGCCACATGCGCAATCGGCGCGCGAACCCTTCAAGCGCAAAGCTAAATATTGTAGATAGAACAGAATACAACTGGTGCCGGGAGGGGGGGTCGAACCCCCATGACCCGAAGGTCGGCGGATTTTGAGTCCGCTGCGTCTGCCAGTTCCACCATCCCGGCACGTGGTGCAGATAGGAGTATTTTACATGGAATCAGGGAGAAAAGCTGCCGTTGTGCGCCGAGACAGAGAAACTGGAGGCCGTTTGTAAAGCCGCCAATGCTACAGGTGGCAAAACAAGCTTCTGGCAGGCTGCCTGGTTGTGATTCAGCGTCCGGCGGACCGGTTTTTTCTTTTTAGTTGTTGAATGCCTCATACTCTGAACGGCATGAGGCACTCAACACGATTCCGTGCGACAAGAGCACTTAAAATAGCACTTCGATTTGCTGAGGTACGGCGGTATTTGGAAAATGCAGCAGGAGCGTTCGCCCGGAATGTTGATACAGGCCGGGATCGAGAGGCTTGCCGGCAACGGTAACTTCGCGCGCGGCTTTGACGGCGAGAATACGGACGACAGCCTGCGTCTGATCGATGCCCTCCGCCTGGAAAGCAAGGCTATGAGCGGTTGCATGTTCGTTGGCGATTTTGGCTGAGGCTGCAAGAATGCGCGGCATGGACGACTTGAAGAAATCGACGTCGAGCAGAAGCGCTCGCGTGCCGGGTTCGATGGAAACCTGGCCACTCTCCTTGAGGTCGGGATCGAATAGATTGATCAGGTCGCCGCGCACGGTGACTGGCTGCACGGCGGTTTGTGCGACGCTGCCCGGTTCCTCATCGAGCCCGGCCGCGATGACATACGGGCCGCGGCGCAGAATCAGGGTGTTGGTTTCCTTGAGCGGCAAGTGGATGGCTTTGGCAGCCTTGTGGAGCAGGTCCAACACGGCCTCAGCGCCCGACGCCGAGTACGTGAGAGCGGCCGGGCTTTGCGGCTCGTAAAGCACGAAGCCTTTTCCGACAGCGTGAAGGCCGGTTGCGGACGGAGCGAGACCGAGCGTTTGGAAGAGGTGATCGCGGGGCGTGCTGAAGGTGTAGCCGCCGGAGTTCCACCAGTCCTTGGCGTGGTTGTAGGGGTCCTTGTCGTCGTCGAGGACGATGAGCGCGCCGCCGGCACGGACCCACGCCGCGAGCGCGGTATGGAACTGAGGCGAGGGCGGTTTCTGGCCGTCATAGGTGAGCAGAAGAACCTTGTAGGGATTGAGAAATCCCTGCGTAGATTTTCCGTATGCGCTTTCAATCTGCACCGGTTCAACCGTCATGCCGCGCATCAGCAGAGGCAGAGCCAGGCCGTAGAACTGTCCCAGGTCCGCATCGGAAGGTTGCGGCGCGGCACGCTGGAACATGAGCGTGTCAGAGACGAGTACGCCGATGTGCTGGGTTCCCGCCGACTCCCAATGCGTGGCCGAGGAGGGCTGTTGCATCTGGCCGAGGGCATGGAAGACAGTTTGCAACTCCGTCTCATAACCTTTGGGAATAAGTGTCTTCTCGGGGTTGGGATTGGAGGTGGTTGGGTCCGAGGAGGCATGAAGCGACTTGGGGCCAAAGATGCGCTCCGGCCAGGGAAGGAGCTCATAACGATAGACTCCCGGCTGCAGCAGTGAGGCCGTGAGCGTGCTCTCCCAGTTACTGCGGTAATCGACCCAGGAGTGGTTGGGATTGTCTTCTATAGGATCGTTGAGATACCAGATGCGCTTGCCGGAAGAGCGGGCGATATTTTGCAGCGCGCCGTATTCCAGGAACGCGGTTTCGAATGTACGTTCCTTCCTGACACCCCTGTAGACATTGACAGCACGCGAGGTTCCTGTCCAGACCTGCGCGATATAACCATCGGCGCCGACCGCAAGCAGCGACGACTCTGGACTTACTATCTGCCATTGCGCGTAGTTAATAAGTGAATGCGTGGCTACGTAACATGGAATGACACGGTGATGCTGCGCGCCATATTCCTTGACCGAAGCGAAGACCTGCGCGAGCGCGCGGCGGTAAAGAAAGTACTTGAGCTTGGAGGCGCGATATTGCGCGTCGGGCGAACTGTCGGGGGCCTGCCAGGACTCATGATAGTAGCTCTGCCACTCAAGCTTGAAACTGTCGCTCCATCCGGCGCGGGCCCAGAACTCGGGCTCTTCAAGATAGATAGCTTCTGCGCCGGCATCGAGCGCCGCTTCCACTCCTTTGGCGAGATAGCGGCCATAGGAGAGGCTGGGAGCAATGTAAGGCACCTCACGCCCGCTGTGGAGAATAAGCGTGCCGCTCTTCTCCTGCTGCGTCTCATTCCAATGTTCTTTACCGTCGAAGTCACCGCGCAGGTAAGGCGCATAGCGACCCCAGGCGACGCCGGTCATGACGGTAACATGGTAGCCATGCTCGCGCCATGAGCTGATGCGGGCGGCAGTGGTGTCGTCAATGCCGTAGACCATTACCGTGTCGGCATTGATGTTGGTGCGCGGCGTCCAGGGGCGGCCGGTTTGAAAAAGCAAGCGGTAGTCCGGAGCCTGCGCCGCATGAGGCTGAGCGGTTTGCGCCAAAGCAACATGCGGCGTTAGATACAATCCAAAGGCAAACAAGGAACAGAGCGCAAAGCGCTGAAGTTTCATTCTCTCCACTTTCATCAGTTCGGCTGCGACATCGAGGGCGGAGCCGCGTCCGGCGCACTGCCCCACTTCTTGTTGGGCAACGGACCCATTTCGAGAACCAGCTTGCCGCCGTTGGCAATGTCGGAATGACTGAACCATGGCTTGTTCCAGGTTTTGCCATTCAGGGTTGCGGATTGAATATAGATGTTCTTTTCGGAGTTGTTATGGGCGACTACTTCAAAGGTCTTGCCATTGCCCATGCGCAGAGTTACCTGGCTAAAGAGCGGACTGCCGATGATGTAATCCGGGCTTGCGGGATTGACGGTGTAGAAACCCATGGTGCTCAAGACATACCACGAGGAGGTCGATCCCTGATCGTCCATTCCCGGAAAGGCGTAGCCGGACTTATCGCTGCCGTACATCAGCTTGAGTATCTTCCGCGCAAGCGCCTGCGTCTTCCAAGGCTGGCCGACCCAATCGTAGTAATAGGCCGCCTGCTGATCGGGCTGGTTGCCTTGAACATATTGACCGATGAGACCCGTGCAATCGCGGCAGATGCCTTTGGGGGTGTAAGGAGTGTTGAAGAATGCATCGAGCTTGGCGGCGAACTTATCGCGGCCGCCGAGCAGGTTGATAAGTCCCTGCACATCGTGAGGCTCCAGCCACAGCGTGGACCAGCCGGAGGCTTCTTTCATCATGAAGTTGTAATAAGGCTCTTGCGGATCGAAGGGCGAAATCCATTTGCCGTCCGCGGTTTTTCCGCGCATGAACCCGGTGGAAGGATCAAACACATTCTGATAGTTATGCGCCCGCTTCAGGAACATCCGATAGTCGTCTTCCTTGCCGAGCTTTTTGGCATACTGCGCCATGGCGGAGTCATCCCAGCTATATTCGAGCGTGGTGGCGGCGCCTGCCTTGCCGTCAGCATAGGGAGGGCTGGGGTTGCGGTCCGGAACGAAATCGGAGATCCAGCCGTTCTGCATGTATTCGGCGAGATAGTGGCGCGGGCCGTTGGGGTCCATCGCATTTTTGCGGAGATACTCGTAGGTTGCGGCCCAGTCGAAGTCGAGACCGCGCACCCAGTCACCCAGGTACATTTGCACGGCATGGTCGCCATGGAACGAGGTGCCCATGTAACCGGATTCGCGCGCCATGTCCAGTTCCGAACGCAGGATATCGACCTTCACTTCCGGCTCCATCAGCGTGAGCAACACGACCTGATCACGGCCAGTGTCCCAGTAAGGCACGGGGCCGTAGCGGTTGTACTGCGCGGTGCGGACGACGCCGTCGAGCCCGGTAAACTGCTCGCCTTTTTGCGCGGTCAGGCGTGGGCTTGCGAAAGAGTGAAAGAGGCAGGAATAGAAGAGCATCTTTTCCTTTTCCGTTCCGCCCTGGACTTCAACCTGGTTGAGTTTTTTCACCCATGCGGCTTCTGCCGCGCCGCGTACGCTGTCAAAACTCCATCCGGTCTGCTCAGCCTTCAGGCGCGCCTCGGCCATGGCATAGCTTTCGCCGGAAGCAACCTTCACGAGCACCTGTTCGCCTTCAGTTGTTGCGAACTGCACATAGGCGCCGGCATAGCGGCCTGAAATGGTGCGCGTATCCAACTCGACATCCTTGTCGCCGATGAGAGGCGCGCGGGTTTGGGCGGCAGTGGGAGGAATCTGTTTGAAGGTGCCGAAGGCCTTGAACGGCCTGGAGAACTCCGCAACAAAGTAAGTGGAGAAGGTGGGGCCACCGGGCCTGCCGCGACGCGAGACGCCACGCACGGTGTGGTCGCCCACAACCTCAATGTCGCCGCCGGCGCGGTTGAGGTCGAGCAGGACATTGGCCTTGGTTGTGGCGGGAAAGGTGAAGCGGAAGATGCCGGTCCATGTGGTTGCAGTTAGTTCCACACGCGTCTTATAGTCGTCGAGATAGACGGAGTAATAACCCGGCGAAGATTTCTCGCGCGCCTTGTCATAGACGGAAGCGCTGCGCTCCGGGGGAACCGTCCAGTCACCTACGACGGGCATCACGGTGGGTCCGCCCATGGTTCCGGTCGAAAAACCGATCATGGTGCGATTGGGATAGTAATAAGATGAACCGACGCCGGCGGAGTAATTCACGTCGAGGTTGTTATTGATGGGAGCAAGGTCAGTGGAGCTATGCGGTAGGACCGCACCCGGGGAAGTTATGCCGGAGTAAAGCCGCTCACCCGGAGGCGGCGCGTTGCCGATGAGTTTGGGGTCGTCGAGCGGAGCGGTTCCGACCAGACCGTTTGCGTAGTCGATGGGCCTCTTGCCCGCGGCCGGCGCACTCTGAGCCAGCAACGTGGAGAGAGAGAGACAGCCGGGCAGCAGACAGGCCGCCGCCACTCCTGCAACAAGTCGTAAACGCATGGCAACAAGCTCCTTCACGGCTCCGCGGCTGCATCTGCAGCGTGGAGCATCGCAATTGTATTGAGATAGGCTACAAAATCAGATGCCGTTTTCGGCTGCGTAGAATTTTAGCACTCACGTGAAACCCCGCGTCCGCCGCAAAGAAAACGGGCAGCGGGAACGGTGCGTTGCCGCACTGTTCCCGCTGCCCGTTGGCGCCCGTGCACGAGGACTCTAGGACTTGAGGATTCCGACCTGACGGAGGTGCTGCTCGATTTCCTTGTACTCTTCCGGAGTGGATTCGTGATAGGGCCACGAGGGAATTCCGCTGCAGAGGCCCATGACCGAGAGGGCGCACTTGAGGCGGCGGATATAGACCGGCTCGGTTTCGTTCGAACTCCAGATGGGATCGCCCGCGGCAATCAACTGCTTTTGCGCTTCCTTCATCTCGTCGAACTTGCCAGCGAGGAACGCCTGGTAGACGCGCACCGGGAGCGTGGGGAAGATGTTGGCGCCGCCGGGAACTCCGCCGTGCGCGCCAGCGAGGAGCCCCTCGGCGAGTAAGTGCTCAGGGCCGACAAAGAAGGAATACTCAGGATATTTTTTGCTGACCAAAGCAATAACTTTCTTGAGATAGTCCATATCTCCGGAGCTATCTTTGATGCCCCAGATATTAGGTAACTCGGCGGACTTCAACACGGTCTCCGGCTCAAAAACCATCTTGGTCAGTCCGGGCTGGTTATAGAGGTAGACGGGCAACGCGGAGTCGCGCGACCAGGTCTCAATCAGCTTGAACAGGTCGCTCTGACTGTACTGGAAGTAGAACGGCGGAGCAGCCACGACGGCCGATGCGCCGGCTTTGGCCGCGATCTCCACAACATGGAGGGACTCAGCATAAGCCGCATCGCTGATGCCGACCAAGATGGGAACCCGCTTGCCGACCTGCGCGCAGACGCGCTCAATCAACTCGCGCCGCAGGCGATAACTCAGGGCGGGGCCTTCGCCGGTGGTGCCGAGGATAAACAGGGCATTCACGCCGCCACCAAGAATATGTTCGACCAGCTTTTCAAGGCCGGGTAGATCCAGGGCATCGAACGAGGCCAAAGGCGTAGCCAGGGGAGGGATAATGCCGCGAATTTGACGCGAAGTTACTGCAGTGGTCATAAGTGCTCCTTGAAATCGAGGTCCGTTGCGCGGCCCCGGTGTTGAAATTAGTAGAGAGCGCCCTGGTTAGACGGCGATCTGTACATACCAAGCGGTTGAAGAACTTGTTCGGCGCCCAGCCGCATAAGTCCCAACTCAGTTACGGACTGGAAGAACTGAAAACCTTCTTTGTGAAAGCGCAGCACTTCTTCCGCGCTGCCGGCGGGGCGGCCAAGATACTTGTGATGCTTTTGCGCGGCGGCGCGAATCTTGCCGATCGCCTCCTGCAGCAGCGGCTCATTTTGGCGGCCGCGCAGACCAAGGGAGAAAGACAGATCGCTGGTGCCGATAAACATGACGTCAATGCCGGGGGTGGCGGCGATTTCATCCAGACGATCGAGCGCGCGGGCTTCCTCGATGACGCAGACGGTGAGTATTTGCGCATCGGCGGAATCGTAATAAACTCCCTGCTCCGGCCACGTGGTTGCAGCGAGGCCCGCACCGGAACCGCGCAACCCGGCGGGAGGATAGCGGCAAGCCTGCGCGGCGGTGCGCGCCAGATCCGGATCGCCGACAAAGGGAAAGATGACTCCACTGACGCCCTGATCGAGCACGCGCTTCGCGGTCCAGACGGCAGTGAGGGGGACACGGGCGAAGACCTGGCAATCGAGACCGCGCGTGGCGAGAACCATGCCGCGCAGGGTTTCCAGGGTAATCGGCGAGTGCTCCATTTCAACCCAGAGAAAATTAAAGCCCTGCTGCGCGCCCATGGCGGCAACGTCCAGATTGGCGGCAGTTACGGTAAGTCCGATGACAAAGTCTCCGGCATCGAGGCGGGCGCGCACACGATTCCATCCTGCTTCCCCATCGCCGGAGGTAACTTGCGACATTGGCAGTTTCTCCATGTTACTTCTGTCCCGTTTTGGCTACGGGTATCAACCAGACTTCTGCAACCTGGCAACCTCTTCCGTTGCCGCCCAAACCGGCTTCACGCGTCCAACTGAGCTTGAGCGTGCCTTCGGAGGTTGCTTCCTGAGGAATTGTAAATTCCTGGGGGGCGGGTGGCCAGGAACGCGCGATGTAAGGATGAATCTCAACGCGGTCATTGGCCTGAAGGCGCATCTTGATGCGCGGCGAGCTGCCGGCATAAACGACGCGCACCTTGTAAGCGGTTTGCGGATTGAGGCCCTCGTAGCGCAGCTCGATGGGCGCGTCGTAGAGCGCGCCGGCCCAGTGCTTCCAGGCGATGGGCGCCTGCGCGCCCCAATGATCGGGATAAGCAAACTCAATCAGCGGCGAATGGCGGAAGTCAGGATCTTTGCGGGCTCCGGGGCCGGGAAGGAAATGGGGGCGGTTGGCGATGTTGCCGAGCTCGTCGTAAAAGCCGCCGGGACCGGGATCGGTGCGGGCCAGTAACTCGCGGATGGCGCGGACCTGCTTGCCGGGCGTGGGCAGAGCGCGGATGGCGGCAATCTGGGCGCGCAGCCAGGGCCCATCGGTGAGCGGTGTATCGAGGGTGTCGAGATTTGCGCCGCGCCCGACGGCCTCGCCCTGGTAGTCCTCGACGGCGAGCTGCATGTGGATGCTCTGGAAGAGCGCATAGCCGAGTTCGGTGACGCGGGCGCGCAGGTCCTGCGCCGCGGGCGTGACAACGGACTCGCGCAGCACCGCATCGGCGGCGTCGAGCAGGTCTTTGGGGTCGAGGGCGTTGGAGGGATGGCTGACGGGCAGATCGCCGATGTCGTAGGGGAGCGGGCTCCAGCCGACCTGCCAGACGCGGCGGAGCAGATCGCGGGCGCGCGTGAGCTGGCCGGTTTCAGCGAGGAGGCGGGCGCGGACATAGGCATCGTAGTTCGCGCGGTAATTGGCCTGCTGCCAGCGCCAGTTTTCGAGGACCGCAGGAGTGGCATAGCCCTCCATGTCCTGGAAGCCGGAGAGAGTGATGTCAACGTGCGCGTTGGTGGCGAGCGAACCGCGCCAGTTGCGCTCGAGGTTCAATAGCCCTTCGGCAAATCCATCCTCGTAACGCGCGCCGATGAAGTAGCGGCTGAACTCGCGCAGAACCGTGATGGGCGCCTGATCGGGATTCCAGCCGAGGCCGCTCCAGACGAACTTGTTGACATCGTCGTTGCAGCCTTCGGAATAACTGACGAAGCCCGAGGTTTGCGGCAGGGCGACACGGATGATGTCGGCCTCGCTCTCAGGGCGGGGATTGATGATTTCGCGGCCCTCGGTGAGCGCATAGGCGATGTCCCAATCGGGAACAGGATACTGGCAACTTATGCTGTGGGTGATATCGGGATAGAGACGGATGGGATAGTGTTTGGGGACGGCGCGGCGGAACGCCTCAGGAGATAGCCGGGATTGCGGGCCGAAGACAACGCCATCGAGCCAGGTCTCAGTGTGGGGATCCTTGAGAATGTCGAGGAAGACGTTCATCCAGGCTTCATTGAAGCCCTGCGGCGACACCCACATCTGCGCCCGGGGATGGAAGCGGTTGATGTTGTGCTTCTGCTTTTCAAGCAGCGCCATGAGCAGCTTTGGCTCAGTGTCTCCGGGATCGCCGCCGGGGACAAAGATGGCGTCAACGCGGGGCAAAGTCTTGAGCACATCGCCCCACTCCTGAACGGCCGCTTCGACGGTATGGGGATCGCTGTAGTCCTTGTCCATGGCCGGATACCAGACCGAGACATCGAGCCCGTAGCTGTCGGCGATGCGGGACATTTCGATCATCATGCGCGCCTGGGGCAGGGGGAAATGCGGGCTGTCAGGCAGATCGTCAGTGCGCGGCGGCATGAGCTCGATGACATTGGCGCCGAAGATGGCCATGTCGCGGATGTACTGGTCCCACATATCGACCGACCAGCCGTCATAGGCGTTGGTCTTGGGGCGATAGCCAAGCTGGTGGCCGCGGACGGGATAGTGGGGACTGCTGGACCCCTTGAGCAGATTCGCGTCTACCTTGGCAGCCTGCCGCGAGAAGACGATGGAGCGGAGCAGCTTGCCGATGCCGAAAAGCAGTCCGCGCTCGTCGGCGCCGAAGACGGCAATCCAGCGGCCGTTGGCGTCGCTTCCGGTTTGCAGGGCGTAGCCCTCGGCGGGCAGAGCGTGGTTTGCGGCGGCCAATCCGGCGATGGGCTGGCCGAGCCTGGCGGAGGAGGCACGCGTACCGGCGTAGATGGTGACCGCGCCGGTTGCGGCCTTGCTGCCGATGGACCAGTCAAGCCCGCAGCGCTTGCGCGATTCTTCAACGAGGACGCGCGCCGCGGTGGCTTCCCGGGCGGCAGCCGAAGCAGACAACACGATCGACACGCGGGCCAGATCGATCCAGTCTTCCGCGGTAAACGCATGCAGCCAGCCGGGCTGCAAACCAGACGCAGCCAGCACGGCTGTCGTACTTTTTTTCAGAAAGCTTCTGCGCTGCATGCATCTCTCCCTGGCAAATCAGATTGCGGCGGACGCGCGAGCAAGTCTGGCTTCACGCGCTTCCTGGAGCGTGTTTCAAAAAAAGCGGTTCAGGCGGTCCCACTCTCAGGCCTGCGGCGGCGCGCGGCCAGCGGCTCACGCACATCGACGGCAAGCAACAACAGCGGGCCTGGACGACCCTTCTGCACCGGAGTGGCCCCCCACCCGATCGAATGCCGATACCGCCCGCACTCATGGTAATTAGTTTAGGGACGGCACACTAGCTTTAGTTGAAATGTGAATACAGGATTTTTTACAGGGATGGGCGGGCGAGCCGCTGCGGGCGGCAAGTCATCTGCAGCAATGCCTCACAGCGTCAGGCGTTTCGGCTGGCGCGCTCCGCGGCGAGATAGGCCAGCCACTCTTCCATTCCGGCGCCGGTTTTGGCGGAGGTTTCAAAGATGCGGATACCGGGGCGTATCTCGTTGATGTTGTGGAGGGCGAGCTCGCGGTCAAAGCCGCAGGGTCCGGCAATATCCAGCTTGGTGATGACTGCGGCATCAGCCGAGTTGAACAGCGTGGGATATTTGAGGGGCTTGTCTTCGCCCTCAGTGACGCTGAGCAGCGCCACACGGATTGCCTCGCCCAGGTCGTAGCTGGAGGGGCAAACCAGGTTGCCCACATTCTCGATAAACAGGTAGTCGAGCGCGCCGAGCGCTACGCCTTCCCAGCCGTCGAGGTGCTTGCCGATCATCTCCGCGTCAAGGTGGCAGATGCCGTGGGTATTGATCTGGCGGACCGGCGCGCCGCTGGCGGCAAGACGGCGGGCGTCGTTGTCAGTTTCAAGATCGCCGACCAGCGCGGCTACGCGTGCGCCGCGGGCTTTCAGTTCGCGCAGGGTGATTTCAAGAAAGGCAGTCTTGCCGGTTCCGGGGCTGGAAACCAGGTTGAGCACCAGCACACCGGCGGCTGAATAGCTGGTCCGCAGACCGGCCGCCAACTCATCGTTCTTCTTGAGAATTCCGCGCCGCAGTTCCACAATTCTGGTGGTCATACCGCCTCCTCAACCTCGTCGATTTCGATTGCTTCAATCTCCAGTTCCCTGCCCTGCCGCAGGTCGCTGCATGGCTCGCCGCAGCGCGGACAGCGGAAGCTCTGCAGGCCTTCCAATTCGACATCCGCCGCGCAAGGCTCGCAGTGCATCACGACGGGCAGAATCTTCACCACCAGTTTGGAGCCGGCGAGCGGCGTTCCGTCGGTGGCGATGCCGTAGCAGAACTGCAGGCTGTCTTCAATGACGGAGGCGAGCGCGCCGACGCGGAGGCGCACTTCGACGACGCGCGCGCCGGGATAAGCGGCGACCGACTCGGTGACCGTGTCTACGATGCTGGCGATGATGGAAAGTTCATGCATGAAAGGTCGATTTTACGCCTTGGGCAAACGGAGAAGCGGCGCGCATGGATTTGCGAGGTTCTGGCTTGTGGCAAGGCAGGGAAAATGCGGTTGGCGGGAAACGCGGAAAAAGGGCGTATTTTTGATCGAAAAACGGCCTTTTTGAGGCAAAAAGTGGCATTTTTAGGCTAAAAAAGGGCCTAAATCGAGGGTTTGGTGTTACTGATTGGTTAACATTGTTAAATTGCAAACCGTTCATTACAAAGCAGATACTTGAAATTGCAGGGTGAAAACGAGGGCGATAATGCAGAAATAAGTTTTTTTGCTTTTTTGCCCGTCCCCTTGATCTGAAGCACACTCCATTGCTTGTTCAGTATGTGGCAGGGGAAGGTAATTATCTGCAAATACAGAGATCAGAGATCAAGGTTCAGAGATCAGGGAAAGGGACCAGGAACCAGGGACTAGAGACGAGGTAACAGAGGACGGCGAGGTGGGGATCCTGGTTTCCCACTCATTCCACGATGAAACTGTGAAATGGATGAGGCACGGATATCTATGGGATGGTCTTGGGTGTGCAGGCCGCAAACCTGAATCTGTAAGATTACGGAATAAGGATCTTCCCTATGCACATTGCTTCAGCCGCTTCGCGGCTCACTGTCAGCCAGCTTGCTCCCGGGGTTCTGCAGTCGGAAATTCGCGCGATGAGCGTGGAGTGCGACAGGCTGGGCGGCATCAACATGGCGCAGGGCATCTGCGACACGCCGGTTCCGGCTCCGGTGCTGGAAGCCGCGATCCAGGCCATTCGCGACGGCTACAACATCTATACGCGGCTGGATGGAATTGCGCGGCTGCGCAACGCGATTGCCGCGAAGCAGAAGCGGGACTACGCGCTGGACTACGACCCGGAGAGCGAGATTCTGGTGGCGTCGGGCGCGACCGGCGGGCTGCACGCGGCGGCCATGGCGCTGCTGAATCCCGGCGACGAGGTGATTCTGTTTGAGCCTTTCTACGGCTACCACGCGGCGACGCTGCAATCGCTGCGCGTGAAGACGGTGCTGGCGCCGCTGGCCGAACCGGACTGGGCCCTGGATGCGGACGCGCTGCGCGCCGCCATTACTCCCAAGACGCGCGCGATTCTGCTGAACACGCCGGCGAACCCCAGCGGCAAGGTGTTTACACTGGCCGAGCTGCAGGCGATTGCCGGGCTGGCCGTGGAGCACGACCTGTTTGTGCTTTGCGATGAGATTTACGAGTACTTTGTTTACGACGGCGCGCGGCATATTTCGCCGGCCACGCTGCCGGGGATGCGGGAGCGCACGATTGTTTTTTCCGGCTTCAGCAAGACGTTCAGCGTGACGGGCTGGCGGCTGGGCTATGTGACCGGGGACGCGCGCTGGCTGGGGACCATGGCTTACTTCCACGACCTGACGTACGTGTGCGCGCCCTCGGCCTTTCAGCACGCCGCCGCAGCCGGACTGGAGCAACTGCCGCACAGCTTCTACGCGCAACTGGCGAGCGACCATGAATCCAAGCGCGAGCGCATCCTGAGCGCGCTGCGAGACGCCGGCTTTGAGCCGAGCGTGCCCGCAGGCGCCTACTACGTGCTGGCCGGCGCGAGCCACCTGCCGGGCAAGACAGCGGCAGAGAAGGCGCGGCAACTGCTGGCGAAGACCGGCGTGGCTTCCGTGGCCGGGTCGGCCTTTTTCCGCAAGGGGCGCGGCGAAAATCTGTTGCGATTCTGCTTTGCCAAAAAGGATGCGGAGCTGGATGAGGCTTGCGCGCGGCTGCGGAGGCTGTAGAGCCGCACCCGGCGCCGGTCCAGTAGACTGGTAGGGCAATGAAACCAGTGTGCAGATGGAGATGGTCCGCGTTGGCGGTTGCCGTGGCAGCCGGCCTTTTCTCGATCGGTTGCGGTACGCCGGGCGCGCCCTCGCCGCCCTCGCTCAACCTGCCGGACGCGGTGGACAATCTGTCTGCCACGCGCACGGGCGGCCAGGTGGCGCTGACCTGGACCATGCCGAAGAAGAACACCGACAAGCTGCTGATTGAAGGCAATATCGCGGTGCACATTTGCCGCCAGGAGGCCAATGGCCCCTGCGCGCCGGCCGGCGATGTACAATTGGGGCCAGGCGCCGAGGGATCGTTTACCGACACGCTACCGGCGGCTGAGGCCGCGGGCCCGCCGCGCGCGCTGAGCTACTTTGTGGAATTGAAGAACCGCAAGGGCCGCTCGGCGGGACAGTCGAACGCGGCGGTGGTGCTGGCCGGCGAAGCGCCGGCGCCGGTAACCGGCCTGGCCGCGAAGGTGAGCAAGGCGGGCGTAACGCTGCACTGGACAGCCGCACAGGAGCGGGAGCCGAGCGCTATCCGCCTGCACCGCAAGCTGCTGACACCGCCGCAGGCCGCCAAGGCAGCGCAAGGCCTGCTGGCTCCGCAGCCGGAGCCGCTGGAACAGAACCTGCTGGTTGCCGTGGAAGGCGGCGCGCCGGATCGCGCGTTGGACAAGGGGATTCGCTTCGGAGAGGTTTACGAGTACCGGGCACAGCGCGTGGCCCGCATCGCGGTGGACAGCCAGACGCTGGAGCTGGCCGGACCGCTGTCTGCGCCGGTGCGCGTGGAGGCGAAGGACGTGTTTCCGCCCGCGGTGCCGACGGGGCTGGCCGCCGTTGCCACCGCGGCGGACGCAGGCAACAAAGCATCGATTGACCTGAGCTGGCAGCCGGGCACGGACGCCGACCTGGCAGGTTATGCGGTTTACCGGCGCGAGGCGGAGGGGGCCTGGAAACGCATCTCGCCCGCGCAGCCCGTGGCGGGGCCGGCGTATCACGATGCCGAGGTTGAGGCGGGACACACGTACAGCTATGCAGTGACCGCGATCGATTTGGGCGGGCATGAGAGCGGCCGCTCGGCCGAGGCGCAGGAAGCGGTTCCGAACCCGTAGAAGCCTTCCCGGCGCGAGGAGAATTCCCCATGAGATATTGCCGTTTTCTGCTCGATGGCCATGTTGCGTACGGCGTTGTGGAAGAGCGCTGCGGCGAGCTCTGGATTACCGGCCCGGCTGCTGCGCCGGAAGAGGACCTGCGGTACAGGCTGGCGCGGAGAGACGAGGGCGGCAAGGCGTATGGGTTTGCGCCGATGCCGCTGAGCACGGCCGCACTGCTGCCGCCGGTGACGCCGACGAAGATTATCTGCGTGGGGCGCAACTACCGCGAACACGCCAAAGAGCTGGGCAACGAGATTCCTGCGGAGCCGCTGCTGTTTTTCAAGCCGCCGTCGGCGCTGCTGAGCCCGGGCGGGGCAGTGCGGCTGCCGGCCGCCTCAGCGCGCGTGGATTTTGAAGGCGAACTGGCGCTGGTGATTGGACGCCGCGCACACAAGCTGAAGCCGGACGCCGATTGGCGGGAGGTGGTGCGGGGAGTGACGCTGGCCAACGATATCTCTGCCCGCGATTTGCAAAAGAAGGACGTGCAGTGGGCGCGCGCCAAGGGATTTGACACGTTTTGCCCGGTGGGGCCGGTGGTGAGCGACGAACTGGACCCGGTGGCCGGAGTGACGATTGAAACCCGCGTGAACGGCGAGTTGCGCCAGCAGGGATCGACTACGGATTTCATCTTTTCGATTCCCGCGCTGCTGAGCTTTATTACGGCGGCGTTTACGCTGGAGCCGGGGGACCTGATTTTGACCGGAACGCCCTCCGGGGTGGGTCCGCTGAAGGAGGGGGATCGTGTGTCGGTGAGCGTTCCCGGACTGGGCGTGTTGGAAAATCCGATTAAAAACGAAGCGGAATGAGCGCAAAGCGCGCCGGATGCATCCGGCATTCATTTTTGGCATCCAAGATACAGGTAGACTGAAGACGAAGGCTTCCCCAGCCAGCTTGCCTTTCCCCAGGAGGAATCATGCCGCAAAATTTGCTTGAGCAGTTGCGTACGTACACCGTGGTGGTTGCCGACACCGGCGACATTGAAGCGATGGAGAAGTTTCGTCCGCAGGACGCCACGACCAACCCCTCGCTGATTACCGCAGCCGCGCAGATGCCGCAGTACCAGCCGATTGTGGACGGCGTGCTGCTGGACGCGCGCAAGGAACTGGGCGGCGGCGCTACCGACGAGGCTGTGGCCAAGCTGGCTTTTCAGCGGCTGGCGATCGCCTTCGGCAAGAAGATTCTGGCGATTGTGCCGGGGCGCGTGTCAACCGAAGTGGACGCGCGGTTGTCTTACGACACCAAGGGGACGATTGCGCAGGCGCGCAGCATTATTGCGCAGTACGACAAGGAAGGTATTGGCCGCGACCGCATCCTGGTGAAGATTGCCTCGACGTGGGAAGGCATCCGCGCGGCTGAAGTGCTGGAGAAGGAAGGGATTCACTGCAACCTGACCTTGCTGTTCGGGCTGCACCAGGCGATTGCCGCGGCCGAGGCCGGGGTGACGCTGATTTCGCCGTTCGTGGGCCGCATTCTGGACTGGTACAAGAAGGACACGGGCAAGGATTACCAGGGCGCCGAGGACCCCGGCGTGCAGTCGGTGACGAAGGTTTACAACTACTACAAGAAGTTCGGCTTCAAGACGCAGATCATGGGCGCGAGTTTCCGCAACATCGGCGAGATCAGGGAGCTGGCAGGATGCGACCTGCTGACGATTTCACCGCAACTGCTGGCCGAGCTGGAAGCCACCGAGGGCGCACTGCCGCGCAAGCTGGACGCCGAGGCCGCGCGGGCCATGCACATTGAACGCATCGTCATGGACAAGGACGTATTTGAATGGATGCACGACGCCGACCGGATGGCGACCGACAAGCTGAAGGAAGGCATTGAAGGATTTTCAGCGGCGCTGGTGAAGCTGGAGACGCTGCTGGGCAAGCGGCTGGCCGAACTGGAAACGCGGGCCACGGCAAGCGTGTAAACAGGACACGGCAAAGATCACGAGGGCTGCCTGACAGGCCGCGCTCAGACAACTGACAAAGGTATGTAGAGAGGCTCCCGTTTACCGCGGGGGCCTTTTTTATTTTGGGATGATGCTGAAGAAGCTGGAAGCGCAGCATGGCTGGACGCCCGTGACGCTGAACTCTGCCAATACAAAAAACAAACCCCACCAATTTGGTGGGGTTTGTCAGCAGTCTGAGGGACAGCAGATTTGCCGTCCCTCTTACTTTTTTGGTTCCGAACCTGGCGCCAGGCGTTATGCCTTAGACAACCTGGACGTTCTCAGCCTGCCAGCCCTTGGGGCCCTTGGTGACGTTGAACTGAACGCGCTGGCCTTCCTGCAGTGAACGGAAACCGTTCGACTGGATGGCGGTGTGATGGACGAAAACGTCCTCACCATTTTCGCGGCTCAGAAATCCAAAACCCTTGGCGTCGTTAAACCACTTCACTGTACCTGTTTCCATTTTGATGCTCCTTGAAACTGAATTACCGTCCGAACGCAATGTGGAAGTGTTGCGTGTAGGCGGTAACCGAAACAGGCAAGAACTTCAGATCGAATTCTACGATTGGATTGAGTATAGCACAGATTGACAACAAGTTCCTGGCAATGCATGGGCAAATCGGATTCGCGCCGCGGATGGAGTTCCAGGCGAGCCTTCGCGGGCTGATATTCGCGGCTCTTCTGTTCAAAACAGCGGTATTTCAGGTCCAAAAAGCGTTTTTGGCCTTTTTGTCCCAAAAACGAAGGTTTGGCGTGCCAACGCGGAAGTAACCGATCTGCGAACAAAATTGCAACCCCAGGTTTCTCATGCACTGGCTCTGTTCTGCTTTTTGCAGATAATTACCCTTCCTTGCCCCATACTGGAGAGGCAATGGAGTGTGTCTCAGATGCCGAAAATGGGCAAAAAAAGTTTTTTTCCCGTTATCACCCGCTTTTTAATCCTGTAATTTCATGTAACATGCCTGAGATGAATAACTTACATTTTTAACCTGTTAACAAACTGGTAACGTCAAACCCTCGTTTTTGGCCCTTTTTTGCTTCAAAAATGCCGTTTTTTGGTCAAAAATCGATGCTTTTTTGCCCGTCGCGCGCGGCGCTTCCTCCGGCCTCGAGCGGCACGGACACAGCCGCCAGCACCTGCCCGAAAAGTGTCATTGACCGTACTGGAAGGTTACTATAGGTTACTTATATGCGTAACAGTTGAGTACTTTTTGTTACGATATAAACAGCGCGAACTGGCCGGGCTTCCTTTCAAAGATTGCCTGGCTGCTTTTCCCGGTCTGAGGAGAACAAATGCTTTTCAATCTGCTCTCAATCGTTGCAATCCTGGTGGCGGCAATCTACCTCGCCCGTTGGCGGGCCGGCATGCGCCGCCGCAACGCCCAGTCCTGGGATTCGCTTGTCCAGCGGCTGCGCCCGGATTGGAATGCCCCTGTGCTGAACCATCGTTTCTATGGCAACGCAGGCCAGAATGCCACTCCGGAAGAAATGTGGAGATATGTCCAGGGCGCTCAGGGTCTTTGGGCCATGTACGAGAACGCCCGCGTCATGCTGGAGATCGCCGACTATGCGGCCCGCAACAGCGCCTCTGTCGATCGCGATCTGATTGCCACCCTGCGCAGCGACGCCATGCAGATCCGCGTGTGTGTTCTCAGGGCACTGGTGCAGTACGCCTTCAGCCAGGTCAATGAGAGTATCTGCGTGAATGCATACCGCGCCGCGTCCATGTACACCGATATG
>Ga0316217_10000416_pt1 | contig 61159 bp, 46 predicted proteins | sample 1anoAmetaG_FD_203633 | JGI IMG/M metagenome (GOLD analysis project Ga0316217, IMG submission 203633) | Freshwater microbial communities from Trout Bog Lake, Wisconsin, USA - 1anoA | ecosystem: Environmental > Aquatic > Freshwater > Lake > Hypolimnion/Profundal zone | place: USA: Wisconsin... | reverse complement strand
ATCGCCCGCCCCGACGTGACTGCCCTCTATCAGCATGCCGGCCGTCTGTGGCTCATTGTGCCCCTCATGCTCTTCTGGCTTTACCGGGTATGGCTGCTCGGGTCGCGCGGTGAAATGAACGAAGATCCAGTCATCTTCGCTCTCCAGGACCGGGTCAGCCTGGCCTTGGGAGTGTGCGTGGCGACCGTAGCCTTGTTGGCTCTTTGAGACGCGTCCTTTTCGCCCTGTGAAGCGTCAATGAAAATGAGTGTTCTGGCCGATTTATCAGCCTGTGCGCCACAGATGCGCCTCTTCGTCTAACATTGTAATTTCAGCAGCTTGTTGGAACCGCGCGGGCATTGTTGAGCCATTTCGAGTGCGTTCTGGCCGCCAGTAGTCCTGCCTGGGAGCGAGTACCTGCCTTATGTGGATTGTCCGTCTTGCATTGCGGCGGCCTTATACTTTCGTCGTATTTGCGCTTTTAATTCTGATCTTCGGCATCTTCAGCATCGTCTCGATGCCCACGGATATCTTTCCCAACATCGACATCCCGGTGGTCACGGTGGTGTGGAACTTCAATGGCCTCTCAGCGCAGGAGATGGCCAACCGCATCGTCACCAACAGCGAACGCGGCATGACCACCACGGTCAACGACATCGAGCACATCGAATCGCAGTCGCTCAACGGCATCGGGCTCATCAAGATTTTCTTCCAGCCGCATGTCAACATCGGCAACGCCGTGGCCCAGGTGACCGCTATCAGCCAGGTGCAGTTGCGCAGCCTGCCGCCCGGCTCCACGCCGCCCTTCATCATCCAGTACAACGCTTCCAGCGTGCCTATCCTGATGCTGGGCCTCTCCGGAAAAGGCCTCAACGAGCAGCAGTTGAACGACGCGGCCACCAACAATATCCGCACCCAGCTGGCCACCATCGAAGGACAGCAGACGCCATATCCCTATGGCGGCAAACAGCGCCAGATTCAGGTGGACCTCGACCTGCACGCGCTTCAAGCCAAAGGGCTCTCACCCGTCGATGTAGTCAATGCCGTCTCCGTGCAAAACCTCATCGCTCCGTCTGGAACAATGAAGATCGACCGTTTCGAGTACGCCATCGAAACCAACTCCGCGCCGCAGTTGGTCGATGAACTGAACAACCTGCCTGTTAAATCCGTGAACGGCGCGGTCATCTACATCCGCGATGTGGCCCACGTGCGCGACGGCAACCCGCCGCAAACCAACATCGTGCGCGTGGATGGCCAGCGTTCCACCCTGATGGCCATTATGAAAACCGGCACAGCCTCCACGCTGGACATCATCAAAAGCGTTCACGAAAAACTGGATAGCCCCGAAATGAGGGGAAGCCTGCCGCCGCAGATGCAGATCAAGGCCCTCTCTGACCAGTCGATCTTCGTGCGTGGCGCCATTGACGGCGTAGTTCGCGAGGCCATCATCGCTGCCTGCCTCACGGCCATCATGATCCTCGTCTTTCTGGGCAGTTGGCGCTCCACCATCATCATCGCCGTCTCCATTCCTCTTTCGATTCTCTCTTCCCTCTGCGTCCTTTACATGCTGCACGAAACTATCAACATCATGACCCTGGGAGGCATGGCGCTGGCCGTTGGCATCCTGGTGGACGATGCCACGGTGGCCATCGAAAACATCAACCGCAATCTTGAAGCCGGCAAGGAACTGGAGCAATCCATCCTCGACGGCTCGGCGCAGATCGCGGTCCCCGCTTTGGTATCCACGCTGGCCATCTGCATCGTCTTTGTTCCCATGTTCTTCCTCGGCGGTGTTGCCCGATACCTCTTCGTCCCCATGGCCGAAGCGGTGGTCTTCGCCATGCTGGCCAGCTATCTGCTCTCCCGTACTTTAGTGCCCACCATGGCCAAGTACCTGCTCAAAGAGCACGGCGATGCCGAGGCGGCCAGAAAGCTCTCCAGCCGCAATCCCTTCACCCGCTTCCAACTCGCTTTCGAATCCGGCTTTGACAGTTTTCGTCACGGCTATCTGCGCCTGCTTGCCCTGTGCGTTGATTACTCTCTCGTTTTTCTCATCCTGTTCACGCTGCTTGCCGTCGGCTCCGTCGGGTTGCTTGCGCCCTTCCTTGGCCAGGACTTTTTCCCCTCGGTGGATTCCGGGCAATTCAAGATTCACGTGCGCGCCAGCACCGGCACGCGCATTGAAGAGACCGCCGCGCTCTGCGATCACATCGATGCGACTATCCGCCAGCAGCTTCCCGCCAAAGAAGTCGTCTCCATCGTTGATAACATCGGCCTGCCATATTCGGGGCTGAACCTCTCCTACTCGACCTCCGCGCCCATCGGCCCGGCCGATGCCGACATACAGGTTCAGTTGACCAAAGACCACCGCCCCACCGCGGACTACGTTGAGCGCCTGCGCACTGTGCTGGCCCGTCAGTATCCGGGCGTTACGTTCTACGTGCTGCCGGTGGACATTGTCACCCAGATTCTCAACTTCGGCCTCTCTGCGCCCATCGACATACAGGTCGTCGGCCCCAATCTCTACGCCAATCGCGCTCTTGCCGATCGCATTCTTGACCAGGTCCGCTATGTTCCCGGCGCTGCCGACGCGCGCATCCAGCAGCCCTTCAACTATCCCATGATGAAGGTAGACGTGGACCGCACCCGCGCTCAGCAAGTCGGACTGACGCAGAAAGATGTAGCCGCAAGCCTGCTGGTCTCCCTCAGCGGCAGCTTTCAGACCGCTCCCAGCTTCTACCTTGATCCTAATAATGGCGTCAGTTACAGCGTGGCTATTCAATCGCCGCAATATAAACTTGACTCGCTGGCCGCGCTGCAAAGCCTGCCCGTGAACGGCGCGCTTCCGATTCAACAACCCGGAGGCTCTACCGCCGCTGCGACGCCCGGAGCGCAACGCACTGAGCAGGTGCTGGGCAACCTGGCCTCCATCACTCCCGGCTTTGAACTGGGCACGGTGAGCCACTACAACGTGCAGCCGGTCATCGATATCTATGCCAATGTGGATGGAACCGACCTGGGCAGCGTAACCCGAAAGATTGAAAAAATCATCGATCAGCACAAGGCCGAGCTGCCCCGCGGCTCGCACTTCATTCTGCGCGGCCAAAGCGAAACCATGAAGAGCTCTTACATCGGCCTGCTCGGCGGCCTTGTTTTCTCCATCGTGCTCGTCTACCTGCTTATCGTGGTCAACTTCCAGTCCTGGCTTGATCCATTCCTGATTATTTCGGCGCTGCCCGCGGCGCTGGGAGGAATCGTCTGGTTCCTTTTTCTCACCAACACCCGGCTCAGCGTTCCCGCGCTTACCGGAGCCATCATGTGCATGGGCGTGGCCACGGCCAACTCGATTCTGGTGGTCAGCTTTGCCCGCGAGCAGTTGGAGATTCTGGTAGGCGACGCGCGTAAAGCCGCCCTCAACGCTGGCTTTGTCCGCCTGCGCCCGGTGCTGATGACCGCCCTGGCCATGATTATCGGCATGGTGCCCATGGCCCTCGGCCTCGGCGACGGAGGCGAGCAGAATGCCCCGCTGGGCCGCGCCGTCATTGGCGGCTTGCTGGCCGCCACCGTAGCCACGCTCTTTTTTGTTCCCGCATTTTTCTCTTTGATCCACGGCTGGCTTGAAAGCCGCCATAAAATGGCTCCCGGCGCAGCGGCCGGTACGCTGGACGAGTTTGACGAGATATCGGAGTAATTTATGACCCATGCATCCTATCCAAACCCGCAACAGGAACGCCCCCCGGCGCAGGAGCACGAAAACGCGCCGGAGCAGGCGTCCATTTCGCCGCGCAAGGCCCTCATGGGCGTGGTTGTCGTGATTCTTATCGCTGGCGCGCTGGCCGGCTTCGGCATTCTCCGGCGTGTCTCTGCCGCCAGGGTACTCGCCGAAACCACCCATGAACTAGCCGCTCCCACGGTAATCGTTGCTGCTCCCAAACAAGGCGCGCCCGAGGATTCACTGGCGCTTCCCGGCAACGTGACCGCCTACACGGATTCACCCATCTACGCGCGTACTGCCGGCTATCTCACTCGCTGGTACTTCGACATTGGCGCCAAAGTGAAAAAAGGTGTTCTGCTGGCTGAGATTGCCACCCCCGAAGTGGATCAGCAACTGGCCCAGGCCGAGGCCGATTTGAATACCGCCCAGGCCAACGCCAACAACGCCCGCATCCAGGCCGATCGCTACACCGGCCTCGTCAAATCCAACGCCGTCTCCCAGCAAGACACTGACACATTCGTCAATCAGGCCGCGGCCACCGCTGGCGCCGTCCGATCTGCGCAATCCAACGTCGAGCGGCTTCGCCAGTTGCAGTCCTTTGAAAAAGTCTACGCGCCCTTCGACGGCGTCATCACGGCCCGCAACATCGACACCGGCCAGTTGATCGATCCCGGAGCAGCCAAGGAACTCTTTCGCCTTCAGGCCATTCAAACTCTCCGTGTCTACACCAACCTGCCGCAGCTTTACTCTGCGAACGTAAAGTCAGGCGCAATCATCGATTTGACCTTTGCCGAGCATCCCGGAAAAACCTTCCAGGGCACGCTCGTGCGAACCTCGGACGCCATCGATCCGGTCAGCCGGACTCTGCTTGTCGAAGTTGACGTAAACAATCAATCCGGCGAACTGTTGCCCGGCTCGCTGGCCCAGGTTCACTTCAAAACTCCCCCCGTCGCGCCCACCTATATTGTGCCCGCCGCCGCGCTCATCTTCCGCCGGGAAGGCCTGCGCGTTGGCGTCGTGGTCAACAATGTCGCGCATCTCGTCCCAGTGGTCATCGGTCAGGACGACGGCGCGAACGTCCGCATCATCACCGGCCTCAGCGCAACCGACAAAGTGATTCAGGATCCTCCCGATTCGCTCATTGATGGGGAAAATGTCCAGATCGTCAATTCTGTCAATGCGGGAGGCAATTGACCATGCCGCCCACTGGCGCCCGCATAACTGCCCCGTGCATAACTCTGGACTGTCATCCTGAGCGAAGCGTAGCGAAGTCAAAGGACCTGCTTTTCGTTTTTTCGCGGCTCGTTTTGGTTTACACAGTTGCTGCATTTCTCACCGGCTGCAAACCCGTCGGCCCCAATTACAATCGCCCCGGTTACGAAGCCCCGCAAGCCTACAGGGAAACCGGCGCATCCGTAGTCACAACTCCTCCTCCCGCCCCCGCCGGAGGCGCATGGCAGCCCGCCAATCCCTCCGATAGCATGGTCCGGGGAAAATGGTGGGAGATCTATCAGGACCCGCAGCTCAACAAGTTGGAAGACCGCATCGCCGCCAACAACCCCACCCTCCGCCAATCGCTGGAAACTTACCTCGCCGCTCGCGACCAGATCACCGTAGCTCGCTCCGGACTTTTCCCAACTTTTTCCGCGGGCCCTTCCGCACAGCGCCAAAAAGTTTCTGCCTACGGCGCATCCTACTCTCCTACCAAGCCCGAAACCTACAACGACTTCGTGCTCACCGGCCAGGCCAGTTGGGAACTGGATTTCTGGGGCCGCATCCGTCGCACTGTTGAAGCCGCCCACTCCACCGCGCAGGCCAGCGCCGCGGATGCCGCAAACATCGACCTCAGCCTTCACGCCGAACTCGCCGCTGACTACTTTCAACTGCGCGGCCTCGACGCCGAAGCCAATCTCCTCGACGCCACAGTCGCTGATCTCGAGCATCAGCTGGACCTGACCCAGCGCCGTCTTGCCGGTGGAATCGGCACCGAAGCCGACGCGGCCCAGGCTCGCACACAGCTCGAAACCGTGCGCGCCCAGCGCATCGATGTGGGCGTTGCCCGTGCTCAGTACGAGCACGCCATCGGCGCCCTCGCTAATCTCAAACTTTCCGAGTTCAGCATTCCGCCGTCGCCCCTGAATCTCGCTCTGCCCAGGGTTCCCACCGGCATTCCCTCGCAGTTGCTCCAGCGCCGCCCGGACATCGCCGCCGCCGAGCGCCGCACCGCCGCCGCCAATGCGCAAATTGGAATTGCCGTCAGCGCCTACTATCCCGACATCAGCCTCGGCGGAACCGGAGGCTTTGAAAGCTTGAACGCAGGCACATGGATTCAGGGGCCAAGCGCGCTGTGGACTCTCGGCGCGCAAGCCACCGAACTTCTCTTCGATGCCGGCAAGCGCCACGCCCTCACCGATGCCGCCCGTCACAGTTACGAGGCACAGGCCGCCGCCTACAAAGCCTCTATCCTCGCCGCCTTCAACGACGTGGAAGACCAGCTCTCCAGCCTGAAAATTTTGGAACAGGAATCCACCGTCGAAGACCAGGCCGTCGCCGCGGCGCAACACTCCTGCGACATCTCCAGCCAGCGCTACAAAGGCGGCGTCACCAGCTATCTCGAAGTGCTCACCGCCGAATCCGCGCTCCTGCAAAATCAGCGCACCGCCATCAGTTTGCAGACCCGCCAATTCGTTTCCAGCGTAGGCCTCGTCCGCGCCCTCGGCGGCGGCTGGGATGCCACGCAGTTGCCAAAGTAAGTGGAAGCCATGATCGTCCGCAGTGAGAAACCGGAAGATTACGCCGCAATCCGCCTCGTCAACCAAGAGGCATTCGTCCGGCCAGATGAGGCTGATCTTGTTGATCGATTGCGCGCTGAGGGGGTCGTGCTCGCTTCGTTTGTTGCCGAGGCTGAAGGCCTGATCCTTGGTCACATCCTCTTCAGCCGGATGTCGATTGAGATAACCGATAACTCCGTTGCGGCGGTAGCATTAGCTCCCATGGCGGTTATGCCGATGTTCCAGCGCCAGGGCATTGGAACAATGTTGATAGCTCACGGCCTCGATTGGCTGCGCGCGCAAAGCGAGCAGATTGTCTTCGTTCTCGGCCATCCGGATTACTATGAGCGCTTCGGTTTCTCGACCGATAAAGCTCGCTTCATCGAGAGCCCATTCAACCCAAAATCCTTCATGGCTCTTGAACTCAAGCCCAATGCACTCGAATGCATTCGCGGCAAGGTCCGCTACCCGGATGCGTTTGGACTTTGAGAGCGGAATACCATACGCCATCGGCCATACGCCAGTCAGTGGCAAAAATAAGGATTAGTGTAGGCGGCTATAACAAATCCCGAAACTGCTCCAAACTCAATCCGGCGTCTCGGACGATGCCGCCCATCGTAAAAGCGCTGATTGGATTGAGGGGTGAAATCAGGGATTTTCACTTTGTCCAGACACAGACTTTACAATTTAGTTAACTATCGACAAACTTTGCTCAGGCTACCGCGACTTCCACAATGCGGCCCTCATCCTCACGCGCTAACTCCTCAGCCGCTGCAACATATTCTTGAATTGCGATCTGAATATTCGCGAGAGCTTCCTCTTCGGTTGCTCCCTGCGACCAGCAGCCCGGCAGGCCAGGGCACGAGACGCTGTAACCTTCCTCGGAGTGGCGGAGAACGACGCGATAGTTTGCCATAAAAGTAATGGTACTCCTGTGCACTATCAGCGGCAACGCGGGTTTCTCTCTCCCGCACAGGGCCGTTTCATTTTCATCTAGGCATCCCCGGCAGCTTCCAGTGCCTTCGCAGCCTCTTGTACTCCGCGCGCGGCAACTGCACCAGCAGCGGACTCCTCGCCGGATCAAGCCGCGCAATCACGCTTTCCAGATGCTCCTCCGTCATCGCCGTGCATCCCGAAGTCCCTTGCTCCGGCCCCAGCCAGATGTGCATGAAGATGCACGATCCACTGCCGGCAGTCACCGGCTCCGCATTGTGATCAACCTCCAGTCCCCATTTATATTCCCCGTCCGGGCGCAGCATCTGTTCCGAGCTGTTCCAGTCCGGCGTCACAGACGCGCGGTCCAGCACGCGGTTATAAAACTTTGAGCGGGCATCATCCACGCACTCCACCGAAGGCGTCAGAACCACGTACGGCATCTTCCAAGTGATCGGCTCCTGCGCTGCATAACCAAAAGCCGTGCTCAGCCGAAAAATTCCCGCTGGCGACTTGCCGTCCCCTTCATGCTTCACCGGATCATCCGGGCCATGCTTTCCAATGTCGCCAGCCGCCGCCAGCCCCGCCCCCCATGCAAGCCCCTTCTTGCCAATCACCACCTGAATCGGATCGCCGGCCGCCTTCCACTTTTTGCGCGCCTGCGGCCGCTCATACGCCTGCAGCGTTCCTTCAATCCCGTTCCAATCCGCAGTTGTCACCACCAGCATCTGTGTTGACGCATGCAAAGCAGCCGGCTCCTTGCATTGCGCCGCCGAAGCCACGCAAAGCAAAGCCGCGCAACAGTACATCCATTTGATCTTCATCGTTATCTGCGCCCCTGAATGCAACTTCAAGTTCACCACAGCCCATCACCGAAGTCGAGCTTTATTGATCCTGGTCCCTAAGTCCCTGCTCCCTGCCTTTACCACATCTTTCCTCGCATGGCTGTATGCCGCCGGCGGCACATCCGTCAGCCGCAGCGCCGGACCTTCCCACAACAACCGCGGCACGCCCTGGCTTGCCGAGTGCAATCCTTCCAAATGAATCGCATGCCTTCCCGCGCGCAGCCCCAGCGATCCGCGATCGAACCGCGTTGCATTGCCCGGTGAAAGGCAGGCCTGCGCAAACGATGGGCCGGTCTTTGCCACTTCCACGCCGTCAATCACCAGCCGCGCGCCATCCCGCGCCATCAAATAAAACGTGTACCCGCCATCCGCCGGGATGTCGATAAAACCATCCCATGCGGCAGCATAATGTGTAAACCCCTGCGCATCCGCACGCAGGTTCGGTCCCTCGCCGTTGAACACCGCGTGCTCGGCGGTCAGATCCGGCAACTCGGTCCACACTCCGGGATAAATCTTCCATGCAAGGCCAGGAACCGTCACACCTGCAACTTCAATTGCCTCATACCACCGTGCCACCGCGACCACTCCCTGCGCCGCCCAATCTTCGCTTGCTGCGTTGCTCTCTCCCGCCCGTTCCTCAACGTGCAGCAAAACCCTGAACCGCCCAGCGCCGGTCGCGGCGCCGTTCAGTTCCGTCCCCTCCGCATCCGCAAATCTATGATGAACGCGGCGGCCCGTTGCCTGCGTTCCATCGCCAAAGAGCCACGTGTAATGCGCGCCAGGCTGAGCTTGCGCTGTGAATGTGATTTTTTCTCCCGGCGCAAAAACCTCCGGCGCAACAGTGAACTCCGCCACCGCGCCTTGCTGTGCAGTGTACGCTGCCGCCTGCGCGCCATCCCCTGTGGTCATCGGCAGGTCCGCATTGCCCGCCGCCCGGCTCTGGCCGTACTTCACATTGTCGAAAGTTACCCCCGCCACGTCGCCCACCATCGAGGAATCGGCCAGCGGCGGCTGGTCCAGCGCCCAGATGTTGCGAAATGTGAATCCCTGCAAACCCGGGTACTCCTGCTCCATATGCGCCAGCGAGTACCAGTTGTCCAAAAAAAGATTCTCAAATGTGTAGTTGGTATGCAGCCCCTTCGCCCCATTCGCGCCCCAAAAACCCAGCAGCCCAAACGTCTGTCCGCACGCCCCAATCCCGCCATGCAAAATGTCGGAGTCGCGCAGCGTAAAATTGCGCGAGTTGAATGTCTTCCGCGGCCATCCCGCGCGCACAATATTTGAGATGCTCGTCGACAGCACGCTGTGCTCAATCAGAACATTCTGCACATCGTGACCCGGCCTCACCATCTCTTCATCGGTATAGCCATCCCAATTCCCCTGCATTGCAAACACATCATCGGACGAGCGAATAAATGCGTCACGCACAACCGTATCGCCGCCGCCCAGCCAGTCCATTCCATCCTGGTTCGCATTCCCGGGGTTGCCGCCAATCACGCGCAAATCGTCAAATACAAATCCGCCGCTATCCTTCATCTGTATCGACCACGTCCGCGACCGCACAATGCAGGTCAGCCCGTCGATCTCCACGTTGTGCGACTCCAGCGCGCCGATGCAGTGCCAGTCCGGCTTTTGCATCCAGCCTTCGTCGCTGTTGGGGTCCTGCGGCCCGTCGTACACAATCGTTCCCCGGCCAAGTATCTTTACGTTCTCCACCTTCCATAAATTCAGGCTGCCGAAAAAATACGAGCCGGGCGCCAGGTAATACGTCTCGCCGCTTTTGGGATTGAGGCTCTGGCGATATACTCCCGGCTGATAGGCAATGATCTTGGGGTTGCGCGGCAACGGCGGCAGCGGCGCTCCGGCAAAGAGAAACAGCATCTTTGCGTAATTCAAAAAATCGCCCGGTCGCGAGATGGAAATCTTGGCCGGCCCCGCAAGCCTGAAGCGAATCGTCTGGCCTTGCCGGACAGGCCGCAAACCCAGCCGCCACGGCTGAATATCCACGCCCTTATCCCAAAAGCCCGCCGCAGCCGCGGTAATCTCCACATCGAACGGCCCGCGCCCATCAAAGCTGACATATTGGTAATTCGCCGCCGCGTGCGCCACATCCACCGCCTGCCCATTTACGCGCACGGTGAATTCAGTAGCCCGCATCTCCGGCGGAACCGGCGCAGCCTGCACGCGCGTCGCCGCATCAGCGACAACAGGAAGCGCGAGTAAAGCTGCGAGTAATAATCGAAGACCCAGCAAGCGTGCGACTCCTGCAACAAAATACGAACGAATCCACTGTAGCACCGGGAAGCGTTTTTCGGCCCAAATCAAGCAAATGCAATTCATCGTAACAATCTCAGAAAGTGTATTGTCGGACCGTGGGTCACTAAACTATGCTGACGACCATGCGGCCACTCGTTATAAGAGTCTTGCTGTGTGCATCCGTCGGCTTCGCTACCGCGCAGACGGACATTCGTCAGGTCGATTTCAAGAATTTCAGCTACCCGTCGTACATCGCATTGCCGGAGCGGCCAGGGTGGATTGATATGTCTCACGAGAGATTGGTTCGGCTGACGAATGGACGGCACTTGGTCGATTCGGGAAACGGAGTGACACTCGAAGGTCTGACGCTGGAAGAAGTGCAGTTTGCCGATGTGACCGGTGACGGTCAAACCGATGCGGTTGTTGTGCTGCGATACGATACTGGCGGAACAATGTTTTTCTATTACATATATGTTTATTCGTTTGCCGCTGGAAAACCAAAGTTGCTGGCATGTTATCAAACGGGTGAACGTGCCGACTCGGGTCTTTACCGCGTATATGAGCAAAATGGAAAGCTGGTTTTCGAACTTTTCAACCCGGAGAAGAGTTCGGGGGATTGTTGCTCGTCTGGTTTCGTTCGTACTCGTTATATATGGCGCAATGGAAGATTCTTTGCGATCGGCGCTAAAGAATTCGGTACCCCAAAAACGTCTTCACGCATACCAGTTACCGTATTCGGAAATCACCAGTAGTGATTTATCGTCAGAATTGAACAGCCCGTGTGCCCCATCCATCCCGCGCTTTTGCGGGATGGGTGGGAAACCTTGAATCTAAATAAGCCTAATGCAAGAAACAAAATCTATCTCAAATCCCTTCCCCCATCGAAACATATTGTCGCCGCTCCAACTCTTCGCGGTAAGCCGCCCGCTCGGCCTCTTCTACGGTGAACGGTTCCATCGATCGAGCCTCGCCGCCTAATTGCTTCTCCAACTCTTCCACGCGGCCAGAAAGCGCGATCAGCGCGTCGCTCAGCGGGTCCTTCACATCGTGCGGATCGGTAATCAGCACACGCTCGCCGTTGCGATAAACAATGTGCGCCGGAACGCCCACCACCGTCGAATTCGGCGGCACATCTGCCAGCACCACCGACCCCGCGCCCACCCGCGAATTTTCGCCAACGGTCACGTTGCCCAGCACATTGGCGTTGTTGCCGATAAAAACCCCGTCGCACACCGTGGGGTGCCGTTTGCCGTGTCCCTTGCCGGTGCCGCCCAGCGTCACGCCCTGGTACATCGTCACGTCGCTGCCCACAATCGCGGTTTCGCCAATCACCACTCCGGTTGCGTGATCGATGAACAGACGCCGTCCAATCAGCGCGCCGGGATGAATATCGACGCCGGTAAAAAACCTGCCAATCTGCGAAAGCAATCGCGCCGTCAGTCGCCACCGCCTGCGCCAGAGCTGGTGTGAGACGCGATGAATCCACACCGCCCATAGCCCCGGATAGCAGAGAAAAATCTCCAGCCGCGAGCGCGCAGCCGGGTCCCGCTCCATCACGGAGTTCATGTCGTCGCGAATGCGTGCAAACAAAGACATAGTGAGGCCGCCAAAAACCGCATCAATCGCAGAGTACGGGCTTCAACTCGTACATCAATCACACCAGTAAACGCAGGGCTTTGGCCTCTGAGGGAATGCATTGACGGGTGGAAACTTTCCCGCGGGTGCCCCAGGTCTCGATTTTGAGACCTGGGATTCAACACCCCTCAACACCCTCCGCCCGCGCGGCCAGCACTCATAACGCAACTTGCTCCGTCACCAGTCCCAACGCCTGCTGGCGCAGCGATTCAAAGAGAATGCTCGACAGATAGCGCTCGCCAAAATCGGGCAGCACCACCACGATCAACTTGCCTGCGTTCTCCGGCCGCGCGGCTACCTTCAACGCCGCGGCTACCGCTGCGCCCGAACTGATGCCGACAAACAGGCCTTCTTCGCGCGGCAATCGCCGGGCCATCTCCACCGCTTCGTCGTTGCTCACCTGGATGATCTCGTCAATCAGCCCGGTGTTCAGCACGCCCGGCACAAACCCCGCGCCGATGCCCTGAATTTTATGTGGCCCCGGCTTGCCGCCGCTCAGCACCGCGCTGTCCGTCGGTTCCACGGCGATGGCCTTGAAATCCTTCTTGCGCTCCTTGATGTACTTGCCCGCACCGGTAATGGTGCCGCCAGTGCCAACTCCAGAGATGAGAATGTCCACCTTGCCGTCGGTGTCGTTCCAGATCTCAGGCCCGGTAGTGGCATAGTGAATCGCAGGGTTGGCCGGATTGTCGAACTGCTGCAGGATGTAACCATTCGGCGTCCTGGCCAGAATTTCTTCCGCCTTGGCGATTGCGCCCTTCATGCCGTTTGGTCCCGGCGTCAGAACAATCTCCGCGCCATAGGCCAGCAGCAGCACGCGCCGCTCCAGGCTCATCGTCTCCGGCAGCGTCAGAATCAGCTTGTAGCCCTTGACCGCGGCCACAAATGCCAACGCAATCCCGGTGTTGCCGCTGGTGGGCTCAATCAGCACAGTCTTGCCCGGTGTAATCTTGCCGGCCTTTTCTGCGGCCTCGATCATCGCCAGGCCAATGCGATCCTTCACGCTCGACACCGGGTTCTGGCTTTCCAGTTTGGCCACAACGATTGCAGGCAGCCCGGCCGCCACGCGGTTCAATCGCGCCAATGGTGTCTTGCCGATGAGTTCAGTTACGTTCGCGGCTATCTTCGCCATGATGATCTCCTTTTTCCGGAATGACCTGCCGGAAGGTTGTGAGTTGTGAAAATGAATCAATTGATTCGACGGGGAAGAGCGTGCGCTAACCAGACACACACCAGCATCGGAGCAATCACCAGGGCGGTGTTAGCGACATCGACGCATAACTAGAGCGTAATGCAAAACGAATTTCGTTGCAAGTGAAAGCTGCTTCATCTTTGCGTAACTGCAAACCCTGCCGCCGCAATGCGATTGCGTGGCCTGTTCACTTAACCCGTGTTCCTTAGCCCCGCAGCAATCCCGCTGATCGTCGCCGCAATCGCCCGATTGACCTCCGGCGTGTCTTCGCCGCCGCGTTTACGCCTCAGCATGTCCACCTGAATCAGATGCATCGGATCGACATATGGATTGCGCAACTTGATCGAGCGAGCCAGCACGTGATTCGACTCCAGCAACTCCTTCTGTCCCGTCACCGCCAGCAACGCGCGCACCGTGCGATGAAATTCCGCATCGCACATCTCATACACGCGCTCCCGCAGCGCCGCATCTTCCACCAGTGCGGAGTAAAGCCGCGCAGTTCCCAAATCCGCCTTGCCCAGCGCCAGCTCCACATTGCGCAGCAGGTCGATGAACAGCGGAAACTCGTGCGCCATCGTTCGTAGCAGCTCCAGTGCGCCAGGCCGCGTCAAATATTTCTCCAGCGCAAACCCCACTCCAAACCACGCCGGCAACAGCAGCCGCGATTGCGTCCACCCAAATACCCACGGAATCGCGCGCAGATCGGCAAGCCTGCTGGATGCGCCGCGCCGCGATGGCCGCGAGCCAATCTTCGCCTGGTCCAGTTCGCCCACCGGCGTCGACTGCTCAAAGTAAGTCACCACCCCTGCATCGTCCAAAATATGTTTGCGATAAAACTCGAAGGCGATGCCGGAAAGCTCATCGAACGCCGCCTCCCACTCCGGCTTCAGCACGCCCGTGAAATGCCCCTCGGGGTCGCGCGCATTCGGCCGCGCCAGCGCATCCAGCGATGCCGCAATCATCAACTCCAAACTGCGCTCGGCCAGCACCTCGTCGGCATATTTGAAATTCAGCACCTCGCCCTGTTCGGTAATTCGTAACTGCCCTTCAAACGAATCCATCGGCTGCGCAAAAATCGCGCGATGCGTTGGCCCTCCCCCGCGCCCCACGGTTCCGCCGCGACCGTGAAACAGCCGAAGCTTCACGCCGCACTCGCGCGCCACCGTATGCAGGTCGCGATGCGCGCGGAAAATCTCCCACGTGCTCGTCAGCATTCCGCCGTCTTTATTGGAGTCGGAGTAGCCCAGCATCACCTCCTGCCAGTTGCCCCACGTCGCCATCAACGCGCGATAATCCGCCCTGCTCCACAACTCGCGGCAAACCCCCGGCGCCCTGCGCAAATCATCAATCGATTCAAACAGCGGCACCGGCATAAGTCCCGGATCGTTTCCAGGCCCGCTCCCATCCCCCTCCACTTTCACGCCGCCCAGCCGCGCCAGCCGCACCACGGCCAGCACATCCTCCACCGTCGATGCGCCGCTGATCACATACTGCCGAATCGCCTCCGGCGCGCAGCCATTCTTGACCTCCGCCACCACGCGAAAACTCTCCAGCACGCTCGCGCTCTCCGCCGACAAACCACTCGGCAATGCCTCCGCAGCCGTGTCCGCAATCGCCTCCTGCAACGCCTTCGCATGTACCCGCGCATGTTGCCGAATGTCCAGCGTATGCAAATGAAATCCAAATGTCCGCGCCTGCAAAATCAGCGGATCAACCAGCGTCCGCGCAATGCGCAGCCCGTGATTTGCCTCCAGCGATTCGCGCAGCGTCTCCAGATCGTCCACAAACTCCTGTGCCGCGCCATACGCCGGCAACGCTTGCGCCAGCCGCTCCTGCTCGCGCCCCAGCCTGTAGCGCATCACCGGCAGCGCCGCCGCCGCGCGCCCCGGCTGTTCTGAAACCTCCAGCGTCCGCTGAATCCGCGCCTTCAGGCAAATCGCAAACCGGCGATAATATTCAAACTCATACTGCGCGCCAAACAACTGCGCCTCCGCCGTGTGTACCCGCGCCACATACTCTGCCAGCCGCTTCAGCAGCGCCTCGCTGAATCCCGTTTGCTGCGTGCTGGTCGTTAGCAGGTCGGTAATCTCATCCAGTTGCCGCTGGTAATAAAGCAGCAAATGTCCGCGCGCCAGTTGAATCGCATCGCGCGTCACCTCCGGAGTCACAAATGGATTTCCATCGCGATCCCCGCCAATCCACGAGGCAAAGCTGAGCACCTGCGGCAGCGCGTGCGCCTCAATCTCCAGCCCATACGCATCGCGCAGCGCCTCGGCAATCTCGCGATAAAGCCCTGGCAGCGTCGCGAAAATCGACACGTCGTAATAGTCCAGCCCCATCTTGATCTCGTCATAAACCGTAGGCCGTCGCGAGCGTACTTCGTCTGTCTGCCACAGGCTCGTGATCTCTGCGCGAATCGCCTCTTCCAGCCGCGCCATCTCCGGCTCGGGAATCGGAATCCGGTCCAGCTCCGCCAGATATTCCCCAATCCTCCGCCGCTTGAACATCACCGACCTGCGCGCTGCCTCCGTCGGATGCGCCGTAAACACCGGCACCACCAGTACGCGCTTAAGCCACTCCAGAGCCTCATCCGCGCCAATGCCTACGCGCCGCATCGCACACAGCGTGCCAATCAGCGACCCGCGCTGCCGTCCCGCCTCTCCGCTCAGGTGCAGCGCCGTGCGCCGCCGCTTGCGATGATTCGTCTCCGCCAAATTGATCAGCTCAAAATAAAACGCAAAGGCCCGGGTCAGTAATATCGCCCGCTCCACCGGCAGCGAATGCACCAGCTCCAGGGCCTTCGTCGCCTGCCGCGCCGCCTCTTCATTGCGCCCGCGAGCCTCTTCATCCCGCCGCCGAATCGTCCCCTGCCGCAGCGCCTCCACCTGCGCAAACAGCTCCTCGCCCGCCTGCTCCCTCAGCACCTCGCCCAGCAAAGTGCCCAGTGACCGCACGTCGCGCCGCAGCGGAGCCTCCTTCAGCTCCCCCGTCCGCGCCTCCAGCTCTGCCAGCCGCAGCGCCCAACTCTCCGGATTCCACAAAACACCCATCGTGTTTAGATTATGCATGAAAGGCTATAAAGGTGGTCCTGAAGCATGTTTCAAAAGCCCGCTTTGTGTCAGGGCACGACTTCAGTCGTGCCGAAAAGATTGCGAGAAATAATCGGGCTTGATCCCTGAGGGAAGACTTCGCGGGAGTAAGAACCTAGTCCGGGTGCCCCATCCATGCCGCAGTTTGATCGCGGCATGGGTGGGATACCACGGACCTCGACCAATTTCATTTCCAATATCAACAATATGTACAAATACAACCTGTCATCCTGAGCGTAGCGCAGCGCAGTCGAAGGACCTGCTGTTGCTTTCTGTTTTTCGAGTCGAACGTATTTCAATGTCAGGCTGTGTCTCAGGGCACGACTTCAGTCGTGCCGAAATCGTCCAAAAAAGATGCGCGGGCTTTGCCCCTGAAGGAATGTCGAACCGCCTGGTGCCCCATCCATGCCGCAGTTTGATCGCGGCATGGGTGGGATACGCAGGTGGCCGCTCACCAGCCACGAATATTCTCCAGGAATTTTGAGAAGCTGTGCCCCGTTCGTCGCGGCCTTATGATGAGCGGGCGGGTGACGCCGCGAGTTCCATCCCTGCCCATGCCATGAGCCTTGGGTTGCCATATGTCCCACCCCTAAATCGCCCTTCGCTCCAACGCCGGTAATCAAAAACCTTCCCCACCACTTTGCATATAATTTCCCCTCCCCGGCGCAAACTAAAAACAATCAGAAAACCGTGGTCAATCCATCCCTGACCCCTGAAAAGGAAGATTACCCAATGCCAGCTGAATCCAACGCACAACTCACCCAGGTCGAATCCACTTTTATTCCCGCGCTCGACCCCGACCCTCTACAAGCCCGCGCCGCCATCAAGCGTTGCTGCGCTGCCTGGCAGCGCGCATACGAGGCAAACCTAAAGGGCACCTCCAGAAGTAGCACGGACAAGATCTTTGCCGCCTACGAAGCCGGCCCCGCTTACTGCAAAGCCATGCCTCCTCTTGCCGGCCGTGACAGTATCCGTGACTTCATCGCCTGCGCGGCCCACGGCATACTCATGGATGCAATTCCAGAAAAAAGAGCCAACCAGCTCCTGTACGCCGCGCAGGTCGCTCTCGCCAGCCTCCATTACCAGCCAAAACAGCAAAAAAATGCCTGACCCCCACCCCCCTATGCCAAAACTCCGGTTTTTCGAAATTGGTTTTCAGATAAGATGCTTTTAATCAATAAGTTAACTATTCGCCTGCTAACTGATTAGTAATTTTAGGCCCCTGATATTGCCCATTTTTGGGGCCAAAATGAGCCCTTTTTAGCCTGATACCGCTCGTCTTCTGCAAGTTAAGGCAGGGACAGCCAGCTCTGGCAATCTGCCAATCAAGGGGTGGATTACATCTCGACAGGGATAAGACTTTCAGATTTCGCGGTTGACCAACTCCAGCGCGGCCATCCCTTTGCGCGGTGCAATAAAACTCTCCGCGCGCCAGGCAATAGAAAGTTTCTCGCGGTCCAGCAGCTTGCGAATCTGCCCGCGCGCGTGTTCGGCCCACGGGCCGCCTTTATCCAGCCGCGCATATGCCTGCCAGTGACGTAATGCAGAACGCGCCTCGCCCCGGCGCTCATGGGCCAGGGCCAGGTTGTAGTGGGCATCCGCATATCCCGGCGCCAGCGCAACCGCCCGCCGGTATGCGGCAATCGACTCATCCAGCCGCAGCAACTCGTCCAGCACATTGCCCAGATCGAAAAACGCCAGTACGTAGCTTGGATCGATCTCGGTCGCGCGACGGTAAAGTTGCTCGGCCGCGTCAAACTCGCGCAGATGAAAGTGAATTGTTCCCAGGTTGATCCACGCAGGAGCAAAGCTGGCGTCCATCTCCATCATTTCTTTGTAGAGTTTGATGGCGCGTTGCTTTTCGCCTGCCTCCTCGGCCTGCACCGCCTCCAGAAACATCTCCTGAACGCCTCGAGGACTATCTGCCCGCGGCCTGCGCAACGGCGCCGGCTCGGAACTGGCCGACGGCCGGCTTGCCTGTTGATCCAGCCGCTCAAAATCAAACAGCAACTGCCGCCTGATCGGGTCCACCATCGCCCCATGATGACGGAAGACCAGCCGCGTTCCGGTCCTCACCAGGCTCGCCTCCAGCAGGGGATTCGACATCCCTGCCACTGCCTTCATGGCCACTATCGAGTGCCGGATCAACGACACCGGCACCTCTTCCTCGCGCAGGGCGCGCAAGATCCTCAACTGCCCAAGGTCCTGAAAGCTGTAACTCTGAAGTTGCGGAACGATTCCCGCTCGTTCCCACGCCTGCAACTGGCGGGAACCGATTTGCAGGATGCGCAGCACGTCCTGGCGGCTATAGCTGGTCACTCTTCAGTGCTCCCGTGGGTGGTTCGGCAAGGCATCGAAACTGACTGACTCGGATTTCTCAACCCCACCATCCCTGGTCTCGGCGCTTGGAACATTTACCCAGAAACCGCTCTGACTTGGATTATGCCAAGACTTGGGGTGGATAAGCAGCCGCCTACCGCCCTCGTATCAAAAAAATCCGTGGATAACCAGTGCCCCACCAGATTCTTTTTCATCCAGTGCATGTTGCCTGTGGAAAACGCAGGAAAAATGGATCAATTCAGGTGAAATTCCTATCAAACCCGCGAATTCCGGAATTCGATTACTAGGTCAGCAGGTACTTCAGCAACGCCATGCGAATGTACAAGCCGTTTTTTGCCTGCCGGAAGTAGGCCGCCCTGGAATTTCCGTCCACCTCCGGCGCAATCTCGTTAACGCGCGGCAAGGCATGCATGATGATGGCCTCCTGCTTCATCCGGTTCGCCATATCAGCGTCAATCACATATACATCTTTGACCGCGTCGTAATCTTCCCGCGATGCGAATCGTTCGCTTTGCACGCGCGTGATGTAGGCAACATCTGCCTGCTCAATGACGCCGTCAAGCCGTTCGCCCTCGTTAAACGGGATCTTCTTTTCTTTAAGGAAATCGCGATACTTCTGCGGCAGTCGCAATTGCGGCGGCGAAATCAAATCGATTGTCACGCCGGAGTACAAGCTAAGCATCGGCAGCAGCGAATGAATTGTTCTTCCGTACAGCAGGTCGCCAACCAGCGCAACACGGAGTCCGGCCAGCCAGCCAATCTCTTTCTTGATTGTGTAAATGTCCGCCAGCGCCTGGGTGGGATGCTCGCCGCTTCCATCTCCGGCGTTGATGATGGGCACTGGAGAAATTCTTGCCGCCTCTTCGGCCGCGCCTTCCTCATAGTGCCGGATTGCAATCACATTGGCATACTCGCTGACCACGCGAATGGTGTCGCGAATACTTTCACCCTTGGTCGCCGACGAATTGGTGCGCGCATTCTCGGCGGTCAGCACGCCGCCGCCCAGCTTCTGCATCGCCGCCTCAAACGAAAATCGCGTTCGAGTACTCGGCTCAAAAAACAACGTCGCCAAAATCCGCCCGCGCAATGGACCCGTCAATGCGCGAAAAACATCGTCGCGCTCCATCCGGTTAGCCGACTCGAAGAGTCCCTGCAAAAACTCCGGATCCGTGAACTGCCGCGCGCTGATTACATGCTTGAGCTTTTCCATTTTGTGTAACCCTCACTCAATCTGTTGGGTAAACTTTGCCTTCCAGTACGGTGTAGGTCACGCGGCCGGGCAACGTAAATCCTTCAAACGGAGACCAGCCGCACTTGGTTTTCATTTCTTCACGCCGCACGGTGAACGGCGCATCTGGATTAAGAATTGTGAGCGAACCGACATATCCCGGCGCGATCATGCCAAATCCGTAACCGAATTTCTCAGGCAGAAATTCTTTTACGAACTTTCCCGGATTATAAGCGCAGACCCGCGCGATATCTTTCACAGAGAATCCATGCTCCGCCATCAGCCAGGTTGCAAAGGCGCCATAGGTGTCAAGGTGGGGCACGCCGCTCCGGCCTTTCCGCTTCTCTTCGAGAGTGTGCGGCGCGTGATCCGTTGCCAGATAATCCACCACTCCATCCCGCAGCGCCGCAATCAAGGCAAGCCTGTCCTCTCTGCCGCGCAGCGGAGGGTTCATCTGCAGCCAGAGACGATTTTCGTCCGTCAGCATGGAGTCGTCGAAGAACAGATGGTGCGGCGCGGCCTCCGCTGTAACGCGAACTCCGCGCGCCTTGGCGGCGGCAATCAATTCGAGGCCGTCCTTTGTGGAGTAATGACACAACTTTCCAATCAAGCCATATCGCTCAATCAGGGTTAGCGCAAACCCGGTTGCCGTAATCTCGGCGCTGGCTGGCCGCCGCTGTTCATGGGTCGCCGCGCTCTTGCTCTCTTGCAGAATCCCAGGGTCTTCGCAATGGAAGCTGACGTTCTTGCCGCGATACTTCGCAATTACTTCCTCGAGTTGCTCCTGTGAGGCAAAGAATAAATCTCCTACGGACGGCCCCATGAAGGCCTTGTAGGGAACGTGCCGCTGAAGCGGGTTTGTCTCCGGCCCGATTCCCGCATACAGCGTCACGTGAACGGCCGACTTTGCGGTCAGTTTTTCCTTCTCGGCATAGGTTGCATCGTCCACCGGCGCGCGAGGATTGTTCGGCATGTCGGCAACGTGCGTAACACCGCCGTGAAGGGCCGCCGCGGAGACTGTCGCGAAGTCCTCTTGATAGGCGTGCAACTGGCTTGCGTCTTCTCTTGCATGAATGTGCAAATCGCCGAAGCCAGGGAAAATAATCTGCCTATCAAGATCAAGATCGCTTTTGCCGGTTCTTGGTCCAACATGCTCAATCAGCCCGGTCTCCGTATTGATCTCTATTGCGCCTTCAAACTCGCTATCATGATTGGCAATTCTGCCTTCAACGCGCAGCCGCATACTTGCGTTATCTGCGGGCCGGTCGAGTTGGATAGCAGCGCTCATCGTCCTCTATTCAAAACCGTGACGCTTGGCCCATGAATGGGGCTCTTTGAGCCAGTCGCGCACCATAGCCGCGCCGGCCTCATCAATCATTTTGCGCCGCAACGCGCTCTCCAGAACCGCCTGAAACGTCGTTGCCGCATGAAGCCGAACGCCGGCTTTCTCAAATAACTCCACAGCTTCCGGAAAGTCATAGCTGATGATGGCCAGGCAATCGTTGACCACCGCGCCCTCTGCGCGCAAGGCCTCAATTGCCGCGATGCTGCTGCCTCCGGTGGTCACCAGGTCCTCGACCAATACGACCTGTTTGCCCGTCACATCACCGCCTTCGACTCGCTTTCTGGTGCCATGCTCCTTTAGTTCTTTCCGGATGAAGACCGACGGCAGACGCATCGAAAATCCCAGCGCCGCGCTATGCGGAATCCCCGCCGCTTCCACGCCGCCAACAACATCTACAGCAATTCTGTCTTCAGCAATCAACGCCTCAAAGCCATGAATCACCTTCGCCCATTCATTTGGCCAAAAAGGGAACCGGCGGTTATCGCAATAAACCGGCGACTTAATCCCCGACTTGAACGTGATGGGCGCTGCAGGCCGAAAACCCACACCTCCAATCGCGATCAATGCCTCCGCTATCGCGCGGCTTCTCGTCTCATAGCTCATAAGCCTGCCCCTTGATCTCATCCGAATGCTCCGGATGCTCTGTTAATGGATGGATTGGCTCGCTGCTTTGAGAATTGGAAGTCGTGTCGGCAAAATGGCCGATTGGGCCGTGCTCATAATTGTCTATATAGGTCTTAGCCGGGTCGTAAAACGGCTCAGAGGACATGCACCTGACCCCCTTGCATTTGAGTATAGCGCATGGTTTTCTGGGCGTTTTAGGGTTAATTAGGGTCTCCCCGGCGCGGCCGTCTCACTCGATGGGAAGGACCTTATTACTGGCTTGACTTTTTACGTCAGCCAAGTACTCTGAGGGTAGGCTGCGCTTCCATTCTCAGAGGCTGCGATCGCGTTGCAAATTCTCAATACGGCATCTGCAAGAGGCACTCCTGGCTAACAAATTTTATTTGCCTCCTGAATTTGTGCAATTTTCCTCCTCTGGATGGGCGATGATGGAAGAGAGAGGCATTATTGACTGTCTCTGAGTTGGATGATCCAGTCCCGGCCCCAGCAACCCAACACGCTGAACCAGAACCTCATTGCTCTCAATGCCACCGATGCACCAGTTTTTTTCACCCCCGCCGGCGGAGTTTGTGACGAACGTCAATGCTACTCCGGCGCCAGCCACGCAGTGAGGAATTATGTGCGGCATAGTCGGCGTTTTTGGGCATAGCCCTGCCAGTGAGGTTATTTACGAAAGCCTTTCCATGCTTCAACATCGCGGCCAGGACGCCGCCGGAATCGCTACATATTTTGAAGACCGGTTTTATCTCGAAAAAGGCAATGGCTTGCTCACGGATGTTTTTGTGGCAGGGAATATGGCTCGGCTGCTTGGCGATATGGGAATCGGCCATGTGCGCTATCCCACCGCAGGCTGCTCGTCGGTTGCCGAAGCGCAGCCTTTTTACGTCAACTCGCCCTACGGCATCATCTTTGCGCACAACGGCAATTTGACCAACGTCTCAGAGATTGTGGAAAGCATGTTCCAGCGGGACATGCGGCATTTGAACACCAGCTCCGATTCCGAAGTGATGCTGAACGTCTTTGCGCATGCCATGACGCGTCTTGGCGCCATCAAGCCCAACGAGTTCGACATCTTCGCGGCAGTGGAAGAGGTCCATCGGCGGTGCAAGGGCGGATACGCGGTGATTGCAATCGTGGCTGGTGTGGGCATGATTGCATTTCGCGACCTGCACGGCATTCGGCCTTTGGTTTTTGGGACGCGCCAAGGCATAGAAACAGAGTATGTGATCGCTTCCGAGAGCGTTGCGCTCCAGGCCAGCGGTTTCGACCTGGACCACGATCTTGCGCCTGGCGAGTGCATCTTCATCGATATGCAGGGCACGGTCCATCAGCATTTAAGCCTTCAGGCCCATGAAAAAACTCCCTGCCTGTTTGAGTTTGTTTACCTCGCACGGCCGGATTCGGTGGTAGACGGCGCGTCGGTTTATCAGTGCCGCATCAACATGGGAACCAAGCTTGCGGAGAAGATCAAGCGGGAATGGGCGCATGTGCCGATTGATGTGGTAATCCCGATTCCTTCTACCAGCCGAGTAGCTGCACAGGAAATTGCCACGCGGTTGAACCTGCCTTATCGCGATGCGCTGGTAAGGAACCGGTATGTGGGCAGGACCTTCATCATGCCGGGACAAGCACAGCGCAAGCAGTCGATTCGCCGGAAACTGAGTCCGATTCCGAAGTTCTTTCAGGACAAGAATGTGCTGCTGGTCGATGATTCAATTGTGCGCGGCACAACAATTAAAGAGATCATCGCGATGGTGCGGGAGCAAGGCGCAAAAAAAGTTTATGTTTGCTCTGCGGCGCCGCCGGTGCGCTTTCCGAATGTGTATGGAATCGATATGCCGGCGCGTTCCGAGTTGATTGCCAGCGGACGGAACGTGGCGGAACTGACAAAGGAAATTGGAGCCGATGAACTGATCTTTCAGGATCTGGAAGATTTGAAACAGGCGATTATCGAAGCTGCACCCGGGCTCTCGCACTTTGACACGTCCATCTTCGATGGGGTCTATGTCACCGGAGACATCACTGAAGAGTATCTCAACATGCTGGAACAAAAACGGAACGACGCTGCCAAACACACTGAAGATGTCGCGAGCTACATCACAAGAAATCTCTCCGCGCACCTCTAGCGGCGCAACGGTGCGGATGCTGCCCGGGCCGACGGCTCTGACGGCATTCGAAGCCGCACGGTTGGCTGCCCGGTTGCGCGCGCTCGATGCCAGCGTGACTGCGGTTGAGGCGTCTTATCTATATTTGCTGTTGCTGCACAAAGACTCTGGGAGCGTAATCGATCATCAGCGACTAACGGAGTTGCTGGGCACGGGCGTTGAAAGCCCGGTCGGCCAGCAGGTGTGGATTGCGCCGCGCGTGGGCACGCAGTCGCCGTGGTCCAGCAAAGCAACCGACATACTGCACAATACAGGCTTTGCGGCAATCGAGCGGATTGAGCGGGCGCGCGTGGTGCGCATCTTATCTTCTCGCGAAGGCGGTGTGACAAATCTTCATACTCTGGCCAGTGCACTGCACGACCGCATGACCGAGAGCGTGTTTTTTGATAGCGCTGAAGAATTACACTCGCTGTTCGCGCCTCGTGAACAGAAGACGCTTGGGCACATCGACGTGCTAGGCCGGGGCGCGGCAGCGATTGTCACGGCGGATTGCGAACTGGGATTGTCGCTCGCTGCCGATGAAATCCAGTATCTTGTCGAGGAGTTCAAGCGGCTGAGGCGCAATCCGACCGATGTCGAGTTATACATGTTTGCGCAAGCCAACAGTGAACATTGCCGCCATAAAATTTTCAATGCCAGTTGGACTATTGATGGAGCGAAGCAGCCGCGTTCGCTTTTCCAGATGATTCGCAACACCAATGAAGTTTCTGGCGAGAATGTGCTTTCCGCTTATCGCGACAATGCTGCTGTGATTCGCGGCGGGCGCGGCGGCAGATTTTTCCCGGAACCTGGTAACTCGACCTACGCATATCACGAAGAAGATATTCATATTTTATTGAAGGTCGAAACGCACAACCATCCGACTGCGATTTCGCCATGGCCGGGCGCAGCTACGGGTTCAGGCGGTGAAATTCGCGACGAAGGAGCAACGGGCCGCGGAGCAAAACCGAAGGCCGGGCTGTGCGGCTTCACGGTTTCGAATCTGAATCTGCCGCAGGCGTCACAACCGTGGGAGCGCCCTTATGGAAGGCCCGCGCATATTGCTTCGCCGCTCGAAATCATGATCGATGGGCCGCTTGGCGCCGCCGCATACAACAACGAATTCGGGCGGCCTGCGCTGTGTGGATACTTCCGCACCTTTGAGCAGGCAAGCGCGAACTCCGCCGGGCAGGCTACAGTCTTTGGGTATCACAAGCCCATTATGCTCGCAGGCGGATTGGGAAATATTCGCGCCGAGCACGTTGAGAAGGGCGCGATGAAACCCGGCTATGCGCTGGTTGCATTGGGCGGGCCGGCGATGCTGATTGGACTTGGCGGCGGTGCGGCCTCCAGCAGCGCAGGCAGCGGAAATACGGATTTGGATTTTGCCTCGGTGCAGCGCGACAACGCGGAGATGGAGCGCCGCGCACAGGAAGTCATCGACCGTTGCTGGCAGCGCGGCGAAGCAAATCCGATTGCGTTCATTCACGATGTGGGCGCCGGCGGACTGTCGAATGCATTTCCGGAGTTGGTCAAGGACGGCGGCTGCGGCGGAAGCTTCGACCTGAATGCAATTCCACGCGGCGAGGCCGGATTGAGTCCGTTGGAAGCGTGGTGCAACGAGGCGCAGGAACGCTACGTGCTGGCAATTGCGCCGGAGAACCTGCATCTCTTCGAAGCTATCTGCGAGCGCGAGCGGTGTCCGTTCGCGGTGGTTGGAACGGCGACGCAGGAAGCCCATCTCACGCTCGGCGATCATTCGGCTTCCGGTGCGGACGAGAAGGCGATTGAACTTCCGCTGCATCTTCTCTTTGGCAAGCCTCCAAAAATGGAGCGTGAATTTGCGCGGACGAAGATTGCAGCCGCGCCGCTCGATCTTGCCGGGGTCACCATTGCCGATGCAGTGGAGAGGCTGCTGCGTTTGCCGGCAATCGCGTCAAAGTCCTTTTTGATTACGATTGGCGATCGCAGCATTACCGGACTGGTTGCACAGGATCAGATGGTGGGGCCATGGCAGGTTCCTGTAGCCGACTGCGCAATCACGCTGGGCTCGTTCGACGCCGTATGGGGCGAGGCGATGGCCATCGGTGAGAGAACACCGCTGGCACTCATCGATGCAGCAGCCTCTGCGCGCATGGCAGTCGGTGAGGTCATCACCAACATGGCTGGCGCGGCTATCGGAATGGGGGAAGTTGGCAGTCTCAGCGACATCAAGCTTTCAGCAAATTGGATGGCTGCGGCGGGCGAAGGGCAGGAGGATCAGAAACTCTTCGATGCCGTTCATGCAGTAGGAATGGAGTTTTGCCCCGCGCTGGGAATGACGATTCCGGTCGGCAAAGACTCGATGTCGATGAAGACAAAATGGGCCAATAACGGTGAGACGAAGGAAGTGATCTCGCCGCTGTCACTCATTGTGTCGGGATTTGCGCCGGTGAGCGATGTTCGCAGAACACTGACTCCGCAGTTGTGCTCAGGCGATGCGCTGCTGATTTTGATAGACCTCGGCGCAGGAAAGAACAGGCTGGGTGGCTCTTGCCTGGCACAGGTCTACGGCCAGATTGGCGACGAGGCTCCGGATGCGCCTGCGCCTGAATTGATGAAGGCTTTCTTCGCGGTGTTGCAACAACTCAACCGCGATGGCAAGTTGTTGGCGTATCACGACCGCAGCGATGGCGGGCTGTTTGTGACTCTGATGGAGATGGCGTTTGCCGGGCACCTGGGTCTGGAGATTGATTTGCCTTCTGCGGACCTTGGGGAACTTTTCAGTGAAGAGCTGGGCGCTGTGGTGCAGGTTTCTGCGAAGGATTCCGCTGAAGTGCTTGTGTGCTTCAACGCGGCTGGTCTTACGGCGCGTGTAGTTGGTCGCGGCGCAACGGGCAACGAGATCGTGATTTGCGGCGGCGGCCAGGTTATCTATCGCAACAAGCGAACCGCGTTGCATGCCATGTGGGCGGAGACCAGTTTTCACATCCAGTCTGTGCGCGATAATCCGGAGAGCGCAAAGCAGGAGTTCGCGTTGCTCTACGATGCGGAACGCCCCGGGCTTTTTATGAACACGCCGTTCGATTTTGAGGAACGGGTCAATGCGCCGTTTGTGCAACAGGCGCGTCCGCAAGTAGCCATCCTGCGCGAGCAGGGCGTGAACGGCCAGGTGGAGATGGCCGCGGCCTTTGATCGCGCTGGTTTCACGGCCGTCGATGTGCATATGAGCGATCTGCTCGCCGGGCGCGCGGACCTTGCTCAGTTCACAGGCCTGGCCGCGTGCGGCGGATTTTCCTACGGCGACGTGCTGGGCGCGGGCAGCGGATGGGCAAAGACAGTTCTCTTCAATGACCGGCTGAAAGAGATGTTTGCGGAGTTTTTTGCACGTCCCGACAGCTTTGCGTTGGGTGTTTGCAATGGCTGTCAAATGATGGCGCAGTTGCGCGAAATTATTCCAGGGGCCGCGGATTGGCCGCACTTTGGGCGAAACGTGTCGGCGCGCTTTGAGGCGCGGATCTGCATGGTGGAGATTCAGGAGTCGCCATCGCTCTTCTTCGCGGGCATGGCCGGCGCGCGCGTTCCGATCGTCGTCGCGCATGGTGAGGGGCACGTTAGCGAGGCATTGCCGAACTCTCCGGTCGCCTTACGTTACATTGATACATATGGCGAGGTCACGGAGCATTATCCGTTGAACCCCAGCGGCTCCGTGCAAGGGGTTGCGGGATTAAGCAGCACCGACGGACGCGCACTGATTGTGATGCCGCATCCGGAGCGCGTCTTTCTGGGCGTGCAGCACACATGGATTCGCGACAAGATGAACGCGCCGATCAATAGCCCGTGGCAGCGAATGTTTGACAACGCACGCAAGTGGGTTGGATAGGAGAGAGCGTGAGTTCCAAAGTGGATTACAAATCCGCGGGTGTGGACATCGAAGCCGGTAACGAAGCGGTGCGGCGCATCAAGTCGCACGTGGCTGAAACTCACAAGCAGCATCCATCGGCGGTGCTCACTGGGCTTGGCTCTTTCGGTGCGCTCTTCGCGCTGGGCGATGCGTTGAAGGGCCTCAAAGATCCGGTGATGGTGCAGAGCACGGACGGCGTCGGGACCAAGACCAAGGTGACGGTGATGGCCGGTCGTTATGAAGCACTTGGCCACGACCTGGTCTCTGCCGTTGCAGGCGACATCGTGGTGATGGGCGCAAGGCCGCTTACGTTTCTTGACTATCTCGGCTTTCACAAGACCGAGCCGGATATTGTCGAGGCGCTGGTGCGCGGCATGAGCGCCGCTTGCATTGAGGCCGGCATTGCGCTGATTGGCGGCGAGACTGCCGAGATGCCCGCCGTGTATGCTGAGGGCGATCTGGATGTAGTGGGCTTTGTCACTGGCGTGGTTGATCGTGAGCGCCTTCTGACCGGTGCAAACATTGTTGCCGGCGATGTGCTGTACGCGATCAACTCCAGTGGACTGCACACCAATGGATTCTCGCTGGCGCGTAAGTTGATCTTCGAAATTGGCGGATATGCAATCGATGCGCGGCCAGAAGAGCTTGCGGGAAAGTCGATGGCGGATGTGTTGCTCGCGCCCCACGCAAATTATATTGCGCCGGTGCGGAGCATTCTCGATGCCGGAATTCCAGTGAAGGGTATGGCGCATATTACCGGCGGCGGTCTGGTGGAAAATGTTCCGCGCATTTTGCCGGATGGCCTCGGCGTGGTCATTGATTGCGCAACCTGGACGCCGCAGCCGATTTTCAAACTGATGCAGCGACTCGGAAATATCGACGATCTCGAAATGCATCGAACTTTCAACATGGGCGTGGGTCTGGTGTTGATTGCGCCGCCGGGATTGCAAGGGGAGTTGGCTGCCGCAATCGCAACGTATCCTGCATTGCGCGTCTGGGAGTTGGGGCGCGTGGAGGCAAATTCATCGGGCGTACGCTTTGGAGGGGTGAACTGAGATGGAACGGCAAATGCTCTTGAACGCGATTCCCAACTGCCTGACGGCAACCGATCTTCCGCTGAATGCGCAGTCGCTGACGGCCAGGTATATAGGGAAAGTTCGCGACACCTATGAGATGAGCGGCGAGCGCATGCTGCTGATAACGACCGACCGGCAAAGCGGATTCGATCGCATCCTTGGCGCGATTCCATTCAAGGGACAGGTGTTGAATCGCACCTCGTTGTATTGGTTTGAGCAGACACGCGGCATTGTCGGCAATCATGTGATTGCTAGCCCTCACGCCAATGCGCTTATTGCGCGCAAGTGCAAAGTGCTGCCAATCGAGTTTGTGGTCCGCGGTTACATGACAGGTTCGACAGATACATCAATCTGGACGCAGTACAAGAATGGCGTACGGAATTATTGCGGCCATGCACTGCCTGAGGGTATGAAAAAGAATGAGCGTCTCGAAAAGAACATCGTGACGCCAACCACAAAAGAAAAAACTCATGACAGGCCGATCACAGCGGAAGAGATTGTCTCTGAAGGCTGGCTCACGGCCAGTCAATGGGAATTTACCTCGGCGAAAGCGCTTGAGCTATTCGCCTTCGGACAGAAGATCGCCGCCGAGCGCGGGTTGATCCTGGTAGACACCAAATATGAGTTTGGCGTTGCCAGCGACGGCGAAATCCTGCTGATCGACGAGATCCATACGCCAGACTCCAGCCGTTACTGGCTGGCCGACAGCTATGCGGAGCGATTGGCTGCAGGCCAAGAACCAAATATGATCGACAAAGAGTTTTTCCGGTTGTGGTTTCGCGAACGCTGCGATCCCTACAAAGACTCTGTACTGCCGATCCCTCCGGACGACCTGATTGCAGAGCTTGCAGCAAGATATATTCAGTTGTTTGAAAAGATAACAGGCACGGCATTTGCGCCGGATCTGCGGCCACTTGAAGCAACTGTGATGGCAAGTCTGACAAAATGAACGAGACGATTCTCATTGTGGGTTCGGGAGCGCGCGAGCACGCGATCGCGGCGGCGCTGGCGCGCTCGTCGCATCATCCAAATCTGGTGTGTTTCAGCGGCGCGCGCAATCCCGGCATCGCTGGTTTATGCTCCGATTACGGCATTGGGAATATTACAAACCCGCCAGAAGTCGCAGCATTTGCTCGTGAGCGGCATGCAACATTGGCCGTTATTGGTCCAGAGGCTCCACTGGCAGCAGGAGTTGCAGATGCGCTTTGGGCGGCGAAGGTTCCGGTAGTTGGCCCGACGCAAAGTCTGGCAAGAATCGAATCGAGCAAAGGCTTTGCGCGCGAATTATTGGCAAAATACAAAATTTCCGGCAATCCGTTTTTTCAGCGCTTCACATCTCTCGATGGACTCGAAAATTTGCTTGCGCGTTATCCAAATCGCCATGTCATCAAAGACGATGGACTGGCAGGTGGAAAAGGCGTAAAAGTTTGCGGCGATCATTTGCATTCGCCCGAAGACAGCCTTGCGTTCTGCCGCGAGCTTGTTTCTCATGGGCATCCTTTTGTTGTCGAAGAAAAAGTTGAGGGGGAAGAGTTTTCGCTGATGAGTTTCTGCGATGGTAAAACTCTTCGCCACATGCCGGCAGTGCAGGACCACAAGCGCGCATATGATGGCGACAAAGGGCCGAACACGGGAGGCATGGGAACCTACTCGGACGCGGACCACAAGTTGCCATTTCTGAAGGATGCCGATATCGCAGCGGCGCAGGAGATCAATCAACGGGTTGCCGCGGCGCTGGATGAGGAGTGCGGCGCGCCTTATCGCGGAATCCTTTATGGCGGCTTCATGGCTACGAACGATGGCGTGAAGTTGATCGAATATAACGCACGCTTCGGCGATCCTGAGTCGCTCAATCTTTTAACGCTGCTTGAAACGGATTTTGTTGAAATTTGCCGCGCGATCGTGAACACGTCGCTGGATAAGTGTGTAGTGCACTTCTTGCCGCAGGCCAGTGTCTGCAAGTATGTTGTGCCGGAAGGTTATCCGGATAATCCACGTAAAGGCGATATAGTTCAGTTGCCGGCGGAGCTGCCGGCGGGAACCACAATCTATCTGAGTGCGGTTGATGTAAGAGATGAAAAGTTGATTGCAACGGGTTCGCGCACAGTTGCGGTTGTGGGGACTGCCGCTACGATTGCTGAATCGGAAGCCGTGTGCGAGCGCGTTGTGCGACAAATCTCCGGTCCCTTTTTTCATCGCGCGGATATAGGCACCGCGCCGGCCATTGCGCGGCGAGTGGAGCACATGAGGGCGGTGCGATCGGCATGAGTCTGAAAATCGGCATTCTCGGTTCAACTCGCGGATCGGCGTTGCAAGGAATATTTGACGCCTTCGATGCAGGCACGCTCGATGTTGAAATTGTATTGGTCATCTCTGACAAACGGACAGCGCCGATTCTGGAGCGTGCAGCGAGTTATTGCATTCCAACACTTTTTCTCAACTCCGTCGGATTGAGGCGCGAGATTTATGATCGGCAAGTGAGCAATGCTCTGCGCGAGGCGGGTGCGGAGTTGGTGCTGATGATTGGGTATATGCGCATCGTCTCCGCGGAATTTGTCGAGGCGTGGCGGGGAAGGTTGCTGAATGTGCATCCTTCGCTTCTGCCGGCTTTTGGCGGGTTGATGAATTTGAAGGTGCATGAAGCAGTGCTGGCCGCGGGCGTGAGCGAGACCGGGTGCACAGTTCACCAGGTGACTGAAGAAGTCGATGGCGGGCCAATCATTTTGCAAAAGCATTGCCCGGTGCTGCCGGGTGATACTGCGGAAATATTGAAAGCTCGTGTACAAAAATTGGAACAGGCGGCGCTTGTAGAAGTGTTGCGCAGTTGGAGGGTGTGATGGTAAAGGCGAAGGGAAAAGTAGACGTTGGCATCATCATGGGGTCCAAATCCGATTGGCCAACAATGGAGGCGGCAGCCAGGGTGCTTGACGAACTTGGAATCGGAAATGAAGCCCGGATTCTTTCAGCGCACCGCACTCCCGATCAGACGTTGCGCTACGCCGCGAATGCACAGAAGCGCGGACTCCGCGTAATTATTGCAGGCGCTGGCGGCGCCGCGCATCTGGCGGGATTTGTGGCTGCCAAGACGACTCTGCCGGTGCTGGGCGTGCCAATGAAGAGCAGCGCATTGAATGGTCTCGACTCGCTGTTGTCGATTGTGCAAATGCCAGCGGGAATTCCCGTGGCGACATTTGCCATTGGCGAAGCAGGGGCGAAGAACGCAGGACTTTTTGCCGCATCGATTCTGGCGCTGCAAGACAAGGCGGTCTCGCAGCGGTTGGAGAAGTTTCGCATCCTGCAAACAGAGACTGTTTTGAAGGGATCCGACCCGCGTAAGTGACGATTAAATCAATGCCGCTTAATGGAATCCGATGCACCGGCATGTGAAAGCGCAGCATATTGAGCCGCTGCTCATCCCGGTGTTTCTGTTACCTCGCATGATTTCCACTAAGAGTTCTGTTTGCTCGCCTTCGCGGCGGCGATCCGCGCCTTGTTCTCTTCAAACTGCCGCGCCGAGTGCACCACCTGGCCGCGTGCATAAGCAGCATCGTGCCAGCCCTTCACTTCAACGCGTTTGCCTTCCAAATCTTTATAAATCGCAAAAAAATGGGTGATCTCTTTCAACAGGTGGGGATAGATGTCTGTGTAATTCCATACATTGTCAAAGCGCGGGTTGTTTTTCCCTACAGCCAGCACCTTCTCATCCAATATGCCCTGGTCCATCATCTCCAGCAGTCCGATGGGCCGCACCTCCTGTACGCAGCCGGGAAAGCTCGGTCCGGGCACCAGCACCAGCACGTCCAGCGGATCGCCGTCATCGCTCAGCGTTGAGGGAATAAAGCCATAGTCGCCCGGATAATGCACCGGAGAATGCAGGTTCCGGTCCAGCTTGAAGACATGCAACTGCTTGTCGTATTCGAACTTCTGGGTTCCGTCCTTGGGTATCTCAACGACTGTCCGAAAGCTCTCGGGCGAGTGGTCTCCGATTGGCAACTCCAGGTAATTAATCATCTTTCTGGCTCCTCTTCAGGTGGGGGGGGATGCCACCCTGCGTCAACCCTGAACTAAACGGTATACCGCTTTCACCTGAATTACTATCTTCGTTGATATTCGATGCGAATGTCTATCTTCTTTTACCCAAATTCCCCGCCTCTCGCTTAGAATCAATCCATGTGCGGAATAGTTGGTTATGTGGGTCCCAAGAAGGTTGTCCCTGTCATCATTGAAGGGCTGCGCCGCCTGGAATACCGCGGCTACGACTCAGCGGGCATTGCCGTTGGCAGTCCCTCCCGCCCCACGCTCGAGGTGCGCCGGGCGCCAGGCAAGCTCGCCAACCTGGAAGAAGCTCTGATCCTCCAACCGCTTGAGGGCAGCTTCGGCATCGGCCACACCCGCTGGGCAACGCACGGGCGGCCTACCGAAGAGAACGCCCACCCCCATCGGGATTGCACGGGCCGCATTGTCGTTGTCCACAATGGCATTGTGGAGAACTATCTCGGCCTGAAGCACGAACTCACCGCGCAGGGGCACAAATTTGTCACCGAAACCGACACGGAAATCATCGCTCACCTCATCGAGCACGTTCAAAAGGACGCAGAGGCCGCCGGCGCTCCAATCCCTCTTGAAGTCGCAGTCCGCCGCGCAGTCAAGCGGCTCACCGGAGCCTTTGCACTGGGCGTGCTGTCGGCTGCCGAGCCAGACAAAATCGTAGTTGCGCGCTTTGGCCCGCCGGTAGTGATCGGCGTCGGCGAAGGTGAATCGTTTGTCGCTTCCGACGTGCCCGGCATCCTGCACCACACACGCAACATCTACTTTCTCGCCGACGGCGACATGGCCATTCTCACCCTGGCCGGCGTTACGCTCACCGACTTTGAAGGCAAGCCCATCAAGCGCGAAATCACCCGCATCCTCTGGGACCCAATCCAGGCGGAAAAGGGCGGCTACAAGCACTTCATGCTGAAGGAAATATGGGAGCAGCCGCAAGCCGTTCGCGACACCACTCTGGGCCGGGTTTCGCTCGACTCGGGTAAAGTGTTTCTCGGCGAGATGAAGATCTCCGACGAAGAGCTGGCCATGGCCTCCAGCATCAACATTGCCGCCTGCGGCACCAGTTGGCACTCCGCCCTCACCGGCAAATACATGATTGAGCGGCTGGCCCGCATGCCCGTCGATGTGGATTACGCCAGCGAATACCGTTATCGCAATCCGATTCCCGACCGCAACGCCCTCGGCCTGCTTATCACCCAATCCGGCGAAACCGCCGACACGCTGGCCGCGCAGCGCGAGATGATCGCCCTCGGCTCAAAGACCGTCGCCATCTGCAACGTAGTGGACGCCATGGTCGCTCGCGAGGCCCACGGCGCCATCTACACGCACGCCGGCCCGGAGATTGGCGTTGCCTCCACCAAGGCATTTACCGCGCAACTGACGGCGCTCTTCCTTCTGGCTCTCAAGTTGGGTCAACTTCGCGGCAGGCTCGATGTAGCCCAGTCCGTAGCTCTCATTGAGGAACTCAGCCGCATCCCCTCAAAAATTGAAGAAGTCTTGCGCTCCAGCTCCGCGCAGTGCGAGCAACTCGCCAAGGAGTTCTCCACCGCCCGCGATTTTCTTTACCTCGGCCGCGGCGTTCACTTTCCCATCGCTCTCGAAGGCGCGCTGAAGCTCAAGGAGATCTCTTACATCCATGCCGAGGGCTATCCCGCCGGCGAAATGAAGCACGGCCCCAATGCTTTAATCGATGAAACCCTGCCCGTCGTTGTGCTGGCCACGCGCGACGTATCGGACCCCGCGTCCAAATTGCGCTACGAAAAAACCCTCTCCAACATTCAGGAAGTCACCGCGCGCTCGGGCCGCGTTATCGCCGTTGCCACTGAGGGTGATACAACCATCGGCGGTTTGGTGGAGCACGTCATTCCCATTCCTCCGGCCATCGAGTTGCTTGCGCCGCTGATCGAGATTGTGCCGCTGCAGTTGCTGGCTTATTACATCGCGGTGCGTCGCGGCTGCGACGTGGACCAACCCCGCAACCTCGCCAAATCAGTCACGGTCGAGTAAGGATCGAAGCATTACTGGTAGTTGCCAATCAGCACAAACGGCGCCCAGTAAAACGGATGCGAATAACCCGCCGCATGGGCCGCGACCGCCGGTTTCTGCACCGCCTGAAAACCGCGGCCGCTTCCGGCGCCTGCAACCATAACGGTTCCGTGCAGCATCGCCATTTGCGCATGTCGCAGCGCTTCCGCTTTGCCATCGGCTGGATGCTTCACCCATCGCGTATAAAAATCGCTCATCAGCTGGCTGGTGCTGGCGTCATTCACATCCCATAGCGTAGCCAGCACGGCCTCGGCGTCTTTCTGCTGGGCAATCATTCCCAGGCTGTCCATTTCCAGCCCGTCTTTGGCCGCATCACCCTTTGCCGTGCTGCATGCGGATAGCGTCAGCAACTGCGTTCCATGAAAACTGATCGTCGAGTCTTCCAGCCTGGAGAGCGTCAGCGGATACCCTTCCGCCGCTCCCGCGTCTTTTCCACCCAGCATCAGGTAAGGCTCATCGTCGCTGCCTGTCTGTTCCACAAAGTGGCTGGCGATATGCACCACGGGATAACTCTTGTCCGTGCCCAATTCTTTCTGCAGCGCGGCCAGGGTGAACTGATCGTTGGGCAGCAGCTTCCCTTCCAACGCGCCATGCGATTCCGGCACGGCCGGATCGTGCGCCACAGCGTCCAGCTCCGGCATTACGCCGGGCAGCGCCGGCAATCCGCCATAGCTTTTCGACAGCCCCATCGCCAGCACGCGCAATCCGCCTGTCTTTGAGCCAGCCGGGGCATTCATGTGCCCGTAGCTTTCTGGTGTAAAGAGAATATTGCTGAAACGCTCCACCATGTAATGCTGACCGTCATATAAAGCAGCCATAGGCAAATAGCGCATCACGCCATCCAGCGACCACAGCAGAACTGGTGAATGCCCATCCTGCGTTGCGGCTTGCTCCAATACCAGCAACTCGTCTGCAAATGGAGCCGCAACCATTGTGTATAACTCGGCCATATGCGGCTTGGGATCGGACGATGGTGTCCGCAGATCTTCTCGCACCTGCAATACCTTGGCGCGCAAATCCGCCGGCGTCGCCTTCAACTCAACCTTCTTGCGCGCCTGCGCGGTCACAACAATTACGTACGCATGTTCCTCACCCAGCAAAAGCCGTATGCCCATCACCCGCGGCCCCAACCCGGCGAGCGTATTTTGCAGACGGCTTACTTCTGACTTTTCTTTGCTCAATAATGCATTCGCATCCTGCGCGCCGGCCTTCTGCGCTAATTCGGGATAAAGCGTCTTCCGGAAAAAATCGGAGACCTCCGCATTTCCTTTTTCAATGCTCGCTTCCAGCGTGTTCATCCGGGCGTCTTCATCGGCGGTACGCGTCGTCTTTGCTCGCAAGGTAGAAAACTCCGCGCTCATCTCCATCAGCGCCAGAGCTGTCTTTTCCTGCGCATCGATATCGTCCTGCGCTTTTTGCTGTGCGCCGCTCAACTTCAACTCTTCAACCTTCGCTTGCGGAGTCTCCGCCGCTCCGCGCACCACCTCTTTCAGTTCCTGTTCCTTTAGCAGATCGAGAACCTGCTCGGCCTCGCCCAGCCTATCGGCCTGCACCAGCAACTCGGCCAAAATCCGGTAGGTCTGCGACTTCGACTTCACAAACCCGGCCTGCAAATCCTTGTCCATCCCGGTGATGTTTTTGCGAATCTGCTGGAAGGAATTTACCGCGGCCATTCCGAAAAGAATTGCTTCTTCCGGGTGGTGCTCGTTGCGCAATCCGATCATCAGCGAGGTTTCAACTCCTCCCTCTACTCCCGGATCGCTCACGGCCTTGGCCAAAGCCAACGCCGCCAACTCGCTCGCCAGCGCCTTGTCCATCGCATTTTGCGCTGCATACGCCCAGCCAATGGTCATCAACGCGATTGCCTCGCCGCGCCGGTCTTTCACTTCGCGCCAAATTGGCAAGGCCTGGTTGTCAAATTCGAGTGCTTTGTCTGCATTTCCAATATCTGAATAATCCCGTCCGATGTTATTCAGCGTCATCGCCTCGCCGCGCCGGTTTCTGGTCTCGCGCCAAATCGGCAGCGACTGGTTGGCATACTCCAGCGCATTTTGCGGCTGGCCCATATCGGCGTAGGCTCTGCCAATATCGCTCAGAGCCAACCCTTCGCCACTGCGGCTTCCAACCTCTCTCCAAATCGGCAACGCCTGGTTGTAATAATCCATTGCTGTCTGCTGCTGCCCCAGGTCGCGATATAACCGGCCAAAATTGTTCAGCGTCATCGCCTCGCCCTGCCGGTTGCCAATCGTTCGCCAAATCGCAAGCGCCTGGTTAAAAGAATTCAGCGCATTCTGTTTTTGTCCCAGGTCCGAGTACGCCCTGCCCATATTGTTCAGCGTGAGCGCTTCGCCGCCCTTCTCTCCCACTTCGCGCCAAATCGGCAGCGCCTGGTTGAAATATTTGAATGCCTCGTCTTCCTGGCCCATCTCCGAGTAGGTCTTTCCCAGATTGTCCAGCGTGGTCGCTTCGCCGGCGTGGCCTCCTGCCTGCCGCAAGCTCGCTGGTAACTCATCGTTCAACTCCTTCAGCGCGCTCAATTGTCCAATGTTGCGCATTCGGTCTCTGCTGCTCAGCGAGCGCCCCTTGGCGGGCCCGTTGCCGAGATCGTGCCACAGCGACAATGCCTCGTTCAGATCCTTCAGCGCCTCATCCAACTTCCCCAGATTGTCATAGGCCTTGGCGATATAGTTCAGCGTGTTGGCTTCTGCCTGGCGCAGGCCCATCGAACTCCACACCGGCAGAGCTTTGCTGAACAACTCCAGCGCTTTGTCTTCCTGGCCCATGTCCGTGTACACCCGTCCCATGATGTTCTGCGTCATGGCTTGCGCGGCCTGGTTGTTCTCCTTTTGCTCAATCGGCAAGGCCTCGTTCAGGCAATCCAGCGCCTTTTGCATATTTCCCGCCTGGCGGTAGAGCAAGCCCAGAACGTTCAACTCCGTTGCCACTTGTATCCCGCCACCCGCGCGCACCGCCGTCAGCTTCTGCTCGTGCTCGGCAATCAAGTCCTTGACCGGCATATTCTGCGCAACAGCTGCTGCCGCGGCCAGCCCAATGTAAAGCCACGGAATCACTCGAATCTTCCTTAACGGACTCACGTTCCCTCCATCGCTGACTTGCTCATCACCAGTCTTATTTCTTCGCGTTTGCGGAAGCTGCTGCCGGCCTGGCCGCAGGCGAAGCCTCGAGCGGCAGCACGCTGACGCGCATCGATGCATATGTAATCCCGGGAACAGCACTCTGCGCGCGCGCTTGCAACGGTATATTTGTGTCGGCATCCTTGCGCACCAGGTAGCCCTGCGCCAGGTCAAGATTCGGTAACTCCCTGGCCAGCTCTTCGCTATGCTTCAGAGGAAGTATCAGGTAGTCGCCGGGAAGCAAGCCAATAAAATGTTCTTCGCGTTCCGGATTGTTCAGCGCCTGTTGCGTGGCCACGGCAGTCGTCAAATTGCCCGACATGATAAACCGCGTTCGATCTTCCCAGTAGCTCAGCAGTGCCGTAATCGAGCTCAGCGCAGGAACGCTGATTGCCGGCAGCGTGACCAGCGGAAGATTTGTCCTTGCGCCTGTCATCATGATTTTCAGAGCCTTGGCAAACATCGAAGTTGATGGGGCCATTGACAGGTTCACCGCCAGCTTGCCCATTCCCCGCGTCAACACAATATTTCTCATTCCCTGCGTTGCCTGATTTGACCTGAAGCCGAGTTGCTCAAGCGATACCTTGCCTGTCTTGTCCGGTGTCAGCGAAGCAATTGCCGTCCAAGCCAGTGGAGGCAAAATACTCATGCATGGATAAATCTGCGTTGCGTCCAAACGAAGCTGCGATGCGCCATTATTGGCCTCGCCGCTGCTGCTGGGGCGATATTGCAAAAATGAGATGCTTATCGCCACGTCGCCGTCGTGGTCGAGCAGTTCCTCTTTTCCGATGCCGATGGCATTGCGCAGCTTTTTTTCGCCTGCCTTGTAATGCAGATACTGCGTCTCTGCCCCTGGATCAGGAAGAAGATTTCTGGGTCCGCGCGATGCTTCCTTCTTCCCATAGTTGCGGCTCGAGGGATTGACGGAGTCGAAAAACCCATCCCAGAATTCATACGAGTCGTGCGGCGCATCCTCGGCAGGAGCCTTCGAAGTGTCGGTCTGCGCCTCGGCAATCTCTGGCGCAAACGCAGCGAGCAATCCGAGTACAGAGACATCAGCAACAAAACTGCGGCGAGAAACAGCCATGCTCATCACTCCTTTACAAGTTCGCGGGCCCCGGCAATCAGTCTGGTTGGCCTGTGCGCAAGTATATTGGACTCACTTAGCCGCGTCTCGGGGAATGCTGCGCACAGTCATCAACGAAATACCCCAGTTAGTCGGAATTTCACCCGAGGATCCTCGCGTTCCACTGCTGGCGTTATTCAGCAGGTTTTGCTGTGGAGAAACAAATCCCCGTTCGCCTCCCCGCGCCACGCCCTCGAAATTCAGCGCGTAGGGATCAGGCAACGGCTGCGCCGTGCTCAGCAGAATCATCGTATCGATTCCATAAGGCGGACCAACACGCTGTGCCGATGCGCCCGGCAAGTCGAACTGGCGACCGTTGCCGGCCGCGCTGGGAAACTGGTTCTCCGTGTAGTCGAGCGGATAAACCAGCGTGCCCTTGCCGTGGCAATCGATATCCAGAATGTAAACCCACCGCTTCTCAATCACTCGCTCGTCGGAACGCAACGCCAGCTTCACCAAGTCGTTCTCAGTAACTGCCTGTCCGGTCTGCTCAACGCCAATCGGTGCATCGCTTCCTTTTGCGGGAAGCACCGCCAGTGTGTAGTAAGTTGCCGTCGATGCATCAGCCGGGCTGTCGGCCAGTTCCAGCCATCCATGCACCTTCGCCAGCAGCGATGCAAATTCGCTCAGCGTCGTGCCAGCCTGATTCATGCCTCCGGCCATTGTTACCCAGTCGGTCCGCACCGGATATTGCGACGTCGCCGAGCAGCCCGGGCTGTGGTCCGTCGCAATTGATTTGGGCGGTCCCGCCGCAAGCTCGTTCTTGTGGAACCACGCATACGCAGGTCCATCCGCAGTGAGCGTCCCGGTCAAAACGTAGTGTGCTTTAGCAAGGTCAGGTGCAGCCTGCACCGCGCTGTTGCTGTCTCCCGTAACTAACTTGGCAGCTAACTCCAGCGGCGGCGGAAAATTGACCCATACCTTTGCGCCGGCAGTCAGATTCTTGTTCAAACCTTCAGCCGTAAGTTGCGCGCCAAGAATCACAGGCTCCGCCGCTCCTGATTGTTGCAGCGTCCACTCGTTTCCGTTCCAACTGAGAATATGCGTCCACGGCTCCTCCGCAGGATCAGAAACCGTCACCACCCCGGCAGCGTGAATCTGCGCAGCCGCGTTTAGTATTTGCTCCTCGCCAAGGTTGGCGGGCCAAGTCCAAACCAGCAGCGGCGCTTGCTCCGCCGGAATCCATTTCGTCAATTCAAAAATTTCGCCCGGAGCCACCTTTGCTCCGGCCGGCTCGACTTCCGTCGCCGTGGAGCGCGCTATGCCTTTCAGCTCCGTCACGCGCAGCTTCACTGCTTGCCCGCTTCCGCCCTGCGCAATCGATGTAAATTCGCTGCCCACGCCAACGCCCGTCACGCGGCCCACGTCCAGCCAAACGCTGCCATCGTTATCCGTCATGAGCGCAGCGGATTTAATCTTGCCTGTATCGGTTGCTGTCCCGCCAAAAAGCGGCTGCCTGCGCCGCGCAGCGGTTGCGTCCAAATCGGGATCCTGGTCGGGAATGCTCCCGCCCTCCAGCACAGCCTTTACGCGCTGATAAAGAACCGAAGCGGGCGTGGAGGCAGGCAGCGCCTGCAACGCCTCAATCAACGCGGCAGTAAATGCTCCATGCGGCTCCGTATTCCCGGTCGAAGGAATTTCCTTCGCCGTCTGGCCCTGTTGTGCGGCAGAAAAAACCAGTGCCGGATTTTCCCCGCGCTCAGTGGGCGCGGGTCGCGGCCTTCCATCGGCCAGCACTTCTGAAGCCTCGGCAATGTCGCGCGAGTCAAACGGCAGCGTGCGCGCCTTGTAACGTGGACCGACGCCGCGGCTGATGCCGCCGCTGTGGCAACTGTCAAAAATCACCGTCAGGTGAACGCCCTTGTCCAGCGCCGCGTTGAAAATCCGCGTCATCTCCCGGTCGCGCACATCGAATCCGCCCTTGTACGCGTCCGCCGCGACCAGCGTGCTGTCCGCATGAACCGGCACGCCGTTCACCTGCACCTTCAGCTTGCTCCCCTTGCTGTTCACGCGCAACGAGCCGTGACTGGCGTCGTAGAAAACCACCGTGTCGCCGCGCTGCGGCAGGTCCGCAAGATACTTCCGCATTGCCGCTAGAATCCCGTCGCGGTCCGTCTGCGCCGCAGGCAAAACCACCACGCCTGCTCCCGGCCTCGCAGGCGCAGGATTGGTCAGCAAAACCACCTGGCTTGCCGGAAATCCAAATTTGGGACTGGTCAGCAAATCGGCCATCGCCTGCGCATCGTTGACCGCGCCCTCCAGGTTTTCAAACCGCCCCAGTTCGCAGCGTCCATAGATGCAGCCTGTAGCGTGCTGCGCTTCGGTTCCCGGTGGCTGATAAGTATTGATACCGATCAGCAGCGCGCGTTGAGTCTGCGCCTGCACCCCATTGGGCGCGCACAGCGAGGCACACAAAACTGCTACGTACCATCTCATAAGCTTCCAAACCGGAATTGCTATAAAGTATAGCTTTTTCGGCGAACTCTATTATAAAAACTCATTTATATGTGGAAAGTTGCGGTCTTCTTTGAGAGGGCGCGCCTTCAACCGATAACGCAAATAGTTAGCAAGAAGTGTCAGGGCACAACTTCAGTCGTGCCGAAAGATGGCCAAATAAACTTCGGGCTTTAGCCCCGGAGGGATGTTTATCACGCATTTTCCCCAGTCATCCCCCGTTCCCGCAACCTTCTCAACCGCGTTGCAAGGCGCATGTTCAAACCTGCCTTTCCCCGCAATCGTTAAACTGAACTTGTACCTGTTCCCAAGGAGGCCAACCGGTGTCCGAGCCCGCGCGCGATAATCCCGTTCTTCCCGCCGCCGGACCTTCCCTTGATTGCTCCCCGGAGAGGAATTTCGCGTCTCATTGGTTTGCCGTCTACACTGCGCCGCGCCACGAAAAGCGCGTAGGCCAATACCTCGGCGTCAAGCAGATCGAGCATTACGTTCCCCTCTACCAGGCCCGGCGCAAGTGGAGCGACGGAACCACGGTCACCCTCGACCTGCCTTTCTTTCCCGGATATCTCTTCGTCCATATCGACCGCAGCCAGCGCGTCCGCGTCCTTCAGGTTCCCGGTGTCGTCGGCTTTGTCGGCGGCACGGGCCGCCAGCCGGCCTCCTTGCCGGATTCGGAAATCGACGCCCTGCGCGCCGGCCTTCCCCTGCGCCACGCCCAGCCCCACCCTCTGCTCACGGTGGGCCAACGAGTCCGGATTTGCTCCGGCGCACTCGCTGGAATGGTTGGCGTGATGGTGCGCCGCAAAAACAGCCTCCGCGTCGTCCTCACCATGGACCTCATCCGCCAAAGCGTCGCCGTAGAAGTAGACGAGTCAGAGCTGGAAACCATATAGGCAGCGTATGTTCGTAAGGCTCTGGTCCTCATCCAGGCGGGCAAAAAACGCGGCGCTCACGCACCGCCCGGTTTTTTTGTGCTTGACAAAGCCTTCGACCTTATCGAGGGGCCCCGGAGTGCTGGGTGAATTAAGGGTGTGCCACCCGCCGCCCGGACGGAATTTGGCGGCCTCCAGCCTGGGATGGATGCTGCCCCATCCATTCCGCGTTATTTGCAGAATGGGTAGGAACCCACAAATCTCAATGCGACACCTTCAAACGAGCGAAGATCGAAAAGGCACTAAATAACTCGATCCGGAGGGAGGCGGGAGGTTCACAGGCTGCGGAAATACTCCATGATGGGCATATCTTGTGTCAGGGCACGAATTTATTCGTGCCACAAACGCAACATTATGAACATTGGGCTTTAGCCCCTGAGCGATGCTCTTCGGGGATTTCTCACGAAATCCGGCCTTTTCCGATGCCTGTTCAATCCCCGCAAAACGCCGATGATATCAACGCAAGCTTTAGCCCCGGATGGAATCTCGAATCGCAAAGTTCAAAGGGGAGACAAGTCTCACTGTCCACCGAAATGCTATGCAGATAATTACTGCCCCTCGGCGCACACTGGAAGAGTGAACAACTGCACCCAACCACCGGTCTGTTCTGTCAGGCATGTGCCCGGTTTATACCCCCTGAAGCCTGCACCCCCCACCCCCTTTGCTGCAACCCACACTTTCGGCAGGTTTTTTAACGTAAATAATAGTAGATAAATAACTTACAAGATCGCCTATTCACTTATCAGTAAACTTACACCATAAATTTCGGCCAATTTTGGCCTGTTTTGGCTCATTTTGGGCCAAAATCTAGAAATTCGCTCACTTTTTGACTTTATTGCAGCCTGTCGAGCCTGTTGTCGAATTGCGCATCAAGTCGTCATCCAAGGCGGCAAGCTACCGCGCGCCAGGCGCTGGCTCCCGAATCCGAACTTGCCGGAGAAACGGGAAATCCTATTACTCAATCTGCGTGTTCTGCGCGCTTTCCCATTGAGTCGCCGCCACAGCCGTTTTATTTTTCAGAGAGGGTTTTTCTAATACTCTCAGCGATGCTGATAATCGAGACAAGCTTACCCAAAGATCTGACCGGAAATCTGACCGAGGTTGCGCTCTGTTGCCAGCGCATGCTGCAGCAGAACCCGTGCCATCCACAGGCGCTGATCGGCATTGCTCTGGTTGCGCTGGCCAGCGGTCAATCTGAAAACGCGGTAAGAATGGCCCGCGCCGCCGTTGCCGCCGCTCCGCGCACGATTGCCGCCTGGGTAGCGCTGGGCCAGGCGCTCAAGGCCGCCGGGCGCTGCGATGAGGCGGAGCGGGCGTATATGCATGCCATCGGCCTGGACAGGATGAATGCGCTGGCTCGCGTGGGTCTGGGTGAGCTGAGAATTGCCGCCGGGCGCGCCACGGAATCAATTCGCGAATTTGAACTGGCTCTTCTCAGTCAGCCTGCTCTGGCCGCTGCTCGCATGGGCGTGGGAAATGCGCTCGCCCTGCTGGAACGTTATAGCGAAGCTCTGGCCAGCTACACTCAGGCGCTGGCGCTCAATCCAAAACTGGCGGAGGGGGAGTTTGCCGCGGGCTTTGTGCTGGCGCGCATGGGAAAGCCGGAAGAGGCCATTGCCCGCTATCGCCGAGCCCTTACCCTGCGTCCGGACTTTGCCGCCGCATGGATGAACCTGGGCAGCCTGCTCCGCGAGCAGGGGCGCGAGGTTTACGCAGTGGCGGCTCTGAAGCGGGCCGTTGAGTTGCAGCCTAATCTGGTCTCGGGATGGGTGAATCTGGCGCTCCTCGAACGCGAGCGCCGCCGCCCTGCTGAAGCTGAAGCGCATTTGCGCACGGCATTCGCGCTGAACCCGGAGCAGGTGGAGACACTCATCGCATGGTGCCAGTTCCGCGCCGCTGAGAGCGACCGGGCCGGCGCCTGGCAGTGGCTGCGCTGGGCCCTCGCGCGCCAGCCGGACAACTCCGAGGCCGTCAATATGCACGGCATTCTGCTTCATCAGGAGGGCCGCTTCGCCGAAGCAATAGCCGTCTTCGAAGAGGCCGAATCCCTGGGCAGCCGCGCCGCTTCTTCCAACCGCGGAAACTCTCTGCTTGATTTGGGCCGCATGAACGACGCTTTGCGCGCCCAGGAACTGGCTGTCGAGCGCGAACCCGCCAGTCCCGGCGCGCAATACAACCTCTCCCTGACCCGCCTTCGGCTAGGCCATTGGCAGCAGGGCTGGCAGGGCTACGAGGCGCGCTGGCGTTTCCGCGAGATTCATCGCAGCCCTCGCACCTTCACGCAACCGCGCTGGCACGGTGAGCCGCTCAACGAGCGGCGCATTCTTCTTCACGCCGAGCAAGGCTTGGGCGACACAATTCAATTCTGCCGCTATGTTTCCATGGTGGCGGCCCGTGGTGGCCAGATAATCTTGCAAGTCCAGGAACCGGTTGAGCTGCTGATGCAAACGCTTGCCGGGGTGAGAAGCGGACAAGCGCAAGTCGTGCCGTTTGGAACGAAGCCGCTGGAGTTCGATTGTGAATCTCCACTGATGAGCCTTCCCGCGATCTTCGGAACCACTGTCGAGACCGTTCCCTGGCAGGGCGCTTATCTGTTTGCCGAGCCGGAATTAGTCGCCGAGAGGTGGGTTCAATTTCCTCACTCACGGACCCCGGATTCGCCGTGCGCGCAGCTCCGCGTTGGCGTGGCATGGGCCGGCAATCCACGCTACAAGGCAGACCGCTTGCGCTCCGTTAGGCTCAGCACATTTTTTCCAATGCTACGCACTCGCGGCATTCAGTGGATCGCGCTGCAAAAGGGTGAGGCCGCAGCGCAATTGGCCACGCTGCCCGGCGACATTACCGTCTCTGACGGCTCCAGCCGCGACCGCAACCTGGCGGAAACCGCCGCGCTGATGTCCACGCTGGATTTGGTCATCACCACCGACACCTGCATCGCCCACCTGGCCGGAGCCATGGGCAAACCCGTTTGGATTCTGTTGCCCCACTTGAGCGACTGGCGTTGGATGCAACAACGCGAGACCACCCCCTGGTACCCCACCGCGCGCCTCTTCCGCCAACCCACCCCCGGCAACTGGACCGGCGTAATGGAACGTGTAATCAATCACTTGAACAACATTCGAACTACCGGCCTAAGCCTGCTACCCGTTTATAGCTCCGCTGAATCCACGACTCCCTGCCTCATCCCCGCATAATAATTTTGAGAATTTCCAAAAATATATCTTGACATTCAATGCTCTATAAAATAGAGTACTCTTTATTGAGGAATACTCTGAAACTCAATCATCCTGAGGAGAATTGATATGACACCTGATGCGGAAGAAATGGAACTCAAAGAAAGGCTTAGTCTGATCGAATCCATGATCGCCGAGGGACGGCGTACCACCTCATTTTATGGCTGGATCTTCGTTCTATGGGGTGTAGCATACTCTGCTGCGATTTACCTGGACTCCGTACTCCATTTTCAACTGGCCTGGCAAGTCACCATGACATGCGCCGCCTTGTGCACGGCAATTCCCTGCATGGGCAAGAGATGCATCCATCCGCCGACCACCACTGGCCGCGCTCTCGGCGCTCTCTGGTCTGGCACGGGAATTTCGATGTTTATCGTTCTGTTCTCTCTTGGCTATAGCGGCAGATTGGACCTGCACATCTTTGTTGCAGTTATCTGCGGGATGCTGGGTTCAGTCAACGCTGCCTCCAGCATAATTCTCAAGTGGAAGCTGCAATTTGCCACGGCGCTGGTTTGGTGGACGACCACGATCTATGCCTGTTTCGGCAAAGGACGCTATTTGATGCCGGTCTTTCTCACCGCCATCTTCTTATGCCAGATCGCCTTCGGCGCCTACTTAATGTTCCGTGAAGCGCGTATGCGCAGACAGGCGGCCAACCATGCCTGAGCTGCCAGAGCTGAACCCTGTTGTTCACGGGAAGCTTCGCCTGGCCCTGCTCTCGTTGCTCAGCAGCGTGGATGAAGCGGAGTTTACCTGGCTGCGCACAAAGACCGGCTCTACCGACGGCAACCTCGGCGCGCAACTCTTGAAGTTAGAAGAAGCCGGATACGTGGCCGTCGAAAAGAAATTTGTGCAGCGCAAGCCGCAGACCCTCTACCGCATGACTGAAGCTGGCCGCCTGGCGCTGACCGATTACGTACGGGCATTAAAGCTACTGCTCGGCAACGCTATAGGCGAGTAGGAATGAGCCTTCAGGCTTCGAACTGAAGGCTCTTCCGCACACGCTCCATGATCCCCAGATAGTACGCCAGGTTGTGAATTGTGTTCAGTGTGCCGGAGAGCGCCTCGCCAGCCTGCATCAGGTGGCGCAGGTAAGCGCGAGAGTAGCGCTGGCAGACCATGCAATTACATGCCGGGTCGGGTGGACCCTGATCTTCGGCGTAGCGTTTGCCCTTGATGTTGAGGCGGCCCTCGCTGGTGAAGAGCAATCCGTGGCGCGCGGCGCGAGTGGGCAGCACGCAATCCATCATGTCTACGCCCATGCGCGCATACGCTTCTATCTCGTCGGGATAGCCAACACCCATCAGGTACCGGGGTTTGTTGGCGGGCAACAACGGCAACACCTCGGCGATCATCTCCATGGTCAATTCGCGCGGCTCGCCCACGCTTAGCCCGCCGATGGCGTAGCCGTCGAAGTCCATCTCGATAAGGCGCTCCACGCTTTGGCGGCGCAGGTCGCGGTACATTCCGCCCTGCACGATTCCAAAGAGATTTTGTGATTGTCCATTCCGTTCGGCGCGCCAGGGAACCTCATAACAGTGCGCGCGGAAGTGGTCGAGCGAGCGCCGCGCCCAGGCCATTGTCAGCCGCAGGCTCTCTTCCGCGCGTTTGCGGTCTGCGGGATATTCGGTGCATTCGTCAAAGGCCATGCAGATGTCCGCGCCCAGAGCGATTTGCACATCCATGGAATGCTCGGGAGTAAAAAAGTGCGAACTTCCGTCCAGATGCGAGCGAAAGCGAACGCCTTCGTCGGTGACCTTGCGCAACTGGCTCAGGCTGAAAACCTGAAAGCCGCCCGAGTCGGTGAGCATGGCGCGCGGCCAACTGATGAACTTGTGCAGCCCGCCCATGCGGCTAATCGCCTCGTGTCCGGGCCGCAGATAGAGGTGATAGGTGTTGCCGAGGATGATCTCCGCGCCGAGTGTTTCGAGCACGTCCTGCGGGACGGCTTTAACCGTGCCCGCCGTGCCCACCGGCATAAACACCGGCGTCTCGACGGCGCGATGCGGCAGAATCATCTGTCCCCGCCGCCCGCCTGCTTCGGTTGTTGCGGATATTTTGAATTCGAGACTCACCAGATGATTCTACCGGGCGTCCCACCCTCTGCATTGCATCCGCACTACTGCATCCGATTCACCCAGGGAGCCCTCGAGCAATTTTGTGAGCAGTTGACCGACAGTCTCGTTCTGTCCGGGAACATAAACCTGCGCAGCAATCTCCCAGAGCGGCGCCAGCACAAATGCGCGCTCTGCCAGCCGCGGATGAGGAATCTCCAGCCCCGGCTGGTGCACCTGAAGCTCACCGAGCAGCAGAATGTCCAGGTCAAGCGTACGCGGTCCGTTCTGAAATCCGGCCGTGCGCTCCCGGCCAAACTCATGTTCAATCGCCAGCAACTCATCCAGCAGCTCGCGCGGGGCCAGCTCAGTTTCCAGCGCCACCACCGCATTCACAAATCGCGGCTGCTCGGCGAATCCCACCGGCGCAGTCGAATACAGCGACGAGCGCTGCTTCACGTGTCCCAGCGATTCCAGCCGCAGCGCTGCCGCCGCCAGCGTCGCCTCCGGCGCGCCTGCCGTGCTGGCCAGGTTGCCGCCCATCCCGATGTATGCCGTCCGCATGAGTACAAGACTAACGCGAAGGCCAACATTCCGGCGCTGATACGCGCGAGAGATGAGCAGCAAACCCTCCATCTGCTAGCATCCTCTATGGAGAATTTTTCAAAATGGATGCCCAAACCAGCATGAGTCTCGGCGCTCGGCGCAACGAAGACATCGCTCTCGATTTGCTCAAATTTGTTTCCGTTACAGCCGGCGTCGGCCGCCCGGCTGCACCCTCGACGGGATTCAGCGGCGCCTCCGCCGCCAAGCCGGATGAGCATGTGAGCCAACTGCTCGAACTGTATGGCCGCTGTTTGAAGGCTGTTGAAGGCAATCATCCGGAGCCAGGTTCCCGCACACCTCAAGGATGGACGGGACAACCGTGAGCCAGACTCCTCTCCGCGTTGCCGTTGCCGGAGCCGGCGCCTTTGGCAAGAATCATTTGCGCGTCTACCGTGAGTTGGAGACTGCGGGAGAGCCTGTTGCTCTGGTCGCCGCCGTTGAACCCGATGCGGCCCGCGCTGCTGAGCACTCGGCGAAGTATGCGATCCCGGTCTTTGCCACCGTGGAAGAGATGCTGGCTGCCGATCTTCATCTTGACGCGGCCACGGTCGCAGTACCCACCGTGCATCATCATGGAGTGGCTTCGGCACTGCTAGACGCGGGCACTGATCTGCTGGTTGAGAAGCCCCTCGCCGCCACTCTTGCCGAGGCTGACGACCTGATTGCGCGAGCAGACAAGAGCAAGCGCATTCTGCAGCCTGGCCATCTGGAGCGCTTTAATCCCGCTGTTCTGGCTGTGCAGCCGCAACTGCGCCGTCCCATGTTCTTTGAGTCGCACCGGCTTTCTATCTTCACGCCACGCTCACTCGACGTGGACGTGGTGCTGGACCTGATGATTCACGACCTGGACATTGTGCTCACCTTTGCCGGTGCGCCCGTGCGCGAAGTGCGCGCCGTGGGCCTGCCGATTCTTTCGCCCAAAGTGGACATCGCCAACGTCCGCGTCGAGTTCGAGTCAGGCTGCGTGGCAAACTTCACCGCTTCGCGCGTTTCAACTGAACGCGTACGCAAACTCCGTTTCTTTGAGCCGCGGCAATATGTTTCCATCGACTACGCACGCCAGGATCTGCTGGTCATCAAGGTGGACGAGGGCGCGGGCAAGAGTTCCCCGGCTGATTTAATCGCGTCGCTCCCGCCTCAGGTTGCCAGCCTGCTGCCGCCGGGGATTGCAGAAGGAATCGCATCGGGAAAGATCGATCTCAGCAAAATCGACCCGGCCATGATTGCCCAGTTTGCGGCCATGGCCAGGATCGATCCGGCGTTGATCGCGCAACTGACCAGCCCCGGGAAATCCAAGGCCGGCTTGAGTTTCTCTAAACCTCCGGTCACACCGGGGGAGCCTCTGCGGCTGGAGATTCTTTCTTTTCTGGAATCCGTGCGAACGCGCCGTGAGCCACGCGTGACAGCACGCCAGGGCCGCGATGCACTGGCGCTGGCGCTGGAGATTCAGGCTTCAATGGCTGCGCATGCCCGCCGAGCTGGATTGGAAAACTTTTTCAATCCCGGCGCGTAGAGAAAGAACAAATTCCAATTCTCACGCGATCTCTATCACGCGGTTCAAAAAACCGACGATGTACTTCCACGCCAGATAGTAAACCGCCAGCACCGCCAGAAAGCACGGCGCAATCACCGCATAGGGCACTTCGAAAGCCTGAAACCATGTGGCGCTGTGCGAGCTCAGCACCAGAACCCCCAGGCAACTGGCGGTCAGAGCACCCACCGGCGCCATCAACAGCGGCAATACCGCGCCATGCACGCCAATGGGCAAATGAGTGCGAGTATGCGACCAGAGCCAAAGCATATTCCATAGACCGAAGAGCGAAGGCACAATGGCCATGGGAAAAATCATGCCTTGCTCGATAGGCACCGGCACTTTCAGCACGATCCGCAGCACGATAAAGACGGTCAACAGCAGAGGCAGCACCAGCGTTGGAATAAAAATTCCTGCCAGATAAGCCCGCAGATAACGATGGGTTTTCATTTCATTCTCCAATTCTTGCGGGCACATGCGCTCGCGAGTTCACAGATAGTAAAGGAGCACGGGAATCGCCGATGGAAAGATTGCGGCGAGAGCCACCAGGCCGGCCAGCAATACTCCGTCGAACCATGCAGAATCCCATGCGCAAACGGACGAGGCTGGCGCTGCCGCGGCCGGCTTCAATTCAAGCCGCCGCAACATTGCCGGCCACAGATCGCGCTCCGGCCCGGTAGCGCCGCCCGTTGGCGGCAGCGAATGTTGCAACAGCGTTTTCATGCGGTTCTCGTTGCGTTCATTCATGGCGTGATTCCTTGTCGTTCCAGATCTTTGCGGAGCAGGCGAAGCGCGCGGAATACGCGCAGTTTGACAGCAGTAACCGAGATGCCCAGCGCCGCAGCAACATCTTTCTGCGGCAGTTCCTCAAGCACCGCCAGCGTGGCGGCAACTCTCAGTTTTGGCGGCAACCGCGTGAAGGCCTGTGCGATCTGCACGCGAATCTCCGCGGTCACAGCCGCATCAGTCACTGCCGGAGATGCGGGCTCGGCGCAGAGTTCCAATGACAACTCGCGCTCCGTTCGCTGCGACCGCAGCCAGTCGAGCGCCACGCGGGTAGCGATACGCCGCGCCCAACCCTCGAATCCTCGTAAAGGCTCAAACTGCGCGTGTGCTTGATGGATGCGCCAGAAAGTCTCGATGGTTAAATCTTCAGCAACAGCCGGGATGCGAGTGATGCGCAGAATCCAACTGTAGACCGCTCGCTGATACTGGCGAAAAAGCCTCTCAAAGGCAAGTGCATCACCTTGTCGGAAGAGGTGCAGGATGTTGTTCGCTTCGTTCTGCATCCGTCCTTCCCCTTCTACTTACACTTACGCTCCCCGTCAGACAAAGGTTACATCCATTCGGCCATGAATGTTTTCACTCCGGGAACAGTTTTTCCCGCGCCGGTGTCTATCTAAGCACAGTGGTACTGAATGGGATCTGCGGAAAACATCGAGTTCCGCTCCCCGCGCCAACATAGCGCGCAGAGCGGCCAGCCCGCTTGCGCCTGAAAATGGCCTCCAAACTCCCAGCCGGTGCGGCTGAATTTGTTTTGGGGAGGCTGGCCATGTCTGAAGACTCCACCTTTGAATCCGCAGGCAGAATCCACACCCACAGCCGCCGCTGGATAATGGCGGCCTTCAGCTTCAACACGTCCCTTCTAGTGGCGATGATTTTGCTTCCACTGATCAGGCCCGCAGCCTTGCCGCAACATTTCATTGCATTCCTGATGGATGCGCCCATGCAACCCACACCCCAGCCGCTGCCGAAACCTATCGAGCAGGCAGCCCGGCCAGCCTCTGAAATGCCGAATGGTGTGATCGTTGCTCCGAGCAAATTCGACAACAAAATCTATATTGCCCTGAGACCGGAGCCGCCGGTAATTTTCAACCCAACGCCATGGGATCAGAACGCAGTGACCAATCCCGACATAATTGGCGGGCCGGCCAGAGCGGCTGTCGTGCGGCAAGGGAGAAACACGCCGCTGCGCGTCTCCACTACAGTAGAGGACGGGTTGCTGATTCTCAAGAGATTGCCCGTTTATCCGGTCATTGCCAAGGCCGCGAGAATCAGCGGAACCGTGGTCCTGGCGGCCACGATTTCCAAAACCGGAACCATTGAGAATCTGCGCGTCACCAGCGGCCCGGCGATGCTGCAGCAGGCTGCGCTGGACGCGGTGAGAATGTGGCAATACCGTCCTTATTTGCTCGATGGCCAGCCTATAGAAGTGGAGACCACGGTGAATGTGATCTTCACGTTGGAAAAGTAAGGCGTATAACCGCTTCCGTTCAGGTGAGCGGGAAGAGCTCAGTGTACAGTTGGAAAATTCCTGAATTTGGTGAAAAAGAGCGAATAAGGGCTATTTTCGGCTAAAAACAGGGCAAAGTCAGGGGTCTAAGATTATCAATTCATCAACAGTCTAAAAAGTAAATCGTTGTTTCCAGGCGTGTTACTAGAATATCAAACTGAAACGACCGGGGGTTTTGGCATAGGGGGGTCGGTACGGGTACAGACCGGTCACATTTCTGACAGATCGAACCGGCATTGTGTACCCATTTCTTTCATTCTTCTATGGTGAGCCGTAGGAAGGTAATTATCTGCAAACTATTCAATGAGAACGGAATTTATTTCTGGTCTGAAAATCTGGACCTTGGGCATTCGGCTACTTGAGGATATTAATAATTCTTGCGGCTTGCTCTTTTCAGCGATTAGACTTTTTCTCATGAAGATGACGCTTCCCCGCAATTTGAAAATTGCTTCCAATGTGTTGTTTTTTTCATTGGCCGCTGGCTCCCTGCTTGCGCAGGATTGGGCCACAGCACGACTCGAGGCGTCACCACGCCACCGCGAGTATGTTTCGCTTCAACACGGGAGCCGCACGGTGCAGGCCTATGTGGTTTATCCCGAAGTGAGTACCAAAGCTTCAGTCGTGGTGCTCATTCACGAGATCTTCGGGCTCACGGACTGGGCGAAGGAGATGGCCGATGAGTTGGCTGCGCAAGGCTTCATCGTGATTGCGCCGGACCTGCTTTCGAGCTTTGGTCCGAAGGGCGGTGGTTCCAGCGAATTTGCCAGCCAGGACGCGACGATCAAGGCTGTTTCAGGCCTGGCCCCAGATGTGGTGCTGGCCGATCTGGATGCGGCTGTTGATTACGGAAAGCATTTGCCCGCTGCCAACGGCAAGGTCGCAACGGTCGGCTTCTGCTGGGGCGGAACCAAATCGTTCGCCTTTGCGGCGCATCGCAAAGACTTGTCCGCTTCGTTCGTTTTCTACGGCTCGGGCCCGGCGGATGTGAGTGCAATTACCGCTCCGGTGTATGGATTCTACGCGGGAAACGATGCGCGCATTGGAGCTACGCTTCCTGCGACTGTGGATGCTATGAAGGCTGCGGGGAAGAAATTTGAGCCGGTGACATACGATGGCGCAGGCCACGGATTCATGCGCGCGGGAGAAGATCCCAGCGACAAGGTTCCGGGAAACAAGACCGCACGCGAAGAGGGATTTGCGCGGCTCATTAGACTTCTCAAAGGGATGTGAGCGCGGTGACGGCGCGCGGTAGTGCATAGGACAGCAATTATCGAGCGCCTCCAGGTCCGAGACGAAAATCCGGACCTGGGACGCCCAGAGTTACCGCTTGCTAATGCCGGACATACCATCTCTGGTCTTCGTGACCTATACAATCCCATTGAACCACTGCGGCGCCGTTGGTTACACTTCCACCTCCTACACCCATACACTTGCCGCTGTTCCTATTCACAATCTCCCCCGACCCGCGCATGTACCATTTCTGGTCTTGGTGACCAATGCAGTCCCACTGAACCACAGCTTGCCCGGTTTCCACGCTTCCGCCACCGATGCCCAGGCATTTACCGCTGAACGCATTGACGATTTCACCCGATCTCCGCAGATGCCATCGTTGGTGCTCGTCGTTAGGATTGCAAGGCCACTGAATCAGGGCGGCTCCGTTTCCGGTGCTGCCTCCTCTCACGACCAAGCATTGTCCGCTATGTTGATCGACGATCTGACCTCTCTCCCAGGCTTGTTGTGAATTCAGTTGGACCGCTCCCAACAGCAAAACCAGGCTTACCGAAATCAAGAGCAGATTGAAAGTTGCCTTTCTTCCTATGTTCGTCATATCCTTCTCTCCTTACTATTCACAATCGGTTTTAAGCGGCAATTGTCGATTAAAGGCATGCCTGCCAAAGCCGGCGGTTGCCAAGAGGATTCTTCAGAGACGCGCTCCAACCTATAGCGATTAAAGCCGTTCTGACGGATCAGATCCTTCAGTTCGAATCCAAAACAAAAGTGACAGCTAAAGCGAGTTCGACCGGCAATTGAGCACATAAATATGCTCAATAAGCGGATAGCCCGCCAGACCAAAAAACCCACCGATTGCTATTGTGATGATGTTGAGTTTCAGCAGCCTGCATAGGAATTGTCAACGAAAAACGTGATTAGGATCACATTATTTTTCACCTGCAATAAATCTTTTGTTTTGAATAATATAATTTTTCCTTTCAAATATAGGGCTACTGCCGCAACTCCACCAGCGTTGCGCCTTGGCCGCCTTCGTTTTGCGGGGCTTCGGCGATGGTGGCGACGTGAGGATGGGATTTGAGGAATTCGCGAACGCCGCGGCGGAGAATGCCGGCTCCGTGGCCGTGGATGATGCGGACGCCTGGCAGCCCGGCGAGGAAGGCGCGGTCGAGATATTTTTCCAACTCCTCGGTGGCCTCATCAACCGTGCGGCCGATAAGGTTGATCTCCATACGCAGGGCGTCCGTACTGGCGCTGGTGACGGTGACGTGAACATTCTTCTGCTTGCGAGCGGCGGCGATAGGGTCGGCTTTCACAGTTGTTGAAGACTCGGCTGAAGGCTGCGGCTCGCAGAGCTCGTCGCGTTTGACGCGCATTTTAATGGGGCCGAGCGAAACTTCAAAGAGGTCTTTGTCGATTTCGCGCTCGACAATGGCAATCCTGTTCATCGATTTGATACGGACCTGATCGCCAGGGGAAATATGCTTCAAGATGTGCGGCTGGGCGTTGGTGTCGCCGACATCAGCACCGGAGCGGTGAGCAACGACGGTCTGGTTGAAGCTCTCCTGAAACTCGCGGCGCAGGCGCTGGATGCGGCGCTCGGCTTCCTTGGATAATTTTTGCTGGCCGACGCGATCTTCGATGGCGCGGACGGTTTCGCGCATTTGGAATTCGAAGTCCTTGAGCAGCGAGGCCAGCTTGGTTTCCAGTTCGCGGGTGCGCTTTTGCAGTTCGACGTCGCCTTCGCGGGCGAGTTTTTTTCTTTCTATGTTGAGCGCGTATTGCTGCTCGCGGGCGGCTTTGCGGTCTTCTTCGAGCTGGGTGAGATCGCTGTGCAGCTTTTCGAGAAAGCGGGCGATGTCGACTTGCTGCGAGCCGAGGCGCTGGCGCGCGGCGGTGATGATGCTGGTGTTGAGGCCGAGGCGTTCGGCGGTTTGGATTCCTGCGGAGGCGCCGGGAACGCCGAGACGAAGCTGGTAGTTGGGCGCGAGAGTGAGTTCGTCCACGCCGGCTGCGGCGTTGAGCACGCCATCGGTATTGGCGGCGTAGACCTTGAGCGAGGTGTGGTGCGTGGAGATAAGTGTCCAGGCCCTGGCCGCGAGAAAGTGGCTGGCGATGGCGACAGCAAGTGCGGAGCCTTCTTCGGGATCGGTGGAGGAGCCAAGTTCGTCGAGCAGAACTAATGATTGATAGTTGGCAAGTCGCGAGAGGCGGTCGAGATTGACGATGTGGGCAGAGAAGGTGGAGAGTTCCGCCTCGATGGATTGGGAGTCGCCGATGTCGGCGAGGAATGCGGTGAAGACGGGGAAAGTGGCGGCGATGGCGGGGACGGGCAGGCCAGCCTGGGCCATCATGGCAAGCAGGGCGGTGGTTTTGAGCGTAACGGTTTTGCCGCCGGTGTTGGGGCCGCTGATGATGAGTTGCCGCTCGGTGGCGGTGAGTTCGAGAGTGAGCGGAACAACGTGACCGCCAGTGGTGCGGAGATGGCGTTCGAGAAGCGGATGGCGGGCTGCTTCCAGGCGCAACAGGTCCGGCGCGATGGCGGGCGCAACGCAGTTGTAGTCGCGGGCAAAGCGGGCGCGGGCCTGGAGGCTATCAATGAGCGCGAGGACGCGCGCGCCTTCGATGAGAGCGTGGGCGTAGCCGCCAACCTGGCGGGTGAGCGCGACAAAGATGCGATGAATTTCAGCCTGTTCTTCTTCGATGAGGCGAACCAGTTCGTTGTTTTGCTCGATGGTTTCGAGCGGTTCGACGTAAACAGTCTGCCCAGAAGAACTGACGCCGTGGACGACGCCCGTAATGCGCCGCTTCAACTCGGCGCGGACGGGAATGACAAAGCGGTCGCCGCGAATGGTGATGAGGTCTTCCTGCGTGGAGCCTTCGGAGGCGAGCTTGCGCAGCGTTGCGCGAAGGCTTTCTTCGATGAGACGCTGCTGGCGCTCCTGCTCGCGGCGAATGCGGGAGAGTTCGGGCGAGGCGCTGTCGGCCAGTGAGCCGTCGGGTTGGATGGTGCGCTCGATGGATTCGGCGAGCGGACGCAGGCTGGCGCCGGCGAGGGCGGCTGAAAGTTGGGAGAGACCGAAGAGCTTGCCGACGAGGCGCGCCGGTGGAGTTTGCAGCAGCGCTTGCCATGAGGCTACATCGTTGGCCAGCCGGGCAATGGCTTGCAACTCGCTGGCTTCAAGAGCAGCGCCGGGAATCTGGGCTTTGGCAGCGTGCTGCGTGGGATCGAAGAGGCCTCCGACGGGAATGGAGGTTTGCTCTTCGAGCAGCAGGCGCAGTTCGCCGGTGAGCTGATGCTGGCTTGCGATCCACTCCTCGTTGGTGGAGGGCTTGAGATCAAGAATGGCATGACGACCGACGGGAGATGCGGCAAAACCAGAAACGAGAGCCAGTAACGGTTCCCACTCAAGGGCGGCATAGTCGGCGTTCACGACCGGCGACGGAATGGGATCCAGAAGAGGCATACTCAATAATTATCGCAGCGTAACGTGGTTGTTTCATCTGCGTGGCCGTTCCATCTTAGAGTTGCGTTCTCCCATCTCCTAAAAACGGAAGATGGGGCACTGCCTCTTAGGTTTCTCATTTGAAGGCAGCAGCAGGATTCATTTCGCCTTCCCAACGGGCGACGACGGCGGCGGCCATGCAGTTGCCGATGACGTTGAGGGCGGTGCGACCCATGTCCATGAGCGTGTCAACACCGAGCAGCATCATCACCGCGGCCGTGGGAATTTGGAAGGAGCCGGCGACGGCCAGCAAGACCACGATTGTCGAGCGGGGCACGCCGGCGATGCCTTTGCTGGCGAGCGCGAGCGTGGCGAGCAAAACGATTTGCTGGACAATGGAAAGATGCATCCCAGCGGCCTGAACAGCGAAGAGAGCGGCCATGGCGAGATAGAGAGTTGAGCCGGTGAGATTGAAGCTGTAGCCAGTGGGGATGATAAAGGAGACAATCCAGCGCGGCACGCCGAGCTCTTCCATGCGCTCCATGGCCAGCGGCAGAGCGACTTCTGACGAGGTGGTGGCAAAGCCGAGAGCGGCGGGCTCGGCGACTAAGGAGATAAAACGGCCGAGAGGGACGCGCGCGACGAGCAAGATGGGAACAAAAACAAACAACAGAAAGATTGCCAGCGTGACGTAATTGGTGGCGAGGAGCTTGGCCAGCGGCAGCAGCGTGGCGATTCCCATGGAGCCGACTGTGTAAGCCAGGGCTGCGCCGGCGGCGATGGGCGCGGTGACCATGACGATACGCGTAAGACGGAACATGGTGTCGGTAAGCGATTGCAACACGGAAACCAGAGGCGCGCGTCTCTTTTCCGGAAGCGTGGCCAGCGCTGCGCCGAAGAGCAGCGCGAAGATGGCGACCTGAAGGATTTGATTGTCGGCGACGGACTTGGCGATGTTCTCCGGAAAGATGTTGAGCAGGATTTGCTGCCATCCTTCCGGGCGTGCGGTGGGTACTACAGCCTGAACTGCGGCGGGGAGCGTGACGCCGGCGCCGGCCTGAGTGAGGTTGATGGCGACAGCGCCAAGGATCAGGCCAACGGTAGTGACGGCCTCAAAGAAGAGGATGGATTTGAGCGCCACGCGGCCTACGCCGCGCAGTTCGTCGTGGCCGGCGATACCGGTGACAATGCCGCCGAAGATGAGCGGCGCGACGATCATGCGAATGAGACGCAGAAAGATTTCAGCGAGAAAGTGGCATTGCGCAGCGACAAGGGGCGCGTCCACACCGAGCTCGGCTCCGGCAAGCATGGCGAAGAAGGTCCAAACCAACAGGGAGCGGCGGCGGGCGGCGTAAGGAATGAAAAGGCCGATGGCGACCCAGCGAAGAGCGACGGCAAACGCGGCGTGTGGATAAATGAAACCAGCGACGAGTCCGACGGCAAAGAGAACGGCGGCGGCCGGAGTGAGGGCGCGAAGGCCCATAGGCAAGGGTTGCGATGGGGAGGGCGGTGAGGTTGGCGTCATCGATGGTCCTTGAAGTTTCAAGGAGTCCATTATCCTATGGCGAACTAAGAGTGTGCTTGAGATACGCGGAGTTTGGGCACACCGGTCACAAAGGGAAGTTATTCCGGCCCATGACTTCCTCGAAAATAAAACCCGAGAATCAACGTGGCAATCGGCGGCAGAGTAATCTTTGCAAATTCAAAAATGTCTTTTCCGATTTGCAAATGATCCTTGTCGCTCCACAAGTAGACCCAACAGGCCATCACCATGAGAACGACGAGGACAGCCAAAACATTCCTGCCGAACGAAAGCAGATGCCGTGGGGTAACAACTCCACCACCGGGCTGATCGCTCTTTCCGATGTGCTTTTCTTCCAGATGAATTGTCTGGCCATCATCCGGGGAGTTCCCTGTTTTCTTCAGGTCTTTGTCTGGATTAGACATGAGCCCCCGCAAAGTTCAGGCTCATTATATCCCTACAATTCGCGCAATGGCCTCAAGTTTGCCGTCTTCCGTTTTGCGCACCATCCCCAACATTCCCCCGGAGTTTTTCTCTTCTTCGGCAACCTTCAGAATTGCAAAGGCCCGGCGCACAACCTCGGTCTTGGCAATTCCCTGCTCCCCGGCAATGCGGTTGATCAAGTCGTTGATGTCCTCAGGAAGTTCTACGCTCATTCGCGGCATAAGGCCCTCTTTCAGCTTTGAAAATGAAGTCAAGAGTTGAGCAGATATTCCGAGCGGCCAACCCTCGCCCACTACGAATATACACCATTATAGCGCTAATAATGCACCTAATTGCGTATGAATATGCACTGAAGTATCAACTCAAGGAACTGTGTGGAATCTCAGGCTCAGCAGAATTGCCGTTGTCCGTTGCAGATGATGATTTGGCATAGCAGGAACGGCTAGCTATTTTATTCAATTCAAATAAGTTAGCTGGACGCTGGATTTGCAGCAGGAGCGGCGGGGCAGGCAGCTCCGCAGCTTCCGCCGCAAGGCGTTTTGATCTCGGCTGACGTGGGCTCGGAGGCGGGAGTGACACCCTTGCCGGCATAGTCGTTTACATAAAAGCCGCCGCCTTTGAAGTGGAGGCGGGGTGCGGTAAGCGGACGCTCGAGCACTCCCTGGCACTTGGGGCAAACCTGTTCCGGGTCAGCGCTGAAGTTCTGTATTTTTTCAAAGCAGTGGCCGCACTGGGTGCAGCGATAAGCATATAACGGCAAAGCATTACCCCATCAGGGAAGGATTTACACACTAACACTATTGTATCGGCAGGAAGATAATAATGCGCAAACACCAGTGACTCCCAGGTCTCAAAAGCGAGCCCTAAGGCGCCCGGCGCCGTGCCATCTGGTTCGTAGTCTCCCATCCATCCCGCAAAAGCGCGGGATGAATGGGACACTCAATCGAGGATTTAGTGAACGGCGATGAGGACGGAGGCTTCGTGGTTTTCCCAGGCCAGGGTTAGCTTGCCGGTGGTTCCGCCCAGATTGTCGATGGTGTACTTGAGGTTCTCAACCATTTCGAGCGGCTTGGTCATGGTCATCTTTACCCGTCCCAGATCCTGCGTCTTGTCATAAGCCAGACCTGATTGGCCGGTCTGCTTATTGACGATCAGCACCCAGTTGTCGGGGTCGGCAATGTCAACAAACAGAGTGTAGTTGCCGGCGGGAACCTTCAGTCCGCCCACCGTGATGCCGCCGTTGGTGTATAGCTTTGTGGCGGCATTGGCGCCTGCGCGCCATACGGGGTAACCCTTGTTGGTGCTGATGAGACCGTCCTTGGTGAAGATTTTGCCGGCGCGGCCCTTGACACCCGGCGAGTTGTAATCGATGGTGATGACTTTTCCCGCGATGGTGGCTGTGGCAGTGGCTGGCGGGCTGGCTGGCGGCGCCTTGGGCGCGGTTTTCGGCGGGGCTGGCTGGGCGGACAGGGCGGCGGCGACGAACAAGAGGCTCGTGCAAATCAAAAGACGCTTCATGGTGTACCTCTCCGATTAATCAGATCCTTGACGGGAGCATTGGCCCCGACCCAACGATTGTCGCACCGGTCGGTTCTGTTGGGAAACTATGTTGAGAGAACGATTGCTTGGCGGCCGAAATTCATTACTGAAAGGCGAGCGAGTTAGACGGCCGTCAGAGTGAGATTTGGAGCATCAAAATAGCGATAAATCGTGGTTTTTGAGTCAAAAATGGCTGTTTTGGGGCCTAAATTGGGGCAAAATCGAGGGTTCGATGTTACTGATTCGACAACAGGGTAAAATTGCATATTGTTGAAATTGCTCATGTTAAATGAGACGGGCAGGCCGAAAAGCGGTAAAAAAGCATACGGGGGGGGTGGGGGTCGGGCTGGGGGGTACGGACCGGTCAATAGGTTGACATTTTGAACCGGGCAATAGCCTGACACTTCACGAGCTTTGGCCGATTGAGTACAACGGCTTTATGAGCTGGAGAGTGAGAAGTGTCTTGG
>Ga0316217_10000414_pt1 | contig 61212 bp, 53 predicted proteins | sample 1anoAmetaG_FD_203633 | JGI IMG/M metagenome (GOLD analysis project Ga0316217, IMG submission 203633) | Freshwater microbial communities from Trout Bog Lake, Wisconsin, USA - 1anoA | ecosystem: Environmental > Aquatic > Freshwater > Lake > Hypolimnion/Profundal zone | place: USA: Wisconsin... | reverse complement strand
ACACCGTATAGGAAATCAATACACCCGAGTTGGCTAAAAACCTTCTAACAGCCTGTAATATCTTCAGTTTAATTTTTTATACGTATTATTGAAGTGTATATTCTTTTGAGCCGCTGGAGGTCTTTGGCGAGGAGGAGCTGCGCTTATCGCCAACTTCCATAAATTCAGCCTTACTGTATGGGGGATATGGCTGATCCCGTATTTAACCCCTATGACCCTTATGGTGGTAGCGCGGTTTTCCAAATGAAATGAGGTGACCATGGTCAAGGGATTCCAGGCAAACAAGGATCGTATTCAGGCGATCAACAGTTTCGGCAAATCCATCAGCAAAAGGGCCGGATTCAAGTGTGAATGGTGCGATGATAATGAAGACCTGCGCCTTTGGGACTCCCAGTCTGATTGTGAGCCCACTATGGAGACCCTTGCACTCCTTTGCGGCAGGTGCCGCGAACTCGCGGACGGTCGGAATGCCGACATCAACGACTTGCGCTCCATCCGCAATGCTTTGTGGAGCAATATTCCCGCTGTTGCAGAAGGTGCGGCCAGGGTGCTGGCCAAATGTAAAGAGGGGTGGGCACGTGAAGCAATTGAGGAGAGTTTTATTGACGACAAGATCAAGGCTGATTTACTTAAATAAAATGCAAAGATAAATACCTCATATGTTGCCTGTCTTTATACCCTTCTGAAAATGGTAACGCGGTCCTTCAGCAGTTTTCTCAAAATGCTTATTTTTCAAGACTTGACCACCAGAAAGTTGATGCCGAGTACAACAATAATTTATGATCGTATATAATTTAATTGCATGTGATGATAGCACTCTGTAATATATACGATCATAAATAAATGAGGATATCATGAAGATCTCAAACGCTGAAGATATCGGACGGATCATCAAGCAGAAGCGTAAAAAGGACGGGCTTACCCTGGAAGAGACGGCAGCGGTCTGTGGGGTGAGCTATGCCTTCCTCTCCGCTCTGGAGAATGGCAAGGAAACGGTCAGGCTGAACAAGGTGCTCCAGGTGCTGCATTGTCTCGGTATCGAACTCACTGCCGATACTCGATCCTGGAGCACATCCGGAGGCGCTGAATGACAGCGGCATTGGTGGTCAGGATTGATAACGATGTCGTGGGCCGCTTGTGGCTGGACGACAGGAAGCAATTCTGTTTCAGTTACGACGACGCCTGGCTGGAACGGTCACGTATTCCTCTGTCCCTGTCGCTGCCGCTGCGTGCCGAGCCTTACCTGGATGACCAATCCCATTCGTTCTTTGCCAACCTCCTGCCGGAAGAGAAGATGCGGACCCTGATAGCCCGCAATCTCGGGGTTTCCTTCAATAACGACTATGGCTTGCTGGAGCGGATCGGCGGCGATTGCGCCGGTGCCGTATCCCTTTACCCGGAGACGGCAGAGACTCCTCAGCCGTTGGCTTCATATCGTGCGCTCTCGACCGATGACCTGAACACAATCATCAAGGAACTGCCGCAACGCCCGCTCCTCGCCGGAGAGAAGGGAATCCGGCTATCATTGGCCGGAGCGCAGAAGAAACTGCCGATCTACTATGATGGTCATCAGTATCATCTCGGCTATGGCTCCGCGCCAAGCAACTACATTATCAAGCCTGCCATTGATGAACTGCCCGGTACGGTCGAAAATGAAGCCTACTGCATGGCACTAGCCAGAGCGGTCGGGTTGGATGTCCCTTCATCATTTATCCATCAGCATGAGGATGTGCGGGTTTTCGTGGTCAAACGTTTCGACCGTGAGGTTTCCGACGATGCTATCCGGCGGTTGCATCAGGAAGACTTCTGTCAGGCGCTACGCATTCCGCCCGAGTTCAAGTATGAGACCGAAGGGGGACCGTCGCTGGCAACATGCTTCAAGCTTCTCCGGACGAACAGCACCAGTGCGGGAAAAGATGTCCTCTCCCTGGTGAACTGGGTGATCTTAAATTACCTGATCGGTAATTCCGATGCCCATGGTAAGAACATCTCCCTGTTGATGTTGCCGGAAGGCCCGCGACTGGCTCCCTTCTATGATCTGCTTTCCACAAGGGTGTATGCCCCGTATGGTCTGACGGAGGGGCTGGCGATGAAAATCGGCGGAGAGATCGACCCGAGATCAATTCGCAAAAAGCAGTGGGAATTATTTGCCGAGGAGGTTGGGGTCAAGCCGAAGCTGGTGCTGACGAAGCTGAAAGGGCTATCCCGGCAAATAGAAGCCGCCCGCCTTCCGCTCTTCAAGGGAGAGTTCGGGTCGTTCCAGTGTGACACACTCTATCGGCTGATGGAATTGATTGCCGAGCAATGCAGTAATGCAATCAAATATATCTCATAACCCAAAAGAATTATGAAGCGTAGCAAGACTGCTTGACGCCGCAAGTAAGGGAATGCTTGAAATCTGTGTTCTGTAGACCCGACCCTTTTGGGTGCTTCCTTGACGACAAGATCAAGGCTGATTTACTTAAATAAAATGCAAAGATAAATACCTCATATGTTGCCTGTCTTTATACCCTTCTGAAAATGGTAACGCGGTCCTTCAGCAGTTTTCTCAAAATTCTTATTTTTCAAGACTTGACCACCAGAAAGTCCCATATGTTGCCTGTCATTATACCCTTCTGAAAATGGTAACGTGGTCCTTCAGCAGTTTTCTCAAAATGCTTATTTTTCAAGACTTGACCACCAGAAAGTCCTTTACGTTGAAATCCACTTGTTTGCCTCGTATAAATAAATATTTAAAATAATATATATATAGAAATTTAGAGTGTTAAGGGTAAAGGTGTCCGGGGCTAAGCCGCACGTGATAAATGCTGGTATGTGTAGGGAACAGCTGATATTTTGGCACCAAATTTGAATCAACATGTTGCAAAGACTCCGTTTTTATGAGATTCGTAAGCTATGCAAAATGCTACCCAGCAATAAAGGGTTAGGCCTGATCGGAGATATCTGGGATATTCCAAGTAGACATCTACGATAGATGAACTTGCCGAACAGTCATACTGCTGCGACGGCCATGTTGCCGAGCGCATCGTGGAGATACTTTCCTTAGGCGTTCGGTATCAGCGACACTACACCGAACGAATATCTGCCGAAGATGGGATTTAACAGATTTCTGATTCTTTTTTTCAATTCTTTAATGAACCGCATATTCAGGAGGCACACCCGTTGGATCATTCCGCTCACAATAAAATCGTTTCTTTCATCTGGTCGATCGCCGACGACTGTCTGCGTGACGTCTATGTGCGCGGCAAGTACCGTGATGTTATTCTCCCTATGATCGTCCTGCGCCGACTTGACTGTCTGCTGGAGCCGAGCAAGGATGCTGTAATGGAAGAGGTCGCGTTTCAGCGTGATGATGCCGGATTCACGGATCTTGACCCGGAGGGCCTCAAGGAGGCTTCAGGTTACGTCTTCTACAACACCTCACCCTGGACGTTGAAAAAACTGGTCGATACCGCCGCTAACAATCGCCAGATTCTTGAGGCCAACTTCAAGGCCTATCTGGATGGTTTCAGCGAAAACGTCAAGGAAATCGTCAACAAGTTCAATCTACGCTCACAAGTCAGCCACATGGCCGATAAAGACGTGCTGCTGGAGGTTTTGGAGAAGTTCACTTCTCCAAATATCAACCTTACCCCCAATGAAGCGCGTGACCCGGACGGGCGCAAGCTTCCTGAATTGACCAACCTGGGCATGGGGTATGTTTTTGAAGAGTTGATTCGCAAGTTTAACGAGGAGAACAACGAAGAGGCTGGCGAACACTTCACTCCCCGTGAGGTGATTGACCTGATGACCCATATCCTCTTTGAGCCAGTGAAAAGCCAACTGCCACCAGTCATCACGGTTTATGACCCGGCTTGCGGATCAGGAGGCATGCTCACCGAAGCCCAGGATTTCATCATCGACCCCGACGGGCAGATTCGGGCCAAAGCTGACGTCTACCTCTACGGCAAGGAGATCAACGACGAGACCTACGCCATCTGCAAGTCGGACATGATGATCAAAGGTAACAACCCGGAGAACATCAAGTGCGGCTCAACTCTGGAACAAGATGAGTTCGCCGGATTGCGGTTCGACTTCATGCTTTCCAACCCGCCCTACGGCAAGTCCTGGGTAGGTGATCAGAAGCATATCATTGATGGCAAGCAGGTGCTGGACCGCCGCTTTGAAGTACCGCTGAAGGATTTTCGCGGCAAGGAAGAAACCGTTGCCGCCACGCCTCGCTCCTCGGACGGCCAGCTCCTTTTTCTGATGGAGATGGTCAATAAGATGAAGGATCTGGACAAGGGCCCCAGCGGGTCGCGCATCGCCTCGGTTCACAACGGATCATCACTTTTTACCGGCGATGCCGGCGGCGGAGAGAGCAACATCCGCCGTCATATCATCGAAAACGACTACCTTGAGGCGATCATCCAACTGCCGACCAACCTCTTCTACAACACTGGTATCACCACCTATATCTGGGTGCTCTCCAACAAGAAGGCGGACCGTCGGCGTGGCAAGGTGCAGTTGATAGACGCCAGCCAGATGTTCCGCAAGCTGCGCAAAAATTTGGGAGCCAAGAACTGTGAATTTGCTCCCGAACATATCCGGGAAATCACACAGCTTTATCTCGACATGCCGCATGACGGCATCTCCAAGGTATTCGACAACAGCGACTTCGGATATTACAAGGTCACTGTCGAGCGTCCCAGCCGCAAAGCCGCCCAGTTTACCCCTGAAAAAATTGCCACCCTCCGTTTTGTACCGACGTTAGCTGAGGTCATGGAATGGGCCTATGAAAAATGGGGGGATGAGATTTACACCAAGCTGGCGGACCATCGCAAGGTGATAGAGGCGCATCTGGAGAAAGAGGATATCAACCTGACGACGAAGAACAGCAAGGTCCTGCTCAATCCGCAAACCTGGGAGAGCCAACGTTCCTTGCTGGATGTGGCCCAGCAGTTGATGGAGATCATCGGCCAGGAACTGTTCATGGATTTCAACATCTTTACAGAAAAGGTCGATGCCTGCCTCAAAACCGCGAAGGTACAGCTTTCCGCCAGTGAAAAGAATCAGATCCTCAACGCCGTGAGTTGGCGTGACGAGAAGGCTGAACGGGTGATCAAGAAGATTCACAAAATTAGTGGCAGGAAGCTGGATGAACTGCTGGCCGAACTTTCATGCAGCCGGGAACAGTTGCACGATTTCGGTTACGGGCCGACAGACACCAAAGGTGAGTATGTCGAGTACGAGAGCGATTCAGACCTGCGCGACACCGAGAATGTGCCGCTGAAGGATAACATCCACGAATATTTCCGGCGTGAAGTGCGCCCCCATGTTAAAGAAGCCTGGATCAATCTGGATCAGACCAAAATCGGCTATGAAGTCAGCTTCAACAAGTATTTCTATCAGCACAAGCCGCTGCGGTCGTTGGAAGAAGTGACGCGTGATATTCTGGCGCTGGAGGCGCAGACAGAGGGGCTGTTGAAACAGTTGGTGAGTTTTGAGGGAACCAACTGATGGATAAGGCAATGTTTTTTCCAAGATACGAATCTTATAAAGACAGTGGAGTCAGTTGGATAGGTAATATTCCCGAACATTGGAGTGTCCTTCCGTTTAAAGCTCTCTTCCATATGAGCACGGAAAAGAACGGGAAATCTATCGTAGGTGAGATGCTATCAGTTTCGGGTTATCGCGGCATTGAGGTTAAACATTACGAGTATGAGGAGCAGAAACGCTCTGATGAAAGCTTGGTAGATTATCGGGTAGTTCGCAAAGGGCAACTTGTTGTCAATACCATGTGGCTGAATTACGCTGGGCTTGGCGTTAGTGATCATGAAGGCTACGTTAGCCCAGCTTACCGCTCATACAATATTTCGAACCAACTCCATGGACGCTATGCTCACTATCTTATGCGCTCTCACGTCTATGTAGACGCATACACTGGGCAGATGCAAGGTATTCGCCCTAACTCACTTCAGATCAAAAACTGTGATTTCAACAAATTTCCGATTCTTCTTCCTAAGCCTGCAGAGCAAGAGAGAATAACCAACTTTCTTGAACAGAAGACTGCCGAAATCGACGATGCCGTTGCAAAGAAGCAGCGCTTGATCGAACTGCTCAATGAGCAGAAAACCATACTGATCAATCAGGCAGTGACCAAAGGGCTGAATCCTGATGTGCCGATGCGTAATAGTGGTGTTGAGTGGATTGGACAGGTGCCGGAGCATTGGGATGTTAAGAAGCTCAAGTATTACAGCGAAGTTCAAAGTGGCATAACCTTAGGAAAGCTTTATAGTGGCAACAAACTGATATCTGCGCCGTATCTTCGCGTTGCAAATGTACAGGATGGATACTTCAAACTAGACGAAATTGCCGAGCTACAATTGCCACAGAGAGTCATTGATCAGTATCTGGTTAGAGTCGGCGATATTCTTGTTACTGAAGGAGGAGATATCGACAAGCTCGGGAGAGGGACTGTCTGGGAGGGTGAAATAGAAAGCTGCATCCACCAAAACCACATCTTTGCTGTTAGAGTTAATAAGTCCGTAGCATTAGACTATTTTGTGTCTCTAGCGATGGGTGCAGATTATGGACGTAAATACTTCACGCACACAGCTAACAAGACTACAAATCTGGCTTCTACAAACCGCACCAAGCTTGGCAATTTTCCAATAGCTCTGCCACCTCCAAGCGAACAAAAACTAATCATAGATTACGCCAACGGAATAAATACAAGGTACGGTATTGTCATTGCTAATGCAGAGAAAGTGATCTCCACCCTGTGTGAACTTAAACAAACAGTTGTCGCTGAGGCTGTCACAGGGAAAATCAAACTATAAGGACATAAGCCGTGGTCACCAAAACCAACGAACAAGCACTGGAAGCCTGCATAGAGAAAGCCTTGACTGGCACTTGCCGCGAACAGTTAAAGCTCGACGGTGTTGATGTTGCCGAAGCCAACCAGCAGTATCGTAGCGGTCATCTATATTGGCTGGGTGAATCGATTGATTTTGACCGTGAATTCTCCGTTGACCACCGCCACTTCTGGAATTTCCTTAAAGAAACGCAGGCGGAGGAACTTGCCAAAATCAAGGACAGACCCAACTGGCAGCGGCTGGTTCTGGAACGCTTGAACCGGAAAATCCAGAAAGAAGGCATCCTCAAGGTACTGAAGAGTGGCCTACGGATCGATGACGCCAACCTCACCCTTCTCTACAGCCAACCTTATAACTCAATCAACCCCGAAGTCGCCAAACGCTTTGAACAGAATATCTTTTCTGTAACGCGGCAGCTGTACTACTCGCAGGGCGATCCGCTCAAATCGATCGACATGGTACTCTTCATCAACGGCATTGCCGTTATCACCATTGAGCTGAAAAACGCCTGGACGGGGCAGACGACCTATCACGCCATGAAGCAGTACCGAAAAGACCGCGACCCATGCGAGCCGCTGTTGCAGTTTGGCCGTTGCCTGGTCCACTTTGCCGTAGATACCGATGATGTCTACATGACAACCCGCCTGGATGGGGAGAAGACCAACTTTCTGCCGTTCAACAAAGGGTACAAACACGGCAAAGGGAATCCGCCAAACCCCACCGGGCATAAAACCAATTATCTCTGGCAGGATATCCTCACCCGACAGAGCCTGACCGCTATCATTGAGCACTTTGCCAAGCTCGTTGGGGAGAAGGAAAGCGACCCGATCAAGAAGAAGGCCCTGATCTTCCCCCGCTACCATCAGCTTGAAGTCGTGCGGGAACTGCTCAAGGATGTCCGGGATAAGGGTGTTGGACAGACCTATCTGATCCAGCATTCCGCAGGCTCGGGCAAGTCAAACTCCATCACCTGGACTGCCTACCAGTTGATTGAGGTCTATACCAAGGAGGGCAATCATCCGGTTTTCGATTCGGTGATTGTGGTCACTGATCGCCGGGTGTTGGATAAGCAACTACGCAACACCATCAAGCAGTTCTCCGAGGTCAAGAACATCGTAGCACCGGCCATGAGTTCCCAGGAGTTGAAACAGGCACTGGAGAGCGGTAAGAAGATCATCATCACCACCATCCAGAAGTTTCCCTACATCGTTGATGGCATTGAGGATCTTTCCGATAAACGGTTTGCAGTCATCATCGACGAGGCGCACAGTTCGCAGAGCGGTTCCGCAGCCGATAATCTCAATAGAACATTGGGATCGGATGAGGATGAGGTACAGGATGCCATTCTGGAGATTATGAAGAAGCGGAAAATGCGGGACAATGCTTCATACTTCGCCTTCACAGCCACCCCCAAGAACGCCACCCTGGAACGCTTCGGCGTTAAGACAGCAGAAGGAAAGTTTAACCCCTTCCACTTGTATTCCATGAAACAGGCCATCGAAGAGGGTTTTATCCTCGATATTCTGGCTAACTACACCACCTATAAAAGCTACTACCAGATTGAAAAATCGATCCTGGAAAATCCACTCTTCAACAGCGCCAAGGCACAGAAGAAACTCCGAGCCTATGTGGAGGGACACAAGGAAACCATTGCCGTCAAGGCCGATATCATGGTCAGCCACTTCCTGGAACAGGTTGTGAGGCCGAAGAAGCTCAAAGGAAAGGCCAAAGGGATGGTAGTGACGCGCAACATTGAAACGGCGATTCACTACTTAAACGCTGTGCGCGACGCTCTCAAGGGCCAGCCCTTCAAGGCGATGATAGCGTTTTCCGGTAAAAAGAAAGTGGGCGGCATTGAGCATACCGAGGATTCCATCAACGGATTCCCTTCCAAAGATATTGAGGAAAAATTTGATTCCGATGAATATCGCCTGCTGGTGGTAGCCAACAAGTATCTGACCGGCTTCGACCAGCCAAAACTGTCCACCATGTACGTGGACAAGAAGCTGCAAGGGGTGCTGGCGGTGCAGGCACTCTCACGCTTGAACCGGTGCTCACATGCACTGAATAAGCGCAAAGAAGACACTTTCGTCCTCGACTTTTTCAACTCCACCGATGATATCAAAGAGGCTTTCGATCCTTTCTACACGTCTACCTCGCTCTCCAAGGCGACGGACGTCAATGTTCTTCATGACACCAAAGAGAAGCTGGACGAGGTTGGCGTCTATGAATGGAAGGAAGTTGAAGTCTTCTGTACCCTTTATTTTTCCGATGCCGAGGCGGAATTTCTCAGCCCGATCATTGATGTCTGTGTCGCACGTTTTGATCAAGAACTGGAACTGGAGGAAGATGAAAAGGCCGACTTCAAAATCAAGGCAAAGCAGTTTGTGAAAATCTACGCCCAACTCGCCTGTATCATGCCGTTTGACAATATTGAATGGGAGAAGCTGCATTGGTTCCTCAAGTTCCTGATACCGAAGCTGAAGATCAAGGATAAGGACAAGGACACCCTGGATGAGCTGCTGGAAAGTGTTGACCTTTCAACATATGGGCTGGAGCGAGTCAAGCTGAAGCAAAGTATCGGCCTGGATGATAGCGATTCCGAGCTTGACCCGCTGAATCCGAACGTGCGTGGGGTTCATGGTGACGACGAGCCGAAAGATCCTCTTGACGAAATCATCCAGGCATTTAATCAGCGATGGTTCGCGGGATGGGAAGCGACTCCCGCTGAGCAGCGGGTAAAGTTTATCAATATTGCCGAGCATGTATTCAAAAACCCCAACTATCAGACGCAGGTTATCGATAATCAGGACGAGCAAAACAGCCGCATCGCCTTGGAAAAGCTGATTAGCCAGGCGGTAGGCCAGGAACGCAAAAAAGAATTAGACCTCTACAAGCGCTACGCGCAGGACCCAGAATTTAAACGGGCCTTTGATTCGAGCATTATGAGGATGTTGGCTAATAAAGATATTGCAAAAGTTGCTTTTGAGACAATTGCGACATAACTGCAATATATGGGGCAATAGGATGCCATGAAAAGATATCAGACCCATATTCTTGCAAAGTGGACAGTAGGTCTGACACTTGAGAAACTTGCAGCTGGGGAGTTTCGGGGAATTGTGGAGAATGGGCGGGTTTATGGGTTTGTGGTTTGAATGAGTTGGGGGCAGCATGGAAAGCTGGGAGAGGCAGTGCAGGAGCTAGAATTTCATCTCTACAGCATGGAAGCTTCCTACTGCTTGGCAATTTCGCCAATCAATGCTGATTCGGTAGCTCAATTCGCAGAACTCCTGAGCATCTTCGGGCACTACAAGGATGACGATTTATTCGTACGGCCTGAGCATGTCATGACTCAGGAATTAAAAGAAAAGGTAAGAGCGTACTGCGATAGATACGAGGAAAGAAATCCAGTCTTAAATAAGTTTAAGAAGTCTATCTCGAATATAGCTGTGGGAAATCACTTCTTTGTATTTGCAAAGGAGATTTCCAGCAATATTGAGGTTGTTTGCCTATACAACTATCTAAATACACGTAACATGAAGCTGCCTGAACAGGACTTTATCGAAACATATAATAATTCGAATGTAGAGCATCTAAGTATTCTTGGAGCTTTAATCGAACATTATCATATTGATGTTTCATCAGTTGACACAAGGACACATATCGGAAAATCAGATAGAAGTGAAAGAATCTGCAGGTTTTGTGGCAAATCAACTGCAGTTGGTGGAGTAACTTTTAAAAAAATAGCTCACGCTATACCAGAAGCGCTAGGCAACAAAGGGCTGATACTTAATGAGGAATGTGATGATTGCAATGAAAGGTTTGGAAACACCATTGAACAAGACCTGATAAGTTACTTTAATTTTCATAGAGTATTTTGGGCAATCAAAGGAAAAAATGGGGTGCCTAAAATTAGTTTTAAAAATGGATACTTTGAACGTAAAGAGAATAAATTCGTAATAGGATACAAACCTGGCCCAAGTGAAGGCGCATTCAAAGACCTAAAAGAAGTAACGCTTGTTTCCCATGATCGAATTGCGACAGTAAATATTTATAAATCGCTATGTAAAATCGCCATAAGTGTGATAGATGCCGACAAATTGAGACATTTCGGCAGGACTATTTCCTGGCTTCTAGCTGATGAGCTTTGCCCCCAGGTGCTACCGAAGGTAGCGATACTAAATGCGCCTCAGATGCGTGTGGAGTGTCCTCAGATCGTACTGTACCACAGGCAAAGTGCCCAGGAAAACCTACCGCACCTTGTTGGTGAGTTCAAGTTCAAGACATTGTTGCTCGTTTTCATAGTCCCTTTTTCCGATCTCGATACCAAAACCTTTTCTAGCGATGAGGAATACAGCGAGTTTTGGGAAAGCTTCCCAAACTACACAGCCGTTGATGGGTGGAAATTCAAAAGATTTGATAGTCCACAAAAACGTGACTACTTATTAACTGTGGGATTGACCAGGAGTATAACCTTGAGGTTGTGTGAGGACCCAGTATAGAGCCTCACCTGAATAAAGCGCTAAGGTGACCTTCCCCCCGAAAACTGAACCATTGCAAACTTAGTGATTTCGGTCTAGAACCTCCTGAGGAGACTAGACATGAAATCGAAGCGTTTCACCGAAGAGCAGATCATCGGCATCCTTAAACAGGCCCAGGCCGGAATGAAGATTGTTGATCTCTGCCGAATTCACGGCATCAGCGATGCAACCTTCTACAACTGGCGCACCAAGGAATATTAGGGACACTTCCCAGTTTTTCTGTCGCGTCATGTAACTCCACGCGGGAATACTGGAAGTGTCCCTATTTTATCTTGAGAACGCCAAATCGACTATTAAAGAGCACATCAAAAATATTTTTGCTGAAGGTGAGCTGGTTGCGGAGCAGGTATTGAGAAAATTCGGAATTTCCGAATTTTCTACCAAACCGACCAATCTCTATAACCTGAGTGGCGGCAGCCTTCCTCCAAAATAAGCAGATAATCGGCATAGATGTACCGCTTGTCTCTTTTGCGGCCGGTTATCTCTTTCTGGATGCCGGCGCCTTCAAGCTGGGTAATCAGTGTAGAAGCTGCCGGATATGAGATGGAAAAATCACGGGCAATGTCGTTGACCAAGACATAAGGGGAAGAAAAGAGCTTTCCAAAATACCGACAGCCAGGGGAGACGATATCTTCTTCTGCCAGAGCAGGTTGCGGTGGCGGGATTGCAACTCCATGATCTGCTTGGCGGCATCCACTGCCGAATCAGCGGTTACCACGACGCCTTTCAGAAAGAAGACAATCCACTGTCTGAAAACGCTATTGTCATAGCGCATCGCGAGCCCTTATTCAAGTTACCTTGAATAAGGGCGCATTTTTTCCGTTGCTATTCAAGTGTACTGGATTAATCTTCGGATCTATAACCAAAAAAACTGGGTGCAGTCCCCCACTTTGACAAAGGGGGGTGAGGAGCGATTTGCTTCGAGTTGGTGCAAATCCCCCTCGGTCCCCCTTTTTAAAAGGGGGAGGACAAACAGTACCTTTATAAACATGAATTGTTTGTTAAGAAAAGAAATGGACTCGCTCAGCGGGGAAAGATCTCTTTGCTCAGATGACACGCCGCAAACTGTCCGGGCCGCTTCTCTTCCAGCGGCGGCGGTATGGTGCGGCATACTTCGACGGCATAACGGCAGCGGGGATGGAAGCGACAACCGCCGGGGATGGCAAGGGGCGAAGGGAGGTCGCCGGAGAGAATAACCGCTGCCTCGCGGTGCCCTCTGGCGATGCGGGGGATGGCCGCGATCAAAGCCTCCGTGTAGGGGTGTTGAAAATGCTGGAAGAGCAGGGCAGCTGGTGCGCTCTCGACGATCACCCCCAGGTACATGACCAGCACCCGGTCGCAGATATGCCGCAAGACCGAAAGATCGTGGGATATGATGGCCATGGTCAGGTGGCGTTCGGTCTTCATGGTCTGGAGAAGATTGATGATCTGGGCCTGGATGGAGATGTCGAGGGAGGAGACCGGTTCGTCGGCGATGATGATCTCGGGTGACGAGGCCAGGGCGCGCGCGATGCCGATGCGCTGGCGCTGGCCGCCGGAGAATTCATCGGGAAAACGGTCGGCATGCTCCGCCTCCAGTCCGACAGCCTCCAGGAGCTTGAGCATTGCGGCGCGTATCGCCTGACGCGAGCCGCTTTTGGCAATGAGCAGCGGTTCAGCAATGGAATCGCCGATGCGCATGCGCGGATTCAGGGAGGAAAAAGGATCCTGGAAGATCATCTGCGTCCGCTGCCTGAACCGTTCGCGCTCTGCCGGAGGGAGCGTACGGATCGCCTTGCCGCAGTATTGGACCTCGCCGCCGTCGGGAGGCGATAAACCGGCCAAAAGCTTGCCCAGGGTCGATTTTCCGCACCCGGACTCGCCGGCAATGCCGACGGTTTCACCCTTGGCTATCTCGACGTCAACCCCGTCAACCGCAATGAGCAACCCTGACTGAGAGCCTGGGCCGGCGCTGACACGGAACTGTTTGCGGAGGTTTACTCCGCTGAGTAGGGGCGGATTCGTATTCATAGGCGTTTCCAGCAGCGAACGTAATGGCCGGGCGAAACCTCCTCCAACTCCGGAACCTGGGTACGGCACGGAGGGGAGGCAACGGGGCAGCGCTCGCAAAAGCCGCACCCGGAGTGTTGGCTCGTCAGGCCGGGGGGCTGTCCAGGAAGGATGGCAAGCGGTTCTCCCGGTTGCGCGTTTTGGGGAAGGGACGCCAAAAGCGCGGCGGTATAGGGGTGCCTGGGGGCGTTGAGAAGTTCCGTTGTGGGGGCCGTTTCCACGATGCGGCCGGCGTACATGACGCAGGTCCTCTCCGAGCGCTCGGCCACAATGCCCAGATCGTGCGTGATCAGCAGGATGCCCATGTCCTCGGACCGCCTGAGGGAGTCGATCAATTCGAGGATCTGGGCCTGGATGGTGACATCCAGCGCGGTCGTGGGTTCGTCGGCTATCAATAGCGCCGGGCTGCAAGCCAGGGCCATGGCGATCATTACCCGCTGGCGCATGCCGCCGCTCAACTGATGGGGATAGTCACGCATGCGGCCGCCGGCCGACGGTATCCCCACCTTGCGCAGCAACTCCTCGCCTTGGTCGGAGGCATCGCGGCGCGACATGCCCCGGTGCAGCCGGAGCGGTTCCGTAACCTGCTCCCCGATGCGCAGGACCGGATTGAGTGAGGTCATGGGCTCCTGAAACACCATGGAGATCCTGCTGCCCCGGATGGAGCGCATGACCTCTTCAGGCAGCTGGACCAGATCGGTGCCGTCGAAGGTGATCGAGCCTGAGCGGATGAAACCGGGCGAGGGGACAAGCCGCATGATCGACAGCGCGGTCAATGACTTGCCCGATCCGGATTCGCCCACAAGGGCGACGGTGCTGCCCTTGTCAACCTCCAGGCTGACGTCGTTGACCGCCGTCAGCACCCCTTTGGGAGTCCTGAAACAGGTGCTCAGGTTTTTGATCGAGAGCAGCGCGCTCAATGTCGTGCCCCGACGGAAGCGGTTTTTTGCCGTGACAGGGGGAACTGTGTTATGTTGGTATCGAAGCGGGCCATTGGGGTAGCAGTGTACCATTCTAGCGCCACATTTCAATGGTAAATTTGGAATCCTTTCCCTTTGGGGACCTTGGTAAAAGTTTCCGATCCGGAGTTTCGTTTGGAACTAAAACAAATTGACAGAGGGCCTGTTTGTGTGGTCTTATCATAAAGTTTTGCGGCTAATAGAGATACGCATATTTGTGGTTGGTTTTTTGGTCGCGGCGGCCTTTGTTTTTTCAGCGGGACGCAGGAGCAGTGCTGCGCTTCCGGCTGATACGATCAGGGTCGCAATTGTCAAGAATGCTTCTGCCATCACCGTTGACGGTGACGGACTCCTTGCTCTGAGGGAGAACGGCGCCCCAGTTGACTTGAAGACCCCTGTTGTCGTTAAAGCGGGCAAGGACGATGTGTCGGTGGACGGCATTTCCTGCCGCCGCCTCATATTCTCGGCCGCTTCCGCTGTCTACATCAACGGGAAACCGTACCACGGCATCGCCGAGATAAGCTTCTACGATAAAGGGTTGCTGGCTGTTAACGAGCTCTCCCTTGAGGACTATCTCGTAGGGCTGATCAATTGCGAGATATCCTCCTCCTGGCCCATCGAGGCGATCAAGGCCCAGGCGGTGATCGCCAGGACATATGCGGTCAATCGGCGGGAAGCCCGGCGCAATGCGCTATATCATCTGGAATCGTCGGTTATCGACCAAGTGTACAACGGCTGCGAGATCGAGGATAACCGCGCCAGGCGCGGGGTTTCCGAAACAGCCGGAGAGGTGCTTACGTACGACGGCACCGTTATCCAGGCCTTCTATCACTCAAGCTGCGGCGGCAAAACCGAGGCGGCGGAGAATGTGTGGGGAAAGAGCATCCCCTATCTCAAGGGTGTCGATTGCCAGTACTGTCAACTGTCCCCCTCCAGCGCCTGGGACCTGAAACTGTCCCTGAAAGAGTTGGGAGACCGGCTTAGAGCCGCCGGTATCAAGGCAACGGGTCTGATGGATATCCGGGCCGGGGCTATCAACAGCCGCGGCAGGCTGAAGAACCTCATTGCCGTGACACCGTGGGGCGAGGTCTCCATACCGGGCGACCAGTTCCGCAAGGCGGTAGGCTACGGGGTGATCAAGAGCACCAATTTCACCGTCAGGGTGGTCAACGGCGACGTGACCTTTGCGGGGCTCGGCAACGGACACGGCGTGGGACTCTGCCAGTGGGGCGCCAAACAACGAGCCCTGGAAGGTTTTTCGTATGCCGAGATACTTTCCTACTATTATCCCGGTACGGAACTGAAACAGCTCTCTGGCAATCGATAGGAATCTTGTGATTGGGCTGCGCTCGAATCTGACCAACATCCGGGCGCAATTTTGTTATATTTACTTTATCGCTAGCCTGATGCTAGCCTCCTAAACGGTCGTTCCGATATGCTAGTCAAGGATTTCAATTACCACCTGCCCAAGGAACTGATCGCCCGCTATCCTGCTTTGGAGCGTGATGCGTCGCGACTGATGCTTCTGGATCGCGGTTCAAAAACGATCGGCGAGGACATCTTCTCGCACCTTGGCTGCCATCTGCTCCCCGGCGACCTGCTGGTGATGAACGATACGCGGGTCATTCCGGCCCGGCTGTTCGGCGCCAAGGAAACCGGCGGGAGTGTCGAGCTCTTCCTGGTGAAGCGGCTGCCCGATGGGCCGGAGGTGTGGGAATGCCTGCTGCGCGGTTCGAAACGGTTCCGCGAAGGGCAACCGATCCTGTTCGGAGCAGGAATGACGGCAAGGGTGATCGGCCGCCATGGTCCGGAGTCGTGGCGTGTGGCGTTTTCGGGCGAGGAACCCTTCGAGTCGTGGCTTGAGCGGGAGGGACACATCCCGCTGCCCCCTTATCTCCAGCGCGATGACGAAGTAGGGGACCGGGAACGCTACCAGACGGTTATCGCCTCGGTTGCCGGGGCTGTGGCCGCGCCCACGGCGGGTCTTCATTTCACCCGCGAACTGCTGGCCTCCCTGGCGGCCAAGGGGATCGCCAGCGCCCGCTTGACCCTGCATACCGGATTGGGCACCTTTCAGCCATTGCGTGTGGATCGGGTGGAAGAACACCGCATCCATCGCGAATGGTACGCAATCCCCGCTGAAACCGCTGATGCCATCCGTGCCACGAAGGAACGGGGGGGCAGGGTGGTTGCGGTCGGGACCACCAGCGCCAGGGCCCTGGAGTTTGCGGCCGATGACGACGGCCTGGTCCGGGCCGGTGCCGGCGAGGCCGACATCTTCATCTATCCAGGCTATCGCTTTCGGGTGGCGGATGGCCTGATAACCAATTTTCACCTTCCGGAATCGACGCTGCTCATGCTGGTGGCGGCCTTTGCCGGTCATGAGTTCGTTCTGGACGCCTACCGTGAGGCTGTTGCCAGAGGTTTCAGGTTTTACAGCTATGGCGACGCAATGTTACTTTTCTGAGAGGTCGCGTGTCGGGTAATTTTTCGGTTATACACAGGGACACCTCGTGTGGGGCGCGCCTCGGTTCTTTGAAAACGCTTCATGGTGAGATAGAAACACCGATCTTCATGCCGGTTGGGACCAATGCCACCGTCAAGGCCATGACCCCAGAGGACCTGCAGGCAGTCCGCGCCCAGATCATCCTGGCCAATACCTACCATCTGTACCTGCGTCCCGGACACCGGCTGGTGGAGACGCTGGGGGGGCTGCACCGTTTCATGAACTGGCAGGGACCGATCCTCACCGACAGCGGCGGTTTTCAGGTCTTCAGTCTGGGGGAATTGCGCAAGATCAGCGAGGAGGGGGTCAAGTTCCAGTCGCATCTGGACGGATCCTACCATGTGCTGACGCCGGAGCTTTCGATCAAGATCCAGGAGGCGCTCGGTGCGGACATCATCATGTGCTTTGACGAGTGCCCGGCGGCCACGGCCGATTACGACTACGTCAGCCGCTCGCTGGAGATGACGACCCGTTGGGCACAGCGCTGCAAGGATGCCCATCAACGGGAGGGACAGCAGTTGTTCGGCATCATCCAGGGGGGCATGCATCACGACCTGCGCGCCCGCAGCCTGAACGAGATCTGTGGCATCGGTTTCGACGGTTATGCCCTGGGCGGCCTTTCGGTCGGCGAAGAAAAGGTAGAGATGTACGGGGTCATGGAGTGCTGCGCCCCGCTCATGCCGGATGCGGCTCCCCGGTACATCATGGGGATCGGCGCCCCGGAAGACCTGGTAGAGGCGGTCTGGCACGGTTTCGACATGTTCGATTGCGTCATGCCTACCCGTAACGCCAGAAACGGCATGCTCTTTACCAGCGAAGGCCGGATCAACATCAAGGCCAAACCATACGAGGATGACGCGGGACCGCTGGATCCGGCGTGCGGCTGCCATGTCTGCCGCACTTATTCCCGCGCCTATCTGCGGCACCTTTACCGGGCCGGCGAGATCCTGGCCTCGCAGTTGAACACCTTTCACAACCTGTATTATTATCTCGACCTGATGCGCCGCATGCGCGAGGCGATCCGGGATAACCGCTTCAATGAATTCCGCCGGGACTTTTACGGCAGGCAAAATAATGGTCACGTCCAAAAAAAGGAGGAGAGCTAGATGTTCGGATTAGCGTTTGCAATGGCAGGCCCACCGGGTGGGGGGACGGGACAGGCGGGTGGATTCGCCGCTTTTCAGCAGGTTATTCCGCTGGTTTTGATGTTTGCGATTTTTTACTTTCTGCTGATCCGCCCGCAACAGAAGAAGGCCAAGGAACACAAGTCGCTTTTGGATGCGCTGAAAAAGGGCGACCTCGTGATCACCGCCGGTGGGGTGCACGGCAAGGTTACGTCCGTTGACGATACCATCGCGACCCTTGAAATCGCAACCGGCGTCAATATCAAGATAACCAAGAGCTACATAGCTACCATCAAGAAGGACTAAGACGCGCCTAAAACGCGTTATTCAATGTAATTACATCGAAGGGAGAATGAGCCTCATGCCGAAGGGAATTGGCTGGCGTTTTGGCCTTATAGGCATTTTCATCCTGCTGTCGTTTCTCTACCTGACCCCGACCCTGGTTCCCCAACTGCCATCCTGGTGGAGTGGACTGCTTCCCAAGGACAAGATCCACCTGGGCCTTGACCTGCAAGGGGGCACGTACCTCGTGCTCGAGGTCGATACCCAGAAGGCGGTCGAGGGCACCCTGGACATCGTGGCGACCGATCTCGAGGACACGCTGACCAGCAAGAACCTCCACTTCAAGCGGATTGTCCGGACCGGTTCCGACAGGGTGACGCTGGTCCTTTACGAAAAAGGGACTGCCGACGCGGTGCAGAAGCTCCTCAAGGACAAGTACCCGACCTATGAGCAGACTCCTCAGCACGACGAAGGCGGTTTTGTCGCTCTCGATCTGCTGATGAACGAAAAGGATGCCCAGGACCGCAAGGACAAGGCGGTGCAGCAGGCGCTGGAGACCATCAGGAACAGGATAGACCAGTTCGGCGTCTCCGAGCCCGTCATCCAGCGCGAGGGTATCGATCATATCGTCGTGCAGCTACCCGGCATCAAGGATCCTCAGCGCGCCATAGAGTTGATCGGGCGTACGGCGCGGCTTGAGTTCAAGATGGTTAAGGAAGAGATCCAGCCGTCCGCGGCAGCGGTCCCCGACGATAGCGAGATTTTGAAGGAGAAGTCGGTCGATCCGGCCACAGGCGCTGTCAGCGAGACCCCTTTCGTGGTGCAGAAGAAGTCGCTCATCACCGGCGATCTTTTGACCGATGCCCAGGTGCGCATCGATTCCCAGTTCAACCAACCATACGTGGCCATTGAATTCAACTCCCTCGGCGCCAAGCTGTTCGATCAGATTACCGCCGCCAACGTGGGCAAGCGCTTTGCCATCGTGTTGGACAACAACGTCTATTCAGCCCCTGTCATTCGGGAACGCATCTCCGGCGGCAGCGCCCAGATATCGGGCAACTTCACCGAAAAAACCGCCTCGGACCTGGCGATAGTGCTCCGCGCCGGGGCGCTCCCCGCTCCGGTCAAGATCATTCAGAACGTGACCGTCGGCCCGTCCCTTGGACAGGACTCCATCAACAAAGGGTTGATGGCCGGCCTGATCGGGGTGATCCTGGTCGTGGTCTTCATGACGATCTACTACAGGTTGTCCGGCATAGTGGCCAACATGGGCATGGTTTTGAACGTGATCTACCTTATGGGGGCCCTGGCTGCCCTGGGCGCCACCCTGACCCTGCCTGGCATTGCCGCTATCGTGCTTTTGATCGGTATGTCGGTTGACTCCAACGTTCTGATCTTCGAGCGCATCCGCGAGGAACTCAAGTTGGGCAAGACCCCCAAGGCTGCCCTCGATGCCGGCTATGACAAGGCCTTCCTGACCATAATGGACTCCCACATCACCACCTTGATCACGGCGGCGGTGCTGTTCCAGTTCGGCACCGGCCCGGTCAAGGGATTTGCCGTTTCACTCAGCCTGGGTGTCATTATCAACCTGTTCACCTCGCTGATCGGCACCAAGGTGACCTTCGACCTGTTCCTGCACAAGGGATCAGTCAAGAAATTGAGCATATAGGGGGAGTACATGGAACTTCTGGGCAAGACCAACATAGACTTCATCGGGAAACGCAACATTTCCTTCACTGTGTCGTCGATCATCGCCATACTGGGTATCGTCGGCATCATCCAGATCTCCCGCGGGGCGGCCAACATGGGGATCGACTTCTCTGGCGGCACCTCCATGCAACTCAAGTTCGACAAGCCGATAGCATTGGCGGATGCGCGCACCGCACTTCACAAGCACGGCATCGCCAGGGTTGACCTGCAGGAGATCAAGGAAGGCAACAAGCTTCTGGTCAAGATCGACAAGAACGCAGGCGCTGCTGTCGGCAAGTCCGCCGATGCGGTCAAGACCTCTTTCACCAGCGAATTTTCCGGCAATCCTTTTGTCGTGGAGAGCACGACCGAGATCGGTCCCTCCATTGGCGACAAGCTGCGCAAGGACACGCTGGTGGCTGTGGTCATATCACTCCTGGGCATCATCCTGTACATCGCCTGGCGTTTCGACTTCAAGTTCGGCATCGGCGCCATCGTGGCGACGATCCATGACTGCCTGGCAATGTTCGCGGTGTTTTATCTGTTCAACAAGGAGGTCAACCTTCTGTTCATCACCGCCGTGCTTACCATTGCCGGTTATTCGCTGACCGACACGGTGGTCGTGTTCGACCGCATCCGCGAGAATCTGCACAAGAATCTCAAGGGGGCGATGCAGACAATATTCAACAACAGCATCAATGAGGTGCTGTCACGGACCATAGTCACATCGCTGACGGTTTTTCTTGCCGCGGCATCGCTGTTCCTGTTTGGTGGAGAAGTGATCCACGACTTCTCCTTTGCCCTTCTGATCGGTGTTCTTGTCGGCACCTATTCATCGGTCTTCGTTGCCAGCCCCATCGTGGTCCTGCTCGAAAACCGCGCCCTGGCAAAGCACGGCAATAAGGTCTGATCAACTTTAGGGATCGAAATCCGAAGGAGTAACGGCCATTGAAAAACGAAACTATTCTCATAGCTGTTGTAGCTTTAATTGTAGGCCTGTTGGGCGGTTACCTCGTTTTCAGCATCAGTACAAGCCATAAGGAAGAGCAGGCTGTGTCCGCCATTCCGCCCGGCTCCGGCACCCCTACCGACTATGCTCGGCGCATAGCGGAAGCGGAAAAGATAGTGGCGCAGGATCCCAAAAATGTAACGGCCTGGATATCCTTGGGCAATGACTACTTTGACACCGACCAGGCCCAGAAAGCCATCGGCGCCTATGCCAAGGCACTGGAACTGGACCCTAACAACCCCAATGTGATTAGCGACCAGGGGGTCTTGTACCGGAGGATAGGATGGTACGACAAGGCGGTCGCCAATTTTGAAAGGGCATTGAATATTGAGCCAAAACATCTTCAGAGCCTGTACAACATCGGAATCGTCTATACGATGGATTTGAAAAAGCCTGAAAAAGGGGTGCCTTACTGGAAGAGATATATCGAGGTGGACCCTGCCAGTCCCACCGGCATCCAGATCAAAGGCTTGATCGAGCAGTACGGTAAAGGAATGCCGGCTACTAAATAGCATAAGGGATCAACCCCTGATATCCCCCGCCAGACGGGGGATTTTTTTTATCAATTCAAATGAAATAGGAAGAGCCGTATTGCACAAGAAATGGGACATAAAAGCCGCTGACAGGCAGACAGTCGAATGCCTGGCCCAAGCCTTTGCCCTGCACCGGCTGACTGCTGCGGTTCTTGCGGGCAGGGGGATCGAAACAGCCGACGAGGCGCGTATGTTCCTGTCCCCGTCGCTGTCCGACATGCTCGATCCGCAGCTTCTGTCGGGAATCAAGGTAGCGGTCGGGCGGCTTTTGGCTGCCCGCCGCAAAGGCGAAACCATATGCGTGTACGGTGATTACGATGTGGACGGCATCACCGGCACGGCCCTTTTGGTATCCTTTCTGCGACAGACCGGCTTTTCCTGCCGCTATTTCATCCCCAACCGGTTCGATGACGGTTACGGGCTGGGCCGTGAGGCCATCCAGGCGATCATAGACCAGGGTGCGGATCTGATCGTGTCGGTGGACTGCGGCATAACCGCGATAGACGAGGCTTTGTTCTGTGCCGAGCAGGGGATTGACCTGATCGTTTTGGACCACCACCTGCCAAAGGATACGCTCCCGGCCGCTGTTGCGGTTATAAATCCATTGCAACCCGGATGCCCCTATCCCTTCAAGTCGCTGTCCGGCGTGGGGGTGGCCTTCAACCTGTTGGTGGCCCTGCGGACGGCGCTGCGTGAAGAGGGGGCCTTCCTTGACGGCAATGAACCGGATCTTAAGGAATGGCTCGACCTTGTGGCCTTGGGCACCATCGCCGATGTGGTCCCCTTGACCGGGCAGAACCGCATCCTGGCGTTTCACGGCCTCAAGCAGCTCTCGAACTCAACAAAGCCCGGCATTCACGCGCTTAAAAGTGTCGCCGGGGTCACGGGGGGGGTGAACTGCGGGCAGGTAGGCTTCCGCCTTGCCCCGCGCCTTAATGCCGTCGGGCGCATGGAAAGCGCTGTTCCGGGTGTTGATCTGCTTTTGAGTTCCGATGCAGCGGAGTCCCATGGTATCGCCCTTGAACTGGATGCCGCCAATGCCGAGCGGCAGGCTGTCGAACGGGGCATTCTTGATGAAGCTATACGGATGATCGAGACTTCCGCCTGTTATCCCGGCTGCCGCAGCATCGTCCTGGCCTCCCCGAGCTGGCATCAGGGAGTGGTGGGGATCGTTGCTTCGCGCGTGGCGGAACGGTACCATCGGCCAACCATCCTGATCAGCCTGGGCGAGGAAGGGTGCGCCAAAGGTTCGGGCCGCAGCATACCCGGTTTCCACCTGCTGGATGCCGTCAAATCCTGTTCCATGTTTCTTGAACGCTTTGGCGGCCATCGCTATGCGGCAGGCGTGGGGCTGCGTACAGACGCGGTTGCCGCCTTTGCCGCAGCCTTCGAGGTTGAAGCGGCCCGGTTGCTGGCGGACGATGTTGATCTTGTAGCGCATCTGGATATTGATGCAGAGGCTTTCCCGGACGATATTACCCCCCTCCTTGCCCAGGAACTGAAACGGCTGGCACCTTTCGGCGCCGGCAATCCGGAACCGGTGCTGCTCATGCGCGCTCTGCAGGTCATGGAGCGGCGGGTTGTGGGGGAGGGGCACCTGCGCCTGCGCCTTGCCTGTCGGGGGCGCCAATTCAACGCAATCGCCTTTGGCCTTGCGTCCCATCAGGTCCCTGGTATGGTTGATATAGCATTTTTCCCCGAGATGAACGAATGGAACGGCAACTCTACACTGCAGTTGCGGGTGAAGGACCTGCGCCCCTCGGAGTGACAGATGCAGCGCGATGAACGTTTTGATAGGGCCGAGAGCGCCATCCTGATCGGTTTCTGGATCAACGCGGTATTGATGGTCTTCAAGCTGGCCGCCGGCTACTGGGGACGCTCGGACGCCGTGTTTGCCGACGGAATCGAGGGTGGCTGCGATTTTATCGCCCTTTTTTTAACAATGGTGGCGCTCAAGTTGGGGCGCAAGCCCTTTGATGAGAAACATCCCTACGGCCATGGCCGGGCCGAAAGCCTGGCGGCCCTTCTGGTCGCCCTGGTTATTCTCGCAACCGGTGTCTGGATAATGGTTGACTCGGTACATGCCGTCATGGGCCGCGACTTAAAATCGCCCGGCCTGATCGCGGTTTTTGCGGCTTTTATCACCATCATCATCAAGGAGTGGCTCTACCGCTTCTCCCATAAAACGGGCAGCCGCCTGGAAAGTCCAGCGCTTCTGGCGGTTGCCAAGGATCACCGCAAAGACGCCGTAACCTCCATTTCCACCCTGATCGGCGTGGGAGGGGCCTATTTCGGCTGGAGGATCATGGACCCTCTGGCGGCGGGCCTGACCTCGCTCTTCATCCTGCATGTCGGTTTCCAGACCTTCCGGGAATCGGCCCACGATCTGATGGATGGCAGCGCCCCGCCGGATTTTGTCAGCGAGGTCACCCGTCTTGCGGAGAGCGTAGTGCGGGTCGAGCATGTCCACGACATCCGCGCCCGTCGTTCCGGCCAGTATATGATCATTGATCTCAAGCTGGATATGGACCCCTCCATGACGGTCAAGGAGTCCCACGACGTGGCCACTCAGGTGAAGAAGCTGATCTTCGCCGGTTTTCCCAATGTGGGGGATGTTATGATCCACGTCAACCCCCACGACGAGGAACATGAGGATATGATCAGGCTGTGAGGGCCATGATCCGATTGACTTTGTGTAGCGCATTGTGTAGCATTATGTGTAGACAGGAGGTCTGCCATGCCTACAAATCTCGCCATTGACGATTCGCTCATCCGCGAAGCCGTAAAGATCGGCCACCACAAGACCAAAAAAGACGCTGTAACCATTGCACTGAGTGAATATATTCAGCGCCACAAACAGCAGGAAATTATTTCACTGTTTGGTTGTGTCGATTACGATCCTTCCTACGACTATAAAGAACAGCGCAAAAGGCAATGAAAATACTGGTTGATACTTCGGTTTGGTCGCTGGCGCTGCGGCGTGCGCCGGTCGTTTCCTCGCCGCACGTGCAGGAACTGGTTAAGTTGATCGACGACATGCGGGTGCAGATAATTGGACCAATTCGACAGGAGATACTTTCCGGAATAAAAACGGAGTCGCAATTTATAGGCGTTCGCGATCAGTTGCGTGCGTTTCCCGACCTGCCGCTTACTGCCGATGATTTTGAATATGCCGCCGAGTTGTTCAATATTCTCCGTGCCAAGGGTATTCAAGGCTCAAACACCGATTTTCTCATTTGTGCCGTCTCGCTGCGCCATAAAATGCAGATATATACAACCGATAATGACTTTGCCCTGTTCAACCAACACATCCCGATCAAACTGCATTCATTGAATTTGTGATAATCCGACCCGGAGGGGGCACTCTCTGGGTGACATTCCATTATCAGCACATATAATGATTGGGCTACCCACAGAATGAACCCTCTTCCCATCGACGAGATCCTCCCCGACCTCCTCCGCATCATTCAAAAACATCCCAATACCGTTTTGCACGCCCCGCCAGGAGCCGGCAAGACTACCCGCGTGCCCCTGGCGCTTTTGGATATCATCCCCCCGGAAGCGGGCCGCATCGTCATGCTGGAACCGCGCCGCATCGCCGCTGCTTCGGCTGCCCGCTGGATGGCGCGCATCCTTGGGGAAGAAGCCGGGCAGACGGTGGGCTATTCGATCCGCTTCGAGAGCCGGGTATCGCCTGCCACCCGTATCGAGGTGGTCACCGAGGGCATCCTGACCCGCCGCATCCAGAACGACCCGCTGTTGGAAGGGGTGGGGATGGTGATCTTCGACGAGTTTCACGAGCGCAGCATTCAGGCCGACCTGGGGCTGGCCCTCTGCCTGGACGTGCAGCGCCAGGTGCGGCCGGAGCTGAAGATCCTGGTCATGTCGGCTACCCTGGACGCGGCGCCCCTAACGCGCCTCATGGGGGATGCGCCCTTGATAAGCTCGGCAGGCCGCTCCTTTCCCGTGGAGGAGGTCTTTCTGGAGGAGCGTTGCCACGAACGGCTTCCCGGACGTATGGCCGCCGCGATCCAGCGGGCCTTGCGCGAGACCGAGGGGGATATTCTGGCGTTTCTGCCCGGCAGCGGCGAGATAAGATCCTGCGCCTCCCTGCTGGCCGGAGGCGGGGTGGAGGACAAGGGTATCTTGGTTCATAAACTCTACGGCGATCTCCCCTTCGAGGAACAACAGCGGGCAATTCAGCCCGGCAGAAAGCGCAAGGTGGTGCTGGCCACCAGCATCGCGGAGACCAGCCTGACCATCGAGGGGGTGCGGACGGTGATCGACAGCGGCCTTTCGCGGCGGCTCCGCTTTGATCCTGCCAGCGGCATGAACCGGTTGGTCACGGTGCGCGAATCCGCCTCCTCCGCCGAGCAGCGCAAAGGAAGGGGGGGACGGCTCGGCCCCGGGGTCTGTTACCGCCTGTTCAGCCGCCATACCCAAAGCGCCATGACGCCCCACACGCCGCCGGAGATACTGGATACCGACCTGTCGCCCCTTGTGTTGGAACTGGCCGCATGGGGCGTTGACGACCCCGGTACCCTTGCGTGGCTCGACCCGCCCCCGGCTGCGGCTTTGGCCGTGGCGCGACGCTTGCTGACCGACATGGGAGCCCTCAATGCTCAAGGCCGCATCGCGCCCATGGGTAGGTTAATGACCCGTCTGCCGCTCCATCCGCGCCTGAGCCGGCTCTTGCTGCGCGCCTTGGAATTGGGCTGCCCTCGGCTAGGCTGCGACTTGGCGGCGCTGGTTTCCGAACGGGACGTCCTTCGCACGGCCAGTGCGGAGCGGTCCCCCATTGTCGGGCCATCGGACATACTCGAACGCCTGGAATGCCTGCACGCCTGGCGCCGCGGCAGTGCCGGCGGACAGCGGGGGGACGAGGCCGGCTTGAAAGCGGTTGAGCGGTCGGCCCGCCAGTTGGAGCGCCTGGTGGCGCCGTCAGCAGGCGAAGATGCTGCGGTTGACCAGGAGGAGACGACTGCCAGACTGCTGCTGGCCGCCTATCCCGACCGGCTTGCCCGGCGTCGCGGAGACGAGGAGGGGCGTTTTCTGCTGGCGACCGGCCGGGGCGCCCGGCTCTCGCCACGGAGTGTGGCACGTAAGGCAGATATCATCGTGGCGGTGGATGTGGACGGCGGCGGCCAGGGGGAGGGGATCATACACATGGCCTCCGAGGTCGGCCTGGGGCTTCTGCGCCAGGAATGCGCGGCTCTGATCGAAAAGCTGAGCGAGATCGCCTGGGACGAGCGGGAAAAGCGTGTCGTGGCGGTGAAAGAGGAGCGCATCGGCGCGCTCAGGCTTTCCTCCGCACCCTATACGCCCGCCGGGGAGGAGCTATGCCCGGTGGTCCTGGACGCGGTGCGGGCCTCCCGCTTGGAACTGCTCGACATGGGGGAATCGGTGCGCCGCTTGCAGGGGAGGGTGGCGCTGCTGCGCAGGGCACTTCCGGAGGAAGGTTGGCCTGACCTGTCGGACGAAAAGCTGCTGGAGACGCTTGAGGAGTGGCTGGCACCCCATCTGGAGGGGGTGCGAAGTGCCCAGAAGTTGCGGGCTTTGGATGTGGCCGGGCTGCTGCACGGCCTTTTCGACTATCGCAGCCGGATGCTTCTGGACGAGTTGGCTCCCACACACCTGGACGTACCCAGCGGCTCACGCATCAGGCTCGACTATGGTGCTGGCGATTGGCCTGTACTTGCGGTCAAATTGCAGGAGCTGTTCGGGCTGGCGGATACGCCTACCATAGCCAGGGGTAGGGTGGGGGTGCTGCTGCACCTCTTGTCGCCGGCCGGGAGGCCGATACAGGTGACCCGTGATCTGAAGGGCTTCTGGAACGGTTCCTACCACGAGGTGAAAAAGGAATTGAAGGGGCGCTATCCCAGGCATCCATGGCCGGACGACCCCTGGAGCGCCCGGCCGACGCGGCGTGCGAAACCCCGGGGCACTTGAATTTAAGGAACAAAACCCGAAATCCGCCACGAAGATCCGAAACCCGCCATGAAGACGCCGAGACCATCGACCCCACCCTGTATACAGCAAATAGTTTGTTGAATTATTTACAAACCAAAATTGTGCGGTAAGCTTTTTTGTACTCAACAAGCACGTGCCACCTTTCCCAGCCACAGTAACCTCGCAATCCAAAAAAAAGGAGGAAGCCATGGACTCGAAAAAAAAGGACACGCAAAAAAGTGGTGAAAGTCAGTCGAAACCTGCCACTCGGCCCGGTGCGGGGCAGACCCATAGCGGGACGAGCATAGAGCGGCAAGAAGGTGAAAGAGTGCAGGCTCCGAAACAGGATGAGAGTAAGAAAACCGGGCATGAAGCGCCGGGGAAGAAACATCCGGAACGGTCGGGCAGGTAAGCGACCGGGTCCAGCCCCTCGACGTGAGGGCAACAGCGACGGCAGTAGTTGGGACGCCAGGCTGTCCCTGGTGGCCAGGCAGGGGATCGGTATTAACCTTTTCCATCAGGCCTCCGGCGTCGGGATGATTTTGTGCGGCGGCCATCCCGCATAAACTTTTTCTAGATAGTTTCCGTCCGGAAAGGGTTCTTTTCCTCCCATGCAGCGTCAATCTTCGGGTTTACTTGTGCAGCGTACCGAGGTATGCCTCCGCGCAATCCCTTGATTTCTTTGCCTGGAAGAAAAATCCCTCCTTTCCGAATCGAAAACTGCTAGTTTCTCATCCGGAGTTTCCGGATGGAAACTAGATGAGGAGACGCGCAATTATGAGAAAGATACCTTTACTGGTTGCCTCCGCCTTGGCCGCGGTTGCTCTCAGTACCTCAGGATCTGTATTTGCGGATACGGATGCCGACAATAGTAAAATGAACAAACAAGAACAAATGAATGGAAGCCAGGACGCCGATCAGCAGGGCGAAAATGCGGCGGATCTTCAGATCACAAAGGATATCCGCACAGCCGTGATGAAAAACAAATCCCTTTCAATGTATGCGCATAACGTCAAGATCATAACGCGTGACGGCATGGTTACCTTGAAGGGACCTGTCCGGACGGAGAAGGAAAAAAAGTTTATCGGGAGAGCCGCGGCAAAGGTGGCAGGTAAAAGCAAGGTAACCAACGAATTGGAAGTTACTCCATCCAAATAAGGAGAATCGATTATGGATAAAAAAATCGCGGTCTTCGGGGTTTATCGGACACGTCGGGATGTGGAGAATACGGTTCAGGCGCTAAGGGACGCCGACTTTCGCAACGATGACGTATCCGTTCTTTTTGCGGACACTACCGGGACCAAAGACTTCGCACATGAAAAGCATACCAAAGCGCCCGAGGGTTCCACGGCTGGAGCCGGGACCGGCGCGGTGTTGGGCGGTGCGCTGGGCTGGCTCACCGGCATCGGCGCCCTGGCGATTCCAGGGGTCGGCCCCTTCATCGCAGCTGGGCCGATTGTCGCCGCATTGGCGGGCATCGGCGCGGGAAGCGTGATCGGCGGGATTACCGGAGCCTTGATCGGCATGGGCATACCTGAGTACGAGGCCAAGCGCTACGAGGGACGTCTTAAAGAAGGAGGCATCCTGCTTTCGGTTCACTGTGACAACTCCGACTGGAAGAACAAGGCAATCAGCATCCTCAAACAGTCGGGAGCGGATGACGTCGGAGCGGAGGGTGAGGCCAAAGGCGAATCTGGCAGTGGGAAACATCCGGGTACCTTCGGCTAGAGGGGCAGGCACCCAGGTCCCTGTTGAAAAAGTCGCCCACCAGAGTTTTGGGGGCGACTTTTTCTTTGAATATGAGCAGGACTTGTCCCGGAAGGGGTCGATTTTCCGGCGAATCGGCGTTTGAGCGATGTCCCGCAATGTATACTGGAAGATAATGGGAGATCGATGTCAAGGACCAAAGGTTTAGCCCGGCTGCGCCATTGCACCCTGCCGACACAAAAACCGTGGTGTGGTTGAATAAAAGTTAGTATAGTCAGCTAATACGCATTTTTGGGAGCTGACGCGGTGATAACCAAAAGCCTGTTGCATATTCTTGTCATATCCATTCTTGGCCTTCTCATCTATTCAAACACATTCAATGTCCCTTTCACTTTTGATGACAAGCCCAATATCGCAAATAATCCAGCCATCAAGAATATTCATCTCCTTTTGGATGCTGCGCAGGCTAAGGCCGGCATCCTGGATCCACTCCTGAAGCCGGCAATGGCAAGCAGAATAGTAGGCTATGCCACATTCGCGCTTAATTACCGTGTACATGGCCTTTCCGTTTTCGGCTACCATCTGGTCAATATTGTCATTCATCTTGGAAATGCCGTACTTGTGTATTTTCTCGCCATACTGCTTCTGGAAGCAGCTACCGCCGCTTCGCCCGACTCACCAGAAAACGGGGAGGGAACGAGCCGCCTCATCGCATTTCTATCGGCACTTCTGTTTGTGAGCCACCCGGTTCAGACGCAGGCCGTAACCTATGTGGTTCAAAGGTTTGCATCTTTGGCCACTTTCTTTTATCTGCTCTCCGTTTTCGGGTATCTGAAATCGCGGTCCGGCTGTAAAATGCAGCCTTACTACATGATCTCCCTCGCGTCGGCTGTCCTTGCCATGAAGACGAAAGAGTTCTCCTTCACCTTGCCGTTTGTACTGGGACTGATCGAGATTATGTTTTTCAAAGAAAAATTCTTCAAAAGAGCGGTCTACCTCCTGCCCTTTGCGCTATCCATCCTGATCATCCCATTAACGATCCTTGCCTCAAACGGCAGTGCGTCTTCACTCGAGTTCGGCGCATCGCCCGATATCGGTCGCTGGGATTATTTCCTTACCCAATTGACGGTAATAATTGTCTATCTGAAACTGCTTGTACTTCCCATCTCCCAAAATCTGGATTACGACTATCCTCTCTACCACTCGTTTTTTACGCCTAGGGTACTTGCCTCGGTTTTCGTGTTAGGTTCTCTTATTTCACTGGGGATATTTTTGTGGACTGTTTCGAAGAAGGAGGTCTGGTATGCACGACGTGCGCTGGTGGCCGCCTTTGGTATTTTCTGGTTTTTCATAACCCTGTCGGCCGAATCCAGCATTGTCATAATCAAGGATTTTATCTTTGAGCACCGACTTTATTTACCTTCCATCGGATTGTTCATCGCATTCATTACCTTGGTAACCGTTCTCAAAGATGCTCTCGGATCAAAGAGTAACTTCTTGGGAAGGTTTGTCGTCCCATGTGCCGGCGTCATGATTTTAATCTATGCTGATGCCACTTACGCAAGGAACATGGTATGGCTGGACGAAATCACTCTCTGGCGGGATACGGTTAACAAGAGTCCCAGGAAATCGAGGCCACGAAATAATCTTGCGATTGCATATTATGATGGCTGGATTCTCGACAAGGCTTTGGAAGAAAATCGTATCTCTCTGAACCTTAAACCCGATCCAGGCGTCCATGTCAATATTGGTAACGACTATCTCAGGATGAAGGAATTTGAAAAGGCGAGAAAGGAATTCACCGAGGCGGCCGCTCTCAAGCCAGCTTACGAAAAAGCCTATTTTGGTAGTGCCACCGCTTACTTTATGGAGAAGCGTTATTCGGAAGCGTTGAATTCCAGCGAGATGGCCATAAGGATTAAGCCGAATTACGCTGAAGCTATAAACATGGCGGGAATGATCGCTCTTGCTCAGGGCTATCGGCAGGATGCTTTAAAAAGATTTTTGTTGTCGATCTCCTTCAAACCCGATTTTTCTCTTGCCCACAACAACGCCGGCAATGTCTATTATCAACTTGGGAACTACCCGGCTGCGCTGCTTGAATATAAAGAGGCTTCTTCGCTGGATCCAGGCTATCTCGACCCCCACCTGGGCATGGCAAAAACCTACCATGATACCGGCCGATTAAAGGACGCCGTCAACGAATGTCAAATCGTGTTGCGGTTAAATCCGTTTCGTCATGACGCTTCCAAACTTCTGGAAACCGTCAACTTGGCAGCGAAACGGACAATGGGGAACTGACTTCCATTATGCAAATAACCGCCCTCATTCCCGCATATAATCCAGACAGCCAACTCGTTAGGGTGGTGGAAGGCCTCTCCTCCTCGGGCATAACGGACATCGTTGTTGTGGATGACGGTAGTCAGGACCTGTCCCAGCCGATATTTAGCGCTATAGAGAAGTTCCCGAAAGTGACCCTTCTTAGACATGCTGTAAATCTTGGCAAGGGGGCTGCTATAAAAACGGGATTGAATTATATTTATATTTATTTTCCCGATTATATTGGGGTTGTGACTTTAGATGCTGATGGTCAACACTTAACTGAAGATATCTTGAACGTTGCTGACACCCTGTTAATTCATCCTGAAAATCTGGTAATTGGTGCGAGGTGGTTTGATAATGAAGTGCCATTGAGAAGCAAATTTGGCAATATTGCTACGAGGTTTCTGTTTAAACTTCTGATAGGGCAGAAACTTACTGATACGCAAAGCGGACTTCGCGGTATTCCAATGGATTTTATTCCTTTTTTGTTAAAAATAGATTCGAATGGTTACGAATTTGAATTGGATATGCTTCTTGCAAGCAAATACAGTGGTCGTCATATTATAGAGAGAAAAATACAAACTATATATACAGACGGGAACAAGTCATCTCATTTTAATCCTCTGCTTGACTCTATGAAGATATATTTTGTCCTTTTCCGCTTTATATTTACATCTTCTATAACAGCCGTCATAGATTATACAGTTTTCTTACTGATGTTCTCATTTACGGCCAGCCTTATTTCAAGCCAAGTGGCGGCCCGTATGTCTGCCATGGTTTTCAATTATTCCGCAGTCAGAAAGTTGGTATTTTATTCTGAAAAAAAGCATAGTCAAACATTCCCCAGATACGCTACTTTGGTCTTTGCATCTGGATTTATTTCTTACCTCATGATAAGTGTTATTATAAAATATACTTTACTGAATGTTATTACTGCTAAAGTAATCTCAGAATTAACAGTTTTTATAGCTAATTTTGCTATTCAGAGAGACTTTATCTTTACGCATAATAGAGATAAAACTTGTACTGACTGGGATCGTTATTATTGCAAACCATACAAGACTGCTACTTTCACAAGAAAAATAACAGAGGGGATTTTGCATCGATTGATCAGACAATATGTGCCTCATGAAAATATTGCTTTCAGCATTTGTGAGTTAGGCGGAGCTAATAGCTGTTTCTATGAAGGCATAAAATACCAATATAATCCGGCACAATACCTCATTATTGACAACAATGAGCTTGGGCTTGAAAGGTTCAGTCAAAGAATAGACTGTAATGATTCTGTTATTTTAAAAAATGAGGATATCCTGAATTTAGGGAAATGTCAGACACTTGATTTAGTTTTCAGCGTAGGATTGATCGAGCACTTTGGCATTGATGATACAAAAAAAGCTATTGCCGCGCATTTCCAGTTATTGAAACCACAGGGCATAGCCATTATATCATTCCCAACGCCAACGCTCCTTTACAGGATTACTCGTTTTTTATTCGAGTTATTGGGATTATGGATATTTCATGATGAGAGGCCGTTGCGAAGAGAAGAGGTGGCAAATACCATTAATAAATTTGGAACAATTTTGTATGATAAAGTAATTTGGTTAATATTTTTAACTCAACGAATTGTGGTTGTAAAAAATAATAATTAAAAATGATAATCATAATTTTGCTTACTGGCAGATCCCACCTCTCGATTTTTGCAACGTCGCAAAACTCATCGATCCAGTAAAAACCTGACCGTAAATAATATTAGTAAGGTCGGCAACCCCCTGTCAGAGACAGGGGGTTGCCAGGATTCGGCACTTATTTTTTCACGCTGTAGAAGACATCGTGCCCCCTGAACAGGGCCACATTGTCCAGTTCATCCTCGATCCGCAACAACTGATTGTACTTGGCCACGCGGTCGGTGCGGCAGAGCGATCCGGTCTTGATCTGGCCGGCGTTGACGGCTACGGCCAGGTCGGCCAGGGTGGTGTCCTCGGTTTCGCCGGAGCGGTGGGAGATGACCGTGGTGTAGCCGGCACGCTTGGCCATCTCGATGGCCTCAAGGGTCTCGGTCAGGGTGCCTATCTGGTTGAGCTTGATAAGGATCGAGTTGGCGATCCCTTTCTCGATGCCTTCCTTCAGGATCTTGGGATTGGTGACGAACAGATCGTCCCCCACGATCTGGATGCGCTTGCCGAGGCGGTCGGTCAGCTTCTTCCAGCCGTCCCAGTCGTTTTCGGCCATGCCGTCTTCGATGGAGATGATCGGGTATTTGTTGACCAGGTTTTCGTAGAAGTCGATCAACTGGTCGGAGGTTTTTTTCGGTTCGGCTTCGTTTTCCAGGGTATAAACGCCGTCCTTGAACAGCTCCGACGAGGCCGTGTCCAAGGCCAGCAGCACGTCTTCGCCAGGCTTGTAGCCTGCCTTGACTATGGCCTCCATAATCACTTCCAGGGCCTCTTCGTTGGATTTCAGGTTGGGTGCGAAACCCCCCTCGTCGCCTACGGCGGTGTTGTATCCCTTTGCCTTGAGCACGGATTTGAGGGCGTGGAAAATCTCTGCGCCCATGCGCAGGGCCTCGGCGAAGTTTTTCGCTCCCGCGGGCATGATCATGAATTCCTGGATATCCACGTTATTGTCGGCATGGGCGCCGCCGTTGATGATATTCATCATAGGCACAGGCAGTTCGCGGGCGCCGGCTCCGCCGATATATTTGTACAGCGGCTGTCCCGCCTCCTCGGCGGCTGCCTTTGCCACTGCCAGGGAGACGCCCAGGATGGCGTTGGCGCCAAGGTTGCTCTTGAATTCGGTACCGTCCAGTTCCAGCATCTTCATGTCGATACCGACCTGATCGTCGGCCTCCATGCCGATGATTTCATCGGCGATCCGGCTGTTGACGTTGTCTATCGCCTTGAGAACCCCTTTGCCCTGGTAGCGGGCTTTGTCGCCGTCGCGCAGTTCTAGTGCCTCGCGTTCGCCGGTGGATGCACCAGAGGGAACGGCTGCCCGTCCAAAGGCGCCTGATTCGAGGAATACCTCCACTTCCAGAGTCGGATTCCCGCGGGAATCAAGAATCTCCCGAGCATAGACATCTACGATTTCACTCATTGCTGCCCCCTTGCATTAAATTTTTTGGTCTGGAGATGATGCTGCCTCCGTAACACAAAACACTATTTTTTATAACACACTAATTCCAATTAATACAGACATGCCGGGAAAAAAAAGTAGCGGACGCCGAAAAATCCGCATCCCGTTTTTCAAATCCATGGTGAATTCCAGACAATGAGGTTTGGGCGTCGAAGTCATGCACTTAAGAGCTGAAGAGGATCCGACGCGGGTATGGGCCTTTGATTTGAATTGGAATTACTCGGACTTCACATTATGATAGAATAATGCTATGAAACATTGTTCCATTGTTTCCGGTTGGAATTCCCCGAATCCGCGGAGAATGCACTAGATGTCATCAGGCTCACTGGACCGTCTTACCATCGATAAATCCCGCCAGGCTTCTCCCGCACGAGGCAGGAGCAAACGCTTACGTTTCATAATAGCCGCCTCCTTGGCGTTGTGTGCCGTGATTTTGGTGCTGCTGGCGGTGCAGCGGCACGCCATATCCATCGAGACGGCCAACGTTTCCCAGGTGTTTCCGACCCAGTCGTTTACCCTTTTGAACGCGAGCGGGTACGTGGTGGCCCAGAAAAAGGCATCCGTAGCAGCAAAAAACACCGGCCGGCTGGAATGGCTCGGTGTCGAGGAGGGGAGCCGGGTCAAGGGGGGACAGGTCATCGCCCGGCTGGAGAGCAAGGATCTGGAGGCAGCGGTGCGGCAGAACAAGGCAGCCGTCCAGAGCGCCACATCATCCCTTGACCAGGCCAGGGCGGAATTGGTCGATGCCGACCAGGCCTTCCGGCGCGAGAAGGAGCTGCTGAAAGAGGGGATTGTTTCCAAGTCCGAATACGACGCAGCAGAGGCTCGCTACAAGAAAGCCGTTGCGGGTGTTTCCGGCGCGGAATCGGGCATACGTTCCGCGGCCGCCGCACTGGAGGGGGCGAGCGTCAATTACAACTACAGCCTGATCAGGGCGCCGTTCGATGCCGTCGTGATGACGAAGAACGCCGATGTGGGCGACCTTATCACACCCCTGGGGGCGGCGGCCAATTCCAAGGCGGCCGTGGTGACCATAGCGGACCTCGGTTCGCTGGAGGTGGAGGCCGATGTATCCGAATCCAACTTGGGGGCGGTGAAGGCTGGCCAGCCGTGTGAGGTCACCATGGATGCGCTGCCTAACGCACGGTTACGGGGCGTTGTGCATACCATCGTTCCGACGGCCGACCGCACCAAGGCCTCTATCATGGTCAAGGTGCGCTTTTTGGATACCGATCCCCGTATCCTGCCGGAGATGAGCGCCAAGGTGGCTTTTCTGGAGCGGGAGGCCCAAAAGGCGGACCAGCGGCCGCGCATTGCCGTCAAACCGTCGGCAATCGTTGTCTCCGGAGGTCGCGAGGGGGTCTACCTCGTCAAGGGGGATCGCGTCGTTTTTACGCCGATTACGCGTGGCGCCCCCGTGTGCGATCTGGTGGAGATAGGCGGGGTGAAATCCGGAGACAGGGTTGCGCTCAAGCCGCTGGATAAACTAAAGGATGGCGCCAGGATAAGCCTGGCCGGGGAAAAATAAGGAGATGTCCGGTTCAGGGGAACAGCTGGTTGTCGTCAGCATCCGTAACCTGGCCAAGTCCTACCTGCGCGGCAGCCAAGTGGTACCGGTCCTGGAAGATATCTCCTTCGATATAAAGCGGGGCGAGTTTCTGGCGCTGATGGGGCCGTCCGGGTCGGGCAAGAGCACCCTGCTCAACCTGATTGCCGGCATCGATTCCGCCGATCGCGGCTCGATCATGGTCGACGGGGTGGATATCGCCACCTTGGGGGAGCGTGAGTTGGCGGACTGGCGCGCGTCCCACGTGGGCTTCATCTTCCAGTTCTACAACCTCATTCCAGTTCTGACCGCATATGAAAATGTAGAGCTGCCGCTCCTTCTGACGCCGCTTGGCCGCCGCGAACGCCGCGAACACGTGGAGGCAGCCCTGGAGGTGGTCGGCCTGACCGACCGCATGGAACATTACCCCTCCCAGCTTTCTGGAGGCCAACAGCAGCGGGTGGCCATTGCCAGGGCCGTGGTAAGCGACCCCTCGATCCTGGTGGCCGACGAACCGACGGGCGACCTGGACCGGGTTTCCGCCGAGGATATCCTGGGCCTCATGGCGCGCCTGAACAAGGACTTCGGAAAGACGATCATCATGGTGACCCACGACCCGCGCGCAGCCGAGAAGGCCCATATCGTCAGGCACCTGGAAAAGGGCGTATTGAGCGATGTTCCTCCTTAAGCTCCTCTCCAGGAACGCCTTGCGCCATCGTCTGCGCACCGGGCTGACCATCCTTGGGATCACAATAGCCATCCTGGCCTTTGGCCTGTTGCGGACAGTGATCACTGCATGGTATGCCGGGGTCAACGCCTCGTCGGCGGCACGCCTGATCTCGCGCAACGCCATATCCTTAAGTTTTTCGTTGCCGATCTCCTACCTGGACCGGATCAGGCAGGTGGAGGGGGTCAAGTCGGTTTCCTATGCCACCTGGTTCGGTGGTATATATATTTCGGAAAAGAATTTTTTCCCGAATTTTGCCATTGAGCCGAAAAGCTATCTTGAGCTTTATCCCGAATTCGTTCTCTCCCCCGATGAAAAGCGGGCATTTTTCACCGACCGCAAGGGGTGTGTGGCCGGGCGGAAGCTGGCCGAGCGCTTCGGCTGGAAGGTGGGCGACAATATTGCGCTCACAGGTACCATCTATCCGGGTACGTGGGAGTTCGTCCTGCGCGGCATCTATCGTGGCGCGGAACAATCGACCGACCAGAACCAATTCTTCTTTCACTGGGATTATCTGAACGAAACCATGAAGAAAACGGTGCCGCGCCGGGCCGACCAGATGGGCGTCATCATTCTGGGGCTGAAAAACCCGCAGACTGCGGCTGAGACATCCCTGGCCGTGGATGCGCTTTTCAATAATTCACTGGCCGAGACCATGACAGAGACGGAAAAGGCCTTCCAGCTCAGCTTCGTCTCAATGACCGAGGCTATCGTGGTGGCCATCCGCATCGTATCCTTCCTGGTGATCATAATCATCATGGCGGTTGTTGCCAATACCATGGCCATGACCGCCCGCGAGCGGATCGGCGAATACGCCATCTTCAAGGCCATGGGGTTTCGCGGCTACTATATAGCCGGGATGGTCTTCGGCGAGTCGCTGTTTATCGCCATGACCGGCTGCGCGATCGGTATTGCCCTGACCTTTCCGGTGGCAGCCAGGTTCGGCGCCACCATGGGCTCGTTCTTCCCCGTATTCCGGGTCGAGCGCTCGACCCTGTATCTGGATGTGGCGTTGTGCCTCCTGGTCGGCCTGGTGGCGGGCATCTTCCCCACCTGGCGGGCGGTCAGGATCGGGATTGCCGACGGCCTGCGCAGGATCGGATAGATGTTTTGCATGTAAAAGGATCAGTGTCCGGTTAAACTTTTGCAGCAACTTAAAATCCCCTCATCCGCCCCTTCGGGGCTAAGGCAGGGTTTAACGGCTAAATCGGATATTGCTGTGAAAAAGGAAGTTTTGACGAGGTATACTCAATGAAAACCAGAATCCTGATAGTCGATGATGAACTGAGCATGCGTGAATTCCTCTCGATCCTGCTGGAACGGGAAGGGTACGAGGTGGCGGTGGCGGGCAATGCGGACGAGGCGCTTCGGCAGATCGACGCTTCCATGTTCGACCTTGTCATCTCGGACGTGCAGATGCCCGGCCTGAACGGCATCGAGCTTTTGGCCCGCATCAAGCAGGTGAGCCCGGAGACCGCCGTGCTGATGGTGACGGCGTTTTCCACAGCGGAGCAGGCAGTGGAGGCAATGAAGCTTGGGGCCTACGATTATCTCTCCAAGCCTTTCAAGAACGAGGAGATCAAGGTTCTTATCAGCAATGCCCTGGAGAAACAGGGGCTGAAACGGGAGAACACCATCCTCAAGCAGGAGGCTGCCCAGCGGGACGGTTTTTGCGGAATAATCGGCAAGAGCGCCAAGATACGCGAACTGTTCGAGATGATCCAGAAGGTCGCCCCCAGCCAGAGTTCGGTGCTGATCCTGGGGGAGAGCGGCACCGGCAAGGAGCTGGCGGCCTGCGCCATCCATAAGTGCAGCCAGCGCAAATCAAAGCCGTTCGTTGCGGTCAACTGCGGGGCCATACCGGATACCCTGATCGAAAGCGAGCTGTTCGGCCACAAAAAAGGCGCCTTTACCGGCGCAGTAGCCGACAGGCCGGGACTCTTCGAACAGGCCGAGGGGGGGACGCTCTTTCTGGACGAGATCGGCGAGTTGCCGCTCATGTTGCAGACCAAGCTGCTGCGGGTGCTTCAGGAACGCGAATTTCGCCGGGTGGGGGATACCAAGGTGAACAAGGCCGACGTGCGGGTGTTGGCCGCCTCAAACCGCGACCTCAACGAAGATGTCAAAAACTCGGGCTTCCGTGAGGACCTCTACTACCGCATCAACGTGGTGCAGATCGTTATGCCGCCGCTGAGGGAACGGATCGAGGACATCCCGCTCCTGGTGGAGCACTTCTGCCGCAAGTTCCAGCCTGATCAACCTGCCTCCGTCTCCCCGGGCGCGCTCAAGGCGCTGATGAATTACGGCTTTCCCGGCAATATCCGCGAACTTGAGAACATCGTCGAACGCAGCCTGATACTGGACAGCAAGCTGATTTTGGAGAACAACCTCCCCAAACAGCTCTTATCCGGCAAGGCGCCCTCCCTGAATGCGGAGGTGACGATCCCGGACGAGGGGATGTTCCTGGAGCCGCTGCTGGAAAACCTGGAAAAGCAGTATCTGCTGAAGGCCCTGGAAAAGACCGGTGGCGCCAAGAAAAAGGCGGCCGAGTTGCTGGGCATGTCGTTTCGGTCGTTTCGGTACCGGTTGGCGAAGTTCGGTATGGATAATGATGATGTGGCATGATAAGTGTACAGTCAGGAAGTAATTCGATTAAAGGGGATCCCTTGTGAAAAAAGGACCATGCACCATCGGCGGGTTCACCCTGATAGAGTTGTTGGTCGTAGTGGCTGTTATCGGCATACTGGTGGCTATAATGATCCCCAACTATCAGCACTACTCAAGCAGAGGCTATAATGCCGCAGCGGAGTCCGACCTGAGAAATTTCAGGGCATCGATGGAGTCGGTTTATGCCGACAATCATACTTATCCGGTCTTTTGATTTGTGACAAAAATTGACAATAAAAGTGACCATTATGTTTGTTTTATTGCTGGTACATTTTGCTCAGGCTAAAAAACATAAAAATATTTACCAGTTATGTGTGGATGAACGATTGGCTTGCTAATTGCTTAAAACATAATTACACGATTTGTTTACAATGAAAACCATGCCAATGGCAGATTCACACACAACGAAAGGAGAAAGACATGCTTAACAAATTACGCAGCAGAAAAGGCTTCACCCTGATCGAGCTCTTGATCGTCGTTGCGATCATCGGCATCCTGGCCGCCGTCGCCATCCCACAGTTCTCTTCATACCGCGCCAAGGCCTACAACAGCGCCGCCCAAAGCGATTTGAGGAATCTCAAAACCTCGATGGAATCAGTCTTTGCCGATTCACAGGCATACCCGACAATGAACTAACAGTTTTTAAGAAAGGAGACCTATTCATGAAAAAAACCATATTCAGTTCTATTCTTATGCTTGTTGTATTGGCATCCGCTTCTGCCGCCATGGCCGTAACTACAATTACAGGTGCTACCACGCTCGGCACCGGCGCCAACTCGTTCACCCCCTCTTCCAAGGTGGGCATTGGTATTCTTTCGACCCAGACCGCGTATGCTGCAACGTCATGCCACATCAATGGTTCCTATGAGTACGGCACTGTAGGCGGTACCGGTACGACACAAGATCCATCTAAAATTTACCAAGCTCCTATCAAAGATCAAACTTCGAATACTACTGGAGTTGGAATCCCCGACTACCCTACTAGCGCTACTGCTCTTGGTACACAATCCTGGCAATAATCAAATTCATTTAAGCAATAGATGTTCAAACAATGAAAGGGTTGATTCTCGTCAACCCTTTCTGTTGTTTGCGCATAATACCGATTGCGACAAGGATGAAATCTAGGCGGTGAGGATTGAGGCGACGAGTCGAGCCATCGAGGTCGGTATTACTGGTAAATGGATCGGACAATTATGATTGTCTTCAATGCTGACCGTTTCTATAAAAGACAGGTAAGGGCATGCGTATTCATCTGCAGCGACTGGCTTTCATTGCAGTTGTTCTAGGCGTAGTCTTTTCGCCATCCATATTTGCAGAGCTCAGCACTTGTGATGATTTCGATATGTATCACCAGATCGCAGGTTCTGAATTTTCACTGAGGTCGATTTTCTTTCCGCAGTCCTCCGGAGGAGGCTATTACCGGCCGCTGATCGGAATCAGCTATCTATTTGATAAATATGCCTGGTTGCTCGATATCAGGCTGATGCACCTCGATAATATCCTTTTCCATTTTATAAACTCCGCTCTCGTCTATCTCCTCGTTCTTAAGCTTTTGCCCTCGCAAAAGCGTTCCTATATGCCCCTGGCCGCGGCCCTTCTCTTCGGCCTGCACCCGATCACCAGTGAATCGGTAAACTGGATATCCGGGCGTACTGATATTTTTGCCTGTACGTTTGTCTTGCTGACTACCTGGGCGTTGTTGAAGTTTCGTGAAACAAAGCGGTATTCCTTTCTCATTATTGCCCCTTCTCTTCTTATCCCTGGTTTGCTCGTCAAAGAAACACCCATGGTCTTTATCCTTTGCGCGTTATTCATCCTGACAGCAGAGAACGATGATGGAGTGACGGAAGGGCAGGCCTCACCAAGACCGCTATTCAGGGATTTGTTGTCATGTGTCTTGTTTTCAGCTTGCGCCATCACCTTGATGGTCGTTACCTATAATGTCTGGTTGGTTTTTATTGTCGGTCTTGCTTATTTGGCTTACGAAGCCCTTGTAGACATAAGAACAGGGCGGCGTCCGATTCGCGTGAAGTCACTGCTTCTGGTCATTATTGCAGGTGCAGGTGCGATCTGGGTTTTCTTTTTTGTCAGGTCAGTGGTGTTTCGCTCCAGCCTGAGCAGCATTCCGAGGACGATAAAGCTGATTGTGGAGGATCTTAATTACGCTCTCCAGGCATTTTTGGGCGCTGCCGGTTTTTACGTTAAAAAATTCTTCTTGCCGTTGCCGCTGAACCTGGCCATTCGTGAGATTGATCCCTTATATAACCTGGCAGGGATAGCCGTTTTCATGTTCTGCCTGTATTTGATACGGAAAAACAAAATCCTCAGCGCTTTTTTTATTTCCGGTGTATGCCTTTTTCTGCCTGCGCTGCCGCTGTCGTTGGGAACGGTGACATGGACCTCATACGCGGAACGCTATATCTACATATCGAGTGCTTTCTGGGTGATTGTCATGACACTCTGGCTCGGCAGAATAGCGGAAGACCGCGGCAAGAGGATGTTGGCCTTTGCCTGTACGGCATTGATTGTTTGTTCAATGGCGATAATCTCGTTTCAACGGAGCATGACCTGGAAAACAAACCTGTCGTTGTGGCGCGACACGGTGGCAAAATCACCGGCGTTTAAAATGATCAGGGTCGATTACATGCTGGCGCTTCTAAATGACGGCGATTTGAATGAAGCCGAGAAGCAATACCGCGTAGCCAATGCCATTCCAAGTATAAATTATTACGAGAAGCTGGACCTTCTCTTTGCCCTCGTTTTGAGCAAGGAGGGGAGATATGACGAATCTGCCCGGATCTTTGAGCAAGCGATCAGAAAAACAAAAGGAAAATCCTTTGAAGTGTATGAAAGATATATTCAATTTTTGCAGGAACGCCTGGGGTTTGAAAAGGAAAAATCCGAAGCAAAAGCTCTCGGATTGGCCCGCAGGCAGCTTGAATGTTTAGAGGCGCTATATGTGTTGAATAAGGACCCCCTGTTGTTGTATCGTGCCGGACAATTGTCTTTGTTTGTCGGTGACCGTGCGGGAGCCCGGACGTATTTCAGGAAAGCATTGGATAGCTTCCCGGCAACGAGCGAATATTCGGGGTTTGCCTCGAAACTTTGCCGGAAACTTTCTCAAACAATTTAATTGAGGTTGACCATGTCGGCTATTATCTCCATGACATTGAAAAGCATCTTTCGTGACCGTGTGTTCCAGGGGATCATGGTGACGGCACTGGTTTTTCTGCTTATTCCCGCCATTGCCTCCCTTTCGATGCGCCAAGTGACGGAGTTGTCCTTGACATTATCCCTCTCGATGATCTCGGTGATCTTATTGCTGCTATCGGTTTTTCTCGGCGGGACTTCGCTCTGGAAGGACATTGAGCGTCGTTATACCTATAGTGTTCTCGGCTTGCCCATCTCCCGCACGGGCTATCTGCTTGGACGGTTTGGCGGCACGGCCCTGTTTGTGCTGCTTACGGCTTTACTATTGGGAGCCATGGCGTTCGGGGTGGTCATGTACTCCTCCGCTGCCTACCCGCCAGCCCGCCCGATCGTATGGAGTGCAATGGCACTGTGCATTCTGTTTGATGCCCTTAAGTATATTCTACTCATTGCGGTGGCCTTTCTTTTTTCAACAGTGAGCACATCTTTCTTTCTGCCGATATTCGGCACCATAGCGATGTATCTTGTCGGCGGTATCACCCAACAGGTTTACGAGTATATCCATTCGCCTGCATCCAGGGAACTCGCACCGCTATTAAAACAGACGGCTTTGGGGTTGTATTACCTGATGCCCAATTTTGGCGCTTTTGATCTCAAGGTTTACGCTATTTACGGGCTCCCCGTGCCGGTCAAGGGCCTGTTTTTGACAGCGGCTTATTTTCTCGTCTATACGGCGTTTCTGCTGGCCGTCTCTACGGCTGTCTTTTCACGCCGCGAGATGAAATAATGGTCAAGACAGTCTCTGCAACTCTGATCTGCATGCTTCTGTATGGCGTTCTGATTATTCCGTTCACCAGATATCTCCATAACAAACCGCTTGTGGAAAAGCTCGGTTATGTTCCATCGGTAACCGCCCTCAAGATTGTTGCCTCTGATCACAAAGAGATGGTAGGGGCCACCCTGGTAATGAAGGCCTTGATGTATTTCGGAGGAGTGGCGGAGAGGCAGCAAACCCGTCTTGCAGGAGACCCCCTTGATTACCAGGGCATGTCGCGCATCTTGCACGGTGCGGTTAAGCTTGATCCCTATAACATGGACGCCTACTATTTCGCCCAGGCTTTCCTCACATGGGATGTCAAGCAGTACAAGCTTGCCAACAATCTCCTGGACTACGGCATGAAATACCGTACCTGGGACTGGTATCTTCCCTTTTTTGCCGGTTTCAACAGCGCTTTTTTCATGAAAGATTATGCAGCTGCCGCCAGATATTATAAACTGGCGGGAGAGCTTTCAGGTTCCGATCTGTCGAAGCTTCTGGCCGGCCGCTACATGCAGGAATCGGGGCAGACAGAATTAGCCATTGCCTATCTGACCGCCATGGTAAAGAGCGAAAAGAATGAGAATCTGAAACGTTCCTACCAGACGAGGCTTGCCGCGTTCAAAGAGGTGCGCCGGATAGAGCTTGCACGGGACAGGTTCAAGGAGATCAAGGGGGTATTGCCGACAACGGTCGAACAACTGATGCAGGGCGGTTTTATCTCCCCTGAGCCGGTCGATCCCTATGGCGGTCGGTTCTACCTTGAGCCTGACGGCAAGGTGGCAACCACGAGCAAGTTCGCATTTGCGGGCGTCAAGAATGAAAAACGGCAAAATACCGGAGAGTCAAATGAACGCCATTGAGATATCAGGCCTTTGTAAGCAGTTCAGGGGAAAAAAGATGATCAGGGTGGAAGCCCTGAAAAATCTCAATCTCCTGATCTCTCCCGGTGAGGTCTTCGGCTATCTCGGCCCCAATGGCGCCGGCAAGAGTACGACCATCAAGTGCCTGATGGGGTTGATCCGTCCGACTGCCGGCACGGCAACCATGATGGGGGAGCCGATCGGAAGCGTGGCGTCGCGCACCAAGGTCGGTTTCTTGCCTGAAAATCCAGCCTTTTACGATTATCTTTCCGCAGAGGAGTACCTCCATTTTGTGGGCAAGGCATTCAAGATGCCACAAGCTCTCTTGTCCCGCAGGGCCGATGAAACGTTGAAGCTTCTTGAGCTGTGGGACGCCCGCAAGCGTCCCATGCGCGGCTACAGCAAGGGGATGGTGCAACGGGTCGGCCTGGCTCAAACCATGATCCACGACCCAGACCTGTACATCCTGGATGAACCGATGAGCGGCCTCGATCCTCTCGGCAGGGCGCTGGTGAAGGAGATCATCCTGGGTCTGAAGAAACGGGGCAAGAGCGTCTTCTTCAGCACCCATATCACCGATGACGTGGAGAAGATCTGCGACAGGGTGGGGGTGATCGTCAAAGGGCGGCTTGAAGCCATGGACAGCGTCGAGAATATCGTGCGAAAAGGGATCGAGGGTTATGTCGTCCAAACGAAGCTGAGTCAGGGGCAACATGACGCCTTGGGAGGTTTCGCCATTATACGCAGAAATGAAGCCTTTGCGGAGTACTTCGTACCGGTAGCCGGGTTCAATAAATTCATTGCGCTGGCCGGACAACATTCGGTAGAGATTACGCTGGTCGAAACAAAGCGTAAAGACCTTGAAAGTTTTTTCCTGGAGATCGTGGGGAAGGGGGATTCTTAGGCGACTTTTCGGACTACCTCGCGATCCGCCTCAAGACTCCCATAAGTTCATTGATCCGATACGGCTTGACCATCGCGCCGCAAAAACCGTACTCTTTGTAGTGAGCCATGATCGGGTCATTGGAGTATCCGCTGGAGACGATCAGGCGCGCCCTGGGATCAAATGCAAGTATCATCTCGGCGGTTTCCCTGCCTCCTATGCCGCCGGGCACGGTCAGGTCCATGATGACGACATCGAACGGCATGCCCGATCCCTGTGCTGTTTTGTACAGTGAAACGGCTTCATCGCCGCTGACGCAGGTTGTTACCCGGTATCCCAGGAGTTGGAGCATTTTCCCGGCAAGGTCTAAAATCATCTCGTCGTCGTCCATGACCAGCACGGAGCCGCCGGCCGGATCGGCTGTTGCCATGGTGTCGTGTCCCGTGCCGTGCTCTGCCGGCACCTCGCCTGTTGAGGGAAGATAGATGGTGAAGGTGGCCCCTTTGCCGGCACCGGATTTAACCGAGATATGGCCGCCGTGCCTGGTGATGATCGAATAAACAGAGGACAGCCCAAGCCCGGTGCCGCGGGATTTAGTGGTGAAATAGGGGTCGAATATCTGTTTTTGCTCCTCCTCCGGGATGCCACACCCTTCGTCCGAAAAAGCCAGTTCGACATATTCCCCCGGCGCCAGCCCTAGGGTATTCACGCCGCTAAGCTCGGCGTTTTCAGCTTTTACGGTCAATCTCCCGCCACCCGGCATGGCCTGCACCGCATTGATGATGATATTATTGAAGACCTGGTTGATCTGGCCCTCATCCGCCTCGATGGTGTGCAGGTCGTAGGGTATCTGGACGTCTGCCAAAACCTTTGTACCCCGCAATACCAATGAAATCGATTCATCCACGAGTCGTTGCACCGAAACCGGCTTCTTGATCGGATCGCCCCCCTTGGCAAAGGTCAACAACTGGCCGGCAAGTTCAGCTGCGCGATGCGCAGCCTTTTCCGCCTGTTCCAGAGGAGAGCGCGCCTTGTGCGCCTCGTCCAGAAACACCTGGGCAAAGGAGATGTTTCCCAGGATGCTCGTGAGGATATTGTTGAAATCATGGGCGATGCCTCCGGCTAAAAGCCCCAGTGATTCGAGTTTTTGCACCTTCAGGAGTTCATGCTGGAGGAACTCGCGCTCGGTGATGTCGGTGTAAATGGCAAGAGCGCGGTGACGTATCGACTGAGCGTTGATGATGACATGCCGCATCGAGCCGTTTTTGCAGGTAATCTTTGTCTCCTGGGGGGCTACCTGCATGCCCTCCGCCATTGTTGCCAGGGCGTTTGTCCATTTTGAAGCAAGCTGATTACGGTAGGCAGGATCCGGATAGGCCTTCCGAAACCATTCATCGACCGTGGGGATGTCGTCGATGGTGTAACCAAACCGGTTTACGAAGCTGCTGTTCAAATATTCAATGACTCCGTAATCGTCTGTCACCCTGACCCCCACCGGTATCGCCTCTATGAGGGTTCTCAGGGCCTTTTCACTTTCCCGCAGCAGCTCTTCCGCATGTTTTTGCTCCGTGATATCCCGGGAAATGTTGAGGATGCAGGGAACCCCTTCAATATCGATGCGGCGCGCCGACATCTGGCCGACAAAGATCGTACCATTCTTTTTTCTGAACTCGGCCTCGTGGTTCATCACGATCCCATAGGCATTGATTTCCCGCACCAGGCGGGCCCTGTCTTCTGGATTGACCCAGATATCCAGTTCAAGGGAGGACTTGCCGACCACCTCTTCCGGCTGATAACCGGTAATAGCGGTGAAGCCTTCGTTCACCTCCAAGTAGGTGCCGTTATCCAGGCTATTGATATTGATCGAATCCGGTGAGATGCGGAAAGCGGTGGAAAATTTTTCTTCGGAGAGGCGAAGCCTTTCTTCGGCCTGCCTGCGCTCGGATATGTCCCGGACCATGGCAAGAATGGCGTCTCTCTCATCAAGGGTTGTCTTGCACAGGGTTATCTCGGAGGGGAAACAGCTTCCGTCCTTTCTTTTGCTGACCCATTCAAATACCTGGGGTTTGCCGACCAGCGCGCGATTCAGCCATTCCAGCGCCTCATTGCCGGAGTAGGGCGAAGCGTCGAGACTGATATCTCCTACTGCCAGCGACAGCAGTTCTTCCCGACTGTAGCCGAACATGCTGCACGCGTTCCGGTTGGCATCGACCACCCTGCCGGTCTCGGCATCATTGATGAAGACCGCGTCATAAATGTTGTCATAGATGGTCTGGAACCTTTCATCGCTCGTCCGCCCCAGGTGCTTTGCTTCAAGCGTGCTGATGACGTAACGGGCGATGAGATGAAACAGGAGCACTGCGGTGACAAGGACAAAGAAAAATCCCTTGAAGATGGAGATGCGGGCAATGGCGGCAACATCCTTGACGACCATCTCCAAGGCCGAATCGGACAAAAATATCCATAACAGGCTGAAGATTGCATAGATCCCTACAACCTTGAGGACTTGCCTGCGTTCTTTTGTGCCGAAAAATGTATTCACTACAATGCCTCCCTTTTGCAACCGACTGATAAGGGTCACTGTTCTGCTCGCAAATCCAAAATGTTGTTAACAATTTTTACGAGTAAGCGCCAGAAATATTTTAATACCGTAGTGATGGACTACGGAGCTATGTTAAAATTAGATAAGTTTTTTCTTTAACAACGGGGATTTGCTTCGCGTGGTCCCATTTTACAAAAGGAGAAGAGAAGCTGTACCTGTTTTTCCGGTTGTGGTCCCTTTGATTTTTTTGACCGACATATCTTTCGAATTCCCAGATTCTAGCATAAATATCGTGCTCGACCTTGACTTAAAGGATAAGTACAGGTACAAATAAAAATAATTTTCATTTAATCGCGGATAATCTTCATGGACAAGGAACAGGGACGTGCAATACTGAAGCGGTTGGAGTTGAAGATCACCCCAAAACGGCTGGAGATCATGAGCTGCCTGGGTAACGAGTCGCTCTATCTTTCAGCCGATGAGGTCTGGCAACGCATCAAGATCAGGATTGCCAGCATCGGGCTTCCCACGGTGTATCGCATCCTGGATGAACTGGCCGCGGCCGGTGTCGTTACCCGCATCTTCCTGGCCGACCGCAAGCAGTACTATTTTCTCTGTGCCAATCAGGAACATCATCATCATCATTTTGTCTGCGAATCCTGCCGGCGGGTAGAGGATCTGGAGCAGTGCGTTCTCGGCGAGGATGCGCTTGAAACGGTCCAGCGCTCCGGGGGGCAGATAACATCCCATATCCTTCAGATCAACGGAATATGCGGTGCATGCAGCGGTCCGCAACAGGAGGCTTTATGCACAACGGCATAGTCAGTACCGACCGGCTCTGTTGCAGTTATCGTACGGGCAGGGTGTTGGAGGATATCACTATCTCGGTCGAGGCGGGCGATTACGTCGGGATTGTCGGTCCCAACGGTTCCGGCAAGAGCACACTGGTGCGCGCCCTGATGGGATTGTGCACCGTAAGCTCCGGCAGCGCCTCCCTGTTCGGCGTGCCGTGCAGCCGTTTCAGCGCCTGGGGCCGGATCGGTTACCTTCCACAAAGCCTGAAACTGCTCAACCCCCTATTCCCTGCAACTGTGGCGGAAACGGTCGGCCTTGGCCTGTTGTCGCTGAAGCGCTTTCCCCGCCGTATGACCCATGCCGACAGGCTAAAAGTGGATGCTGTTCTCGAACAACTGGATATTTACGCCATAAGATCTCAATTGATAGGAGAACTTTCAGGCGGTCAGCAACAACGTGTTCTTTTGGCCCGTGCCCTGGTCAATAACCCTGATCTCCTGATCCTGGACGAACCGACCGCGGCACTTGACCCTGAGATGCGTGAACGTTTCTATGCCTTGATCGGTGAGATAAACCGTTCCCGCCAGGTTACTGTGCTGCTTGTAACCCATGATACCGGCGCCATTGGAAAATTTGCCTCGAAGATGCTGTATCTGGACAAGCGCATGCTGTTCTACGGCAATTTCGAGGAGTTCTGCCGCTCCGAGGACATGTCGGCCCTGTTCGGGGAACACTCGCAGCACTTGATGTGTCATCGGCACTAACAATTATGAATATGATAGAAATACTTTCATACGCTTTTATCCAGCGGGCGCTTCTGGCTGGGACCCTGATTGCCGTGCTCTGCTCGGTGCTGGGTGTGTTCCTGGTGTTGCGACGCCTTTCCCTGATAGGGGACGGACTGGCCCATGTCACCTTCGGCGGCACAGCCATAGCCCTGTCGCTCAAGCTCTATTCAGCTTCGTCATTATTGGTGTCACTGCCGGTCGTGCTGCTCTCGTCCCTGGGTATCCTCAAGCTGACGGAAAAAGCGCGCCTGGGGGGTGACAGCGCCATCGGCATCGTGTCGGCGCTGGGAATTTCGGCAGGTATCATCCTGGCTAGCGTGGGGGGAGGGTACAACGTCGACCTTTTGAGCTACCTGTTCGGCAACATTCTGTCCATAACCACGCAGGAAGTGGCGATCGCTTTTGTGCTGTTCTGCGTGGTGCTGCTCCTTTTGGCCCTTTTTTTCAACGATCTGTTAGCCATCGCCTTCGATGAGGAGTTGGCACAGGTCTCCGGCATACGGACCACGACCATCAATTCTGTCCTTGTTCTGTTGACGGCACTGTCGGTCGTCCTTGCGATGAAGCTGGTGGGGATCATGCTGATCTCGTCGCTCTTGATCCTGCCGGCGGTATCAGCCCTGCAACTGGCCCGTAGTTTCAAGGCCTGTGTGGCGCTTGCCGCCCTTCAGGGGGGGTGTTCGGTCGTGGCCGGCATATTTCTGTCGTTTGCCGCCAACCTGCCTACCAGTGCCATGATCGTACTGCTCAATCTGCTTTTTTTCAGCCTCGCCTTCCTGGTCCGGCGATACCTCAACCACCGGTCTGAAGCTATTAACCGAATTGATTGACTTTACAGGTGTTAATTGCGTATAAATAATGATTTTGCCATGAATGAGAAATATCTCTTTATAGAAACCTTCGGTTGCCAGATGAATGTGAATGATTCCGAGCGGATTGTCACCATGCTGGCCGATTCGGGCTATACACAGACCGCCACGGCGACGGATGCGGACCTGATCCTGCTCAATACCTGCACTGTCCGGGGCGGAGCGGAGGAAAAGGTCTACAAGCGTCTCAGCCATTTCCGCAGCCTCAAAAAGGCGAAGAACAGCCTTATACTCGGCGTCGGTGGCTGTGTGGCCCAGCAGGAAGGTGATCACCTGCTGCTGAAATTTCCTTGGCTGGACTTGGTGTTCGGCACCCATAACCTGCACCTGCTTCCCGAATTGGTGCAAGGCGCGGAAAAAGGCGAGCGCCGCTGTGAGACAGCCTTTATCGATAATGAAGAGCGCCTGGATCTGTTTCCACCGGTAAAGGGCGCCAGCCGTTTAAGCCGTTTCGTGACCGTCATGCAGGGGTGCGATAATTTTTGCTCCTACTGCATCGTGCCGTATGTGCGGGGCCGCGAAATCAGCCGACGCTCGGAAGATATCCTCGACGAAGTCAGGCAGCTTGCCGGCGAGGGGGTCAAGGAGGTCGTGCTGCTCGGCCAGAATGTCAACTCCTATGGCCTTAAAACCGCCGACGAGCCCGATTTCTCCCGGTTGATCAGATCGGTTGGCGCGGTGGAGGGGATTAGCCGCATCCGTTTTACCACCTCCCATCCCAAGGACATGTCCGATGAGCTGATAGCCTGTTTTGCCGATCAGCCAAAGCTCTGCGGTCAGATCCACCTGCCGGCGCAGGCAGGCAGCGATGCGGTGCTGGCCCGCATGAACCGCGGCTATTCCCGTGCGGCGTATCTGGACAGGATTCACGCCCTCAACAAGGCCAGACCGGGCATCGCCATCACCGGCGACATGATCGTAGGGTTTCCGGGAGAGAGCGAGGAGGATTTCGAGCAGACCCTGAGCCTGATGGAAGAGGTTCGCTATGCCGACCTTTTTTTGTTTGTGTATTCGCCGCGCCCCGGCACCAAGGCAGCGGAGCTGCCTGAGGAGCTCTCCCGCGAACAAAAGGTGGAACGCCTGGAACGCTTGCTGGGGCTGCAAAGACGCATCACCATGGAGATCAACAAGTCGTATCTCGGCACCTTACAGCCTGTTTTGGTGGAAGGGGAGGGTAAGCGCCCCGGCCAGATCTCCGGCAGGGCGGACAGCGGCCGGATCGTCAATTTCCCTGGTGATCCGGCCTTGATCGGGAGTTTTGTAATGGTACGCATTGTGGCGGCCTACCAGAACTCGCTGCTGGGGGAGTTACAGCAGAGCATGTAAAAAGAATTGCCGCACAGACACCGATACACAGAAAAAGCGCAGGTTTCCTCCCCAGCGGGGGAGGGGCAGGGAGGGGGAAATGTCTGCTGATTCAGCATCCCTCCTCCGAACCTCCCCTCGCTGGGGGGAGGAACATATTCAGAGTTCACTCTTTGTATTTCACAGAGTCCCCGTGTGGGCGGACGTTATTTCGGAACAGAGAGGCAACCATGGCCACCGAATCGACACCAGCAACAGGATCCAACAATTTTCTGCGTACCATTATCGACGAAGACCTGAAAAGCGGCAAACACTCCTCCATAGTCACCCGCTTCCCGCCGGAGCCCAATGGCTACCTGCATATCGGCCATGCCAAGTCCATCTGCCTCAACTTCGGGCTGGCGCGAGACTTTGGCGGATGCTGTCATCTGCGCTTCGACGACACCAATCCGGTCAAGGAGGAGATGGAGTATATCGAATCCATCAAGGAGAGCGTCAGCTGGCTAGGCTTTGACTGGGGCTCGCATCTCTATTACGCTTCGGAATATTTCGAGCAGCTCTATAACTGGGCAGAATACCTCATACAGCAAGGCAAGGCCTACGTGGAGGATCTTACCGCTGCTGAGATTCGCGCCTTTCGCGGCACTTTGACCGAACCGGGCAAGGAAAGCCCCTGCCGCAACCGTTCCATCGAGGAGAACCTTGACCTGTTCCGCCGCATGCGTGGCGGCGAGTTTCCCGACGGGGCCAAGGTGCTCAGGGCGAAGATCGACATGGCCTCTCCCAACATCAATCTGCGCGACCCTGTCATGTACCGTATCCTTCACGCTACGCACCCCCACGTTGGTGACGCCTGGTGCGTCTATCCCATGTACGATTTTGCCCATGGCCAGTCGGATGCTATTGAAGGCATCACTCATTCCGTCTGTACCCTGGAGTTTGAGGACCACAAGCCCTTGTACGAGTGGTTCCTGGACAATCTGCCGGTGCCGAGCCGTCCAAGGCAGTACGAGTTTGCCCGGCTTAACCTGACCTACGCCGTCATGAGCAAGCGCAAGCTTCATGAACTGGTTAATCTGGGAATCGTCAGCGGCTGGGATGACCCGCGCATGCCGACCCTGATGGGCATCAGGCGGCGCGGCTATACGCCCGAGGCGGTCCGGGCCTTCTGTGAAATGATCGGGGTAGGTCGCAGCGATTCCTGGATAGACATGTCCATTTTGGAGGAGTGCGTCCGCTCCGACCTTAACGAGCATGCGCCGCGCGCCATGGCTGTACTGAAGCCGCTCAAGGTCGTGATTGACAATTACCCTGAAGGGAAGACGGAGGAGTTCGAGGCAGCCAATCATCCCCAGAAGCCTGAGCTGGGAAGTCATAAGGTGGCTTTTTCCCGTGAGCTGTACATCGAGCAGGATGACTTCATGGAAGAGCCTCCCAAAGGGTTCTTCCGCATGACCCCCGGCTCCGAGGTGCGTCTGCGGTACGCCTATATCGCCCGCTGCACCGGTGTGGTCAAGGACGAGAAGGGGGCTGTCGTCGAGGTGCATTGCCAGTATGATCCTGAATCAAAAGGTGGTTCGGCGGCCGACGGCAGGAAGATCAAAGGCACGATCCACTGGGTATCCCAAGCCCACGCCATCGATGCCGAGGTGCGCCTGTTCGACCGCCTCTTCAGCGATCCGAACCCCGACCGGGGCGGGGCCGACTACAAACAGTTCCTCAATCCGTTATCCGTCGAGATCATCGGCGCTGCCAAGCTTGAGGCAGGCCTGGCCGCTGTTGACCCGGAAATCCGTTTCCAGTTTGAACGATTGGGGTATTTCCGCCCGGACCCCGTGGATTCTAAACCGGGAAAGCCGATATTCAATCGTATCGTTACCCTCAAGGATACGTGGACCAAAAAGTGAAAATGAAAGATCGTGATACAACTCTATGAAAAATGAAAAATTCAAATCAGGATTCGTCTCCATTATCGGCCGCCCTAATGTTGGTAAGTCCACGCTGTTGAACCGCATTCTCGGGGAGAAGATCGTAGCGGTTTCGGACAAGCCGCAAACGACCAGGACCGTTATCCGCGGTATCCACTCCGATGAGGCGAGCCAGATCGTATTCGTTGACACGCCAGGCATCCATGCCGCCAGAAGCCGCATGAACCGAGCAATGGTGGATGCCGCTTATGGTGCCATTTCCGGCATTGACCTGCTCCTGCTCGTGGTGGACGCCACGGCGCAGCGGGATGAAGCCTTTGTGCGTGAGGTGGCTGCCAAGGCCGGTGCCCCGGTTTTCCTGGTGCTGAACAAGGTTGACCTTGTCGAACCCAAGGAGCGGCTTTTGGAGCTGATCGCAGGTTTTTCGCGCCTGCATCCCTTTGCGGAGGTAATACCGATCTCTGCCCATGCCGGCAGCAACGTGGAACGTTTGGTCGAGCTGATTCGCGAGCGTCTCCCCGAGGGGGTGGCTTACTTCCCCGACGATATCCTCACCGACCAGCCGGAAAGGGTCATCTGCGCCGAACTGGTGCGTGAAAAGGTGTTTCGTCTGACCGGTGAAGAAGTACCGTATTCTACGGCGGTTATGGTTGATTCCTTCACGGAGCGGGAAAACGGCGTGGTCGCCATCAGCGCAACCATACTGGTGGAGCGGGAAGGGCAGAAAGGAATAGTGATCGGCAAAAAAGGGGCCATGCTCAAGAAAATAGGCCAGGCGGCCCGTGGTGATATCGAACGCCTGCTGGGCACTAGGGTTTACCTGGAGCTTTTCGTCAAGGTGCAGGAGCGTTGGACCGAACGGACAGCCGTTCTGAGGGAGCTGGGATACGAATGAAACCAATTGTAGCCATAGTCGGCCGCCCCAATGTGGGCAAATCAACACTGTTCAACCGCCTGTTGGGGCATCGCCGCGCCATCGTAGACGATACGCCAGGCGTGACCCGCGACCGCAACTACGCCGCAATCAATCGCTTTGAAAAACCGTTCATTCTGATCGACACTGGCGGATTCGAACCGGTAACCGAGGACCGTTTGTTGCAGCAGATGAGGGAACAGTCCCGCCTTGCCATGGAGGAGGCCGACGTCATCATCTTCATGATGGATGCCAGAAGCGGCTTGACCCCGGCTGATGTGGAAGTGGCAGAGATGCTGCGCCGCGTTACGAAACCGGTCTTCTACGTGGTCAACAAGGTGGACGGTGAAAAGCTTGAGAATGAATCGGCCGAATTTTATTCCCTGGGGGTGGATCTACTCCACACCATATCGGCTGAACATAATCGCGGCGTCATCGACCTGATGGAAGAACTGATGGAGGTGTTTCCCCCGGCGGATACCAGCGTACCCGATGACGAGATCACCAGGATCGCCGTGGTTGGACGTCCAAATGTGGGCAAATCCTCCCTGGTAAACCGCCTGCTCGGCTTCGAGCGTATGGTGGCCAATCCAATGGCCGGTACGACCCGGGATTCGGTGGATACCCTATTTACCTGCAACAAGAAATCCTATCTCCTTATCGATACAGCCGGTATCCGCCGCAAAGGCAAGACAACGGAAAAGCTGGAAAAATACAGCGTGGTGGATTCCCTGCGCAGCATCGAGCGGGCCGACGTCGTCCTGGTTGTCCTCGACGCCGAAGAGGGGGTGACGGAGCAGGATGAGCGCATCGCCGGTTATGTGCACGAGGCCGGCAAGGGGTGTGTCTTCGTGGTCAACAAGTGGGATACCCTCGAAAAGGACAACAGCACCCTTGGCATCTACGTGGACAAGGTCAGGACCGGCTTCAAGTACCTGGCGTACGCGCCGATTGTCTTCGTTTCCGCCAAGACCGGCCAGCGCATCGGCAAGATCATGACCACCGTGGATGATGTCATGGGGCAGTTTATCCACCGGGTGACAACCTCCGATCTCAACCGCGTTTTTTCCGAGGCCACTGATGCTCACCATGCGCCCCTGGCCCACGGCCGCCGGGTAAAGTTCTACTTTGCCACCCAGGTCGGCACCCGTCCACCCTCCTTTGTTATCTTTACCAACCAGCCGGAAAGCATACATTTTTCCTATGAGCGTTATCTGGTAAATCGCTTCAGGGAGGCCTTCGGCTTCGATGGCGTACCGATCCGGCTCATCTTCAGGGGGCGTGACAAAAACGGCGCTTCCCGCCATCCCTTTGCCAGGCGCTGATCTCATGCATAAAGGCTTTACTTTGCCAATGTTGATAGTTTACAATTTATCCGATTTTTAAACGTTTTTTTCGCCGGCAGGGGCCGTTTCCGTATGAGCCTTATGGGAGACCTTGAAGAACTCGGGCTGAGGGAGATCCTTCAGTTGATCAGCCTTAGCCGGAAGACAGGCGTGCTTTCACTCCACAGCAGCGGGCGTGAGGGAACGATTATCTTCAAGCAGGGGTTGGTGGTAAGGGCGCTTTCCTCCACTTTCCGGATGGGCCTGGGTGATCTGCTCCTTTGGAAAGTCGTCATTGATCAGGATACTCTCGGCAAGGCTCTGGCGCTTCAGCAGGAAAGAGGAGGTCGGGAACAGCTGGGAGAAATTCTTGCCAATCATTTCGCCGTGGCACCTGAGACTATCGAAATGGTGGTACGGGAGCAGATCGAGCAGATTGTATTGACTATGTTTGGCTGGATTGAAGGCACGTTCGATTTTGAAGCAAAACAAATTACGGAGGCCATGGATGGCGGCCTTGCAGATCCGCTGCAGTTTGTGCTTTCAAAAGGGCTTAATCCGCAGTTTTTGGCAATGGAAGGGGAGATGGTCGCCGGCGAGAGCCGCGCCAATCCTGAAAGGGGCGACGAAAACAACGGCAGCGGCGAAACCGATGGAGCTGAAATCACCTTTAACCTCTCCGATGAAGTCAACGCACCTCGACAGGCGGCACTCCATCCGCTGGTGATCGTTGATGATGACGGCACGACATTGCAAGCCCTTTCGAAGATGTTGCGGGAGAGTGGCTACGAGATCCACACCGTGACCAGCAGCGAAGACGCGCTGATCTTGGTCGACAGCCTTTGGCGCACCGGACGGTGCCCTGCTCTCCTTGTGGATCTGATTATGCCCAGGATGGACGGTTCCGGTGTTCTTGGCGGGATCGAATTAGTGGAACTCCTTCATAACAACTTCAATGGTATCCCTATTCTGGTGATGACCGACTACCATCATTCGGACGCAGAAAAGAAGGTCGGCGACATGGGCTACAGCTGTGTTATGAAACCTCATCGTGCCGACTGCTCATCATCCGAGAGGATGCGGGCTTTTCTGCCGTCGCTTTTGACCGAACTGCGGCGTTCTGAAACGGATGCAGCGGCTCGTATATGAGGCGACAAAGCGATATTGAAACATTCGTGGGAAAAACGCCGGTTACTGCCGAATTGCTAAAAGGTGCATAGGTGAACAAAAAGACAATACTCATAACGGACGATTCAACGGCCTTAAGAGCCATGCTGGTGTCAATCATCGAATCCCTGGGCGATTTTCGCATTGTTGAGGCTGCCAATGGTTTCGATGCCTTGCGCCTTCTGCCGCGGGAACGTGTGGACCTGATTTTCACGGATATCAACATGCCGGACATAAACGGCCTTGAACTGATCAGCTATCTGCGCAATAACCCTAATTACCAGGATATTCCGGTCATTATCATCTCCACCGAAGGAAGCCATGGCGACATTGAAAAAGGGAGATTGCTCGGCGCCAATGAGTATATCGTAAAACCGTTTGAATACTCAGCTTTGAAGAACATCATCGTCAAGTATCTTGATAATTGCCAGGATTGAGGGACTACCCCATGACTGTCAATAACCCGATCATCAGCAAGGCAGTACTGGATTTTTTGGCCGAGGCCGAGGAGATTGTCGAACAACTGGGCTCCGAACTTGCCGATCTTGCCGATGTGGCCGATGGTGGGGATATCGATCCCGACCTGCTGAATTCCATCTTTCGCGGAGCCCACTCCCTGAAAGGTCTGGCAGGCATGTTCGGATTCGTCGGTGTCTGCGAATTATCCCACAACATGGAGAACCTTCTGGATTGGCTTCGGCTCGGCAAGCTCAAGCTCGACGCAGGGGTGATCACGGTATTGCTTGAATCCCACGATGTTTTGCTTTCGCTGGTGCGGGGCCTGTCCGAGGGAGAAAGCGATGTGGTTGACGAGAAGATCTTGTCATGTGCGGCCAAAATCAACGCCTGCCTGGAAGAGCCGGACAGTGACGCGGCGCGCCCTTTGCTCCTGAAGAAGCTGGGGCTCTCCGAACAGGTGATAAAATCCCTCACGGAATACGAAGAGCACCGTCTGCTGGAGAATCTATCCAAGGGCAAGAATATCTATAATGTCCATGCGGAACTTGATCTGGCAACTTTCGACCAGGACTTGGCAAGGATTTCGGACGCAATCAAGTCCTGCGGCGAAATCATCAGCACCCTGCCATGTATAAGCAGCAAGCTGGAGACCAACATTGACTTTGATATCCTGGCCGGGTCCGCTCTGGGATTCCAGGAATTCTCGCTGGCCATGCGACACGTTAATGCGATCTTGACACTCCTGAGCGCTGGTGAAAATATGCCTGCCCCTGCTGCTGCGAATTCGGCGGGTACATTCCGTTCCGGATCGGAAAGCCCAACGCATGAAGAGCCCCCTGTAACCACGGCAAGCGCGCAAACTCCCGTCCCAACCAGTCCGGCAGTCGGGGCGTCGCCCGTTTCCGCCAAAAGCATCACCCGTACGGTCCGTGTAGACATCGGCAAGCTGGATGAGTTGATGAATATCGTTGGTGAACTTGTCCAGGCCCATTCCTCAATCTCGGCCCTGACGCAGCGGCTGCGCAACGAGCGCTTTTCCCAGATGGCCGTTGAGCTGGGCAAGTCCGCCAAGGTGCTGGAACGCAAGTTGACCGACCTGCAGAAAGGGGTCATGGATATCCGCATGATACCCGTAGGGCAGCTCTATGAAAAGATGTCCAGAATTGTCCGCACCATCTCCCGCGAACAGGGTAAAAAGGTGGACCTCCGTTTTTACGGGGCAGACACGGAACTGGACAAACTGATCGTGGAAGACATCTCCGACCCGATGATGCACATCATTCGCAATGCTGTCGATCACGGAATAGAGAGCCCGGAAAAGCGGCTGGCGGCGGGCAAGGATGAGAGGGGCGTAATCAAGATTTCTTCCTACCAGAAAGGTAACCACGTCAATATCGAAATCGAGGATGACGGCGGCGGAATCGATGTTGAAAAGGTAAAGGAACGGGCGCTGCAGAGAGGCCTCGTACAGAGTTTGAGTACTGTTTCCGAAAAGGAGGCTCTGGAATTCATCTTCCTTCCAGGCTTCTCTACAACCGATCATGTCAGCGAGGTTTCTGGACGCGGCGTCGGCATGGACGTGGTCAGAAACAACATTTCCGCCATTTCGGGCATGGTAGATATCGAGACCCAAAAAGGCTTGGGCACACGCTTCGTCATCACCCTGCCGATCACGTTGGCCATCATCAAGTCTCTGATCATATCCTGTGCCGGAAGAACCTATGCTTTACCGGTGACGTCGGTATTGGAATCACTTATCTTGACCGACAGGGATATCAAGACCGTGGAACGACGCGAAGTCACACAGCTGCGGGATAATACGCTGCCACTCCTCCGGCTGGATGACTTTCTCTGCCTGAGCCGGCCGACAAAACGTCCCGATGAGTTCTATGTCGTAGTGGTCGGTGTCGCGGAAAAACGATTGGGTATCGTAGTTGACGAAATGCTTGGCCAGCAGGACATCGTGATCAAGTCCCTTGGTGAAGGCATCAGGCGTTTTCCGGGGATTGCCGGGGCAACCGACCTTGGAGACCAGCGTACAATCCTGGTGCTTGACGTAGGCGGCATGATCACCGATACCATGAGATCCGGGAGCTGAGGCCATGTACAAAGCTTTCTTCGGATTCAGGGAAAAGCCATTCAGCAAGACCCCTGACCCTCGTTTTCTTTTTCTCAGCCCTGGTCATGAAGAAGCCCTGGCTCGCCTGGAGTTTGTGCTGGAAGAGCGTGAAATAGCGGTCCTTACCGGCGAGATCGGCTGCGGCAAGACGACGCTCTCGCGAGCTCTGATGGACAGGTCGGGGGATGGCTACCGCTTCTGTTTCATTGTCAATCCACGCCTGACAGGGCTGGAATTCCTGCGGACCACGGCGCGCCTGCTCGACATCGAGTCCCCGGCAACGCTCAAGGACGAGCTGTTGCAACAGATAAATTCGGTCGTCTTTGAGAGCTACCAGAAGGGGGTCTGCCCGGTCATCGTGATCGATGAAGCCCAGATGATCACCGATGCCGATGTATTTGACGAGATCCGCCTTTTGACCAATTTTCAGTTGGATGACCGGAACTTGCTGGCTATTATTGTCATGGGGCAGCCGGAATTGCGTTCCATTCTTGCTTCGTCCCGTTTCGAGCCATTGCGGCAGCGAATCGCCCTTAATTACCACCTAGAGCCTCTTTCGCCGGAAGAAACCATGGAATATCTTGATTTCAGGCTTGAGAAGGCCGGCGGCACTCCCGGGTTATTTGCCCCTGATGCCGTCCAGAAAATTTTTGAATTGACAGGCGGCGTGCCGCGCAAAATCAACTCCATTGCCACCAATGCCTTGCTGGTTGCCTACGGCAACGACGCCGCGCTGATAGACGCGGCAATTATCGATGAGATTAAAGACGAATTGATGATGTAGAGGGATTGGGGACGAATGAACCTGGCAAAGATTCGACAAAAGGTCCAGAATAAACAGGCATCCCAACAGGCAGAGGAGGCAAAATATCCCCGACAGGCTGTGCCGTTGGATATTCCTGCACCGCAGTCAGGCCCGACTGTTGCGCATGTTGCCGCTGATACCCTTCCTCCGTCTGCTGCTTTGGAGGCCGACACGTTTCCTGAAATACGGCAGGAAACGTTGCCGTTGCGTGCCAGGGGTATGGAGCCGATCGATATCATTCTGGCAGGGCGTGAGGCGGCCGGATGCAGCGACGACCTGCCGCTTGCGTCCGAAGACCAGGCGGCCGAAGAGGTAGAGGAGTTTGAGGAAATTCTCTGCTTCCGGATATCCGACGAGATATACGGCATCAACATCATGGAGCTCAAAGAGATCATCAAGCCCCGGGAGACGACCGAGCTTCCCCGTACTCCGCCGTTTATCATGGGCGTAATCTCGTTGCGAGGCGTTATAATTCCGGTCCTTAACTTGCGCGAGCGTCTCGGGCTCTCCATGGGAGCGCAAAAGGGGCGAGAACGCTTTGTGATCGTGAAGCGCCACGAAGGATTCACCGGGTTGTTGGTGGATGAGATCATCCAGGTCGTCCGCATCGGAAAAGAGGGCCGTGAACCGGCTCCGGCTGTTCTCGAAGGGATTGACCGCGATTTTGTCGGCGGAATCGGCCGTAGTGGCGCCATGATGATTATCCTGCTCAATGTGGCAAGCATTACCGATATCAACCTCTATTAAGATTAGTTGAGGCTCTTGCAAAAGTCTGAAAGACATCCCTCCCCAGTGCTTTTTCAAGAGCTTGGACTTGATGATGGGCAAAAACGGAGCTCCCGATAATTTATGAAAAAAGACGTCCAGAATATTCAACTAGCG